>Ga0157374_10004319_pt1 | contig 11954 bp, 10 predicted proteins | sample M25metaG_FD_115308 | JGI IMG/M metagenome (GOLD analysis project Ga0157374, IMG submission 115308) | Miscanthus rhizosphere microbial communities from Kellogg Biological Station, Michigan, USA - M2-5 metaG | ecosystem: Host-associated > Plants > Roots > Rhizosphere > Soil | place: USA: Michigan...
ATATTTAAATTGATTCACTTCGAGCCTCAATTGAGCAGCTCAGTATATACTGACGAAGAAAGTCATAGAAAGACCGAAGTTGATGTACTTCGAGAGGACACCTACTTCTCTGATTCCAATGGAGTTATTCATGAACAAGAGTTCGATAAATACATGGCAGGGGATGCCCTTCCATTCTTTGGTTATTTTTTATGATTTCATTCTAACTAATAGTTTTGGGGGTTTATTTTAATTAAAATACAACATCTTTAGAATTGTTCGTTGAATTAAATGGTCTTAACTGCTTCGTCTTAAGGAAGGGATACCAGACGGAGCTGTCAAGGAAGGAACGTCAGCTGCTTCTGTTTCAGCCTAACATTCTCTTCCAAAACAACTCGTGATCATCCTTGAAATGGATTCCGAAGACGATCGAGGCAGTCATAGTCGTTGGAGGGCCAACAATAACTTTGAGGAAGATCTGGACGAGATCTCTTTCGAAGAAGAAGACGAAGAGGATGCAGGGGTTGAAGTGGACGATGAAGATGTCTTGAACAACTCAAAGGCCTCTCGAAGTCAACATCACAAGTACCAGGTGTTGTCGACGACAGAAGTGGCCTTAGAAATGGATGTCTCGATACGAGAAGTGTGCTCAGTCATCCAACTGCCTGTGACGACGACAAGAATGCTTTTGACTCATTTCCAATGGAATCAAGAAAGGCTTCTAGAAAGGTATTACGACCAGGGAGAGGCCGAGCTCTTCAAGGAGGCCGGGATCATCCCTCCCATGTCCTCCACGGAATCTAAGGACACGAGGAAAGTCTGCGATGTCTGTTGTCTGGAACTTAAACTCTCTTTAATGACTGACTTGGGTTGTGGACATGCCTTTTGTAACAACTGTTGGGCCCACTTCCTCGAGACCAAGATAAAGGATGATGGGGAGGGCATTAACATCACTTGTATGGAGTACAAGTGCAGTGTAGTTGTCGACGATGCAACGGTCATGTCTCTGCTTCAAAAGGAAGAGGTTAAGAAACGTTACCAACAACTCATTACCTCTTCGTTCGTGACCTGTAATCGAAACTTCAAATACTGTCCCAACCCTTTAGGCTGTGATTATGTCATCAAAGCAGAGGAGACCATGTGTCAAATCATTGTCTGTCGTTGTGGACATGCTTTCTGTTTCAAATGTGTCCAGCCCTGGCATGAACCTGTCAAGTGTGATCTCCTAAGACTATGGAAGAAGAAGTGTGACGACGACTCAGAAACGAGTAACTGGATCGCAGCCAACACTAAAGAATGTCCGAAATGCAAGGTTACCATCGAAAAGGATGGTGGATGTAATCATATGGTATGCAAGAACGTCAACTGCAAGTATGACTTTTGCTGGGTCTGTTTAGGAAGTTGGGAACCCCATGGGTCATCTTGGTATTCCTGTAACAGGTTTGATGAAGTCGGAGCGAAGAAGGCAAGGGATGCCCAAGAGAAGTCAAGGGCGGATCTTCAACGATACCTCTTTTATTGCAACCGATATATGAACCACATGAACTCACTTAAGTTAGAGAACAAACTTTATGCCTCCATCAAAGAGAAGATGGAGGAGATGCAACAGCACAACATGTCTTGGATCGAAGTACAGTTTCTAAAGAAGGCAGTCGATGTCCTGTGTCAGTGTCGTCAAGCTCTCATGTACACTTATGTCTTTGCTTTCTATCTTAACAAGAACAACCAGTCCATGATTTTTGAGGACAACCAACGTGACTTGGAATGTGCGACTGAAAAGCTATCTGAGTACCTGGAACGAGACATCACAGGAGATAACATCTCTGACATCAAACAGAGGGTGCAGGACAAGTATCGGTCAGTATTGTTTCCCTCTTTATTTTTTCTAATAACTTTTTTAAAACAGATACTGTGAGTCGAGACGTAATGTCTTGCTCAACCATGTTTACGAGGGATATGACAAGGAATGGTGGGTCTATTCTGTCAGACTGGACAGACATTAAATGATTGCAAGAGTTTATTGTTGAAGGAAAGAAACATGTTAAAGTTTGAATCCATGCAGTCACTCAGTAATTTAGTCTACACTGTATAAATACTAGTTAACAAATTGAAGAATAAATCCATTCATCTTTACCATCATCATCACCATTACATGTTAGACATACACCTGATGTAAAGCCAACGAATTAGAGAATGGAGTTGCAAAGAAATGGTTCACAAGATAGACTACAATGGCAAGTGAAAGTGAGATGGGTAGGACAGGGACCCCTTTCTTGGCCATGAAAGGAGATATCGTTATCGTAGTAATGAGTCCAAAGAGAAGGCTAACAGAACAGGAAACAACAGACCAATAGTCAAAGTAAGAAGCCACTTTCCCTATCAAAACAGAGTAAAAGGTAAAGTCTCTGAGACCTAAGAGATGTCCTTCAGGTTCAGTTTGAAGTCGTGTTAAGTAGGCAGATCCAGTAGGGAATGGTGTCTTATTTTCTTTGTCATTGGCCTTGTCTACCATCTTCCTTAGGGGTCCACAAGGGAATAACACAGCAAAGATGTCCCAGAAAATGAGTAGACCCAGAAGAATCCAAATAATAAAGTCAGGTAAGATTCTAATGAGATCGAGAGACAATAGAGAACATGAGATGACAAGGAAGGTCTGGTTCAGGAGGAGGGGAGAGTACTGTGGCCAATGGATTACAAAGATGCCTGTCAGAGAGAAGTTCCATAGAAAAAGGCCGACTGTAATCCAGTCTCCCGTGTCGGCGACCTTCTCGAAGTAGACCCTGAGACATCGCAAGGGAATCAAGATAAGGATGAGACAGCCAGCAAACAATAACGTTCCTTTGATGCAGGAGTGGTAGTCGTTGACGAAGAGACAGGCAAAGATAAATGTGATGACAATAAGCCAAGAGAGATAGATCACTGCAGTCAAGAACCCATTTCGAAGATGGTTTGGATCAGTCTCTTGTTCTTCGAACATGAAGCCTCTGGATGTGTCATCGTTTGTCAAGTCGACAAAGAAGACCACTAAAAGAAGACAGGCAGTGACAGGAGTGATGACATGGACAAGATGTATGACGAATGTCCTCAATCGTCTCCTTAAGAGCTCCTCTGCTGCAAAGGATTCCATGGATGGCCTTCGACTGTTGAACTGATGATGAATGATCAACGAGTTCTCCTTGTCTTCCTTCTCCTGTTTCAGAGCAGATTCCATTGTATCAGAGACATCTTTGTTGACTGTGATCTCTGTTGACTCTGATCCATTACCATCAGTGACCTTGTTGTCCACGGCTGACATGACTTGATACAGTTAGTTAGTCAACGATTTTCAACTGAAATTTAGAGCCAAATGAATGACAGAAGCGAACTCTCGCGGCAGACCATCAAAGCCATGTTAACTTAATCTCTTACTATCAGTCCAGGTGGTCGTCAATTAGTAGTAAAGAAAATAGACTACTATTGTAAGTCCAAATGAAACTGAAAAGAAAAAGTAATAATGAGTCAAATGAGAATGTCAAGTGTACATAAGAGAGCAGATCAATATATCCTTTAAATAGGGTTTTGCTGCAGTACCTGAAGCGGAATACAGTTAGAACAAAGAGAGGCATTTTGCACTGAAAAAGAACAGTCGTTTTTTCAAACTCATTCTCATCAGTAAATTCGATGAAGGAGTGGTTTTAGAGAAAAAAATTGTCGGGATTCAGTAGATAAGACATTTTATCAAGGTTTCATTCCTATCGGACTAATCCTTTTGTCATAATTAATAATTAACATCGAAGCATAAACACCAATCAAATGCAATTTTATTGAAAACCGCTCAACCTTCACAAATGATAGCAAGATAAACGAAAGTTGTTCATAAAAAAACAACTTTTGTATGAGACATTTTTCTTGAAAACCTCGTCCTGACCATGTACTCATGTGAGATCGAAGAGAAAAATGAGAGAAAATGAACAAGTCCTGAATGTAAACATCGACTGCAGCGCTTCTTAAGAAAAGTTTACACCTTTTATTTCATTTTTTAATGGATTTGCGACCCCTGTTTTAGCAGCCGATTTAATACTTGTATAGCCAGGAATTCATGGTCAATTCCTTTTACTTTATTTAATAGATTCATTGTTTTATAACATACAGTAATCTAGTAATAAATGTGTATCGTCAAGTGTTATTAAAATTGCGATAAACGGTAGTCATCATGACATGCAAATGACCCATTTGTTTAGTAAGAACAGGTGTAGTAATAATGATGCATCATAATAATAATAAATGTTACTAAATTGTGTGTCGATAGCATTCATTGTAATTCTCATCAAACATTTCCTTTACATCACAGGTTATCAGAGCTCTCTTTCAGTTGAGAAGGCATGAGAACAAGTCACAGACTTGAGAGGATATGTTGAGTACTAACAATAGAACTAGGAGTTACCGGGTTAATAATAAGGCTATGTGTTGCTGTGTCGACCACTGGAGGAGTGTATGCATTGGGGTCTCTAATGCCATATAAAGAAGCAAATGCTGTAGCCAATAATAAAGATCCAATCAGGTCTGCTAATGCCGTCAGGAAAGGAATGGCCGAGTTATCAGGGTCTACTCCAACAGACCAGAGCCAGTGAACAAAGTTGTATGCAATTTGTAGTAGAATCACAACCTGAGTCATGCCCACGAGAAGATAAATGATAAGGAATGATGGAGTAAAGAAGTACTTGTTGTTAACAAACTCTGTCAACACAAGAAAGAGGATGTGGGCAGGAAGAGCCAGAGATAAAAGAACTCGAGCCATTTTTGTGTGGACACCTGTTGATGTCGAAACTTTAGTTATACTGTATTTTTCAGTTAAATAAACTCACTTTTATTGGAGAAGAATGTGAATCCGGGATAAGAACATGGAACTGTGTCTGAATTAGGCAACTCTTTAGGTACACAATACTTGTGAAGATGAGTTGACATCCTAGAAGACTGAATCGCGACCAAGTTTCCTCCGACACCTTATTTGGAATAAAAAAGTAAAAAGAAATTGAGTAAAAAAACATCTCAAGGTTAACATGCATTGATTATATACAGAAATGGTTTGAAACTTGATATCTCTGCACGAGTTTACTGATGGAAAATATTTGAGTGCACTTATCCTTTTCCATGTTTACTCGCTTGATATTGATATTGTGTTTTGAGTGAAAAGTCTTTTATCAAAAAATAAATTTTGTCAACAAACATTGACACACATCATACACGATTCACGTGCACACCTGCCAATCAAACTTACCGTTTATTAGTAGCTGTAGGTTTGCAATCCTATGGAAGGACTTGAGAGCTCTTTCCATGACAAGACCTCCAGCATTTTGTATTAACATGGCTCCACACACGGGGTACCATCCATTCACGGTGACTGCTCTGGTGAAGGGGTTCTTTCTTGCGATATAAGTCCAGACAGGTATCAAGGACATTAGGAAGACCAGAAGAGTATTCTGGACCCATGAACTGTACTCGAGGTTGACGTAGAGAAAGTGGGAGATGTTGGCCAAGAGAATCATTGTAGTCACGTCTCCTAATGAGGCTGCGATCGGAGTTGCAATGTTGTCTGGGTTGACTCCGTACTTTCTAGACATCAAGACGACCCCACACATGAGACTTCCCAGGATAAGATTTGCCACGTTTGCTGTGATGACTGAGGAGGCGACCAAAAGGATGACCTCTTTCCACGACAAGAGCCTCTCATGTTCGCTGATGAGAGACAGACCGAGAGCAATCAATGGCGCAACGAATCCAACCGTCGAAGCCTGGCATTGAATCAGAGCAATGTTTCCCATCAACAACTTCTTTCTCGAAGAAGCAGTATCCATGTCTCCCAGGTTTGCATGGGTCGACAGTCGGGATGCCAATGTCATTTCCACGTTTCCTTTGAGTCCAAGAAGAGGTGTCACTAAAATAACTAGTTGAGGAATGTTCTTGAAGACTGGCCATGACTGCACTTTCCCATACCAATAGGAGGCGGCGATGTTGCCTAGACCTGCCAGAAGGAAGGCCAATATAACTTCTTTCAAGGAAGACCATGGGGATTCCAAATCAGGGTCTTTCTCTGTAGACTTTTGAGAAGAAGAGTTCGGTTCTGAAGTATCTTCCTTCTTGATGTCTCCTTCGATTTGGTTGATGATGGACCAGTTGTTGTTCTTTTCAATGTCAATGATTGCAGTGGAACTAATGGTGTAGATGTTGTTCCTTCGAGTATGAGAGAGATCAGAGTATCGTCGATGGCTTGCATGGTTTTGATGGGCAGACAAGACACTCTGATGGTGATAGGAATGTGGATGTTGATAATGAGTACATGGTTGAGACTGAATAACTGGAATTGTAATTCTGTGACTGTTGTTACTAACAATGCTGTTGTTGCTTCGATGGTGTCCGTTAACTCCATTTGGATCCAAGAAGTTAGAGGAAGAGAGAATGGATCCCTTGTATATCTCATCCTCATCATCAGATGGATTTCCTGGAAGAAGGCTTGGTGACCCATTGTTACTGAATTGAGTACAAGACTGAATCGGAACTACTCCTTCCATCCAGGAATATCTTGAAGAAGGAAATTGCGATGCTTTTTCTTCCAAGACTTTATTGCAAGAAATTATATTTTTCCTGCCTCGATCTTGCTCCCCTTCTTCATCTCTTGATTGATTGAGATGATCTTGTCTTTCGAAGACCACTTGAGTGATTCCTCCTACATCTTCTTGATGTTTGCCCTCCAGATCCTTCGTATGTTTGACTCCCGGACTTTTATCCTTCTCTTTCTCTGCAGACTTTGTCTTTGCATTTTGCTTCCTACTCGAGCTATGGATGGCTTCAGATTTGATACTATTTTTGCTGTCTGTTGTCGATGCAGTTGAAGGTGAAGACGAAGCAGAGGATGAATCATAATGATAGACATGATTATCATTCGCTGAGAACAAGTGGTTCTCAAATGATTTTTGGAGGAGAAGAGACCGCATTACTTTCAAGGATTTCTGAGCAACAGGTTGAAGGCAAAGCGAAACTCGCAGTTTAAAAGGACAGGAGTGATGATGCATAAAAGAATAACGGAAAATGTGTTGCTCATCATCAAAGGCATCAAAGGATGAGGATGGTATGTGTACTTATTTGTACAGACGTTGTTTTGTCATGAGAGATGCCCTCGAGATTCAGCGGGAATTCAATCACAGCAAAGGCTTGCGTTATGTGTGTTGTGTATCCTTTATCTGAGGTACTTGATCATCATTCTTTACATACAAATCGAACAACTAAACGAACGAAGAGAGCAAACCATGATAGAGAGCAGACCATGATACCTTTTGATAAAAATATTTTCTTCCTTGGCTTACAAATCAAGTGACAGTGACATTAAGAGTACCCTCAAGAGTATCGTGTCTGTAGTTATGCGTGTTCGCATCATCCATGGTAACCAAGATAATGTAGGCAACTGTCAAGAAAGCAGTTCCCAAGAGGTCTCCACAGGACATGATCCCTGGAATGGCTGCATTGTCTGGGTCGATTGACTTGGACCAGAGGAAGGGGACAATCAAGTGAGCCATGTAAAGCAGGATCACCACTTGAATCAAGGAAACGATAAGATAAAAAGAAACGAAGGGAAGTGTTATGTACACCTGTCCAGGTTTGAGTAGTCTAATGGTCGCGATGTATAAAACATGGCCCGGCAGGGACATCAAAAGGAGAAGGCGAGCCGTCTTGACGTTTGGATCTGGGGATGAAAAGTTTGCAAACAATAATTAAACAAAACAAGAAAGGATTACATTACATGTACTCACTGCTTCCAAAGAAGGCATTACAGGGGGTCTGGAACAGTCGGTACTTCTCTTTCAATCCTGAGTCATTCTCTTGTTCAGGAAGTTCTCCCAACTCAACCCTCTGATGAAGATACGTTGAGATACGTGATGCCTGAACTGCCACAAGATTCGCTCCAACTCCATTGATTATGGGTTGAAAGACAGCGATTGTTTGGAAGGTCTCGACTGCGAAATCAAATATAAATCCTGCGACGGAAGAGATGAACATTGCAATGATAATGGGGAACCATCCTGTGCCCACGACGTCATGGGTGTACTTGTTCTTTCGAGCTATAAATAGGAAGATAGGAAGAACCAGGATAAAAAATCCAATGATGACTGGAGCCAACCATTCGACTCCTCTGTAGTCATAAAACAATTTAGCAGATCCTGCCAAGAGAATTACGGCTGAAATGTCACCCAGAAAAGCAGCCATCAATGTTGATACATTATCAGGGTTGACTCCAACTTTCCTTGATAGAATGGTAACCACGACCATCAAAACCGACAGAAATAATCCTGTTATGGCAGCGGTCACGAGTGAAGTAGATAAAATGAGTAGACAGGAATCTGAGTTGAATATAAATTCCTTGAAGTAGTTGATGGCAAATGCAATTATAGCTGCAAGAAATGCAACCACTGTCGCCTGAGCTTGTATTAGAGCAACATTTCCAATCCCAATAGATAGCTGTGCTTTCGGGCAGTCAAGTTCACCCATATTCGCTTGGGTTGCAAGTCTCGCTGCCAAAGTCATCTCTAAATTCCCTTTAAATCCAAGGAAAGAGGCCACAAGAATAAATAATTCAGGGGTATCTTTAAAGACAGGCCAGTGTTGCACGTAATCCAGTATCAATCCTGCCCCCACATTGCCAAACCCGGCCACGAGAAATGGAATAAATACTTGAAAGAAGATGACTTTACTTGTCTCAACCTGTTCCTCTGGAGGTGGAGAGTAGTTTGGAGGAGTAATTATTTCTTTTCTCAAGTCTTGGGAGAACCGTCTGCCACCTCCTTCACCGAAAATCCTTGTTAAGACAGAGGATCTCCTTCGATTCCGAAGGACTGAACCATTGGTGTGACCGATGGCGGGATTCAAACATAATCCTCGGTTCATCATATTCTCTTGGTTGTTCTCATTATTTCTATGGAAAGAATATCTCCTGGAATGAGACAACACCTGTATGTTGACTGGATCAGAGATGACTGAGTTGATGGGAGACCCTCGATGTTTTTCACTCCAAATGGAAGCAGAGTGTAATGAAGGCACTTCCGACTGATTAATGGTGTTAGTGTTTGTCCGGCAAGAAAGTGGTTGATGCGGGTGACTACTTCTGACGGATAATAAAGAAGGACTACACTCGTTTCGACTAATGATTGAAAGAGATGCCCTGTTGGATTGAATTGCCTTCTTGTTTTTGGCTCCATTTCTTGAATCAACTGAAACTGATCTATGCAGGTCAACATGTCTTGGAGAACCTTCAAGTGAAGACCTATAAGAAATGACCCTCGGAAGCTGTTGCTGTAAATCCTCAACATCTGGATGATTAGAGTTGGATTCTAAAGACGGTTTCCTATGAGGAAACCAAGCCATTATAACTTGAACACAAGAATAAGACTGAATATGTTGATTATGATGGATTGAAAAGCCCTTTTCAAGATAGTGTCACAGGTGTTATAAAAAATGTTTGATTGTCATCTTGTTCATGAGACGTGATTCATGCCGTATCATCTCTTTAATACTCGCAGACGGAATGATTTCATGTCGATATTCATCTGTTCATCCTTGCCTTTATCTGATGAAGCAAAATATTTAGTTTGTAGGACAAGGGTGCTCGAATACATCTACTCATTTGCCTGTCATTGCCAGACAATGGCTAGTCATCTTCAAAGAGATCAGCAGTACAATACTATTCATTTATACAGAGACAGGTGTGCAAGATAGCATTTTGATAACTTTCACTTAAATCTCTCGTCAAATTTCATTATCACTATTCATGTCATGTCGTATTTGCATAACAAATTTGTATCAAAAATTCTGACTTAGAAGTTAACTTATGACTCGTCTTTTACTAGAAGTGTTATCACTGTTTCTTAGTGACCTTAGTCCTCTTCTTCGAAGTCTTTGGTGATGCAGGAGCACCAGTCATGAAACTCCAGGAAAGATTGGCATAACCTTCCTTGATGTGTTCAATGAGTACGGATCTCCTATTCAAACAGTAGTCCACTTTGTTGATGACATCCAAGCGAACGGCCTTTACATCAGACACTTGGATGTCAATCATTTCTCGTTCAAGAAAGCTTGACAAGTCTTCCACTCGATTCTGCAGGTCAGTCTGGTTATCAACGAAGATGCATGTATTCGAGTCATCCTCCGTAAGATAATACGAAAAGATATATGTGTACATCAAGGTTGTCCTGCATTTGAGGAGGGCCTGCAAGGCATCGGACAAGAATTGGACTTCTTGGACGGATAGTTTGGAACAGATTTGTAGGAAATTTATCTTTTCTTGGACGGCTTCTTGGAGTTCCTTCTCAGCCTTAAGACTTCTCTGATGGTTAATAAACCGTTCGAAGTAGAACATGTATCGTTTGAGTGACTGTTGGGCAGTGCTCTTGGACAACTTGGTCTTTTCGTCTTCTACATATCTAGTACAAGCCATGGAATGGTTATGAGAAGCCCAGAGTGTCATGCATGCCCAGCAGAACTCGGCCTTGCATTTCCTGCAGGACATGTGGTTGCAGCCTCCGTTCTTTTCTATGGGAGACTCACACTTCGGGCACAGTTTAGCATGAGAAGATATCCAGTTAAGGGTCTCTGAGTCATCGCTGGCCTTCTTATTCCACAGCTTCAGACATTCACAGTCAATAGGTTCATGCCAGTCCTCTTTGCATTTAAAACAGAAGTACTGTCCACACTTGCATATGATCGATTGGCAGACTGGATCTTTGACTTTGATAATGAAGTCACAAGACTCAGGGTTTGGGCAGCTAGTCATGTTCTTGTTGGAGGAGATAAAGGAAGTTGCGAGGAAATAGTCATACTTCCGCTTGACAGCCTGGTCAGTATCCTTAATAAGTCTTCTCACTGTGTCGTCGTCAACAAGAACCTGACACTTTTCATCCATACAAGTGATGGCATGAGAATCTCCTTCATCTTTTATTCGTGTGGTCAAGTACTGAGTCCAACAGTCATTGCAGAACGAATGTCCACATCCCAGGTCAGTCATGCCTGAATCACTAAAGTCATCGAAACAGACCATACATTGCATTACTTGGATGTCCTTCTTAACCTTGTCATGGGAAGAAAGCAAACCTGCCTCGACAAAGAGCTTGGAATGGTCATGGTCTTCCGAATAAAACCTGTTGAAATAAACCGTTATTTAGTCTTAAACACATTAAACTAAATAGAAACTCACTTTTCAAACAACTTGTCTTGATTCCATTGAAAGTAGTTAAGAAGAACCCTGGTCTGGGAATGTTCAAGTCCAACCACTAAAGAGACATGAATGACAATGGAATTCATTTCTCCATGGATTTCAGACAAACTCAAGACACTGTAGTCCTCTTCCTCCTCCTCCTCCTGAGAATCGTAATTTGAGGGATCTTCGAAGACCAGGCCATCGTCATCATAGTCATCTTCGTTACCATACATCCTACAATCACTTGACACACCAGCCATGGTCTCTCGATATATTACATCCAAGGAATGAAACCGGTTGAGAACAAACAACTCCTCTCGAGCATGCGCTCTATAACATTAACAAGAGATAATACAATTCAAAGACTTTTTGAGACAACTTTTTATTTTCAAGACAACTTTCTATTTCTCATGCATTAGTTTTAATCAGTTTAAGTCATACATTATTTACACTTTTTAGAGGCAGATTGGTTACCCTGTTGTGGAGATTCTTCAGCAGTGAATCCAGGTCCTGACGAAGAGGAGAGGATTCAATTTCTGACAAAAATAGAGGAAGGAATTGTCTCAAGACAGACACTTCATGTTGATGTCGAAAGAGATCGTCACAAGACATGTCTAGACACCTTTCCTTTTCTAATCTCTTGACTCTCGTGTCAATCATTTCCAACAGATCCTGCATATTCATGCCATGATGCATCCTCAACAGCTTCTGACACTCATGAGACCAGTCATGGGGTGATTCCATCGACAGGTCA
>Ga0157374_10004321_pt1 | contig 11953 bp, 11 predicted proteins | sample M25metaG_FD_115308 | JGI IMG/M metagenome (GOLD analysis project Ga0157374, IMG submission 115308) | Miscanthus rhizosphere microbial communities from Kellogg Biological Station, Michigan, USA - M2-5 metaG | ecosystem: Host-associated > Plants > Roots > Rhizosphere > Soil | place: USA: Michigan...
CAGCCGGAGTGATTTAAAAGCTTTAGATAAGGAAATCGATCTCACATGGCTGAAGCAAGAAACAGAAAAAAAGAGCCTGAAGCCGCAATTCGGTGTCCGTTATGACCACATGTTTGGGTTCGGTGGGCTTCCAATGCAGTATTCACTTATGGGGATGCTGAAAGTTCCAATCTCAGGTTCAACAAGAATGAACAAAGCGAATATTGAAAGCCTGAAATGGAAAGCAACTGCCCTGCAATCGCAAAAGCAAATGCTTGTGAATGAATACAGCGGCATGGCCTATACCATGACAAATGAATTCGAACTGAAAAAAAAGCAACTAAGGCTTTATGATGAGAATATTATCCCTGCATTAAGAAATAATTATAAAACCATGCAACTCGGTTACGAACAAAACACAGAGGAATTATTTATGCTTTTCGATGCATGGGAAAGATTGTACATGACGCAGCTGGAATATGCTGAGTTGCTCAACCAGGCACTTCAATTACAGATTACTCTGGAAAGATTAATCGAAAAGAAATGAAAAGAATAAAGAATATAATCTCATTAATATTGCTACTTGCTTCTATATCCTGCAACGACAATAAAGATCTGCATGATGGACACAAAGAAGCAGCGACAACAGAATTGTACACATGTCCAATGCATCCTGAAATTATCCGGGAACGCCCAGGCAAATGTCCCATTTGCCGGATGGACCTGGTAAAAAAAGAAGCAGATTCGAAAAGAATTGTCGGGGTGGAATTAGAATCTTTATTGAAGCCTACGAATGAGTTTGTTGTCTCTTCGATTCCCGTCACTACGATTCAGAAACGAGAAGAACAAATTGAAATCGAAGCATTGGGAAACATTGCTTATGATACAAGACAGGTAGGAAGTATTTCGGCACGAGTTTCTGGAAGAATTGAAAAACTATACGTCAAATATCGCTATCAGAAAATCAGCAAGGGACAGCACATTCTTGATATTTATAGTCCCGAGTTGCTCACAGCTCAGCAAAATCTTCTGTTCCTTTTAAAGAATGATGCTGGAAACACTCCATTGATTGAAGCCGCAAAGGAAAAGTTATTATTGCTGGGGATGGATAATCAGCAATTGCAAAGAATTATTCAATCAGGACAGCCTTCATTAACCATGGCTGTGTACAGCAGTTATAGCGGTCATATTCATGAGGCAGCTAAAGGAAACACAATGAACCCTGAATCAGGCCTAATGAAAGATATTTCACTAATTACAGAGGAGCTTTCATTGAAGGAAGGAATGTATATACAAAAAGGACAATCAATATTAACTGTATTCAATCCGGGCCGCGCCTGGGCGATATTGAATATTTATGCAGAAAACCAGGCACTGGTAAGAGTTGGAAACGCAGTTCGTGTGATTCCTGAAACGGTGCCAACCAAAGATTTTAGAGGGATGATCGATTTTATTGAGCCATTCTATCGAAAAGAAAGTAAAACACTGACCGCGAGAGTTTATTTCGACAACAGCAATTTAAACATTCCAATCGGCAGCCAGGTTCGGGCAACAATTTTCGGCAATACAAGAGATGCTTATTGGTTGCCGAAGGAAGCAGTTCTTTCATCGGGTATTGACAAAGTAGTGTTTCAAAAAGCCGATGGTGGTTTTAAGGCGCACAAAATTTATACAGGCGTTACACATAAAAATCACGTACAGGTGCTCAGTGGTATGAAAGAAACAGATTCCGTTGCAGTGAATGCACAGTACTTAATGGATAGCGAAAGTTTTATTAAAATAAAAAACTAAATATGCGAATTTTCATTTTTATACTTGGCATTTTTATGTTTTCTTCATGTAAAAGCAAAAAAATAGCTGCGCCACAAAATCCAGATGTTTACTATACCTGTTCTATGGATCCCCAGGTAATAGAATACAAACCGGGCAAATGCCCGATCTGCCACATGGAACTTACCACAGTTAAAAAAAGTAACGGAGAAAATAAAGATGAAATATTGTTAAGTGAGCAGCAAATCCAGTTGGGCAATATTCATACAGATACAATTCGTAATGGATCAATGGGAGACCAGTTAGTCTTAACTGGCACATTAAATTTTGACCAGGCAAAGGCAACTTCAGTAAGTTCAAGAGTGATGGGTCGGGTTGAAAAGTTATATTATAAAAATTTAGGCGATTATGTCAAGAAAGGCGCTGCATTGTACGAACTGTACAGCGAAGAACTGAACAATGCCAAACAGGAGTATTTGCTGGCCTTGGAACAAAAGAAAACATTTGCAACAGAAACAGAGATAGACTTTGACCAACTGCTACGAAGCGGGAAAAATAAATTATTGCTATGGGGTATGAGTGAAATACAAATTCAGCAATTGGCGGATACCAAAAAAGCAACACCTGTCACTACTTTTTTTAGTACCGCTGATGGTTACATCACGCAAATGGATATTCGTGAAGGTGATTATGTAATGGAAGGTGGCACGATCGTGAAGCTTGCTGATCTCTCTACTCTTTGGGTCGAAGCGCAAGTATATACTTCACAACTGGCTGAAATAAGTAATAACGCTCTGGCTACCGTTCAGCTACCGGGATTTGAAGGGAAAGAAATAAAAGGAAAAATTGAATTTATAAACCCTGAAATTAATCCAGATACAAGGATCAATTTAATTCGCGTATCGATTTCAAATCCTGGCTCCCAGTTAAAACCCGGTATGCCAGCTTATATATCATTGAGAAGTCCTCAAAGACAAACATTAACGCTTCCAATTGACGCAGTGATAAGAGATGGTAAAGGGGCAACCGTTTGGGTGAGAACAGGAACTCATTCTTTCAAAAATAGAATGGTAACGGTAGGCTTGGAAAGCGATGACAGGATAGAGATAAAATCAGGATTAAACCCCGGTGATGTGGTAGTAACAACAGGAGCCTATCTATTGCAGAGCGAATATATTTTCAAAAAAGGCACTAACCCGATGTCGGGACATGATATGGAAACCATGAAAATGTAACTTCTTGGGAAATTTTTTCCCTGCCGATTCAATTAAAGTAGTGTTAGGGATCCTAACTAATTTGAAAAGAACATATTTATTTTATAATAAGGCAAGGGTTTATTTTATAATTTAGTGTTTTAAATCATGAATCAATTTCTTGCGGCGATACTAGCTACTCTTTATCTGGGTACTTCAATAGGCGCAACGGTGCACATGCACTACTGTATGGGGAGGTTGGTCGAATGCGGACTGCGAGGTACCAAGAGTTCTATCTGCAGTAGATGCGGAATGGAAAAGAAATCAGAAGCTAGTAAGGATTGCTGTAAGGATGAATGCAAACGGGTAAAAATTGATAATGACCAAAACCTTTCACCAGGGTCTCTGATAAGTGGAGTTATTCCGCAAGTGGGATCGGTTATATATTCAGGCTATACTGGGTCCCTTTTACACGCTTTATCCGGAAACTTTCAGCAATCAAATGGCCCTCCTCTACGTGGTGATTCCCTTTATATTATCCATTGCGTCTTTCGGATTTGATATTCCATCTTTGTGGAGTGTAGCTATCCAGCCGAAACATTTTTCATTTGGAGCTGTTTGCAACCTCTCCTGTTTTTATAAAAAATCTGGCGTTGTACGTCATTGAAGATCTACCAATAAAGAAATAATACTAGGTAAAAATTTAAGAGTGACACAGTGAGTAAAATGACCTTGATGCAAAAGAATTGTGTTTCATATCTAAGCTGCCAAGAGGAAAAGAAAATACTTTTTGTAAAGAAGGGCTATCCGATACGGGAATGTCAGCAATGTGGTCGCCAGTTTATAGAAATTCAGGATCTTGAACATCATGTTTCAACAGTTTATTCTGATGAATATTTTTTTGCGGGAAAAGACGGATATCCAAATTATCTTAATCAACAGAATATCCTGTATAGACAGGGTTTGAGGTATGCTAAGTTGATCGGTAGATATGCAAAGCCGGGAAAGATTTTGGACATTGGAAGCGCGGCAGGGTTCATTCTGAAAGGGTTTGAAGATTCAGGATGGATTTGCCGGGGGATTGAACCGAACGAAACAATGGCTGCTTTTGGAAGAGAAAAATTGAGCCTTGATATCAAAACTGGCAGCATAGAGGCATTTAAGACAGATGAGAGATTTGATTTGATTACAATGATACAAGTGATTGGGCATGTCTATGATCTTGACAAGACATTGCAAAATATGACTGCGCTATTGAAAACAGGGGGACTAGCGCTGGTAGAATCGTGGGATGCAAGAAGTTTAACGGCAAGATTGATGGGGGCGAACTGGCATGAATACTGTCCTCCTAGTGTTGTTCACTGGTTTTCCGACAAGACATTGTCAATATTATTTAAATACTATGGGTTTGAGTTGATCGCTAAAGGCTATCCTCCAAAAAAGATTAATGCTGACCACGCCTTTTCTTTTTTGGAAGGAAGGAGCGTTAAGCCAATTTTTAAGAGGGTGATCAATGCCCTCAATCGGTTTTTCGGAAAACTAACCTTTATCTACCCTCTTCGGGATGTAAAATGGTATGTCTTTCGCAAAATTTCCGATAAATAACGGGTTGGTTGATTGTGATGACGTAAATCATATTGTTTTTTGAGATGACTCATTTTATTGAATGTGAAAGGATTTCATCTTTACTAAGCAAACAATTTTTTATAACTATTAAATAGAAATATGAAAAGGATAATTATGGCAATAGTAATGGGCAGTTTATTGTGTGCTTCCATTTCTGCACAGGAAAAAGCCGGCAAAAAAGACACGGCACAACACACAGTAATGTACACATGTCCTAAACATTCAGACGTCGTGAGTAATGAACCCGGTAAATGTCCCAAATGTGGTATGGACCTGAATCTGAGTCCAAAAGAGGTAATGAAAATGGAAGTAACGAAATCATACAGCTGTCCCGTACATAAAGATGTAACGAGTCATGATCCCGGTAAATGTCCACAATGCGGGAGGAAATTAAATCTCTCTCCAAAGGAACAAATGAAAGCAGAGGTAACAAAGATATATACCTGTCCTATGCATCCGGATGTTTCGCTCGATAAAGATGGCAAATGCCCTAAATGTGGACGGGCCCTGGTCGAAAAGAAGTCACAGTAAAGGGTTAATTGAATAAGTAGTTTGATATGTTTATGAAGACATTAAAAAGACATATCCTAATTCAGTCTTCGCCCGAACGGGTTTTTGAAGTTCTTGATGATTTAAGTGTTACAGGCATGCACATGACAAACTCATCTGCAATGATGATGGGAAGTAAATTGCATTTGGAGTATCTGACTACAAATCATACGGGGTTAAACTCAAAATATCGATGGACGGGAAAAATGGTAGGAATAAAAATGGAATTTACTGTCGCAGTAACCAAATGGGTAAAGGGGGTGGAGAAAGTATGGGAAACTATAGGGGATGCGAGAATGATAATTTATTCGTGGTACCAGATGCGACTGGCGATCTCTCAAACTGACGGAAAAACAAATGCTGAATTATCGATTACATATAAACGACCAAAAAATCTTTTGGCAAGACTTGTCTCCTGGTTTTTGGCAGACTGGTATTGTAATTGGTGTCTGAAAAAAATGCTGAACGACACAAAAAAACAATTGGAAGAACAGGGACATGGAACATCATCAGAATCCGTCGCACGAACAGGCTAAAAAGAATACGCCGGGCGCTTTACATCAACATGATTTTATCCCTCCGCACGGGGATAATGACCATGGGCACCACCAACATGGTGGAATGATCGCTGATTTCAAAAAAAGATTTATTGTCGTTTTCATCCTGGCTCTTCCTATCATGCTGCTATCGGAAATGATACAGCACTGGTTGCATATTGATATAAGCTTCAACGGTTCTGGATATTTATTACTTCTCCTTTCTTCGATAGTTTTTTTTTATGGTGGATGGCCATTCTTAAACGGATGGTATAATGAAATGAAAACCTGGAAGCCGGGGATGATGACATTGATTGGCTTTGCTATCACAGTCGCCTACGTCTATAGTGTGGCAACGATTTTTGGCTTAAAAGGGATGGATTTCTTTTGGGAACTTTCAACGCTTATCTTAATCATGCTGCTTGGTCACTGGATAGAAATGAAATCAATCGCCGGAGCATCAAGGGAGTTGGAGTTATTGGTGGAGCTCATGCCATCGGATGCCCACATGGTCCATGGTGATCATATCATGGATGTAACAACAGAATCGCTAAAAGAAAAGGATGTGATCCTAATAAAACCCGGGGAAAAGATTGCTGCAGATGGAGTAGTAATCGGGGGGGAAAGTTATCTGAACGAAAGCATGCTTACCGGAGAATCAAAGCCGGTCCAAAAGACAACAGGTGATAAAGTAATAGCGGGTTCTTTAAATGGTAACGGTTCGTTGAAAGTAGAGGTTACACACGGCGCAAAAAATTCTTATTTATCACAAGTCATTAAGCTCGTCCAGGATGCGCAAAAATCCAAATCGAAAACGCAACTACTCGCGGATAAGGCGGCTCTATGGCTAACAATCATTGCCATTGTAGCAGGAGTTGCGACATTTCTTTATTGGTACTTAGATGGAAAAGAACTGGCCTTTGCCATTGAACGAATGGTGACAGTGGTCGTCATTTGCTGTCCTCACGCTTTAGGCTTAGCTGTTCCTTTAGTTGTTGCAAAGTCAACAGCATTATCAGCCCAAAATGGGTTGCTGATAAAAAACAGAACTGCATTTGAAAATTCAAGAAAGGTAACCATTTTGGTATTTGATAAAACAGGCACGCTTACAGTTGGAAAATTTGAAGTTTCAAAAGTTGTCCCTGTCCAATACGGCATAGATGAAAAAGAATTGATCAGAATGGCTTCAGCATTGGAGCAAAATTCAGAACATCCTATAGCTACAGGTATAATGCAAAAGACAAAGGAGCTATCTATTTTAACCCCATCGTTGGGGAAGTTTAATGCAATAACCGGAAAGGGAGTAGAAGCCATAGTGGAAGGGAAACGGGTTAAGGTTGTTAGTCCTGGATATTTAAAAGAGAAGGGTATTGAACTGCCGCACCACTTCAGCTCCGATGCTTCCGAAACAGTGGTATTCGTTATTATCAATGAGGCATTGGCGGGTTATATTGCTCTGTCTGATTCTATCCGTCCAGAATCGTTTGAAGCCGTTCAGACGTTAAAAGACAATAACATCAAATCCATTTTGCTTACAGGCGATAATAACAAAGTTGCAGAAAATGTAAGCGAAAAGCTAGGGATAGACAGCTACACCGCTGAAATGTTGCCACATCAAAAGTTGGAAAAGATTAAAGAGCTGCAGGATAAGGGCGAATATGTTGCCATGACCGGAGATGGTGTAAATGATGCTCCCGCCTTGGCGCAGGCTGATGTAGGCATAGCCGTTGGCAGTGGCAGCGATATTGCTGCGGAAACCGCCGGAATTGTTTTGGTGAATAGTAATCCAAAAGATATTGTCAGCCTTATCTTGTTTGGAAAAGCAACGTATAAAAAAATGGTACAAAATCTTGTATGGGCAACAGGTTATAATATCGTTGCGCTTCCATTAGCAGCCGGTGTTTTATATAAGATCGGCATTTTATTGAGTCCGGCTGCAGGGGCTGTATTAATGAGTTTAAGCACGATAATTGTTGCGATCAATGCGAGTTTGCTTAAAGTAAAATGACAGGTTTAGTTGTATATCTGTAAAGTAAGGCTATGAAAATAATTCTGCTTTTGATTTTTACATCATTTTCGATTAATTGTTTTGCACAACATCAGCATGAACATGCGCCTGCGAAGAAAGACACGATTCCCCCAAAAAATGATATGGGCGGAATGAATATGCAGCAGGATACAGTTCCTCATAAAAATATGGATCAGATGCAGGGAATGGAGATGGGAGGAATGGATATGATGATTCACGCGTATTCAAAAAATCTACCAATGAGTCGGAATGGATCAGGAACCAGCTGGATGCCCGATGCGAGCCCTATGTATATGTACATGAAGATGAAGGACCGATCCATGTTCATGTTGCACGGGAGAATATTTTCTTGAGATATACAAAGCAAGATCTCTTCAACAAAGGTTCACGAGGCGATGATCATTTTGATGCGCCCGATTGGTTCATGGCTATGTATAACAAACTCATTGGAAAAAAAGGATTATTGAATGCAACAGCCATGCTAAGTTTTGATCCATTTTTGGTAGGAAAAGGAGGGTATCCCTTGCTGTTTCAATCAGGTGAATCTTATAATGGGAAAAAATTAGTTGATCACCAGCATCCGCACGACTTGTTTTCGGGATTAACCCTTGGATACACACAAATGATAAACAGGGATGCAGATGTATTCTTATATTTTGGTTATCCGGGTGAACCGGCTTTAGGCCCACCTGCATTCATGCATAGAATTTCAACCATGAACAATCCCGATGCACCCCTAACACATCATTGGCAGGATGCAACCCACATAACTTTCGGCGTAGGCACGTTGGGATTCAGATATAAAGATTTTAAATTAGAAGGGTCTCTATTTACTGGAAGAGAACCGAACGAAAATCGCTATGATTTTGACAAGATGCGATTTGACAGCTACAGCTACCGGCTCTCATACAATCCTTCAAAAAATTGGGCGTTGCAATTTTCACAGGGTTTCATTCATAGTCCGGAGGAATTGGAACCTGAAGTCAACATTACAAGGACCACCGCTTCGGCCATTTATTCTAAATGGCTGAAGAAAAGATACGACTACTTCACTCATTCGCTAATATGGGGACTCAATCACTACAACAACGGTGCTAATGAGCACTCCTTTTTGTATGAGGCCAACTGGCAGTTAAGCAAGCACGCAGTTTATGGGCGTTATGAATTTGTTCAAAAATCTGCCGATGAGCTTGCGATAGCGACATTCCCGGAAGAAACGGAATTTAATATCAATGCTTTTACTTTAGGGTATAATTACACATTTTTTAATTTTTCTTACCTCGACCTGGCAGCGGGAATACAGGCAGCGATCAACTTTAGTCCAAAGGAATTACAAAGTTTATATGGCAAAACGCCTTTGGCTGGAGAAATTTATTTGCAGCTTAAACCTCACATTCATCGCCACGAATAAGGGGAATTGCCAGCATCGGGAGAGGGTATTCGGCAACCATTCCAACCCTTTTTTTGTTCCCTATTTGTATCTTTAGAAAAATGATCGATAAATAAATATGAAAACAATTGTCTTAATAATAAGTCTTATACTAGTCATTTTTCTTGAAAATTGTCAAAACAAATTGCCTGATAACAAGGTCGAATACGTCATTGCAAAGGGCCAGATGCCAAACATGGTAACGGATCGCTTCCATACCATGCACCTTGTTTATGGAAGCGGAGACAGTATCATGTATTCTTATTCTTCGGATATTGGCAAGACATTTTCCTCTCCAATTTTGATCTCAGTTCTGCCAAAACTGGTTGCCTCTCATACAAGGGGGCCGCAGATCGCCGTTACTTCAGAAGGCTTAATTGTTTCTGCCTGCAATGCTTTGGGGGATATATTTTCCTTCGCAAAGGATCAATCTGGCAACTGGTCGCGAACAGCAAGGGTAAATGATGTAGACACGGTAGCTAAAGAGGGCTTTGTTGCTTTAACTGGTGATGGTCAAAACGCTTTTGCCACATGGCTTGATCTGCGGGGAGACAGGCATAACAAAATTTTTGGCTCCCGATCAAGTGATGGTGGAAAAACCTGGTCTAAAAATTATTTGATCTATGCTTCGCCTGATTCAACAGTTTGTGAGTGCTGTAAACCGTCAGTTGCAATGAAAGGAAAAGAGGTGTATGTTATGTTCCGCAACTGGTTAAATGGCGACAGAGACCTGTATTTTGTTCATTCACAAGACGGCGGCAATTCTTTTGGCGATGCTCAAAAAATAGGCAAAGAAAGCTGGAAGTTAAATGGCTGTCCGATGGATGGAGGGGGACTTGCTATTGACAAATCTGACAATCTTCAAACCGTATGGAACAGAAGGGGCGTGATCTATGCGTGTGAGGGAGGAAAAGAGGAGAAGCCATTGGGAAGGGGCAGAAGCTGTTCAATTGAAACGGAAAATGGAAAAAATATATACACCTGGGTTGATAATGGCAATGTAGTGGTAATGGGTTCAGACTTTGTCAAACATAGGGTGGGTAAAGGGCAATTGCCTTTGGTTAGAGCGGTGGACAGCAGTATTATATGTATTTGGGAAAATAATGGCGAAATTCACAGAGTCATTCTTTGAAACTCAACTTTAATCCTTTATTAACCGACGGTATCAATACACCACGAACAAATTGGATGATCTGTACCACGTTTTTACTCAGGTGAAGCAAATTGATTTATTAGCGCCAAAATGTTTCTTCAGGAGTAGGCAAACTAATTCGGCGGTTTAGTCTTAAAAGACAGCGAATTGACTGCGTCGCCTATTCTGGCTCATTGCTTTTCCATAAACGTTTGAAGACAATTGATTGAACAAAAAAAGAGATCCGGCTGAAATGGATGGGAAATACGCTTTTGCGGATCGGTTAAAAGCATTCTGCAAACCGGATCAACATGTAAATTTTCCGGCTTCTCCACTTCAATCTCAAAGATCTCACTCTCATCGCTTACATTTTTGAAACTGTGGTTTCCCATTGGTTTAAATGAGTAAGAATTTTTGCTTTCTACTGCATTTAAAAAATCCGTTGAACATAAAAAAACACCTGGTGATGCTTTCGCGGCTATCCTCGAAGTAAGGTTCAGGGTTGATCCAAAAAGACTATTGTTGCGTTTTAATATTTTACCATAATGGAGTGCACCATGTATGTGAAGGAAATTATACTCACGGGTAACATTTTGCAACAGAACTACCGCCGTTGAAAGTAAATCATCTGGCGATTCGGAGACGATCATTACTTCATCCCCAACTCTTTCATGAAGGTGACTTTGACCAACAAGTGAATTGTTTACTATTTCAACATACTTGTCGATAAGGTCAGCAGCCGATAAGGCTCCATGAGTTTCGGTTAACGCTGTATATCCAGATAAATCCGCAATTAAAATGGCGATATCCTGCTCCATAATATTCGCACAAAGGTATTTAATGTAAAAAGAATTGCAGCAAGTCGTTATCTTGTATAATTACTTTCTTAACGCATGGAAGAAAAAAGAAATAAGTTACTGATCAAAAATATGGTTTGCCAAAGATGCGTACTCACAGTCGAAAATATTTTAAATGATCTGAAAATTCCATATCACCAGGTTGCCCTTGGTGAAGTTGATCTTGCAGAAAAATTATCGGATAACGAATTAAAAAAAATAGGCGGGGAGCTAAACAAGGTGGGATTTGAATTGATTGAAAGAAGGGTGAATAAGATCATTGAGGACATTAAGAAGGCAGCCATCGAATATCTAAACCTGGGCATGGACAACGAAAATTTAAAACTCTCCACATCCATCGCGAAAAAAATACCATATGATTATAGTTATCTCAGTGATCTGTTCTCGACAATCGAAGGAAAAACTATCGAACAATTCTTCATTTTAACCAGGATTGAGAAAGTAAAAGAACTTCTTGTCTACGATCAGTTGTCGCTTACAGAGATATCATATCAAACAGGTTTTAGTAGTGTTCACCATTTGTCTGCTCAATTTAAAAAGGTCACGGGCCTGACACCTTCGCATTTTAAAAGGATCGCTGCAGACAAGCGAAAATACCTGGACAGGCTATAATCCAAAAATTATATAAATCTTCCCCTCCATAACGTAAGGCTTGCGCCTTCGTCGCGCAATAGCTTTGTGTCGTACATCAATCAATAACATAAAAAAACAAAATCATGAAAACAACAGTTAAAAATCACGAATCGAATTGCTCTTGCAATCCTTGTTTGTGCGGCGAAAACTGCGCCTGCGGAACCGCAGTTAAATAACCAAAAGAGAGAGGTCATGGCCTCTCTCATTCTCTTGAATTTAA
>Ga0157374_10004326_pt1 | contig 11944 bp, 8 predicted proteins | sample M25metaG_FD_115308 | JGI IMG/M metagenome (GOLD analysis project Ga0157374, IMG submission 115308) | Miscanthus rhizosphere microbial communities from Kellogg Biological Station, Michigan, USA - M2-5 metaG | ecosystem: Host-associated > Plants > Roots > Rhizosphere > Soil | place: USA: Michigan...
AAGCTTAATGTCGGTACCACGACCGGCCATGTTGGTGGCGATGGTCACCGTGCCCGCCTGGCCCGCTTCGGCCACAATGTCGGCCTCTTTCTGGTGCAGCTTAGCATTCAGTACGTTATGTTTGATGCCGCGCATTTTCAGCATACGGCTTAATAATTCAGATATATCCACCGAAGTGGTACCTACCAGTACCGGGCGACCGGCCTGTGTCAGCTTACCGATCTCGTCGGCTACGGCGTTGAATTTTTCGCGGACGGTGCGGTAAACCAGGTCCTGCCTGTCATCGCGGATAATGTTGGTATTGGTTGGTATTTCAACCACGTCCAGCTTGTATATCTCCCAAAACTCGCCTGCTTCCGTTACGGCCGTACCGGTCATACCGCAAAGCTTGTGGTACATCCTGAAATAGTTTTGCAGGGTAATGGTAGCGAAAGTTTGGGTAGCGTCCTCAACCTTTACATTTTCCTTAGCTTCAATGGCCTGGTGCAAACCGTCGGAATAACGGCGGCCATCCAAAATACGTCCGGTCTGCTCGTCAACTATCTTTACCTTGCCTTCGTCGATGATATATTCCGTATCCTTTTCAAACAGGGTGTATGCCTTCAGCAGCTGATTCACCGAGTGGATACGTTCAGATTTGATGGAGAAATCGCGCATCAGGGCATCCTTCTGGGCTATTTTCTCTTCGCTGCTGGCGTGTGATTTTTCGATCTCGGCAATTTCGGTACCTACGTCGGGCATTACGAAGAAGCCCGGGTCCTCGCCTGAAGCAGTGATCAGCTCGATGCCTTTTTCGCTCAATTCAACCTGGTTGTTCTTTTCGTCGATCACGAAAAACAACTCAGAATCGACCTTTGGCATTTCCTTGCCCTGGTCCTGCATATAATGGTTCTCCGTTTTCAGGAGAACAGTCTTATTGCCGCCTTCGCTCAGGTACTTGATCAGCGCCTTATTCTTAGGCAAACCGCGATGCGCGCGCAATAATGCCAAACCGCCTTCATCTATCCCGGTCTTGCCTTCGGCGATAGCCTTCTTGGCTTCGTTCAGCGCGGTATTGATATAAGCCTTTTGCGCATTTACCAACCGCTCAATGCGCGGTTTCAGTTCGTAAAATTCGTGTTCATCGCCTTTCGGGATAGGCCCGGAAATGATCAACGGCGTACGGGCGTCGTCGATCAGCACTGAGTCAACCTCATCCACCATGGCGTAGTGCAGCTTGCGCTGTACCAGCTCTTCCGGACTGCGTGTCATATTGTCACGCAGGTAGTCAAAACCGAATTCGTTGTTGGTACCGAAAGTGATGTCGGCGAGGTAAGCATTGCGGCGCTCTTCCGAGTTTGGCTCGTGCTTATCGATACAATCCACCGAAAGGCCGTGGAACTCATACAGCGGGCCCATCCATTCCGAGTCGCGTCGTGCCAGGTAATCGTTCACCGTTACAATGTGTACACCCTGCCCGGCCAGTGCGTTCAGGTAAGCAGGCAGCGTAGCTACCAGCGTTTTACCTTCACCTGTGGCCATTTCGGCTATTTTACCCTGGTGCAATACCACACCACCTATCAGCTGCACATCGTAATGCACCATATCCCAGGTGGTCTCGTTGCCGGCGGCTAACCAGGTATTGGCGTGAGTAGCTTTATCGCCTTTTATAATTACGTTGGTTTTCTTAGCTGCCAGGTCCCTATCAAACTGTGTGGCAGTTACTTCCAACGTTTTGTTTTCCTTCAGCCTGCGGGCGGTTTCCTTCACCACGGCAAAGGCTTCCGGCAGGATATCCATCAGGACAACCTCTAATTCTTTATCACGGTCCTTTGCCAGCTTGTCTATATCCCGGTACAGCTCAACCTTTTCGGTCACATCCATATCCGGGTTGTTTTCGGCCCTGTCCTTAAGCTCTTTAAGGTCGGCATCAACACCTGTTAACCGTTCGGCGATAGTTGCCTTAAAGGCAATGGTCTTCGCGCGCAATTCGTCATTGCTTATACCATCCAGCTTTGCATATTCTGCTTTGATGTTCTCAACTATCGGCTGTATACCTTTTACGTCGCGTTCCGACTTATTGCCGAAAAGCTTGCTAATAAAATCCAACATAATTATATCTATCTATTCGCCCTTATGTCAACAATTGCGCCATGGTCAAATTGAGGTCATAATGGCAGGCAAAGGTACAGAAATAGTAGCAAGTAGCTAGTATCAAGTAGCAAGTAAATGGCGCTTACAGACCCTCAATCAATCTTGATACTTGATACTAAATACTTGCGACTTAAAAATTATCTTTGCCGCATGAATATCCTGCTCCTCGGTTCGGGCGGAAGGGAAAGTGCCTTCGCCTGGAAAATTGCGCAAAGCCCCAAATGCAGTCAGCTTTTTATAGCGCCCGGTAATGCCGGCACGCCGCAATACGGGCAGAACGTGAATATAAAGGCAACCGATTTTGAGGCGATAGGGAAGTTCTCGCTGGAGAACGCGATCGACCTGGTTTTGGTAGGCCCTGAGGAGCCGCTGGTGAAAGGCATTCATGATTTTTTCCTGGCGGATGATCAGCTTAAGGGTATCCCGGTGATCGGTCCGCAGGCAGAGGGCGCGCAACTGGAAGGCAGCAAGGATTTCTCCAAGGAATTTATGCAGCGGAACAATGTTCCGGCCGCGGCTTCCAAAACGTTTACCCGCGATACTTTGCAGGAGGGTTTTGAATACCTGGCTACGGCAGGGTTGCCTATCGTATTGAAAGCTGACGGGTTAGCGGCGGGTAAAGGCGTATTGATCTGCACCAATTTAGAAGAGGCGCAACTGGAACTGACCGAAATGCTGGCTAATGCCAAATTCGGTGATGCCAGTTCGAAGGTGGTTATCGAGCAGTTTTTGCAGGGTATCGAGCTGTCGGTTTTTGTGATGACGGATGGCGAGCATTATAAAGTATTGCCGGAAGCAAAGGATTATAAGCGTATTGGTGAAGGTGATACCGGTTTGAATACCGGTGGCATGGGTTCGGTTTCGCCGGTGCCGTTTGCAGATGCGGATTTTATGCAGAAGGTTGAGGAGCGCGTGATCATCCCAACCGTTGAGGGCTTGAAAAAGGAAGGCATTCCATACAAGGGCTTCATCTTCATCGGCCTGATGAATTGCGGTGGCGAACCTTATGTGATCGAATACAATTGCCGCATGGGCGACCCGGAAACGGAAAGCGTGATGCTGCGGATAGAATCTGATCTTGTCGACCTGCTGCAAGGCGTGGCTGAAGGCAATTTGAATGAAAAAGAATTAGTGATCTCCAATAAAACTGCCGCTACCGTAGTGATGGTTTCGGGTGGCTACCCGGGCGATTACCTGAAAAATAGAGTAATAACCGGCACCGAAAATGTTCGTGAATCCACCGTGTTCCATGCGGGAACTTCGATGCAGGGTGAGGATGTGATCGCCACGGGCGGCAGGGTACTGGCTATTTCCAGTTTGCAGGACAACCTGTTCAATGCTTTACAGCAAGCCACTGCGGATGCCAGCCGGATCTATTACGACGGGATGTATTTTAGGAAGGATATTGGGTTTGACTTATTATAGTTGATTAAGTTGATTGAGTTAAGTGGTTGATTAGGTTAGTTTATGTTAAACTTAATCAACTCAATCCAACCTAATCAACCATTCAACTAATTCTTAAATATCTGCGCCAACTGTTTATCCAGGTCCTCGCCAAAAAGGTTGACGGCTACGATCTTTCCATCGGGGCCGATCAGGAAGTTTTGGGGGATAGCCTCGATACCATATAATTCTGCGGCGCCGTTCTTCCAGTATTTCAGGTCGGATACCTGGGTCCAGGCCAGGTGGTCGTGATGTATGGCGTTCATCCATTCTTTGCGGTCCTTGCTCCTGTCGAGCGAGACACTGAGTATCGTAAAGTTTTTCGTTTTGTATTTGTTGTAGAGCTTCACCACATTCGGGTTTTCGGCGCGGCAGGGACCACACCACGATGCCCAAAAATCGAGCAATACATATTTGCCGCGGAATGACGACAGGGAAACAGCCTTCCCGCTGGTATCGGGCTGGGTAAAGTCGGGCGCCATTACACCCGGGCCTATCGCCTTCAGGCTTTGAATAAAGCCGCGCATGTCCACTCCCTTTTTTGTAGAACGGACATTGGCAGAAAGCGAATTATAATAAGGCACAAAAGAAGTGTCGCGCTCGCCGCCCATCACGTTGGGTAACGCCATTGCCAGGCTGACGTATGAATCGGTATGTTGTTTAATAAAGTTGATGCTCAATTCCCTCCGCTGGTCCATGGCCTTATTGTAAAGATCGGTGTTGCCGGCTTTATCTGCAGCTATCCATTTTCTTACGGCCGGCTCCAGCATGGTATTCAGGGTGTACAGGTCCTCATTTACTTTAGTGCCGATCATTTTGGCATAATGCAGCGAATCGTTGCCTTCTATGTTCGTTGTTCCATTTACCAGGTAAATTTGCTTTGAATCTGCACCGCCGCGCTTCATCATCATGGTTTTCAGGCCCTCGGCGGCGTAGTCCACCACCAGGTTTGCCACAGTAGTGTCCGGCACATCGCCGCTGAACTCGAAGTTGCCGTCTTTTACGATCGAGGTATCGATAGTGCCCTGTTTGCTGCCTTCATTCTTCCGGTAGGCCAGGTATATTTTAGCAGGAGGTTTGATGGACGATACATGCCCTTTGATGACAAAATGGACCTGGGCGGTTGCCAGAAAAGGGATTGCTGATAATAGAATAAAAAAGACTTTTCTCATAAGCACTAAAAGTAAAAAGAAAGTCCGAAAGGCGAAGCTTTACAAACTTCATCTTTCGGACTTATACGGACTTCCGGACTATTTCTTACTTGCTTCCGGTTGGTGTTGAATCACCTTTACCCAACAATTCGGTTAGCTTATCCTGCAGATCGTAACCCATCAGGTTGTGGCCGATGATCTTGCAATCGGGACCGATGAGAAAGTTTTGCGGGATAGCTTGTACGCCATACAGGTCAGCTTCCTTACTTTTCCAAAATTGCAGGTCTGATACGTGGGTCCAGGCCAGGCCATCTTTGTGAATAGCGGCCAGCCATTTGTCTTTGGCGTTCGGCCTGTCAAGCGATACACCTAAAATGGTGAAGTTTTTGTTTTTGAACATATTGAAAGTGCGCACCACGTTCGGGTTTTCCCGGCGGCAAGGGCCGCACCATGATGCCCAAAAATCAACCAAAACATATTTGCCTTTGAACGACGCCAGGCTTACCATTTTGCCTGCGGTGTCGGCCTCGGCAAACTCCGGCGCCATCGCACCTATCGCTACAGCCTTCAGCTTTGGCAGCCTTGCACCGAAAGATTTACCGGTTTCAGTTTGTTTTATCCTGTCGCTAAGGCCATTATACAAAGGCGCGATATCGGCGTAGTCAGAATAATAAGAGAACATTTGCATAGCCACCAGGCTGATGTACGAATCCGGGTTTTCGCTGATAAATTTCTTTTCGAGGGCAATCTCCTGCCTTTCAGCATCTTTCTCGGCTTTGAACTGCGATTTCCTGAATTCTTCCGAGTTCTTTTGCTCGTCGGTAGCGGCGCGGTTTCTTGCGTCCACGGCATCCTCAACCTTGCTTATCGGGTCCATAACGGCGTTGTAGCGTTCGTTATCCTCATTGGTTTTAGTGCCCGAAACTTTAGCTTTTGATACCGAATCGGCACTATTTATATTGATGGAACCTTTTTCGAGGTAGATCGATTTATAGTCTTTATAAACCACACCGGTACCCTGCTGATTCAACACCACGAGGGCGCTGGCAGGCTGAGTCCCTGAAACGGTGCCATTGAATTTGAAAGCGCCGTTAACAAGTACCACCGAATCTGTTACGTTTTTGTCCTTAACCCGGTACATAAGATACATTTTGGCGGGGGCATTGTAATTGCCCACCTTGCCCTGTACGGTGTAGGCAGCATCCTGCGCCATTACGGCCAGGGGAAGCAGCGCGATGGCTGCGAGAATGATTTTTTTCATAGAATCAACTATTGAGAACTCAATATTAGTGATTTAATTCCGGAATTGGGACTTTCGATTTCGGATTTAACGCCTCAGTTCAAAAATGACACATTGATGAACTCCGACCTCTGACTTCCGATTTCCGACATCATTTTCCCAGCACTTTTTCCAGTTCCGCTTCCAGGTCGTTGCCCCGGAGGTCCTCGGCGATGATCTTTCCGGAAGGGTCGATAAGGAAATTTTTGGGAATACTTTGCACGAAATACAGCTGAGCCACCGCGTTGTTCCAGTATTTCAGGTCAGACAACTGTGCCCAATTGCCCATATGATCCATGCGGATGGCGTTCAGCCAGGCAAAAGCGCCGTCCTTGCGATCAAGCGATACGCCGACGATGGTGAAATTCTTGTCCTTAAAGCGGCCATAAGCTTGTACCAAATTAGGGCTTTCCTGCCGGCAGGGCGCGCACCACGATGCCCAGAAATCCAGCAGCACATATTTGCCCCTGAATGACGACAGCCTTACGAGGTGGCCCGAGGTATCCGGCTGCTCAAAATCAGGCGCCATTGCGCCTATCTCGACACTTTTCAGGCTTTCCAGCGCACTTTTCAGGTTGCGTGCGGTTTCCGTATCCTGTAATTCCTTCGATAATCCATTTAAAAGCGGCAGCAATTCGTCCGGGTTAGGCGAAGGCCCCCCGAGCGTGCCGATGGTTAGCAAGCTGAGGTAGCTGGTCGGGTTCTGGATAATAAAATTCTTAAGCTGCGTATGGTAACCGTCCTGTATTATTTTGAGGCTCGACTGTATCTGGTTTTGCCTTTCCGTAGGGCTGATCGTAGAGTCTGCTGTCGCCCTTAACCCGGCGCTCATCAGCCTGCTGGTTTTATACTGCGCATCCTCCATAATAACCTGCAATTTTTTATATTGGTCGTTTATAGGCGAACCCGCTATTTTGCCTTTGTAAACCGAATCGGGGCTTTGAATAGTTACGGTGCCTTTGTCAATATAAAATACCAGGCCATCGCCTGTTTTACTATCCAATTTGGATGCGCCGACACCTTTGTAATCGGCTATCAGCAGCGCCAGCGAAGGGTATAAAAGATCGCCTTTGAATTCAAAACTGCCATTCACACATTGAGCTGAATCCAGTATTCTTGATGAACCTGCCTGGTAAGCCAGGAATAGCTTGGTATTGGTGTTACCTAATTTACCGTTTACTGTGAAAGGTTGTGGTGTTTGGCCTAAAGCGAACACAGGGGCAGCTATCAGTAGGCCGAAAATTAATCTTCTAATCATCACTATCTTGTTCATTAGTTCATTTGTCATTAGTTCATTGGTCCTGTTTGGCGGATGTTTTGCCAATGAATTTGATATACGCATTCAATTTTAAATGAATAGTTTGCAATTTTCCGAATAATAATTCGAATTCCGCCTCATTTAAAAGTTTTCGTGTTTTTGATTTCTTTAACCAGCTTTTGGTTTCGACAATTGATCCCCTGCTAAAGTAACAGAAGTTTTTGTTCTCCTTGTAATGATAACGGCCATATCCCTCGGCTATATTGGCGCCAATGGAATCAGCTGAACGCACTATCTGCTTCCCCACTGTATCTTTAGCAAAATAGTCCCATTCACTCACAGCAACCCATATTTCGTCCGAAAAGCTTTCGGCCAGGTTGTAAACTTCCAGATCTTCGAGATTATACAAACTCATGATAAGGCTGATTATTGTTCAAAACACAAATAAACTAATAAACCAGCACAAATGAACTATCACCAACGACAAATGAACCAATGAACAAGTGAACTAATCAGTTCAATTTTTGGAAGGTGCGCCACCACAGGTCGGGCATTTCGCCGGCCACGGCAGTCTTGTAGTCCTCATACAGGCAGGGAACCAGGTGAAAGCGCTCATTGGGCGAGCCGCCGGAAGGGTATGGCACTTGCATCCACCAGCGATCGGATTTTTTGCTTTTGACGAATATCACTTCGTGATCCTCGTGCTTCAGGCTGGTTTTGTAGATGAGGTATTGCGATTTCGGGTTAAGCGGGAAGTCTTTCTTGCGGTTATAAAAACCATCGATGAAATACCATATCATTTGCGCCAGCAGCGTGGCCGTTTGGCCGTTGCTGTCGTAAGCTGGGTTAAATTCATAGAAACCTATCGAGCTCAGCTTGTCGTTGAAACCGGCATAGCGTATGATCTGGCAGGCTTCTTCGCCGTAAAGGCCGTTCGGTGTGGCATTGGCATTGCCCATAGCATCGGACGAGCGGATGGCGCCCATGTCAATGCTCATCATGTTGGCATTCCGGACAATGGGTTCCGCCACGCTTACCTGCCCGCTCACTTCGCCCAGGCGATGCACATCGAAATACAGCTTATCCATCACGCGCAGGCTTTCCTGCCCGGTGAAATAAGTTTGATAGCCCAGGTTGCTGAAATTGAACAGGTAGTTGGGCTCGTGGAGAAATATCTTGTTCAGGTAAGAGGTTGATGTGGTTTCGGCGCTGTCTGTCCCGCCGTCATCTTCCAGGTCAAAACGGGGATCGACGATCACCAGGTCCACCTTTTGATCCAGGTCCTCATAGGCCATGTACTGGCCGTAGGTAATGTCCTGGCCGCCGCCGATGATAATGGGAAGTATGTTTTTCCTGATCAGCTCGTTCACCACGGTCTTCACCGCAAAATAGGTATCTGTTACCGTGGCTCCCGGTTTGATATTGCCCAGGTCGGCTATTTTGGTTTTGTAGGGCCCTTCGAAAAGCTGGTATAATTTCTCGCGGACATAATCCGGTCCCAGTGCGCAGCCCTCATTATCAACCGCATTACGATCGTCCTGCACACCGATGATGGCGATGTCGATCTTCTGCTCCAGGTCGGGGAACGAGGTGGAAAAATGATCGATCTTTTGCCCCAGGTGGCTGGCGTAAAAACCCTTTTTGGGGGTGATCTGCTTCCGGTCGACCGGTGCGAAAAAATCAGCTAAAGACATTATCTAATTTGAAAATGGATCATTTCGAAAACGGCCGTTCCGCGCCATCTTCACGACAAACATATTCAAATTATAATTCCTTTAAATTAAAATTATTAACATCTTCAGATTTTGCCCGGAAGCAGGTTAAATAGCATCTTTGCACGGATCATATCAAATGAGCGAAACTTCAAATCAAGGTAAAATACTCATTACAGGCGCAACGGGTTTCCTGGGGTCGGAACTGGCGAAGCAGCTGGTTGAGCAGGGGAACAATATCCGCTGTACCCTGCGCAAAACTTCCGTCGTACCGAAGCTGTTACAGCCTTTTGCCGACCGGATCGAATGGGTTGAGGCCGACCTGCTGGATATTTTTGCGCTGGAAGATGCTTTAGAAGGCGCTACGCAGGTTTACAACTGCGCGGCCTGGGTTTCGCTGAAGCAGCGCGATAAGGAGCAGATGATCCATACCAACATTACCGGTACCGCCAACCTGGTGAACCTTTGCCTGCAGCGCAAATGCCGTGTGGTGCATGTGAGTTCGGTAGCGGCTGTGGGTTTTGCCAAGACGGGTGAGCTGATCACTGAAAAAGACCAACTGGACCAGGAGGTGGAAACCGACGGTTACGCCATTTCCAAGCTGGAAAGCGAAATGGAAGTGCGACGGGGTATTGCCGAAGGGCTGGACGCGGTGATCGTGAACCCATCCATCATTATCGGGCCGAATGCCGGCACTTTGGGCAGCGGGCAATTGTTTGAGACGGTGCGCAAAGGTTTGAAATTTTACACCGCCGGCAGTATGGGCTTTGTGGATGTGGAGGATGTGGCCAAATGTATGATCGCGCTGATGAACAGCGATGCCAACGACGAGCGGTATATCATCAGCGCCGAAAACTGGGACTATAAAAAGATGGTGACCGCCATTGCCGCAAATTTCGGCATCAAAGCACCGGCCACATTGGCCAAACCATGGATGATGGAAGTGGCCTGGCGGGGCGCGAAAGTAGCGGCGGCGCTTACAGGTTCGGCACCCGCCATAGATAAAACGCCGGCGCAGGCATCGACCCAGATACGCGAGTTTAATAACAGCAAAATCAGGAAGGCTACAGGTATTCAGTTCAAGCCGTTGGAGCAATCGGTGAAAGAGGTGTGCGAGGCGTTGAAAAAATAGCAACGGATTGAAATCCGTTGCTACAAGATGTAGGAGCCTACGGCTCTAAACAGCGGAAAAATTACTTCGTATTCCGGCAAATAAGAAGAGGCGTAGCCTTGACCCATCTTGTAACGCCGGATTTTAATCCGGCGGAATGGCGCAGGATACAATTCAAGCCATTGGAACAGTCGGTGAAAGAGGTGTGTGAGGCGTTGAAAAAGTAGCAACGGATTGAAATCCGTTGCTACAAGATGTAGGAGCCTACGGCTCTAAACAGCGGAAAATCAAATCTTGATCTCTAAAAAAGAGGCAGAGCCTCGACCCATCTTGTAACGCCGGATTTTAATCCGGCGGAATGGCGCAGGATACAATTCGAACCATTGGGGTAGTCCGTGAAAGAAGCATACATGACATTGAAAGTTTCTTAACTTTGGGTAAATATCACCAATGAAAAAATATTTCCTGCTGGCATTACTGATTTGCGGCTGTGTCCACGACGCACGAAAGGAACGCGCGCATCACGCCGCCGAGCAGTACATCAAAGATTTCATCAACCCGCATGGACTGGAAACTGTCTCCTTCAGCGAATTGCAGAAGCTGCGCCGGGTCACCGGGCTTGATTCTTCCCTGAATGCCGCACATATCGATGCAAGCGATAGCGCTAAGGTGAAAAAGTATGTCGACAGCGAGAATTTTCAACGGCCCGATCGCGTGCTGGCCAATATCAGGCAGGCGGATAGCATTGTAAAAGGCAGGCTATTTTATTATGCGTTTACCTATGTTTTCAAGGTAGATTCGGCGGGAAATAAGCGGTTGATGCGCTACAAATTCGAGCTGGATACGGCTTTTCATGTGGTGAAGGCGGTGGATGTGACGACCGATCATAGTAAGGAATTCTGAGGTCAGATGCCGGAAGTCAGATCGTATAATCCGGCTATCCGATGCCACGCGCCCTGCGCCAGGCTTTTTGCTTTATCCCTAATCACAAATCACTGATAACTATCTCTATTACCATTTTTCCAAAAACAGCCCCTCCATTTTTTCATAATTGCAATTGTGTAAACAATACACTCAAAATCCGCGAAAAGCAGGATCAAATTTCGCACATTTGCAATGCCCGCTCCCGATAGCCACCGGGACGGTTTACGTACCTGAATGGACCAGTATTTTATTATCGATTTCGACAGCACCTTTACGCAGGTTGAGGCACTGGACGAGCTTGCGCGTATCTCGCTGAGGAAACATCCCGACCGCGAAAAGATATACAAACAGATAGAAGATTATACCAATGCCGCCATGGAAGGCAAGCTTTCGTTCAGCGAGAGCCTGGCCGCGCGTGTGAAACTGGTGCAGGCCAATCGTGATCACCTGAAACAGCTGATCACGCATTTGAAGAAAAAGGTATCCACCTCATTCTCGCTAAACAGCGAATTTTTTAAGACGCATGCCGATCATGTCTATCTCGTTTCGGGTGGTTTCAAAGAATTCATTACACCGGTGGTGACGGACTATTTCATCAAAAAGGAAAATATTTACGCCAATACCTTCGTGTTCGACGAGGCCGGAAATATTACAGGCTACGATAGTGAAAACCCGCTTTCGCAAGAGGGTGGTAAAGTAAAGCTGCTGCGGCAGTGGAACCTGCAGGGCGAGATATTCGGCATAGGCGACGGTTATTCAGATTTCCAGCTGAAAGAGTCGGGACTGATCAAGAAGTTTTTTGCCTTTACCGAGAATATCGAGCGGAAGTCGGTTGCCGAAAAGGCTGACCATGTGACACCAAGCTTTGACGAATTCCTGTATATCACCAAGCTGCCAAGGGCCATTTCGTACCCCAAAAACCGCATCAAATGC
>Ga0157374_10004327_pt1 | contig 11944 bp, 12 predicted proteins | sample M25metaG_FD_115308 | JGI IMG/M metagenome (GOLD analysis project Ga0157374, IMG submission 115308) | Miscanthus rhizosphere microbial communities from Kellogg Biological Station, Michigan, USA - M2-5 metaG | ecosystem: Host-associated > Plants > Roots > Rhizosphere > Soil | place: USA: Michigan...
AGTGTTGACGCTGCACTACGGTGACGAGAAGACCTTGTTCGGCAAGAACGAAGTGCCCGCGGCAGTCGCAGCGCTGCTCAACAAGGGCACGAAGACGATGACGCGCGAGCAGATCCAGGATCGGCTGGACCAGCTCAAGACCGAGCTATCGATCAGCAGCGGGGTGGGCGATTTGCGTGTGAGCATGGTGTCACGCCGCGACACGTTGCCGGCGGCGATCGCACTGGTCGGGCAGATGCTGCGCGAGCCGAGCTTCCCGGCCGAAGCGCTCGACGAGGTGAAGCGCCAGGCGCTCGCGGGCGTCGAAGATCGGCGCAAGCGGCCCGAGGCGGTGGCCGAGAACGCTGTTGAACGAGCAAGTAATCCATACCCGCGCGGCGATGTCCGCTACGCAAGGGCCTTCGACGAGATGGTGGCTGACATCAATTCCGTCACGCTCGACAAGGTGCGTGACTTCCATACGCGCTTTTACGGGGCGAAGAAGGGCGAGTTCGCCGCGGTCGGCGACATGGACGTGACGGCGGTGCGTGAATCGTTGCAGCACGCGTTGGGCGACTGGTCCGCTGGCTTGCCGTACATCCGCGTGCCGCAGCCCATCGTGCCCGTCAAGCCCGAACGCCTGATGCTGAGCGTGCCGGACAACCAGAACGCCACGATGCTGGCGACGCTCGATGTACCGCTGTCCGACAACGACGTGGACTACCCGGCGCTGTACATGGCCAACTACCTGCTCGGCGGCGGCGGCAACTCGCGACTGTGGAAGCGCATTCGCGAGCGTGAAGGCTTGTCGTACGACGTGCGCACGCAAGTCGAATGGAGCGGCGTCGAGCCTCACTCGGAATGGATAGCCAGCGCCATCTTCGCGCCGCAGAACCAAGCGAAGGTCGAGGCCGCCTACGGCGACGAGTTTCAGCGCGCGCTCAAGGACGGCTTCACAGAGCAGGAGCTGGCCGAAGGGCAGCGTGGGCTGCTGAGCTATCGGCGCCTGTCCCGGGCACAGGACGGCAACATTGCCGGTGCATGGGTTCGCAACCTCTATCTCGGCCGCACCTTCGCCTACAGCGCTCAGGTCGACCTTGCGCTGACCAAGCTGAGTGTGGCGGATGTCAATGCTGCCTTGCGCAAGTACATGAAGCCCGACCAGTTCGTGTGGGCCTTTGCAGGCGACTTCAAACCTTAGTTCTCGCCGGGAAGTGCGGTGCCGCTCGTCTTGAACGGCTGCCGCTCGTTCAGATCGTCCATGTACTGCGTCATGCCGGCGCCTTCGTGCTCGAGGAAGTCCGCAACAGCCCGCGAGAATCGAGGGTGCGCCAGCCAATGCGCCGACCAGGTCTGCACCGGCATGAGGCCCCGCGCCATCTTGTGCTCGCCTTGGGCTCCGCCCTCGAATCGCTGCATGCCGTTGGCGATGCACCATTCGAGCGGCTGGTAGTAGCAGGCCTCGAAATGGAGGAAGGGGATAGGCTCCACCGCGCCCCAATAGCGTCCGAACGCCCTGCGCTGGGCCATATCAATGCCGATCAGCGAAGCGGCAACGCGGCGATTGCCCTGCCGGGCGATGAACAAAAGCCAGTGCTGCGGCATCCTCGCCGCCATGCGGGCAAAGAAGTCGCGTGTCAGATAGGGCGTGGAATGGTGCGCGCGATAGGTGAGGGTGTAGCAGCGGTAGAAGAAATCCCAATCTGAAGCATCAATGTCCGGGCCGCAGAGCGCCGTGAAATGGATGCCCGCTTCCCCCACGCGACGCCGTTCCTGCTGGATCTTTTTGCGTTTCTCTCGCTGCAAGCTGGCGAGGAACTCGGCGAAGTCGGCATACGGTTCGGGCTGCCGGTTGGTCCAGTGGAACTGCACGGTGCTGCGAAGCATCCAGCCGGCCCGGTTCGCCGCCTCGCGGTCCGCGTCGCTCATGAAGAGCACGTGGGCCGATGAGAGCTTCGCGTCACGCGCTATTTGCGACATGGCATCGAGCAGCCATTGCCGCGACTGCAGGTCGCGTGCGAGCAAGCGGCTGCCGGGCACCGGAGTAAACGGCACGGCGCAAAGCAACTTCGGATAGTAGGCGAGGCCGTGTCGCTGGTAGGCGTCCGCCCAGGCCCAATCGAATACGTATTCGCCGTATGAATGGTCCTTCAAATACAAGGGGCAGGAAGCAACGAGTTCGCCGTGCCGCTCGATGATGAGGAATTGCGGCAGCCACCCGGTGCTGTCGCATGCGCTGGCCGATTCATGCAGCGCCTGCAGATATTCATGGCGCATGAAGGGCGTCGCGTCGCCTTGCGCGTCGAGGAGATCGTTCCATACCGACGCATCGATGAGAGCCGGGCGATCGATCACCCGAATGACATAATCGTCCGAGCTTGTTGCCTCTTGCATCTCGCGATGTTAGGTTCTCGAAGTACTCCTCGGGACTTCCTTGCATAAACTACCCGGCAGAGGAGCCGTCAATGAAGCAAATCACAGCCATCGTCAAGCCGTTCAAGCTCGAAGAAGTCCGCGAAGCCTTGGCCGAAGTCGGGGTCACGGGGCTCACAGTGACCGAGGTCAAAGGCTTTGGTCGCCAGAAGGGTCACACCGAGTTGTATCGGGGCGCGGAGTACGTGGTCGACTTTCTTCCCAAGGTGAAGGTCGAGGTGGTCGTGAAAGACGGCGACACCGACCGCTGTGTCGATGCCGTCGTGAAGGCGGCCAAGACCGGCAAGATCGGCGATGGCAAGATCTTTGTCACGGCGGTCGAGCAGGTCGTGCGCATTCGCACCGGCGAAACCGACGAAGATGCGGTCTGACCGCGCTGCTCAGATGCGCCGGTAGTCGTCCCGCGCCGTCGCTCGCGCGGCGAGTCGCGCGAGGCGATCCAACAACGATTCAGCGTCAGTGTCGATCTCAAGTAGATTGAGTTGTGCTTGGGAGACGAATCCGCAAGACATCGTCTTCTGCGCAAACTGGACCAGCGGATCGTAGTAGCCCTCGACGTTGAGCAAGCCAAGAGGTTTGTCGTGGTATCCGAGCTGGCGCCAGGTCCAGACCTCGAACAACTCCTCGAACGTCCCGATGCCGCCCGGCAGCGCCAGGAAGGCCTGGGCCCGCTGCGCCATCATGTGTTTGCGCTCGTGCATCGTTTCGACGACGTGCAATTCGTCGATGCCGGTGTGACCGAGTTCGCGCTGCATCAACGATTGCGGGATCACGCCCACCACCTGGCCGCCGGCGGCCAGTGCCGCATCCGCCACGCGGCCCATGAGTCCCGCGCGTCCCCCGCCGTACACCAGCTGCCAGCCGCGTTGTCCGATCAGGCCGCCAACCCGGATGGCGGCCTTCGCGAAGGCCGGGTCGCTACCGTCTCGCGAGCCGCAGTACACGCAGAGCGAAAGGGGAGCCGCGCTCATGTGCCGGTCGAGACGCGATTCCAAATCGCTGCCAGCCAAACCGCGGCACACAACATCAGCGACAGGAAGACCGCGGCGCTGGCCAAGTCCTTCGCTCGCTTCGACAAGTCGTGCAGCTCGAACGACACTCGGTCGATGGCCGCTTCGATACCGGAGTTGAGCAGTTCGACAATCAGCACCAGCGTGACCGATCCGGCCAGCAGCGCGATCTCCACCCATGTGCGCCCCACCCACAGCGAGGCAGGCAGCAGCACCGCGGCGAACCACGCTTCTTGCCGAAACGCGCTCTCGCCCCAATAGGCTGTCTTGAGTCCGGCAAGCGAGTAGCCGGTGGCGCGCATGACCCGGTCCAATCCGGTGCGCCCCTTGAATGGATTGCTCATCGGACGTGATTGTGCCGCGAGGCCGCAGTGATTATTCAGCGTGCCGCTGGCTGGTGCGTCACCAGCCGGGTCGAGCACAGTGCATCGTGCAGGAACTGCCGCGAAGGATGCGGCTGTGCAGCCACCGCATAGCTCGCCACCCCGGCGATGAGCACGATCAAAATCGTTCCCGGATCGCGCACGTGCCACGCATACAGAATTACCAGTGCTGGCAGAAACCATAGCCAAGCCAGCAAATAGCGCATCAACGCCCGCATCTCGCTGAGGGGCCTTCCGGTGCTGTCGACCACTCGAATATGCCAAGCCTTCATGGCGACAGTCTGCCCGCCATGCGACCAAAACCATACGAAGTAAATGCCCAGCACGACGAACAAGAACGCCTGAAGGGCGTGGCGTCCGACCAGCGGATCGCGCTGCTGCGTGAGAGACGAAAAGAGGTAGCCCGAGATCATCAGTACCCCGAAGAGCAGCACGCCCTCGTAGACGAAACAGGCCAAGCGGCGGCGCAGGCTTGGCGCCGATTCTCCGGCGGGCGTTGCCGCCTGAGCGGCGTTCATGGACGCTTCTGCCCGGGGTCGGATGCCGGAACAGAACGCGTGGCCGCAGCCTGCGGGCCTCGCTTGGGCAGCAGGGTCCGCTTGTCTACGAATTCGGTCGTCGCCGCAATCTTCGGCAGGCCAGGTTGCTGGTGCGCAGGAGGGCTCGGCCGCCTGGATATCAGCGACGTGGTTGCACCGGGCTGAACTTGCACCATGGTGGGCGCCACCGGCTTGGGGCTTTGGGGATAGGACGGCACGGTCACGATGTTCGACTTCGCCTGGGCTCTTTCACTGCGCTGTAGGGCATGCTTGGGCGCAGAAGCTGGGCGAGCCGCATGCGTGGCACGGGCCTGGAGCTGCTTGCGTTGCTCGGGCGACAAGGCTTGGTAGGCATCCCACTCGGCCTTGCGATCCTTGGGGCCGACTTGGCGGGCTTGCTCGTATGCCAGCCGGGCCTGGCCGCGTTGCTGAGGAGATAGCCCCGCCCATTCAGCCATCCGAGTCTGCACCCTCTCGCGATCAGCTTGAGGCATCGATGGCATGCGATGCGCGATTTGCAGCCACTTCTGCTTGCGATCGGCATCGATGCTCGGCCAGTCCCGCTCCAAAGGTGCCAGCGCGGAACGCTGTGCCGGAGTGAGTTGCGACCACTTCGGTGCGCCTTCAGCGGAATGCGAGGCCTTGGCGGTCGACGCAGCAGAGCCTCGCGAGGTCTGGGCGGCCACGCTGACCACGGTGCTGCTCACCAACGCCGCCACGAGGGCCGAGATGAACGCTGGGAATAGGCCGCGATACGAAGAGAGGGTTGCGCCTGGCATGCCGATCCGCGTCAGTCCCGCGGTACCTTATGAAACTCCACGAAGCCCGGATCGCTGTACGCTGCCAACGGGGCATCGTCGGCAAGCAGCGCGGCGTCGATCTCCGCTGCCGCCTTGATCTGAGCATTGGTATGCACGTCACTGATGAGGGCGAAACCACCGATCAGAGCAAGAACTGGAACAAATGATGCGAACTTGATCCACCAATCCGAGCGCGGGCCACCACCGCCGAGGGCCAACGCTGCGACTGACCCGCGGGTGACCAGCTTCGGCGACGTGGCGATCTGGGCACTTCGGACCAGCTTTGCTCGTTGCAGAGCCTGTTCGCGTGCCGACTTCAGTCGCTCACTGAGGTCGTGGGGCAACTGGCCAGCTGCGTCATTGAGATGGACTGCCACCCGCAGCCCGAAGCGCGTCTCAAGGGCTTCTTCGCCCCCCGGCAACAGGGTGTTCTGGTTCTTCATAGCGTTATTCCCTTGGCTTTGAGGGCTTTAGCCAAGGCATGCACCGCACGTGAACAGTGTGTCTTGACGCTTCCTTCCGAGCAACCCATTGCAGCGGCCGTCTCGGCAACATCGAGTTCCTCCCAGTAACGCAACAAGAACGCCTCGCGTTGACGCCCCGGAAGCTGCTCGACCTGCGATTCGATCGCGAGCATTATTTGAGCCCGAGACACCGAATCCGAGGCGCTTTCCGTTGCTGTAGAGCCGTCTTGGGATTCCAGAGTTTCCAGGATGTCGAAGTCGCCATCCTCACCGGCAACTTCGTAGTCCGAGAAGTTCTTCATGAGTGCGCCGCGTACCTTCTGGCGGCGGAACCAGTCCATGGTAGCGTTCGACAAGATTCGCTGGAACACCAGAGGTAGTTCCGCGGCTGGGCGATCAGCGTATTTTTCTGCGAGGCGAATCATGGCGTCCTGAACGATGTCCAGCGCAGCCTCGTGGTCACGAACGGCATACAGCGCACGCTTGAATGCGCGCTTTTCTACGTTCTTGAGGAAGTCGGAAAGTTCTTTTTCAGATGCCAAGAGAGAGAGGCCTCAGGGCGTGAAGCCCGAAAAGCGGGCGCGATTATCTCATCGCGTTCCCACGGTCGGTCCGATCCGCAGGCCGCAAAGAACCAATGCCATAATGCTGCTTCGCACAACGCAGTATCTGGTCACAGGCTGGCGGTCCAACCCGGGCGCCAATTTTTGACCGCGCAGGTACCACACCCGCTTCAAAAGAGCGCGGAAAGGTGCACCGATGGTTTTTCGTCAGAGATCAACCCAAAGGTTCAACATGGACATGTCTGCCGCGGAAGTCAAGCGTGCCGCTTCGGCACAACCGCATCCCGCCTCCTCCGCGGAGCCCAATGGCTCCGAAATCCTCGTCCGCTGCCTTCAGGCCGAAGGCGTCAAGTACCTTTGGGGCTACCCCGGAGGCGCTGTGCTTTACATCTATGACGCGCTGTACAAGCAAGACAGCATCGAGCACGTCCTCGTACGCCACGAACAGGCGGCCGTTCACGCGGCAGATGGCTATGCGCGCGCAACTGGCGACGTCGGTGTGGCACTGGTGACCTCCGGGCCTGGGGTCACGAACGCCGTGACGGGTATTGCGACCGCGTACATGGACTCGATCCCGATGGTCATCATCACCGGGCAGGTACCGACGCCGGCCATTGGCCTCGATGCCTTCCAGGAGTGCGACACCGTCGGCATCACGCGCCCGATCGTCAAGCACAACTTTCTCGTGAAGGACGTGCGCGACCTCGCACTCACGCTCAAGAAGGCCTTCCACATTGCTCGCACAGGACGTCCGGGGCCGGTGGTGGTCGACATCCCGAAGGACGTGTCGCTGAATACTGCGCCATTCCAGTACCCGCAGACGGTCGAGATGCGTTCGTACAACCCGGTGCGCAAGGGGCATGGCGGTCAGATTCGCAAGGCGGTGCAGTTGCTCCTCGCGTCCAAGCGTCCGTACATCTATACGGGTGGCGGCGTGATCTTGGGCAATGCCTCGGGGGAGTTGCGTGAACTGGTCGACCTGCTCGGCTTTCCGTGCACCAACACGCGGATGGGCCTGGGCGCGGTGTCGGGCAACGATCCTAAATTCCTCGGCATGTTGGGTATGCATGGCACCTACGAAGCGAACATGATCATGCAGAACTGCGACGTTCTGCTGGCCGTCGGCGCTCGTTTCGATGACCGGGTGATCGGCAACCCCAAGCATTTCGCATCGGTCGAGCGCAAGATCATCCATGTCGACATCGATCCCTCATCGATCTCGAAACGCGTGAAGGTCGACATTCCGATCGTCGGCGACGTGAAGGACGTGCTGCAGGAACTGATCGCTCAGATCAAGGAAGCGCAGACCAAGCCGGACGTTCAGGTGCTGTCGCAATGGTGGGCGCAAATCAACGAGTGGCGCAAGCGCGAGTGCCTGCGCTACAAGAACAGCAACGAGGTCATCAAGCCGCAGTTCGTGATCGAAAAGCTATGGGAACTGACCAAGGATCGGGATATTTACATCACCTCTGATGTCGGGCAGCACCAGATGTGGGCTGCTCAGTTCTACCCGTTCAAGGAACCGCGCCGCTGGATCAATTCCGGCGGGCTCGGGACCATGGGCGTCGGCCTCCCCTACGCGATGGGCATCAAGCTCGCCAAGCCTGACTCTGATGTCTTCTGCGTGACGGGTGAAGGTTCGATCCAGATGTGCATCCAGGAGCTGTCGACTTGCTTGCAGTACAAAACGCCGGTCAAGATTTTGTCGCTGAACAACCGCTATCTCGGCATGGTTCGACAGTGGCAGCAGCTTGACTACGGTGGCCGGTATTCCCACAGCTACATGGACGCGCTTCCTGACTTCGTGAAGCTCGCTGAAGCCTATGGTCACGTCGGCTTGCTGGTTGAAAGGCCGGGCGACGTCGAAGGCGCCCTGCGCGAGGCCATCAAGTTGAAGGACCGCACCGTGTTTCTCGACATCCGTACCGACCCGACCGAAAACGTCTGGCCGATGGTGCAGGCCGGCAAAGGCATCTCGGAGATGCTTCTGGGTTCCGAAGACCTGTGAAGCGCTGACCCAGGCGAGGGGCCGTCATTACCGTGCCGGCTCAAGAGTCTGTGGAAGGCGTGGATCGCCTTGAGCCTATTCACTTCTTTCGATCAACTGCGTGGCCAAGGGTCGTCGGTTACCGCTGCCGACCTGAAGAGCGCGCCCCACTCCATGAAACACATCATTGCCTTGCTGCTCGAGAACGAGCCCGGTGCGCTGTCGCGCGTGGTGGCCTTGTTTTCCGCTCGCGGCTACAACATCGAAAGCCTCACGGTGGCTCCGACGGAAGACTCGTCGCTGTCGCGCATGACCATCGTGACCACGGGCAGCGACGAGGTGATCGAGCAGATCACGAAGCACTTGAACCGCCTCATCGAAGTCGTGAAGGTGGTCGATCTCACTGAGGGCGCGTTCACCGAGCGCGAACTCATGCTCATCAAGGTCCGCGCAGTCGGCAAGGAGCGTGAAGAGATGAAACGCATGGCGGACATCTTTCGCGGCCGAATCACCGACGTGACCGAGAAGAGCTACACCATCGAACTCACCGGCGACGCGGGAAAACTCGATGCCTTCCTGGAGGCCATCGACCGCACCGCCATTTTGGAAACCGTGCGCACCGGCACCAGCGGGATCGGTCGCGGCGAGCGCATCCTGCGCGTTTGATCACAGGCCCGCAATTGAAAAGCTCAGGAGAATGACATGAAGGTTTACTACGACAAAGATGCGGACCTAAGCCTGATCAAAGGCAAGACCGTCGCCATCATCGGCTATGGCTCGCAGGGCCACGCGCATGCCCAGAACCTCAACGACAGCGGTGTGAAGGTCGTCGTGGGCCTGCGCCGCAACGGAGCCTCGTGGCCCAAGGTGGAGAAGGCAGGGCTGAAGGTGGCCGAGGTCGGCGATGCGGTCAAGAATGCCGATGTCGTGATGATCCTGCTGCCCGACGAGCAGATCGGGCAGGTCTACAAAAATGATGTCGAACCGAACATCAAGCCAGGGGCATCGCTTGCTTTCGCGCACGGCTTCAACGTGCACTACGGCCAAGTCGTGCCGCGCGAAGATCTTGACATCTGGATGGTCGCACCCAAGGCGCCGGGCCACACGGTGCGCAATACGTACACGCAAGGCGGCGGCGTTCCGCATTTGATCGCAGTGCATGCCGACAAGAGCGGCAAGGCTCGTGACCTCGCACTCAGCTATGCGGCGGCCAACGGCGGCGGCAAGGCTGGCATCATCGAAACCAACTTCCGGGAAGAAACCGAGACGGATCTCTTCGGCGAGCAAGCCGTTCTTTGTGGCGGGACGGTGGAGCTGATCAAGGCGGGTTTCGAGACCCTGGTCGAGGCGGGTTATGCGCCCGAGATGGCCTACTTCGAATGTCTGCACGAACTCAAGCTCATCGTCGATTTGATCTACGAGGGCGGCATCGCGAACATGAACTACTCGATCTCGAACAACGCCGAATACGGCGAGTACGTGACGGGCCCGAAGGTGGTGACAGAGGACACCAAGAACGCCATGCGTCAGGCACTCAAGGACATCCAGACCGGCGAGTACGCGAAGAGCTTCATCCTGGAGAACCGCGCGGGCGCGCCGACCTTGCTGTCGCGTCGCCGCCTCACTGCCGAGCATCCCATCGAACAGGTTGGCGAGAAGCTGCGTGCGATGATGCCTTGGATCAAAGCCAACAAGCTGGTTGACAAGAGCCGCAACTGAGTTCGCGGGTGCTTCATGAATCGACGGCCGCAAGGAGTTCCTTGCGGCCTTTTTGCGTCGTGCCTACGTTATCCTTTCGCGCATGATTCAAGCCCTTCGCATTGCATACGGCAGCCTGCGCCGAAGTGCCAATGAATGACGTCGATGACGGTGTCGACGTGGCGGCCGACCACGAGGCCGTCTTGATACGCCCGCGCCGCAAGGGCATCTACATCCTGCCCAACCTGTTCACGCTGGCGGCGCTGTTCGGGGGCTTCTACGCCATCGTGATGGCGATGAACGGGCATTTCGAAGAAGCTGCCTACGGCATTTTTATTGCTGCGGTTCTCGACAGCCTTGACGGGCGCGTCGCGCGCATGACCAACACGCAAAGTGCATTCGGCGAGCAGATGGACAGTCTTTCTGACATGGTGAGCTTCGGGGCCGCGCCATCGCTCATCGTCTACGAATGGGCACTCAAGGGCCTGGGCAAACTGGGCTGGATCGCAGCGTTTGTGTATTGCTCGGGAGCGGCATTGCGGCTCGCGCGTTTCAATACCAACATCGCAGTGGTCGACAAGCGGTTCTTCCAAGGGTTGCCCAGCCCGGCGGCGGCGGCGCTGATCATCGGCTTCATCTGGGTCATGGACAACGCCGGCTTCAAGGATGTCTCGCGGATCGAGTGGCTGTCGTGGTGCGCTTTCGGCGTCACGCTGTATGCAGGTCTCACGATGGTGACCAACATCCCCTTCTACAGTTTCAAGGACGTGAGCTTCAAGCGCACGGTGCCCTTCGTGGTGATCGTCGCAATCGCGCTCGGGATCGCCGTGATCAACATCCACCCGCCGCTGGTGCTATTTGGGCTGTTCTTGATTTACGGTACCTCGGGCTATGCGGTCTATGTCTACAAGCGCATGAAAGGCCGACCCGTGAGCGTCATTTCGACATCGACGGACGAGCCCGAGGAGCAAGGCCTTCACCGTTGAGCATGGGGCGCATGCTATATTCGCCGCCATGACGTTTTCGCTCGCCCCCACGCTACTGCTTCTAGGAGAGCCGCGGGTTCGCTGATCGTCCACGTCTACACGTTTTCGTCTCAACGGCCCGCATGCAACCAGCAGCGGGCCGTTTTGCTTTGGAGGGTGCTGGTTGCGAACATGACTCAAGGAGTAAATCCATGTTGAAGCATCCGCACACAAAGTACCGGCCTTTCGCGGCAGTCGCGCTTACCGACCGCACATGGCCCGACGCCGTTCTGTCGAAGGCGCCTCTGTGGTGCAGCGTTGATCTGCGCGATGGCAACCAAGCGCTCATCGAGCCGATGGATGTGGCGCGCAAGCTGCGCATGTTCCAAATGCTGGTTCGCATCGGTTTCAAGGAGATCGAGGTCGGATTCCCGAGTGCATCTCAAACCGAATTCGACTTCGTTCGCATGCTCATCGAGCGGAACCTGGTTCCTGAGGATGTGCGCATACAAGTGCTCACGCAGGCGCGCGGCGAGTTGATCGAGCGCACGTTCGATGCGCTGCACAGCGCTCGCAAGGCCACGGTTCATGTCTACAACGCCGTCGCGCCAATCATGCGGCGCGTGGTGTTGGGTTTGAACGAGGACGGTATCGTGGAACTCGCCACTGCTCATGCCCGGCAGATCAAGCAACTGGCAGAGCAGCATCCGGAGACGGACTTCTGCTTCCAGTATTCGCCGGAGATGTTCTCTGGCACTGAAGTGAACTTTTCAAAACGCGTCGTCGACGCCGTCACCGAGGTGTGGCAACCGACCCCCGAGCGCAAGTGCATCATCAACCTGCCATCGACAGTGGAACATTCGACTCCCAACGTCTTTGCCGACATGATCGAATGGATGCACCGGCACTTGGCCCGCCGCGATTGCATCGTGCTGTCGGTTCATCCTCACAACGACCGCGGGACTGGCACGGCAGCCGGCGAACTCGCGCTGATGGCCGGTGCGGATCGAATCGAGGGTTGCCTGTTCGGCAACGGTGAGCGCACCGGCAATGTCGATCTGGTCAACATCGCGCTGAATCTGTATACGCAAGGGGTTGTGCCGCAGCTCGACTTCTCGGACAT
>Ga0157374_10004329_pt1 | contig 11943 bp, 6 predicted proteins | sample M25metaG_FD_115308 | JGI IMG/M metagenome (GOLD analysis project Ga0157374, IMG submission 115308) | Miscanthus rhizosphere microbial communities from Kellogg Biological Station, Michigan, USA - M2-5 metaG | ecosystem: Host-associated > Plants > Roots > Rhizosphere > Soil | place: USA: Michigan...
AGCGCGTGGTGACCACTGACGGCGAAGGCCGTTTTTCGATCCCCAACCTGCCGCCCGCGACCTACACGGTCCGCGTGGAACTTTCCGGCTTCTCGACGTCAGAGGTCAAGGGACTGATTCTCCGGAACGGAGAGGTGGCTCGGCCGACCATTCAACTGGGCCTCGCCAACGTCTCTGAAAACGTAACCGTCGTCGGTCTGTCCCCGCTCCTCCAGACCACCAACGCGTCGGTGAGCCAGACCATCAATCAGAAGCAGATCGAAGACCTGCCGGTCGCCGGCAGGGGACTGTTGTCGTTCGCGTCCTTGTCCGCGGGCGTGACGCCGCAGGCGTTCAATCGAGGGACGCAGTTTGGCGCCGCGGGCAGCAGCCGCAGCCAGTACGTCACGGTGGAAGGCGGCCGCGACAGCTCGACGAACTATGCGATCGACGGCGTGTACGTCCGCTCGCTGCGATTCAACAATCTGTCGCTCAACCCTCCGCTCGATGCCGTGCAGGAGGTCAACGTCCTTCGAAACTCGTTCAGCACGGAATACGGCCAGGGACAGGCGGTCGTGTCGATCGTGACCAAGTCCGGCTCGAACCAGTTCACCGGCTCGGCGTACGACTACGTGCGCAACGAAAGCACGGAGTCGGCCAACTACTTCGGACAGAAGCCTGGCGATCGGACGCAGGCTGGTGCGACGTTCGGCCTGCCGATCAAGAAGGATCGGATCTTCGCGTTCGGCGGCTACGAGGGGTTGAGGGCCACGGCCGGCAGGACATTGTTCGCGGCGGTTCCGAACCCCACGCAGTTGAGCGGTAATTTCTCGGGGCTCGCGACGCCGATCGTCGACCCGCTGACCGGGCTGGCGTTTCCCGGCAACGTGGTTCCGGCCAGCCGCTTCTCGAACTTCGCGAAAATACTCGGGCCGACCATTCCCGCGCCAAACAACACGGGCTCGAACAACTACAGGACGGTGAGTAATTTCTCAGACGATGCGGACACCGCGACGGGACGGGCCGATGAGGTCATGCCGTCACACAATCTCTCCAGCGGTTCATGTACTACAAGGGCTCGCAGCTGAACCCGAGCGTCTTCAGCTACACGAACCTGCCGCAGGAAGGCCGCAACTTTGCGGCGGGCGACACGTGGGTCGTGTCGCCGCGCATCGTCAACGAGATCAGGTTCGGCTACAACGACGCCTACCACCTGAACTCGCCGATCAGTCTCGACAATCGCAACTGGGTCGGTGACATCGGTCTGAAAAATCTCGCGGGCGGCACCGATCCGATCGACTACGGACGTCCCGGCTACACGATGACCGGCTTTACCGGCGGCGGGGAAGGCGGCATCACGCAAGGCGCGACCGAGAACATCTTCAGCGTGTCCAATGCCACGAGCTGGGTGAAGAACCATCACAACATCCGATTCGGGATCCAGGCGCAGTTCCGCAAGTACGATCAGCTGACCGAGGTTCCGCCTCGCGGCGGCTTCACCTTCAACGGCCAGTTCACGGGGAGCCCGGTTGCCGACTTCCTGCTCGGGTACTGTTCGACTTGCACCGGCGCGTTCGGGAGCTCTCGTTCGAATTACTCGTCCCCGACATTCGCGCCGTTCATCGACGACAACTGGCAGGTGTCGTCGAACCTGACGCTGCAGCTGGGACTTCGGTGGGAGTATCTCGGCCCGTGGCACGAGAAGAACGATCAGGAAGGGTCGTTCGACGTCGCGACCGGCAAGATCGCCTATCACGTCGTGCCGACGAATCTGCCCGCGAAGCTCGTTCCGCTGATCATCAATCAGAACGACTACTTCCCTTCGGGCATCCTGCAGAAGGACCTGAACAACTTCGGCCCGCGCGTTGGCGTCGTCTATAGCGCCACCGATACCACGGTGATCAGGACCGGGTTCGGCGTCTACTACGACAATCTCAATCTGAACGAGCTCCAGTTCTCCAGGCTCGTTCCGCCGTTCTACGGCCAGTACTCGCTGCAACCCACGCGGACCGATCTGCGCTTCAACGCCGACACGTTGTTCCCCGACTTGAACAACATCCCGGAGTTTCCCGCACCGTTCTCGATGGACCCGGACAACCGGACAGCTTACACGGTGCAGTGGAACGGCAACGTGCAGCACTCGTTCGGCAAGAGCTACCTGTTCGAGGTTGCGTACACGGGAAGCCACAGCTACAACGAGCACAAGCGCTACAACGTCAACCAGGCGCAGCCCGGCACGACGCCGATCGTGACCCGCGTGCCGTACCCGGCATTCCAGTCAGCGATTCTGTATTCGTCCGACGCCGGGTGGGCCGAATTCAACGGGCTGACCGTCCGTCTCGACAAGCGGTATACCGATGGATTCTTCTTCCTCGGCAGCTATCAACTGTCGAAGAGCACCGACAACGGCTCCGGTGAAATCGAGGCCAACGACACCGCGTTCGCATGGGATCTGAACGCCGAGAAGGGATACGCGCGCTACGATCAACGGCACCGCGTGTCGGCGAGCTTCGGCTACGAGCTGCCATTCGGCCCCGGCAAGCCGTGGCTGTCGAGCGGAGGTGCCGCCGCGTACGTGTTTGGCGGTTGGCAGGTTCAGAGCATCATGCGCTTCGCATCGGGGTTCCCGTTCACGGTCTCCTCGACCAACGTCTGCCAATGCGGATCGTTCGTGCCCCAGCGCGTGAATGTGGTGACACCAGGCAATCTCGGGCAGCTCGACAATCCAACGCCCGACCGTTGGTTCGATATCTCGGCGTACTCCGTGCCGGCCCTCGGGACACAAGGCACCGCCGTCCGGAACACCGTGCGAGGGCCAGGCACGCAGCTGGTCAACCTGTCGTTCAGCAAGCGGTTTCCGGTCAGCCGCGCACGCGTCGAGTTCCGCGCGGAGATTTTCAATCTCCTGAACCACAACAACTTCGGCACGCCCGACGGCAACATCTCGAACGCGACCGCGGGCACGATTACGACGGCCGACGATGGACGGGCGACGCAGTTCGGGCTGCGCCTGGCCTGGTAGCGTTGCGCGCAGCACGCCTGGACGGAACGCAGGGACCGCGACGACACAGGCACGAGGGCGTCTCGGCGGGTCTCGCGGCCTTTGCGTTCCGGCGCATCCTGCGCTCCGTGCGGGCTCCGAATTCCGCTATCATCCAGCCGCGTTGACACCGCTCCTCCTCTCGGCGTCCTCCATCTCCAAGTCGTTCGAGGGCGTCAGCGCGCTGCGCCGCGTGTCGTTCGACCTGCGGGAAGGAGAGGTGCACGCGCTCGTCGGGGAGAACGGCGCCGGAAAATCGACGTTCATCAAGATCGCGAGCGGCGCCGAGCAGCCCGACGAGGGCAGCCTCGCGGTGTGTGGACGATCGATCCCGCACATGACGCCCGCCCTGGCGCGATCGCTTGGAATCGCCGTCATCTACCAGCAGCCGTCGCTGTTTCCGCATCTCACGGTCGCCGAGAATCTCGCGCTGGCGCTCGAGTCGGGAAGCGTCTGGCGGCGCGTCGACTGGGCCGCACGCCATCGCCGGGCGCTCGAACTGCTCGAGGGCACCGGTGCGGCGATCGATCCGCAGCGGCTCGCCGGCACGCTCAGCATGCCCGAGCAGCAGATCGTCGAGATCGCCAAGGCTATCGGCGCGGACGCGAAGATCGTCATCATGGACGAGCCGACCGCCTCGCTGATGGACCACGAGGTCGAGCGCCTCTTCAGCGTCATCGGCATGCTGCGCGCCCAGAGCGGCGGTGTCATCTACATCTCCCATCGTCTCGAAGAACTGTTTGCTGTCAGCGATCGGATCACCGTGCTCCGGGACGGCGAAACGATCGTGACGTGCGACACCACGGCCATCGATCGGCCCACGCTCATTCAGACGATGGTCGGTCGTGCGATGGCCGAGAGCGCGGCATGGCAGCCGCGAGCGGCGGGTGACGTCGCGCTCGAGCTCCGCGGGGTCTCGAACCGTTCCCTGGGTATTCACGACGTGTCGATCCACGTGCGCCGCGGTGAAGTCCTGGGTGTCGCAGGCCTTGTCGGATCGGGACGGACGGAGCTGGCGGAAACACTCTTCGGCCTGGAGCCCGCCGATGAGGACCGGGGCGAGATTCTCGTTCACGGTGCGCCCGTTCGTATCGACTCGCCGTCGAAAGCGGTCAGCCTCGGCATCGGCTACGTGCCGGAAGATCGTCGTCAGCACGGCGTGGTGCTGGAGATGCCCATCGCGTCCAATGCGAGCCTCGCGAGCCTCGGAGCCGTGTCGTCGCGCGGTTTGATCGATCGAGCCGCCGAGCGGCAATCGGCGCAGGGTTACGTCGACCGCCTCCGCATCAAGGCGCCATCCACGTCGGTCGAGGTCGGCACGCTCTCCGGCGGCAACCAGCAGAAGGTGGCGCTGGCCCGCTGGCTGTCCATCGAACCTGGCATCCTGATTCTCGACGAGCCGACGCAGGGCGTCGATGTCGGCGCCAAGGCCGAGATCCACGCGCTCATTCAGGAGCTCGCTGGCCGCGGGATCGCCATCGTCATGATGTCGTCCGAGCTGCCCGAGGTGCTGGCGATGAGCGATCGCATCGCCGTGATGCATGCCGGCACGCTCAGCGGCGTGTTGTCGCGAGACGAAGCGACGCAGGACCGGATCCTGGCGCTCGCGCTGGAGCGCGGTCCGGAGGGATCCCGGTAGTGGCTGCGTTCAAAGGCCACGCTCGTGAGGCGTCGATCGCGTACGCCATCGCGGCGCTGGCGCTCGTCCTCGCGGTCGCCGCGCCGGGATATTTCTCAGCCGAGAACCTCAGCGATCTGTTTCTCGCGAACCTTCCGGTGCTGCTCGTCGCCATCGGGATGACTCTGGTCGTGATCGCCGGCGAGATCGATATCTCCGTCGGGGCGACATTTGCCATCTGCGGCGTCGTCGCCGGCGCCCTGGTGAAGGCCGGAGCGCCGGTGCTGCTCGCGTGCGCCGCCGCCTGTCTTCTGGGCGCGATCTTCGGCGCGTTGAACGGCGCACTCGTCGCGTACGTCGGCATTCCGTCGATCGTCGTCACGCTGGCGACGATGACCGCGTTGCGCGATGCGCTTCGGTGGACGACCGAGGGAGCGTGGGTGCAGGACCTGCCGCCCGCGTTTCAGTGGATGGGGCTGACCCAGCGTCAGTTTCCGTTTGTCGTGACGGCCGTCACCGTCCTGCTCACCGTGGCCGCGGCCTGGAGCCTCCGTCACCTTGCGGCCGGCCGCGCGATCTACGCGACCGGTTCGAATCAGCTCGCAGCCAGGCTCGCCGGCCTCAACACGTCGGCGCTGAAGTGCATGACCTTCTCGACGCTCGGAGCGCTCACCGGCCTTGCGGCGGTACTCAACGCCGTGCGATTCAATCAGATTCCGAGCAACGCCGGTATCGGTCTCGAGATGAAGGTGATTGCCGCGGTCGTCGTCGGCGGCGCGTCGGTGACGGGTGGAACGGGCACCCTGCTGGGCACCGTCCTCGGCGTGGTGCTGCTGGCCGCGACTGGGCCGGCGCTCACGTATCTGTCGGTGAGCGCGTACTGGGAGCGTGCCCTGCAAGGCGCGATCATCCTGGCTGCTGTAGCGGCCGACGGTCTCAGTCATCCGCTGTTCAAGCGCGTCGCCGGCACGCTCCAGCCGTCGGGCGGCGGACGCGGGCGCCGTGCGCGAGGCGCGGCTTAGCGTGCAGTCGTGGCGCCGGCGTTGGTTTCCGAACGGCGAATGGGCGCTGCTCCTCGTGCTCGTCGCCGAGATCGGTTTCTTCTCCGTGCTCGCGCCGAATTTCCTGACCGTCGGAAATTTCTTCGAGATCACCAGGTTCAGCGCGGAGCTCGGCCTCCTGGCGGTGGCGTTGACTCCGGTGATCGTGGCCGGCGGCATCGATCTGTCGGTCGGCGCCATGATGGGGCTCGCGGCGGTCAGTCTCGGCGCGGCCCATCAGACCTGGCATCTGCCACTGCCGGTGGCGGCCGCGTTCGCGCTCCTGGTCGGTGTCGCGGGCGGGTCACTGAACGCATGGCTCATCGCGCGCCTCGGGCTGCCGGCGCTGATCGTCACGCTCGGTACGCTCTCGTTGTTTCGGGGTGTCGCGGAAGGGATGACGCAGGCCGCGGTCAACTACACCGGGTTTCCCGAACGGTTTCTGTTCCTCGGCCAGGGGTACCTCGGACGAGTGGTTCCGGCACAGTTGCCGATCTTTGTGGCGATCGTCGCGGCCTATGTCGTACTGCTGCACCGATCCGTCGTGGGGCGCGCGCTCTACGCGATTGGATTCACTCCTCAGGGGGCGCGATACGCCGCCTTGCCGGTCGCGCGGCGCGTGGGTCTCGTCTACGTGCTCTCCGGGCTGATGTCGAGCGTCGCGGCAATCATCTACGTGGCGCACCTGGGGCAGGCCAGATCCGACGCGGGGACTGGATACGAGCTGGACGCCATCACCGCGGTGGTACTCGGCGGCACGTCGGTGTTCGGCGGGCGGGGTACGATCGGCGGCACGCTGCTGGGTCTGTTTGCGCTGGCGGTCCTGCAAACCGGGCTGCACCTCGCCGCATGGCCGGCGGAGCTGACTGGAGTCCTGACAGGCGTGCTGCTGCTCGCGACCATCGCGGCGGATCGGCACATCCGCCGGCGCCCGCCCGTTCGCGCGATCGTTGAGGAGGAACTGCAGGTGAAGAACAGTCAGGTTGCGATTCTTTGCGCGACGATCGTTGCCGGTTCGCTGATTGTCGCCGGCACGAACGTCTGGCTGATCCGATCGGTGGGCGCAGGGCCGCGTGTCTCGGGAGGCCTGCAGCCTTCGCCCACAGCGCCGCACCGCCTGGTGGTCGCGATGATGCCGAAGGCGAAGGGCGATCCGTACTTTGTCAGCTGCCGCGCCGGCGCGGAAGAAGCCGCGCGAGAGCTGGACGTCGATCTCGTGTGGGACGGCCCGACGAGCCTCGATGCCGCGAAGCAGAACGAGCTCGTCGAGAACTGGATCACGCGCAAGGTGGACGCCATTGCGGTGGCGGTCGAGAACCGAGGCGGGATCTCCAGTGTGCTGCGTAAGGCGCGCGACCGGGGCATCCGCGTCGTGACATGGGACGCGGACGCGGAGTCCGACGCGCGAGATTTCTTCGTCAACCAGGCGACGGCCGAAGGCATCGCCAACGCGCTGACCGATGAAGCGTCGCGGCTGCTCGGTGGAACCGGCGAATTCGCGATCATCACGGGTGCGCTCAGCGCCGCGAACCAGAACGAGTGGATCTCGTTCATCAGGAAGCGGCTCGCCGACAAGCATCCCGGGCTCAAGCTGGCGACGATCCGCCCGAGCGACGACGACCGCGACAAGGCGTTCGCGGAGACGCAGACGCTCCTCAAGGTGTATCCGTCAGTAAAGCTGATGATGGCGATCTCGGCGCCGGCCGTGCCCGGCGCCGCGGAGGCCGTACGTCAGGCGGGCCGCACGGACGTTCGCGTGATCGGGCTGTCGCTGCCGAACATCAACAAGCCGTACGTTCACGACGGCGTGGTGCAGACCGTCGTTCTCTGGAATACGCGCGATCTGGGCTACCTCGCCGTCTACGCGAGCGCTCTCGTCGCTGAGAACAAGCTGGCGCCGGGCGCGCGCTCGCTGACGGCCGGACGCCTCGGCCAGATCGAGGTTCGCGACAGTCAGATCATCCTGGGCGCTCCGATGCTGTTCAACAAGGGGAACATCGATCGGTTCGACTTTTGACCGTTATGTACCGGGCCTCTCTTTTACTCAGCAGGATGATCGAACACAACCTTTGTGTCCTTGGTGTCCTTGGTGCTGATTCAGAGCTGCGATCAAACAGAGGGTGAATATGGCGACGCACTCCGTTGAATCCGCTTACGCTATGGCAAAGCAGCAGTACGCCGACCTTGGCGTCGACACCGAGGCGGCGCTTCGGCGGCTTGCGAACGTCGCCATCTCGCTCCATTGCTGGCAGGGAGACGATGTGTCGGGATTCGAGAATCCTGACGGCCAGCTCGGCGGAGGCATCGCCGCCACCGGCAACTATCCGGGCAAAGCACGCACGCCCGACGAGCTCCGCCGCGACGCCGCAAAAGCGTTCTCCCTGATTCCCGGGACGCATCGCTTCAACCTCCACGCGTTCTACGGTGAGTTCGGCGGACGACGCGTGGATCGCGACGAGATCGGTCCTGAGCACTTCGCGGGATGGATCGAGTGGGCGAAGTCGCTCGGGATTGGCCTGGACTTCAACCCCACGCTGTTTTCGCATCCAAAGGCGGCCGACAACTTCACCCTGTCGCATGCGGACCAGTCGATCCGATCGTTCTGGATCCGACATGCCGCCGCCTGCCGTCGCGTCGGCGCGGAGATGGGCAAGGCGCTTCGAACGCCATGCGTGGTCAACCTGTGGATTCCTGACGGGATGAAGGACACGCCAGTCGATCGCGTGGGACCAAGGCAGCGGCTCTCCGAGTCGCTCGACGCCGTGTTCCAGGAAAAGCTGGATCCGGCCTTCGTCCTCGATGCCGTCGAAGGCAAGCTGTTCGGTCTCGGCTGCGAGAGCTACACCGTGGGATCGCACGAGTTCTACCTGGCGTACGCGTTGTCGCGGAAGATCCTCTACACGCTGGACACCGGCCACTATCACCCGACGGAAACCATCACCGACAAGATCAGCGCGGTGCTGATGTTCCTCCCGGAAATACTGCTGCACGTCAGCCGCGGCGTGCGGTGGGACAGCGATCACGTCGTGACCCTCGGCGACGATCTCGAGGCCATCGGTCAGGAGCTCGTCCGCGGAGGTTTTCTGTCGCGCACGCACATCGGGCTGGACTACTTCGACGCCAGCATCAATCGCGTGGCGGCGTTGGTGATTGGCACGCGCAACACGCTCAAAGCGCTGCTCAAGGCCATGCTCGAACCGACGCCCCTGCTCCGCGAGCGAGAGGAGCGCGGCGACTACACGGCGCGGCTCGCGCTGCAGGAAGAGATCAAGGCGCTGCCGTGGGGCCCCGTGTGGGAGTACTACTGCGCGAACGCCGGCGTGCCTGTGGGACAGGCATGGCTCGATGACGTGCGGGCGTACGAGCACAGCGTGCTGTCGGTGCGCGTGTGAACAGGACGCTGGTTCGAATCGGCGCAGCGCCGCTGCTGGCGGCGTTGATGCTCACCGCGCACGGCAGCGCGCGGCTTCGACCCGGGCCCGGTGAGGCGGGCCTGCAGCCGCGCGTTACGGATCCCGGCATCACCGAGGTCCAGCGACTCTTCGCCGATCCGCCGGCCGACAACCGGATCATGATGCGCTGGTGGTGGTTCGGCCCTTCCGCCACCCGCGAGGAGCTCGACGCCGAGATGCGCCGCATGAAAGAGGGTGGCATCGGCGGTTTCGAGGTCGCCGCGGTCTATCCCCTGGCGGTCGACGATCCGGCGCGCGGCTTTCGCAACTATTCGTACCTGGGGTTCGAGTTCCTCGATCGCATCGCCTATACGTCGCGCCGGGCGCGAGAGCTGGGGCTGCGGATGGATCTCACGATCGGCAGCGGCTGGTCGTATGGAGGACCCTACATCACGCCTGAGCTCGCCGCGACACGTCTGCGGTCTGAACGGCGCGAAATCGCCCCAGACGTTGTCAGCATCGAGCGACCGGCTCCGTTCGAACACGATCGGCTGATCGCGGCGTTCATCGCGCCAGGTTCGACGCAGGAAGCCGATCCCGCGTCGTTTCGCGAGCTGACGATTCCGGAGCCAGGACGGATCGCCCTGCCGCCAGGACGTGGTCCCCGCGTCGTGTTGTTGTACTTTTCGGGGCAGACCGGGCAGATCGTGAAGCGAGCCGCCATGGGCGCGGACGGCTACGTGCTCGATCACTACAACCGCGAGGCGATCGAGACGCATCTGCGCGAGGCGGGCGACAAGATGCTCGCCGCGGCTGAAGCGGGCAGCATCGACGCGATCTTCTGCGACAGCCTCGAGGTGTACGACGGCGACTGGACGAAGGATCTGTTCGACGAGTTCCGGAAACGGCGAGGCTACGATCTCCGCCCGCTGCTTCCCGTTGCGGAACTCGGCGCCGGCGATCGCGCCGACACGATTCGGCGCGACTACGGCCGAACGCTGACCGAGTTGTTCGAAGCGCGCTTTCTCGCCCCGATGCACGAGTGGGCGTCGAAACATGGCGTCAAGTTACGCATCCAGAACTACGGCATGCCGCCGGCGTCGCTCGCCAGCTATCGCCACGCCGACATCTTCGACGGCGAGGGCTTCGAATGGCGCACGCTGTCGGCGACGCGCTGGGCCTCGTCGGCGTCGCACCTCTTTGCCCGGCCGGTCACCTCGTCGGAAACATGGACGTGGCTCCATTCGCCGGCGTTCCGCGCCACGCCGCTCGATCTGAAAGCGGAAGCCGACCAGCACTTTCTTGCCGGCATCAACCAGTTGATCGGTCACGGTTGGCCGTACTCGCCGCCGGAGGCGCGATCGCCCGGCTGGATGTTCTACGCGGCCGGCGCTTACAACGACAAGAACCCATGGTGGCCGGTGATGCCCGACACGGCGCGCTACCTTCAGCGGGTGAGCGACCTGCTGCGTCAAGGCGAGCCGGTTGCCGACGTTGCGCTCTATGCGCCCACCGAGGACGCGTGGTCGGAGTTCAGGCCGTCCAATCCGCGCTATCTGAACCTGTTCAACGACATCCACGACCTGATCGGTCCGAAGACGATTCCGGCGATCCTCGATGCCGGCCACGCGCTCGATGTCATCGATGAGGGAACGCTCGCAGAGGCGCGCGCTCGAAAGTACCGGCTGATCGTGTTGCCCGGTGTGAAGAGAGTGTCAGAAGCGGCGAGGCGCGGGCTCGCCGAGTACGTGGCCGCAGGCGGCAAGCTGATCGCGACGCTGCGGAAGCCGGAGGGAGATTGGCCGTCGCTCCAGGTCGTTCGCGAAGACGAATTGCGCGCGCACCTCACCGACGCGTTGACGCCCGATCTCTCGCTGACGCCTGAGACACCCGCCATCGGTTTCGTTCATCGTCGCGTATCGAGCGCCGACATTTATTTTCTCGCGAATACGAGCAACGTCCGCCGAGCCGTCCGCGCCCGCTTCGGCAGCGAGTCGCCGCATATCGAGCTGTGGAATCCGATGACAGGTGCCATCGAGCGTCTCGAGTCGTCAGGCGCCGGAGTGGCACTGACGTTCGAACCTCACGGCTCCCAGGTGATCGTCTTCCGGAAGGAGAGCAGTCCCGCGGCGCTCGCAGGAGCCGTCCGTCGCGAACGCGACTCGATCGAGCTGAAATCCGGCTGGACGTTTACCGTCGGGACGACCAGGTATGAGGGCACGGTCGCGCTGCCACACTCGTGGGCCGATGACGAACGCACGCGGTACTTCTCGGGCACGGCGAGCTACCGGCGCTCTATCGATGTGCCTGCGGCGGTCCGCGCGCCTGGCGGACGCGTGTTCCTGGATTTCGGCGCGGGTCAGCCAGTGGAACGCGAGGCGTTGCCGGGCGGGACGATGAGAGGGAATTCGTTTGCCGCGCTGATCGCGCCGCCGATCCGCGAGGCCGCGACGGTGTTCGTGAACGATCGGCGTGCGGGCAGCCTCTGGGCGCCGCCGTATCGCGTGGACGTCACCGATCTGCTGCGCGCCGGTGTGAACGACATCCGGATCGAGGTCTACAACACGGCGATCAATCAGATGGCGGAAGGCGGACGATTGCCGGACGTGGCGGCCGTGACGGAACGATATGGCCAGCGATTCCGGCTGCAGGATGTCGACAACCTCCAACCGATTCCGTCAGGGATCCTGACGGTCCCGCGTCTGGTGGCGGAACAGTAAGAACGGATTGTTGCCACGGAGACACAGAGACACGGAGCGCACACCGCGGATTCCAACGCGCTGCCGCCGCAGGCGGCGCGCAACGACGTTCGGCTCAGTGTCTCGGGGTCTCGGTGTCGCTGTGGCCGGATCCTGAGGGCAGGTGCGCTCCGCC
>Ga0157374_10004334_pt1 | contig 11938 bp, 11 predicted proteins | sample M25metaG_FD_115308 | JGI IMG/M metagenome (GOLD analysis project Ga0157374, IMG submission 115308) | Miscanthus rhizosphere microbial communities from Kellogg Biological Station, Michigan, USA - M2-5 metaG | ecosystem: Host-associated > Plants > Roots > Rhizosphere > Soil | place: USA: Michigan...
CCCGCTATCCTTCGCTTGGCTGCGGGCGATTAGCTCAGTTGGTTAGAGCGCGTCTCTGATAAGGACGAGGTCCCTGGTTCGAATCCAGGATCGCCCACTCGTGCAACAGATGCAGATCTACGGTGTCAGCTTTGACATGGTCGGCAAGCAGCCGATCGTCTTGCTGAAGACGGTCGACAGCAACAAGTTTCTGCCGATCTGGATCGGTCACCCGGAGGCCGCGGCGATCCTGATGAAGCTGCAGGGTGCCTCGACACCGCGGCCGATGACCCACGACCTGCTCTCCGATTTGCTCGAGCAGCTAGACGCCAAATGCGAGCGGGTCTCGGTGACGGAGTTGCGCGACAACACCTTCTACGCCTCGATCACGGTCTCGATCAACGGCACCGAGATGGAGATCGACTCGCGACCCTCCGACGCCCTCGCCCTAGCGGTCCGGGTCTCGGCGCCGATCTTCGCCGACGAGGACGTGATCGAGGAGTCGGCGATCGAGTTCGAGCACGACGTCGAGGACACCGAGGAGGTCGTCGACAAATTCAAAGAGTTCCTCGACGAGGTCACTCCCGACGACTTCGCCCAGGGCGAGGATTCCTAGGCGTTAGCCGGCGTCAGCGCCAGATCGAGGATCCGCTCGACCAGCTGCTCGAAGGACATCCCCGCCGCCTCGGCGGCCTGGGGGAGGAGGCTGGTGTCGGTGAGGCCGGGGATCGCGTTGACCTCGAGCACCTGCGGGCCGTCAGCGGCGAGGATCAGGTCTACCCGGGAGAAGCCCGAGCAGCCAAGCGCCTCATAGGCGGCCAGAGCCGTCTCGGTCACGGAAGCGGCCTCGTCCTTGCCGAGCGCGGCCGGGCAGACGAAGGAGGTGCGGCCGATCTCGTAGCGGGCTTCGAAGTCGTAGCTGTCGCCCGAGTTCGGGATCGCCTCGACGATCGGCAGCGGCTCGCTGCCGAGGACGCTGACCGCGAGCTCGCGCCCATCGACGAAGCGCTCCAGCAGTACCCGGTCGTCGTAGCTGAAGGCGGAGATCAGCGCCTCGGGCACGTCGAACCAGTTCTCGGCGAACTTGACGCCGAGCGCCGAGCCACCGCGGCTCGGCTTGACCACCAGCGGGAAGCCGAGCCGCTCCTCGAGTCCGGCAAGCGCGTCAGCGGCGCCCAGCTCGCGGAAGGCGGTCTCGTTGAAGGCGAACCAGTCGGGCGTGGGGATCCCAGACGAGCGCAACTCGTGCTTGGCCATGACCTTGTCGATGCAACGTGCGCAGGCGGCTACGCCGGGCCCGGTAAAGGGGATGCCGAGAATTTCGAGCAGCTCCTGGGCGGTGCCGTCCTCGCCGCCCATGCCGTGCATGGCGACGAAGGCGACGTCGGGTTCGCCGGCAGTCAGGCGCTTGACCAGGTCGCCGTCGGCCTCGAGCGGCAGCACCTCATGGCCGAGCCGGCCAAGCGCGTCTTCGACCCGCGCCCCCGAGCGCAGCGAGACCCCCCGCTCCAGCGACCGGCCGCCTTTCAAAACCGCGACCTTCACGCCCCGCCACCCTCGCCGGTCTTGCGGAAGGGCAAGACGTTCTCGGCCTCGGACGTTTCCCGTGGCTTGCTCGGCACCGGAGCCGCTGGCTGCTCTCCGGTCAGCGCGCTGTATAGCTCTACCTGCTCGGCGATCGTCTTGCCGATACGGCGGATGCCCTCGCGGATCTCGCCCTCGTCGCCGGCGGAGAAGTTGAGCCGCATCGAGTTGCGGCCGCGACCGTCGACGTAGGCGGCCTGGCCGGGGACGAAGGCGACGTTCTCGCGCAGCGCCTTGGCCAGCAGGTCGCTGGTGTCGATGTAGGGGGGCAGGGTCGCCCAGATGAAGAGGCCGCCATCGGGCTCGGTCCAGGTCGCCTGCGCCGGGAAGTAGTGCTCGAGCGCCTCGACCATCGCGTCGCGCCGGCCGCGGTAGATCTCGATCAGGCTTTCGATGTACTGGCGCCAGTTGCCTTCGGCGAAGTACTCGCGGACGAAGTACTGGGTCAGGGTCGAGGTGCAGAGGTCGGCAGCCTGCTTGCCGAGGACCACCTTCTCCATCACCGGCGGCGGCGTCACCGCCCAGCCGAGGCGGATCCCGGGGGAGAGGATCTTCGAGAAGGTGCCGACGTAGATCACGAAGTCGCCACCGTCGAGTTGGTAGAGCGGCGGCAGCGCCTCGCCGCCGAAGCGCAGCAGGCCGTAGGGGTTGTCCTCAACCACGAGCAGCTCGCGCGAGCGCGCCAGCTCAACCAGGCGCCTGCGGCGCTCCAACGACATCGTCACTCCCGCCGGGTTCTGGAAGGTTGGCACCGAGTAGATGAACTTGGGGCGTCGCCCTTCCTGGTCGAGTCGCTCCAGCGCCAGCTCCAACTCGTCGATCCGCATCCCGTCGCCGTCGCACTCGATCTGGATCGTCTCGGCCTGGTAGCTGCAGAAGACCGGGATCGCGCCGGGGTACGTCGGCGCCTCGCAGATCACCGCGTCGCCGGGATCGACCAGTGCCTTGCAGAGCAGGTCGATCGCCTGCTGGCCGCCGGTGGTGACGATCACATCCTCGGGGTCGGGGAGCATTCCCTCGGCGCCCATCACCTCGACGATGCAGTCGACGGTCTCGCGAAAGCCCTCGGTGGGGCCGTACTGGAGCGCCTCAGCGGCGGACTCCTGGGCGATCCGGGTCATCTGCGCCGCGAAGGCCGTGGGCGGGAAGGTCGAGGTGTCGGGCAGGCCGCCGGCGAGGGAGATCACGTCCGGCCGCGCCGTGACCGCCATCAGGTCCCGCATCGCCGAGGAGCGCATCACCTGGGTCCGCTCGGCGAAAAGGCCGGCGTAGCGCTCGAGGTCGCTGCTGCGGGCGTGGGCGCGGCGCCGGTGGGGCGGTCTGGGCATCGGGATAGTGTGGCGGATCGGCACCGGGCCGCCAGGGGAGTTAGGTTTTCGGCGTGGGATCTTTCTCCGGCATCTGCCTCGAGCTCGGCATCGGCATCGCGATCGGGATGCTCGCCGGCACCACCGGCACGCACGGCTCGGCTCGTGGCCGGATGACGATCCTGGCCGGGGTGATCGCGCTGGTCATCGGTTTCCTGCTTTCCGGCAGCGCCGATGTCAGCTCGCTTGCCGGCGCCCTCGTCTGCCTGATCGGCGCCGTCGTCGCCTGCCTCATCGTCAGCGACGTCGTCAGCGGCGCCGGCCGCCGCGAGGGCAGCGGCGGCGGAGCGCTCGGCTTCCTCGTCTCGCTCGCCGCCCTGGTCGTCGTCGCGATAGCGATCCTGATCTCCCCAGCCACCCTGCTCGTCGTAGTGGCGCTGGCCTGGCTCGGAATCTCGCGCCGCAGGCGGGCCCAGCGCAAACACGCCGGCCTCCGCGTCCTCCGCTAGAGCCAGTCCCGGTAGGGGTGGAACGTCTTGTACTTTTCCGGCAGACGCTTGCGGCGGCAGCAATTTTGCCCTCACCGGAAAAGTTAAGTGGAACCCCTACCGGGACTGGCTCCGAGTCGCCGGTCGCGGTCGAGGATCATTGGCGACTGTGCCGACTAAGAAGCTGATCCTCACCTACGTCGACTCGCTGCGCACGGACATGCTCCTGCGCGCCGTCGCCGAGGACAGGGCGCCTACCTTTGGCGCCCTGATCGAGCGCGGCGTCCTGGTTCCCGATTGCGTCTCCAGCTTTCCCTCGGTCACCCCGGTCGCCTCGGCCGAAATGGTCACCGGGGTCGGCGGGGACGGGCACTGGATCAGCGGCATGAACTGGTACCACCGGCTCGAGCGCCGCTACGTCGAATACGGCTCCTCGCTGGAGGCGAGCCGCGCCTTCGGGGTCTTCCGCACCCTTTACGACCTCGTCTACAACATGAACCTGGCCCACCTGAACCCCGGGATCGAGACCGCCTTCGAGCAGCTCGACGATGCCGGCCTGCGCACCGCCTGCACGCCCTTCCTGATCTACCGCGGCCGCCACCGTCACCAGGTCTCGCTCGAGGGGCTGCTGCGCCGCGCGGTCGACGCAACCCGGCTCAAGTTTCGCCACCACACATGGGGCCCGGGGGAGCTCTTCTACGGCGACCTCTATGCCAGCCGCGACGTCCCCTGCAAATCGACCTCGATCCCCGGCAGCCGCGACGGCTACTCGGCTTGCTGCGCGGCGGAGCTGGTCAAGGACGATGGCTTCGACTTCCTCCTCTTCTCGCTGCCCGACAACGACAACTACTCGCACCGCCACGGGCCGGAGGCGAGCGTCGAGTCGATCGCCAAGGCCGACCACTGTTTCGGCAAAGTCGTCGAGGCGGCGGGCGGCATCGACGACTTCCTCGATCGCTATGCGGTGATCCTGCTCGCCGATCACGCTCAGACACCGGTGCACCGAGGGCTTCCCCTCGCCGAGCTGCTCGCCCGCGACTGGTCGGTCCTGCAGCCCTCGGAGTCGCGGCCGCAGAGCGCCCAGCTGGCGGTCAGCCCAACCGGCCGCGCCGCGCACGTCTACCTCTTGCCTGGAGAAGGGGAGCGCGCCGATGCCGAGGCGGTGCGCCGGGCGCTCAACGTGATCGAGGGTGTCGACCTGGTCTGTCGCCTCGAGGACGCCGATGGCTCACCGCTGCGCCGTGAGGAGCCGAACAAACCGGATCAAAGGGCCACCGCGGTGATCGAACGCGGAGAGCGGCGGCTGCGCTTCCGGCCCGGCGGCGATCTTGCCGACCTCCGCGGTGGCCGCTGGCAGGTCGAGGGCGACCTCGAGGTGCTGGAGGCGCGGGTCGAAGACGGCAGGCTGCGCAGCGACGCTTACCCCGACCCGCTCGCCCGGGTCTGGGCCGCTTTGGGCAGCCCCCACGCCGGCGACTTCGTGCTTTCGTTGGCTCCCGGCTTCGAGGTGGTCGATTGGGGCGGCGTCACGCACGCCGGCGGCGGCAGCCACGGCTCGCTGCACGCGGGCGACTCGCTCGGGCCGCTGCTGTTTGCCGGCTGTGGTCCGGATGAGGCGAGCGAGCGAGAGCAGTGGGCGTTGCGGGACGTTGTCCCCGTGGTGCTCGAGCACTTCGGCGTATGAGGTGGGTGGCCGCGGTACTGATCGCGGCGGCACTCGCCTTTCCCGCGCTCGCCACCGCTGAGCAAGCGGAGATCAAGGAAGCACAGGCAACTCAGGCTGCCGAACGTGATCCCAAGGTGGTCGAGGAGCGCCGGGAGAACGGACAGCTGACCCACAGCGCCAGCCGGGTTGACGGCAACTGGGAGGTTGCCTTCTTCGCCGACGACACTGAGGTCGCGCTGGTCATCGTCGACCCGACCAGCGGGCAGGTGCGCGAGTCCTGGACCGGCTACCAGGTGGCCTGGAAAATGGCCCGCGGCTATTCCGGCGCCTTCGGCCACAAGCTCAACGCCCCCTACGTCTTCCTGCCCCTCTGCGCGATCTTCCTGCTCGGCCTGGTCGACTGGCGCCGCCGCTGGCGCATCGCCAACCTGGACCTGCTCGTCTTGCTCGCCTTCGGCGTCTCGAACTTTTTCTTCAACCGGGCGCAGGTCGGCGTCTCGGTGCCGCTCCAGTACATACCGCTGATCTATCTGTTCGCCCGGGCGCTCTGGATCGGGCTGCGGGGCAGGGGGGAGGGGATCAGGCCCGTCTGGTCGGCGGGCTGGCTGCTAATCGCGGCCCTCTTCCTAATCGGCTTTCGGGTCGGGCTCAACATGGCCGACTCCGGCGCGATCGATGTCGGCTACGCCAGCGTCGTCGGCGCCGACCGGATCGCTCACGGAGAACCGATCTACGACAACTTCCCTGACGACGTTTCCCAGGGCGACACCTATGGCCCCGTCAATTACCTCGCCTACGTACCTTTCGAGCGGATCTGGCCCTGGTCGGGCACCTGGGACGACCTCCCCGCAGCCCACGGCGCGGCGGTCTTCTTCGACCTCGCCACCTTCGCCCTGCTGATCTTCCTCGGCCGACGAATCCGCCCAGGGCCCGAAGGCAAAAAGGTCGCAGCCACCCTCGCCTTCGGCTGGGCCGCCTACCCCTACACAGCTTTCGCCCTCCTCTCAAACTCAAACGACACCCTGGTGGCAATGCTGCTGGTTGCCACCCTGCTGGTCTGGGCGCGCCCCGCCGCTCGCGGCGTTATGACCGCACTCGCAACACTGGCGAAGTTCGCCCCGGCGGTGTTGGTGCCGATGTTCGCGACGTATCGGCCCGCGGGTCCTGTCGCCGCAGGGGACCCACCGCCCCTTCCGGTCGCTAAAGCGTCCTCAGGGGCGGTCCCCCCTGCGACGCCACCCGCGGGAGTGAAGTTCGCAATTGCCTTCGCCCTCACAGTCCTAGCGTTGCTGCTATGGCCCGCGATAGATCCCGGCCTACACACCTTCTACGACCGCACGATCGCGTATCAAGCAGGCCGAAATTCACCGTTCAGCATCTGGGGACAGGTAGCTTGGCTGGAACCCCTACGCATCGCAATCCTCGCCGCAGTAGCCACCCTGGCCTTGCTCTTTGCTTTCCGCCCCAAGGAAAAGAAGCTCTTCCAAGTGGCAGCCCTGGGTGCGGCTCTCCTAATCGGCGTGCAGCTAACGATGCACCATTGGTTCTACCTATACATCGTCTGGTTTTACCCACTCCTACTAGTAGCCATGGCGTCCCTGGAAAGGGGTTCGGGTGCCGCTCCCCGCGGCTTGTACTTTTTCGGCGATTCGCCCACTGTCCAGACCCCGACTCTTCACCGAAAAAGTTGAGCGGGGAGTGGTACCCGAACCCCCACCCGGCACCGAACTCAAGTAGGAGCAGGCACCATCACAGGTGTAATCGAATCGGCGAGCCCCTTCTCGTTCACCTCGACCGCCGCACCCATCACCCACACGTCCTCTTCGGCCGTCTCAAACTTAACCGGCATCTGAGTGATCATCGACTCCAGGATCAACTCGGGTTTCACCCCAAGCACACTGGTCCGCGATCCCGTCATCCCAACGTCGGAGATAAAGGCAGTGCCCTGCGGTAGCACCCGCGCGTCCGCGGTGGGCACGTGTGTGTGGGTTCCGAGCACCGCCGCGACCCGACCGTCGAGATGCCAGCCCATCGCGACCTTCTCGCTGGTGACCTCGGCGTGGAAGTCGACGATCGCGAAGTCGCACTCGATCTTCTCGAGGATGTTGTCGACCTCGTGGAAGGGCGAGCGTGCGACCTTGAGCCCGATCGCGCCGCTGAGGTTGATCACGCCGATCCGCCGGCCGGCGCCCTCGATCACGGTGTAGCCGCGACCCGGGTTGGCGTAGGGGTAGTTGGCCGGCCGCACGACTCGGTCGCTGCTGTTGAGGAAGCTGTAGACGCTGCGGTGGCGGTAGACGTGGTTGCCGGTCGTGATCGCGTCGGCGCCGGCATCGAAGAGCGCCTCGGCGGTCTTCTCCGTGATCCCCATGCCGCCGGCGGAGTTCTCGCCGTTGACGATGACCAGGTCCGCCGCGTAGCGCTCGCGCAGCTCCGGCATCGCGGCCTTGAGCCCGCGCCGCCCCGGGCCGCCGACTACATCGCCGATGAAGAGGACCACCATGGTCGCTTGACCCTAGCTGCGCGATTGCGAAAGGGTGTGGAGGGTGAACGAGCGAAACGATGTCGTGGCGCGGGCGATGGGCTATCCCTACGTGGCTCCGCGCCGGCCCTTCGCCCAGCTCGGTCATCGTACGCTCGACCCGCTCGAGGTCGATATCGACCTCGAGCAGCGGACGCCGGTGTTGGCCTATGGCTCCAATGCCGCGCCGCAGGTCCTCTCCCGGAAGTTGGCACTGAGCGACCAGCCCGTCCTCGTGGTCCCCGCCCGCCTGGTCGGCTTCGACGTCGTCTACTCGGCCCACATCTCCCCGTATGGCGCGATTCCCGCAACCCTTCAGCGCAGCCCGGGGACCGAGGTTCAGGTCCACGTCATCTACATGACCAGCGCCCAGATCGGCGTCATCTCCGCGACCGAGCCGAACTACGTACCGACGCTTCTGGAGGAAATCGACTGTCGGCTCGAAGACGACGGAGATCTGAACCAGGTCTCTGCCTACATCAGCCGGCACGGTTGCCTCCTCGTCGACGGCGCTGAGTTCGCCCTGTCCGCGGTGCGGGCAAGCGGCCGCAAGTTCACCGAGTTGAGCGAGCCGCAGGTACTCGAGTACGTCAGGGCCCTGTCGTGTCCCGAAGAGAGCCTGGAGGCCTTCGTCCTGGCCAACGTCACCGACCCCGAGTTGGCCGGAACCCGAACCGCTCTGCTGTCGAGCCGCGCACTCTTGCAGTGAAATAGCCTGACTTGTAGGTTCTGCTCGAGTATGAAACTGGACGCTGGCCGCGAGCCCATCTTCGTCTTCGACTCTCGCGAGGAGTTCAAGCCGGTGGCGGTGGAGAGCGTCGAAGCTCTGAAAGCGACCCTGTTCCCAGCACCACCACGGTGAGGGCGAGGTGCTGGACTCGATCGAGTGGCGCAGCTTCGGTCCCTGGGCAAAGTGGGGTGGGCGCTGGGGGAACTCCACGGGCGAGGGGAAGTCGCCCCAATCACCGGGTAGTCAGGGGGACCGCTGGCACGCACCCCAGCTCTACCACTCGGACGCCGGCTGCCCAGACTGAGCAGCGTTCGCAGGTCCACTTACTCAGACCGCGGTGAACCGGCGCAAGGCGAAGCGGGCAAGCAGGCCGTATCCGGCAATCAGGATTGCCAGATGACCGAGCGCGGCCAAGATGCTCGGGCCGGCCGGGTCGAGCGCAGCGGTCATTGCCTGTAGCGCCGGCTTGAAGGGGAAGAGGGCGGTGAGGACCTTGATCGCGTCGTAGAGCCCCGGCCCAACCGTGCCGGTGGGAATCAGCGAGAGGAAGGCGACCGGCAGGGTCACCATGAAGGCGAGCAGCGAGACGGCGCGGACCTCCCGCGCCGCCGCCCCAAGCGCCGCCCCGGCCGTGCCCAGCGCAGCGCCTCCGGCGACGATCGCCGCGAGCCAGAGGCCGAAGCGGCTCCAGTGCAGGGGGACGAAGGGCGATAGCCCGGCCAGCATCAGCAGTGTCACCACCAGCCCGACGGCTGCTCCCAGCGCGACCTTCTCGGTCAGCAGCGCCGAGCGCGAGACGAGGCCGCGGGTGAGGCGCGGAAAGGCGTTCTCCTCGCGCTCGAGCGCGAGCGAGCCGGCGACGAGCAGGACGGTGACGAAGGCGAGGGTGAAGGTCGCGGCGACGGCGATCGCGAAGACTTCGAGCGGTGGGGTCGAGGCATTGACGACCTGCTTGTCGACGGCGATCGGCTGGGTCAGCCGGGTCAGCAGTGGCGCGGCGGTGCCGAGGTTGGCGCGGGTGAGGGTGGTGAACCGCAGCACCTGGTCGAGCGAGTCGCGTAGCGGACCGGGTGGCAGCGAGGGTCGCACCGCGGCGAGGATGTGAGCGGTGTTGCCCAAGCCGAGGATCCGGATCGTCTGTCCGAGCACGCTGAACTGGCCGCCATTGAGGATGAGGCGCATGAATTTGCCGCCTTCGGCGGCGATCCGCCGCGCGATCACCAGGTTCGCCTGGGTCAGCAGCGAGTTGATCCGGTCGTTGACCAAGCGAGCCTTGACCGGGTCCTCCTCGTTGACGATCACCTCGACTTTGGGAACGCCCGGGCTCGGGGTCGAGAGCGAGTTGATCTGGTCGACCAGATCGGCCGGCAGGATCAACGCGGCGAGGACGTCGCCGGAGCGGACCTCGTCGACCGCCTCGGCGCGGCTCTTCACCTGCACGCACTCGACCCGTTCGCAGATCCGGTCGCTGACCCCGATTTCCGGCAGTTCGCTGGTGCCGACGCTGACCCTGGAGTCGCTCGGCACGTCGTTGAGGAAGGCGATGCGCGGCTTGCTCGGCGAGCCCGAGATCGCCAGGCCGACCAAGACCGCGATCAGCACCGGCCAGGCGACGAGCAGGAACGCCTGCAGGGGGGAGCGGCGGAGGATCTGGAGGTCCTTGAGCAGGAGCCAGCGCATCAGTGCCCGCGGTGGTGGAGGAAGGCGACGAAGGCGGTCTCGAAATCCTGATCGGCGGCCTCGGGCGCCTCGCGCCGCACCGCCTCGCGCAGCCCGTCGGCAGCGCCGTCGAAGAGGGCCTCGCCGTCGGCGAGCACCAGCAACCGCCGTCCGTAGCGCTCAGCCTCCTGGATGTCGTGGGTGGAGAAGATCACCGTTGTCCCGTTCTCCGAGGCAAGTGCCGAGACGAACTCCCAGAGCCGCGCCCGCTGCCGCGGATCAAGCCCAACACTGGGCTCGTCGAGCAACAGCACCGAGGGCCGCGCCAGCAGCCCAATCGCAATGTTGATCCGCTGCTGGTTTCCCCCCGACAATCGCGCAACGATCTCTCCCCGCCGCTCGCGCAGCCCGGTCAGCTCCAACATCTGCTCCGTAGAAGCACGCGGATCCCGATGCTTCTCCAGGCGGGCGAACAGCATCAGATTCTCCTCAACGGTCAAGCGCCGATAGAGCGCCGCCTGCTGAGGCACCCAGCCGACCTCACCCTGGGGCACGTGCACCTCACCGCCATCTGGCTTGGAGATCCCAGCCAGAATCGACAGCAGCGTCGTCTTGCCCGCCCCGTTGGGCCCGATCACCGCCACGAGCTCACCTGCCGACGTGACCAGGTCGACGCCCCGCAACGCTTCGCGTTCGCCGTATCGCTTGACCAGCCCCCGAGCCTCCACGGCGGCGAACGCTACTGCCCCTCCCCTAAACTCGCCCCAGTGCCATTCCCCGCCACACGCATGCGCCGCCTCCGGCGCACGGAGTCATTGCGCGGCCTAGTTCGAGAGACCAACCTCGCGCCCGGCGACCTAATCCAGCCACTCTTCGTGGTGGCCGGAGAAGACGTGCGCGAGGAGATCGACTCGATGCCCGGCATCGAGCGCTTCTCGATCTCGGAGCTGGTGGCCGAGGCAACCGAGATCGCCACCGCCGGCGTCGGCACGGTCCTGCTCTTCGGTGTTCCCGCCGCCAAGGACGAGTCGGGCTCGGGCGCCTACGACGACGAGGGCGTAGTGCAGATGGCGGTCCGCGCGCTCAAGGAGGCGCACCCCGATCTCACCGTGATCACCGATGTTTGTCTCTGCGAGTACACCTCGCACGGCCACTGCGGCTTCGTCCGCGACGGCGAGGTCGACAACGACATCACGGTCGAGCTGCTGGCGAAAACCGCGGTCTCCCACGCCGAGGCCGGCGCCGACGCGGTCGCGCCCAGCGACATGATGGACGGCAGGGTGGGGGCGATCCGCCACCAGCTCGACGAGGAGGGCCACTCAAGCGTCCCGATCGTCGCCTACAGCGCGAAGTACGCCTCCGCCTTCTACGGTCCCTTCCGCGACGCCGCCGGCTCGACCCCAGAGTTCGGCGACCGCCGCGGCTACCAGATGGACCCGGCCAATGCCGCCGAAGCGGTGCGCGAGGCCGAACTGGATCTCGATGAGGGCGCCGACATGCTGATGGTCAAGCCCGCCACCGCGTACCTCGACGTCGTTCGCCAGGTCAAGGACGCGACCGCCGCCCCGCTCCTCGCCTACCACGTCTCCGGCGAGTACTCGATGCTGAAGGCCGCCGCCGAGCAGGGCTGGATCGACGAGCGCGCCGCCGTGCTGGAGACCCTGACCTCGATCCGCCGCGCCGGCGCCGACGCGATCGTCACCTACTACGCCAAGGAGGCCGCGGCATGGCTTCGGTAAAGGTCCCCCAGTCGAAGGCCCGCTCGCGCAAGGACGGCGCTGCGATCCCGCTCGACGAGACCGACAAGCGGTTGATGAACCTGCTGCAGTCGCGCTTCCCGCTCGATCCCGAGCCGTTTGCCCTCGTCGCGGCCGAGGCCGACCTCGAGCTCGACGACGTCCTCACCCGCACCAAACGACTGCTCGACGAGCGGATCATCCGCGAGATCACGCCGATCTTCGATACCCGCGCGCTCGGCTACGAGTTGATGCTGGTCGCGGCCAA
>Ga0157374_10004335_pt1 | contig 11938 bp, 12 predicted proteins | sample M25metaG_FD_115308 | JGI IMG/M metagenome (GOLD analysis project Ga0157374, IMG submission 115308) | Miscanthus rhizosphere microbial communities from Kellogg Biological Station, Michigan, USA - M2-5 metaG | ecosystem: Host-associated > Plants > Roots > Rhizosphere > Soil | place: USA: Michigan...
CAGGGCTTCTTCCACGTCCCGGTCGACCACATGACGGCGATGCCGATGCTGACCCAGTGGTTCGCCGATCAGCACCGCGCCGAGGACCTCGTGATCGTCTCCCCCGATGCCGGCCGGGTCAAGACCGCGCGCAACTTCGCCCGCCGCATCGGCACCCACTGGGCGGTGATGGAGAAGGAGCGCCCGGCCCAGCAGGTGGCCGAGATCGGCTACGTCGTCGGCGACGTAAAGGGCAAGACCGCGGTCCTGGTCGACGACATGATCGACACCGCCGGTACCCTCTGCGCCGCCGCCCAGACCGTGCTCGACGAGGGCGCCGCGCGGGTGATCTCCTGCGCCACCCACGGCGTCTTCTCCGGCCCCGCCTACGAACGGCTCGCCTACGAGAACTCCGGGATCGAGCAGATCGTCGTCAGCGACACGATCCCGCTGCGTCCCGGCGCCCCCGACAACATCACCGTGCTCTCGACTGCCGGCACCTTCGCCGACTCGATCCGCCGCATCTTCACCGACGACTCGGTCTCCGAGATCTTCGCCGGCGAGAACCAGCTCTTCTGAGGGTCGCGCGACAGCGCGGGATGCCCGATCGGGGAACGGACAAAGCTGGGCCTGTGGATCTGCCTGCCGCTGCTCGCTTGGGTCGTGGTCTGGATCGCGGCGCTCTCGATGCCGGCCTCCGACTGCGACGGCTACTCAACCGACAGCGGAGGAGAGGAAACGCTGCTTGTCGTTCTGGTCGCAGCGGCGTCGCTTGCCACGGCGGTGGCGGCGCTGCGGAGAGTGGTGGATCTGAGCCGCGCAAACGCGTTCAGGGCGGGCCGCGACCTGACGATGGGCGCGAGCGTGGTGGCCATCTTGATCTTGGCGGCCGTCGCCACGGCGCCGGGGGACCGGATCGAGGTGATTCCGGTGGCCGGACTGTTCTTGACCGGTTTGGCCCTGCTGGGCTTGCTGATCGCCTGGGCGGCGGGCGTGCGCGTCAACCAGGTCGGCGCACTCTTGCCCCTCTACCTGCTCGGCGCCGCACTGGTCGCCTACCCCCTCGTGGGTCTGATCGGCCTGCTTGCCTCCAGCGGGATCGGTTGCTGAGCGGGGTGGCCAGATGACCCGCCCAGCAGATGCTCCCCCGCTTCGCCTGGTCGGCCACAAGGGCGCCGACCTGATCGCGCCCGGCAACACGGTCGAGAGCTTTCTCGCTGCCGTCGACGCCGGCGTCGACACGATCGAGCTCGACGTGCTCTGGTTGCGCGACTCCCACCTGCCGCTGGAGCAGCGGGCCGAGCTGGTGGTCGCGCATGACTGGCACGACGCCGAGAGCCGCACGCCGCTGACCTTGGGCCAGGCGCTCGACGCATTCCTCGAGCCGCCCCTCGACCAGGTCGAGATCGACATCGACATCAAGCTGCCTGGGCGCGAGGAGGAGATCGTCACCGCGCTTCGCGAGCGCGGGCTGGTCGAGCGGGCGATGGTCTCGACCATGGAGCTCTACTCGCTCGGCCGCATCCTCGAGCTGGAACCGAATCTGCGCCGCGGCTGGACCTATCCAAAGGTGACCAAGGACTGGACCTCGAAGCGCTGGGCGAAGGGCCCGATGCTGGCGGCGCTGGTTGCGATGCGCCAGCGCCTCCCCGGCCTCGCCGCCGAGAAGCTGCCCAAGTTCGGGGTCGAGTCGATGTGGGTCTACCACCCGCTGGTGAGCGCCCGCCTCGCCCGCATCACCAAGCTCGCCGGCGTAGAGCTGATCGCCTGGACAGTCGACGACCTCCCCCGCATGAACAAGCTCGTAGCGGCGGGCGTCAACGGTCTGGTCTCCAACGACCCCCGCCTCTTCGCGGAGCTCGACTAAGGCACCAGCTCAACCGCTCCGGTGCGAGTTATGCCATCCATAGCCACATAAATCGCACCGGAAGGTCCTGGCTACTTGGCCTTCAGCATGCGCGCGATCCGATCCACGACGGCGGTTGGTTCGTCTCGTACCTGTATCCAGGTGACGCGAGCCGTGCGGTAGCCGCTCGCCACGAGGAGCTGATCACGCCACCGATCCCGCTGGAAGGCGGCGGGTGTGGCGTGCGTCTCTTCGCCATCGGTTTCGATCGCCAAGCGTTGCTTCTCCCAGAGCATGTCGACCTCCAGCCATTGGCCGTCAACCTGCAACTTCACGTTGCAACAAGGTGAGGGGAGACCTTCCGATATGAGTCGAGGAAGAAGGCGTGCCTCCAGTCGGCTGCGCAGCTTGGGGCGTCGCTCAGCGGTACCGCGCCACGGACTTAGGATCGTGCGTAGGCGAGGAGCGCCCCGCCGCCGTCCGAGCGCAAGGATGCGGTCGATCTCATCTACGTCGAGGAGGCCAAGGATTGCGGCTTGCTCGACTAGTCGTCGCAGAAAGGTCCATCCGCAGCGTCCTGCCATGTCGACCAGGGTGCGGGATGGAGAGGTACACGGCACTCCTTCTCGCACCTCCACTTCCCCGCCTTCCGGGAGTCGTACCCGATGCCAGCGAATGCCTTCGATCGCACGACCCGACCAGTTCGGTGGGATCACGTCCACCAGGGTGGGTCGCACGTCCCACAGCCCGATCAGCTCGCAGGCGCTGCCGTGGGAGGCGACGGTTCCGGTTCCGCACGCGAGGGCAGCGGCCAGCATGCGCGCGCGTCGGTTGATGGCGTTGTGGCCGACAGCGAACGTGCCGCGAAAGAGAGGCCGTAGGTAGCCAGAATCGACTCTGGCACTGACGGCGCTGTCGCTGAGGCCGAGATCGCGCATCTGGGCCCGCGAAATAACTCCGTGCTGTCGCCCCGCCACCTCGGCGATTGCATGGGCCAGGTTTCCGGTGCGAGTTGTGCCCGCCATGGGCACATAAGTCGCACCGGAGCGGGGTTCTCCCCCCGTAAGGACTAAATGGTGCCGGGCGTCGCCGTCGGCGGGGCGTTGCGGCCGCTCTTGGTGCGGACCGCTGAGTTGAGCTCGTCTGCCGTGAAGCCGCCCAGTGCCTCGCCGTCTAGGGCGTAGCGGTAGAGGGCGACGCCGAAGATGTTGCTGAGCGCGCTGGAGACGAGCATCGAGATCGCCAGGCCGATCACGCCGATAACCAGCAGCAGGGCGCCGGCGAAGCTGGCCGAGGCCCAGATCAGGAAGCCGGCGAAGATCAGCAGCGCCGAAGGCAGCACGCCAAAGAGGAAGACTGCGCCGCCGATCGCGATGTTGCCGGTCACCTGGGCTCCCCAGCGCGACCTGAAGAGGCTCGACGAGCGCTTTAGGGTCTCGAACGGGCCGGTTCCCTCGAGCGCGATCACCGGCACGGCGAGGAAGGTGATCAGCGACCAGCCGATGGCGAGCAGGCGGCCGACGATCTGGCCGATCGCGCCCTGGTTCTCGAGCGCGCTCAGCGCGATGCCGAGCGTGGCCGAGAGCGCGGCCCAGCCGGCGATCTGGGAGAAGCGCGTGCGCGCCACCGCCAGCCCGTCGCTGACGCCCGCCTGTTGCCCATGGAAGATCATGTCGGCCGCTGCCGCGAGCCCGACGCTGAAGTAGGTGCCGATCACGGCGAGCAGGTAGAAGCCGATCACCGCGAGGGCGCCGCCGAACACCGCCTGGTCGTCATCGATCAGGTAGATGCCGGGGCCGACGACGATCAGCGCGCAGACGATCGTCGCGGCGCCGCCGTAGAGCGGGAAGCGCAGCAGCTCGGGGTTCTCGCGCAGCAGTGCCCAACTCTTCTTGGTCAGCCGCCAACCGCGTTTGATCCTGCTCATAGCTGCTCTCCTTCCAGTGACTTCTCGACGATCGGGGTCTGCAGCATGCCCCTTCCCTCGAAGTACTCCCACTCCTCCTCGCCAAGCTCAGTTGAGGGCGCATCGGCGTAGATCCACTCGCGCATGATCCGGTGCCAGTTGCGCTTCGCCCGCAGCTGGCCGAGCACGGCGACGACGCCGATTTCCATCCGCCGTCCCATCAGCTCGTCGGCCGGCACCGACTCGCGCCGCATCAGGTCGTAGTACTCCGAGCGCGGATCGTTGGTCGACTCGATGATCTTCATCACCCGTTTGGCGCTGATCTCGATCTCGCGGTCTTCGACGAACCAGCCGCTGACCGCAAGCATGTGCTCCATCAGCCGTTCGGCGTCGAGCTTCGAGGGGTTCTTGATGAAGCCGATCTCGTGCAGGGCGTCGCGGAAGCGCTCGGGGTCGTTGTGGAAGGCGGCGTCGATGGTCCGCTGCTCGAGCACGACCTGGTCGTGGCTGAGCTTCTTGGTCATGCCGAAGTCGAGGAAGGCGACCCGGCCGTCGGCCATCAGGATGTAGTTGCCGGGGTGGGGATCGGCATTGAAGTGGCGCAGGTGGTAGATCGAGCCGAAGCTACCCCGGAAGATGATCTCTCCGAAGCGGCTGCGCTCCTCGTGCGGCAACTCCTTGACCTGCTCGAAGCCCAGCCCCTCGACCAGCTCGGTGACCAGGACGCGGCGCCGCGAGAGGCGCGTAATCACGTCCGGCACGTAAATGAAGGGGTGGTCGCGGTAGGCGCGCGAGAAGCTGCGCTGGTTCTGCGCCTCGTACTCGTAGTCGAGCTCCTCCATCACCCGCTCGCGCAGCTCGGCCGCGATCGCCTTGGCGTCGAGGCCGGGGGCGAGGGCGCGAGCAAGGCGGACGATCGTGCCGGCGTTGCGCAGGTCGGCGTCGAGCGCCTCGGCGATCCCCGGGTACTGGATCTTGACCGCGACCCTGCGGCCGTCGAGCAGCTCGGCCCGGTGGACCTGGCCGATCGAGGCGGCGGCGAACGCCTCCTGCTCGAACCCGGCGAAGAGCGCCGAGAGCGGCTCGCCTTCGTACTCCTCCTCGAGCAGCGGCTCGACTTTCTCCCAGGGCATCGCCGGAGCGTCGGTGCGCAGCTTCGCCAGCTGCTCTTGGTAAATCTCGCGGTACTCGTCGGGGATGAATTCGGTATCGATGAAAGAGGCGAACTGGCCGAGCTTCATCGCCGCGCCCTTCATCTGCCCCAGGGCGCCGACCATCTTCATCGCCGTTTCCAGGTGGCGCTGCTCGAGACGCTCCTTGCTGCCCTCCTCGGAGCGGCCGACGTTGGTCGCCTTTGTGCCTGCGTAGCGGGCGCCCTGCATGCCGACGATCGAGCCGAGCTTGGCCGAGCGCCTCATGCGGCCCTTGGGGATCTTCGAGCCGTCGGCCATGGCCGAAGGGTGCCACACGCGCGCTTTCTCTATCCTCTCCCGTCCGAATGGCCCGTGGACGCGAAACCCTGAAGGCAGCACCCCGCACCGAGTTCGGCTCGCGGACCTCCCGTCGCCTGCGCCGCGAGGGCCTCGTACCGGGCGTCGTCTACAGCGGTGGCTCGGAGGCGCATGCCTTCCAGGTGGCAGAACGCGACGTCCGCAACGTACTCGGCGAAGGCGCCGCTCTCTTCGACCTCGAGATCGACGGCAGCAAAACGGTGCCGGTCGTGGTCAAGGAGCAGCAACTGCATCCCGTGCGCGGCAGTCTCCAGCACATCGACCTGCAGGAGGTGCGGCTCGACGAGGCGATCCAGGCTGAGGTCGCGGTCGAGCTGGAAGGCACCGAGGTATCCCCAGGTGTCAAGGGCGGGGGCGTGCTGGAGCACGTCACCCGCGAGGTCACGGTCGAAGCGCTTCCCACCGAGATTCCCGACCGCCTCGTCGCCGACGTCTCGGCGATGGAGATCAACGACACCCTGCAGCTCTCGGCGCTCCCCGTGCCCGAGGGCGTGACCCTCGTCGCCGACGATCTCGACGAGGTCACGATCGCCACGCTTTCGCCGCCCCGGGTCGAGGAAGTCGTCGAGCCCGAGGTCGAGGAGGAGACCGAGCTGGTCGGCGAGGACGGCGAGGCAGCCGCCGACGAGGGTGGCGACGGCGATTCGGGCGACTCCGGCGGGGAGTAACCCTGTCCCTCTTTCGCCGCCGATCTGACCGCGGCGAGGGCAAGCAGCAGACGGGCCGCGTCCTCATCGTCGGCCTCGGCAATCCCGGCGAGGCCTACGCCGCGACCCGCCCCAACGTCGGCTTCGAGGTCGCCGCTGAGCTGACGCGGCGCTGGGACCTGCCGCGGGCAAAGCAGAAGTTCGGCGGCCTGATCACGGAAGGCCGCACCGGCCCCGGCGGGCCCCGGGTCGCGATCCTGCTGCCGCAGACCCAGATGAACGCCTCCGGCGACTCGGCGGGCCCGGCGCGCGGCTCGCTCAAGGTGCCGCTGGAGCGGGTCGTCGTCCTCCACGACGAGATCGACCTTCCCTTCGGGGAGATCCAGGTCCGCCTCGGCGGTGGCCTGGCCGGTCACAACGGCCTCAAGAGCCTCAAGCGCGGCTTCGGCGAGACCGAGTTCTGGCGCGTGCGGGTCGGCGTCGGGCGCCCCGACTCGACCGACCCCGAGGTCGTCGCCTCCTACGTGCTCGGTCGCTTCCGCGAGCCGCGCGAGGAGGTTGCGGAGCTGGTCGGCCGGGCCGCTGAGGAGACGGAAGCCCTGGTCGCGCAGCTGGATGAATAGATTGCGGCCAGTGAGTGACGAGACTGCGGTAACGAGCTACGAGGTCGACGAGCAGGGCGTGGCGGTGCTGCGCCTGCTGCGGCCCAAGTCACGCAACGCGATCAACACCCAGATGCTGGTCGAGATGCTTGAGCACATTGCGGTTGCTCGTGCCGACGAGGCTGTGCGCGTGTTGATGATCAGCTCCTCCGACCATATGGGCTTCTCCGCCGGCGCCGACGTCAAGGAGGAGCTCGACGATGAGGGCCATGTCCGCCGAATGCAGCTCTTCGCTGACGTTTACGACGAGCTCGTCGCCTTCCCCAAGCCGACGGTCGCCGCCTGCCACGGCGACGTGGTCGGCGGCGGCGCCGAGGTCGCCGTCGCCTGCGACATGCGTGTCGGCGGCTCCAACCTGCGCATGCGCTTTCCGGGGGCGGCGCTAGGAGTACCGGTCGGCCCGGCCCGTCTGGTCACCCTCTGCGGCCTCGCCACGGCCAAGTACCTCCTGCTCTCCTCGCGCACGATCGGCGCCGACGAGGCTCTGCGCCTCGGCTTGGTCAACCGCGTCGCGCCCGCGGCGGCGACGGAGGACTCGGCGTTGGAGCTGGCCACCCAGGTCGCCGCTCATCCTCCCGAGGCCGTCGCTCGCATGAAGCGGATGCTGCACGAGTGGGACGACATCGAGGGCCGCTCAGCGAGCGAGGGCGTCGGCCAGGTGGAGTGGCAGCAGTCCGGCCCGGGTTTGCCCTACCGGAACTGAAGAGACGTGCATTTACCACCTATATCGGGGCATATGCACGCCTCGTCCCGTTAGCCGTTCGTGGCAGCCTCGCCGACCCCGGCCGCGATCGCCATGATCGAAACCTGGGGGTTGACGCCGGGGCAGCTCGGTAGGACCGAGCCGTCGGCTACCCAGACTCCTTCGACGCCGCGCAGGCGGCCTTCGGGGTCGACCGGGTGGCGCGCGGGGTCGGAGCCCGCGGCGGCGGTTCCGCTGGGGTGAAAGCCGGCGAGGCGGAGGCGGCGTACGTCGAGCCGCTGCATCGCCGCCTCGAGCTCGGATTCGGAGTGCACCGCCGGGGCGCCGCCGCCAAGTTCGACGTCCGTGGCGCCTGCGGCAAGCATTACCTGGGCCATCGCCCTGATCGCGGTGGCGAGACGTTTTTCGTCGGCCTTGGCGAGGCGGTAGGAAACAAGCGGGGAGCGGGAGCCGAAGACCCGGCCGGAGGGCTCGTCGGCGATCATCGCGCCGATCATCGCCCGGTTGGGAGCGCGGTCGAGCCGGCCCAGCAGGTGGGTGCCGTAGCCGGGGGCCGAGATCGCGCCCATGCCCGGCGGGCTGCCGGTGGCCTCGATCAGGACGCCATCGGACTCGTGCAGCTCCTCGATCCCAACGCTCTGCATGACGCCGCTCCAGGGCACGACCTCGTCCTCGAAGCCGGCGGTGATCCCGGTGGCGGGGTGGATCGAGAGGTTGCGGCCGAGCCGGCGATGGCGACCGAGCCCGCTGCGGCGCAGCAGCGGTGGGGTCGGGATCGCGCCCGCGGCGACGACCACCATCGGCGCCGAGATCCGTACCTCACTGCCGTCGGCGCGTCGCGCCGCGACCCCGACCGCGCGGCCCCCCTCGCTCAGCACCTGCTTCACGTGCAGCCCTGAGACGATTCGCGCCCCGGCCTCGCAGGCTTGCGGCAGGGCATTGAGGTGGACGCCACCCTTGGCGTTGTTGGGACAGCCGATCGCGCACTGGCAGGAACCGCGGCAGCCGGCGGCATTGCGGCGCAGGGGAGCGCTCTGCCAGTCCAGCGCCGCCGCTCCCTCGAGCGCGAGTTCCCCGTTGCGGCCCAGCACCTCCATCGGCGCCGGCGCGACGCCGATCGTCGCTTCGACGTCGGCGATCCTCGGGCCGAGCAGCTCGAGGTCGGCGAGGGCGAGCCCGTGCTCTTGGTGCCAGGCCGTCGCCACCGCGGCCGGCGGCCGGAAGCAGGTGCCCGAGTTGATCACGGTCGTGCCGCCCACGGCCCGTCCCAGTGGCAGCGCGATCGGCGGGTTGCCCAGGGCCATCGTCGTGCCGCCGTCGCGGTAGATCCCGGCGAAGCGGTCAAGCGGGTGGGCGCCGCGGATCCGCTCAGCGGTCCAACGCTCGCCCTCCTCGACGATCACGGTGTCGAACCCGGCCCGTGCCAGCGCCCGCGCGGCGAAGGCGCCGCCGGCGCCCGAGCCGATCACGATCGCGTCGCAACTCGAGGCCTGCGGCCACTCCGCCGCCGGCACGACCGTCATCTGCGGGTCGGGCCGCGCGAGCTCGTGGCGCGAGCCGACCGTGGCGATCTCTGCGGCGAACGTATCGGCGCCGTGGGCGAGCATGACGACGGACTTGACCGCGTCGAGCGCGGGGGCGCCGCCGCGCCTGGAGATCTGGGCCAGCAGCTCTTCGCGCTGCTGGGGCGATGCGCGGCCGAGCAAGCGCCCGCTGCGCACAAGCGAGAGCGCCTCCAGGCCGACCAGCGTCGCCGCGAGCCCCGCCTGGGATGCCGCCGGCATACGCGAGACCATCCGCCTGGCGACGCTCGCGACCCGCTCAGGGTCGGGCCCCCCAGCCTCGGGCGGCAGGATCGCCGCCGCCACGTCTCCCAGCGCGGACATGGCTTGATCTTAGGTCCAGCTGCTCGAATCGAGCACTGCGCCGTTCCGAAAGCGCTCCGCGTGGGCGCTCACGTGCTCGGCGACCTCGACACAGCGCGCAACCCAAACCTCGTCCTGCGCCGACGCGGTCGCGACGCGGTCGAGCAGCGCCACAAGATTCTCCTCGCCGAGCCAGCCGAACAAGAACGGGTGCAGGACGATCGCCATGTAGCCACCGTCCTCAGTCAGCCTGTCGATCTCCGCTTCGAGCCAGGCGACGAAGCTCGCGGGCTCGATCGGCTCATCGGAGCCGCTGATCTGCTCGCGCGCCGCGGCGAGCGGCGGCAGCACGCAGCTGGCGTCGAGGTGGCGCCACTCGAAGGGCATGAGGGCGACGCCGTCCTCAAAGCCCGCCCCGGCGCCCGCCGGGGAGCAATAGGTCAGGCCCGCCTCGCGCAGGACGGAGGTGCCGCCGGCGCCGAGCTGGCCGCCCGGCGGGCGGAGGCCGGCGATCTTCAGCCCGAGCTTGTCGAACGCGGCGATGCCCCGCTTCAGGTTCTCGGCCTGCCCGGCCACGGTCAGGTCCGCCCACTGCTCGTGGCGCCAGGCGTGGTAAGCGACCTCGTGACCGCGGGCGTCGATCTCGCGCAAGAGGTCGGGGTAGATCTCCGCGTTCAGTCCCTCGACGAAAAAGGTCGCGGCGATTCCCCGCTCGTCCAGTTGCCCAAGCAGTCGCGGCACCACCTCGAGTGCGGTCTCATGCCGCCCCAGCGGCCCCTCGTCTCCCAGCGCCCCCATCTCAAGTTCCGCCGCCTCACCCAAGTTGTCGAAGGTAAGCGACAAAACCCCGCCGATGGGCCTGAAACGTGTCCATATGTCACGTTTCAGGCCCATCGGCGGTCTATTCGCGGAGCGCTGGGCTCCAGCGCTCCGGCTCGAGCTCCGCCTGCTCGCGGGCCCAGCGGAAGTGGTGCTGCGCGGAGGCGAGCAGGATCGGGAAGTTGAGCAGGCCGGCGACCGCGAAGCGCCGCGCTCCCGGGCGGTTCGCGGCGGGCAGGCTGAGCGCGCTGCAGAGGAGCCAGAACCAGAGCACGGCGTTGTAGGCCGGCAGTTGTTCCTCGCTCAGCCCCTCGGCTTCGTCGAGCATCGGCCGGCCCTTGTGCAGTGACCAGGGCCCGGCCTTGAAGTGGACGGCGACGCCGGCGACGCCGATCCCGGCGCTGAAGGCCGTGAGCCGACGCGCGTTCTCGCTGTCGCGGGCGGCGGCCGCAAGCATCAGCGGGAAGTAGGCGCTCCAGAGCGCGTAGGCCCCGCGGCGGCCGATGAAGGGCTCGAAGACGAGGCCGACTCCTGCCCGGGTCTCGAAGGCGTTGTGCGCGAACAGCCCAAGGGCGGAGCCGGCGGCGAGCAGGCGCCTCATCGCCGCGCCCCGACCTTGTTGGCCACTGTCCCGATCCGGTCGATCTCCAGCTCGACCGTCTGCCCGGGCTCGATCCAGCGGTCGAGCTCCAGCCCGCAGCAGCCGGGCATCGTCCCGGTCGAGACGATGTCGCCCGCGCCGAGGCGCTCGCCGGCCGAGGCGTGGGCGAGCATCTCGCCGGGGTCATGGGCGGCCCCGGCCGTGGCGCCCTCGCACCAGACCTCGCCGTCGACCCGCACCCGACCGGTGACCGACTGCCAGTCGGGAAGCTCGTCGGCCGTCAGCACGTCGCAGCCGATCGAGTTGGCGAAGGTCTTCGACTTGACCGCCGGCCCGAACATGCCGTGGCGAACCTCCTCCGCCTGCACGTCGCGGGCGCTCCAGTCGTTGAGGACGAACCAGCCGCCGATCGCCTCACGCGCCTCGGCCGGGGTGGCGTCGGCGAGCGGCCGGGCGAGCACGAAGGCGAGCTCGAGCTCGAAGTCGAGGTAGCCGCTGTGCGAGGGCCAGGGCATCTCCTCGCCGTCGGCCAGCATCGCCGTGTGGTTGCCGAGGTAGAAGGCGGGGGTCTCGTAGAAGCTCGCCTTGGGCTTGAAGGGCGGGAACGTCCTGCCCGTAGCCCGCTCAAAGCCATCCGCGAGGCGCTTCACCGGCGTCGGGAAGAAACGCTTGACCAGCATCCGCGCCGAGCCCTCGTAGTGCGAGGGCCAGAGGCTGAAGGCGCGCATCGAGCGAACCGCGAAGGGGAGTCCGGCGCCGCCCGGGTCGGCGGCCGTCGCGTCCCCGGCTTCGATCAGGCGCTGGACCTCGACCCGGGTCTCCTCGCCCGCCGCGAGCACGCCGAGCATGTCGTGCTCGGCGGGGAGGAGGACCCAGCGGCCGCGCTGGCGGTCCTCGACGATGACTCCCTCGGGTGTGCTCCTCAACTTCATCGATGCCCGCGGGGGAGTGTAGGAGCCACCGGCGGCCTCGTAGAATCGGCGACCTGCCCGGACCACCCTGTCCGGGCTTTTCGCCTGCCATGTCGCTTCGCCCCCTTATAGAGATCGCCGCCGAGAACGAGCGCGTCCACGCGCTCACCGGCCGCGTGCGCGATGCCGCCGCGGGCGGCGAGAAGGTCGAGGTCCCGGCCTCGGCGATGCTGCGCCCGCTGCTGCTGGCGGCGCTGCTGGAGGACGACCGCGGCCTCGCCGCCCGCCCGGCGCTGCTGGTCAGCGCCGACGACCGCTCCGCCCGCGACCTCGCCAACGACCTGCGCGCCTACCTGGCCCCGCGCCGCGTCCGCCTCCACCCCTCGCGCGGCACCGGCTTCGCCTCGCACGTGACGCCGCCGCCGCACCTGATCGGGCTGCGGATCGACGCCCGCGACGCGCTGCGAGCCGAGCCCGACGCGGTCGTC
>Ga0157374_10004338_pt1 | contig 11936 bp, 6 predicted proteins | sample M25metaG_FD_115308 | JGI IMG/M metagenome (GOLD analysis project Ga0157374, IMG submission 115308) | Miscanthus rhizosphere microbial communities from Kellogg Biological Station, Michigan, USA - M2-5 metaG | ecosystem: Host-associated > Plants > Roots > Rhizosphere > Soil | place: USA: Michigan...
AGTGGCGATCGGTAATCTGAAGCAAAGATTGTCCATTGTAGCGCGGGGCGAAGTTGCACAATTGACAGAAACCATTAATGAAATGATTGATACACTGGCCGTGTTCGCTGACCAGGTCACGACTGTGGCCCGCGAGGTTGGTGTTGAAGGAAGATTAGGCGGACAGGCAAGTGTGCCGGGAGCATCAGGTATTTGGAAAAACCTGACTGAAAATGTGAACCAGCTTGCAGAAAATTTAACGACACAGGTGCGCGCGATCTCTGAAGTGGCTTCCGCAGTTACCAAAGGTGATCTTACACAAATGATCCGTGTAGAGGCGAAAGGTGAAGTGGAAGAATTGAAGGATACGATCAACCAGATGATCGCAAACCTGAAGGATACGACATTGAGAAACCAGGAACAGGACTGGCTGAAATCAAACCTTGCGAAATTCACCCAAATGTTGCAGGGGCAAAAAGATCTCAATACGGTTACTCACCGCATCCTTTCCGAATTAGCGCAGGTGGTAAATGCTCAAAAAGGCATGTTCTATATTCTCGAGCAGATTGAAAATACCAATGAACAGAAATTAAAATTATTTGCAGCCTATGCTTATGGCGAAGAAGTAAAAACAGCCAGGGAATTTTCGTTGGGCGAGGGTTTGGTAGGACAATGTGCGTTGGAAAGAAAAAGAATCCTGCTATCGAACGTTCCAAAAAATTACATAAAGATCGGTTCAGGTCTCGGGAAAGCTTCACCTGCTAACCTTATAGTATTGCCGGTATTGTTTGAGAAAGAAATAAAGGCTGTAATTGAGCTGGCATCATTTGATAATTTTAGTGAAACTCACCTCGACTTCCTCAGCCAGCTGACTGAAAGTATCGGGATTGTGTTGAATACACTTGAGGCTAACTCAAGAACAGAAGGTCTGCTGGAGCAATCACAGTCACTCACTGAAGAATTAAGAAGAGCCAATGAAGAGTTACAGGATAAAGCACATCTGCTGGTTAAGCAAAAAGAAGAAGTGGAAAACAAAAACAAGGAAGTAGAGGAAGCAAGAAGATCACTGGAAGAAAAAGCAGAACAGCTTCAGATAACTTCCAAATACAAGTCGGAGTTTCTTGCAAATATGTCGCATGAATTACGCACGCCATTGAATTCATTGCTCATTCTTGCCCAGCAGCTTTACGAAAATGCTGACGGGAATCTTTCAGAAAAGCAGGTGAGCTATGCAAAAACCATCCATAGTTGCGGCGACGACCTTATTCAATTGATAAACGACATTCTTGATCTTTCTAAAATTGAATCGGGATATATTTCAACCGACTTTGTCAACCTGCGTTTCCAGGAAGTTGCCGCGTTTGTTCAAACCACATTCAGGCACATTTCCGAAAACAAGAATTTGCGTTTTAGCATTGACGTGGATGAAAAATTACCTGAAATCCTGGAAACGGATGCACAACGTCTCAATCAAATCCTTAAGAACCTCCTTTCCAATTCATTTAAGTTCACTGAAAAAGGTGAAGTTAAGCTTCACATTTATGAAGCTAACCGCAACTGGAAACAAGGGAATCCGAGCCTCGACACGGCGAGACGTGTTGTAGCATTCGAGATAACGGATACGGGGATTGGCATCCCAAGGGACAAGCAAAACATCATCTTTGAAGCGTTTCAACAGGCGGAAGGTTCAACAAGCCGCAAATATGGAGGAACAGGTTTGGGCCTCTCTATCAGCCGCGGATTGGCAGATCTGTTGGGAGGATCTATTGAACTGTCCAGTGAAGTAGGCCGTGGAAGTACATTTACTCTCTTCCTGCCGATTGACTATGATCCTTCAGTAACTACCACCAGAAGAGAAAAACAAAGCAGCCGCAAAGTGAGCCAGTATAAATTAGCTGAAAGTCCCGGCAATAGGGATGATGTGGCCCTTCAATCAGTACCAACGATCAAGGTGGGTGATGACCTTGACGTATTAAATGAGATCATCAACGATGTGGGCGACGACCGTAATAATATCTTAACCACTGATAAAGTAGTGCTGATCGTTGAGGACGATATCAATTTCGGAAAGATCATGCTGGAAAAAGCACATGAAATGGATCTGAAAGCCGTGATCGCCACTACTTTCAGTGAAGTATTTGATCTCACTAATAAATATAATCCCATTGCCATCACACTTGACGTGAAACTTCCCGATGCCAGCGGATGGCGAATTCTTGATCTCTTTAAGAACGATATAAATTTCAGGCATATACCCGTACATCTTATTTCCGGAGAAGAGAATTATTTGCTGGCGATGCAAAGAGGCGCAAGAAGTTTCCACTTAAAACCATTAAATACTGAAGCTCTGAGTACGCTATTTACCGATATTGTCCAATATAATGAGCGGGAGGTAAAAAAATTGCTTGTCGTTGAGGACAATGAGCTGGATTCATCTCAAATAGCGAAAATCCTGGACAACGGAGAATTGGTGAATATTGAGATCACTGATTCAGGATTGAAAGCTCTTGACCTTATTAAGGAAAATAAGTACGACGGGATAATTGTGGACTTTATGTTGCCGGACATTGACGGGCTTAAATTTGTGACAGAGATCAGCGATATAAAGAAAGTGCAGATGACACCCGTCATTATTTATTCGGCTAAAGATTTTGGGCCAAGAGAAAGAATGAAATTAAAACAGTATACCAGCCGCATTTTATTGAAAGATGTAAATTCACTTGACCTGCTGCTCGAAGAAACAGTTATGTTACTGCATCTGAATCATAAAAAGTTATTACCGGAAAAAAGAAAATTGATCGAAAACCTCCGTTCAAAGAAAGATGTATTATCGAGCAAGACGATTTTGGTAGTGGATGACGATGTTCGAAATCTTTTTGCCTTGACAACGGCTTTTGAAAAGTATAACATTCAAACAATAACGGCAGAAAGCGGGCAGGAAGCAATGAACATTCTTGGCGAAAAACCTGACATTGATATGGTGCTGATGGACATTATGATGCCGGAAATGGATGGTTATGAAACCACCCAAAAAATAAGAAGAGAACATAAGAACACTACATTGCCGATCATAGCAGTTACTGCCAAGGCGATGAAGGGCGACAGGGAAAAATGCATTGAAGCAGGCGCATCAGATTATATCACCAAACCATTGAAAATTGACCAGTTGCTCTCTTTAATGAGAGTGTGGCTGTACAAATAATGAGTACATGGAGAAACTTTCAAACATGAAGACTCCTGCCGCTCAAAATGGGCATTTAAAGTCGGACATCAAGATCCTGCTTGTCGATGACAGGGAGGACAACTTGTTTTCGATTGAAACCATTCTTGAAAAAGACCATTATACTATTGTTAAGGCAAAATCAGGGCGGGAAGCTTTAAAAGTTCTGTTGCGCCAGCAGGATTTTTCTCTCATACTGATGGATGTCCAGATGCCTGAGTTGAATGGATTTGAAACGGCAACTATTATCTATGAAAGGGATAAACTAAAAAACATCCCTATTATTTTCATCACTGCTTTTAGCTATGATGAGGATTATATTTTTAAAGGATATAAGATGGGCGGAGTTGACTACATATACAAGCCTATCAAACCCGAACTGCTCAGAATGAAGGTGTCAGTTTTCGTGGAGTTATACCGAAAAAACCAGCAATTGCTTCTTCACGAAAAAAATTTGTTAGCTGCGAATAAATCGCTCCAAAAGGAAATCGAGGAAAGGAGGACCTCAGAAGAAAAAATAAGGTCGCTGAACGCGCAGCTCGTTAGTAGTAATGCACACCTGAAAGCGATTAACGAGGAATTGGATCGTTTCGCTTACGTGGCTTCACACGACCTGCAGGAACCCTTGCGAAAGATCATGGTATTTAGCGACAAGATTTTGATGAAGGAAAATATGGATGAGGAAACGGAAAAGTATTTTAAAAAAATAATCAGTTCGTCAAAAAGGATGCAGATGCTTATCAATGATCTGCTGAGTTTTTCGCGTCAATCTGTAAGTTCTTCCGATTTTCAAAGGACCGATCTGAATTCTTTGGTGAGGGAAGCCATCACCGAACTGGAAATTGAAGTTGAAAAAAGCAATGCTAAAATTCATCTTGATGAGCTGCCTGTTGTTTGGGTTATTCCTAGTTTAATGAAGCAGCTATTCCATAACCTTGTTAGTAATGCGATCAAATTCCGAGCGAAGGGTATTGAGCCCATCATCCATATTGAATCAAAAAAGATATATGAATCAGATCATCCTTCATTGGTATCATTAAATGGAAATAAATATTATAAGGTCAGCATCTCCGACAACGGAATTGGGTTCGATCCGAAATATTCAGATGAAATTTTTATGGTCTTTAAAAGACTTAACAGTTATCATGAATATGAAGGAACGGGCGTTGGCCTTTCCATTTGCAAAAAGATCATTGAAAAGCACAATGGATCTATTGTTGCTGAAAGCGAGCCGGGCAAAGGTTCTACATTCAGTTTTGTACTTCCAGAGAACCAATCGGGGACTAATCTCCACATATAACATTTGTCGCTTCGACGAAGTAGCTTATTTTTTATTGCACAATTATTGAATACACAAAGAAACTCTTAACCGACACTCGTCATGCGTCCCTTCGAAATTTTGGAAACAAATGATCTGATCAATGTGCTTGCCGAATACACCTCGCGTTATACTAAAATGATGACCGAGGGGGGAAAAGAAAAAGATATCTTCAACTGCAAGGAAACTATTCGGGCATTGATCACCGAGATTGAACTGAGGAAAAGACCAGGTGCTCCGGGCGATCCCTCCGGTAACAATCGCTGAACATTCACTCGTTTTTTAACTTCTGCTAATGCAGGTACATTTATTTTTTCCCGAAATTGTCAGCAAATTGCTGAATGAATAAAATTGTAGCCGCCCTGTCTCTCGCCTGCTTTTTCCACTGCGTGCAAGCACAACAAGATTCTTCGTGTAAGATCCACATTAGTTTACTTACCTGTTCGCCGGGTTTGGACCTCTATTCAACCTGGGGTCACAGCGCTCTGAGGGTCGTTGATAGCTCGGCTAACATAGATATCATATACAATTATGGCACATTTGACTTCGACGACCCTGCATTTTATTCCAAATTCACCCGGGGAAAGTTGATGTACTTTGTCACCGTTCAAAAATTTGAAAGTTTTCTTGAAGAATATCAATATTATCAAAGAGGGATAACTGAACAGGTCCTTGACCTCTCCTGCTCCGAAAAAGAGAAACTTTTCTCGGCTTTACAGGAAAATGCAAAGGAAGAAAACAGGTATTACAAATATGATTTTATAATTGATAATTGTACAACCCGCCTGAGAGACATTGTTTTTAAAAATGCAGATGCGCCAATCGTTACCAGGGATATCCGACCCAGTGAAAAAATAACTTTCCGTAACCTGATACATAAATACCTTGACAGCAGTTGCCAATACTGGAGCAAATTTGGCATCGATATTTTACTTGGAAAGCCGTTGGACAAGAAACTTACGAATAATGAAGCCATGTTCCTCCCTGATTATTTACTGAAAGGTTTCGACAGTTCGATGATCGGCAAGAAACCTGTGGTATCAAATAAATATGAAATTTTAAGGCCGGCGTTGCCTGAACAAAAAAGTAGCCTGATCACTCCTTTCGGCGTTTTCCTCATCTTGTTCTTTGTGATCGTTGGGCTGGGCATTTTAAAAAATACCGGTAAGCTTCTAACTGTTTTTGATTTTATACTTTTCTTTTTAAGCGGCGGCCTGGGTGTTTTTCTGTTGTTTATGTGGTTTGGAACCGATCACCCGGAGTGTAAAGACAATTTTAATCTCGCCTGGGCTCTCCCATTTCATTTCATCATTGTCTTTTTCCAGTTCAGAAAATGGGGTTGGCTAAAATATTATTTCCTTATTAATTCAATATTGCTAATGCTACTGCTTATCGTTTGGAAATGGCTGCCGCAGGAAATGAACAATGGGTTGATTCCATTAGTAAGCTTGCTACTGGTCAGAAGCTTTGCTCAATATAAAAAATTCAAGCACCTCAGTTAAATTACTTGGTGGTTTACGTCTAATTAGGAGAGTTCAGTTGCCATCCAAACAACTTTTTATATCTTCTTTCCGATTCTTAAGACGGACTCTTGAGCGCCTGTAAACCCTGTACGCTTTAAAACTAATTTTGTGTCTTTTGTTTTCCCAAATCACGGAATTTTAACGCTAGCAAGACATCGCCTGAAACAGTGTTTTCTGTACGAAATGTCGTATTTTCATAATCTTGTCGTGTCGCAACCTAACGGTACGATCAAGTTGCCGGAAAAGGTCAAAAACTTTTTAGAGGACATCTTAATAAACCTGTCTTAATTTAATCCTAACCTCTGTCAATGAAAAGTTCCATTCTTTTTTTTGCATTTTCGTTCGGATTAGTTTTTTCTGCGAGGGCGAATCATATTACAGGTGGCGAGATATTTTATAAGTTAAAAAGTCAGTCAGGTAATAACTATACGTACACAGTCACACTCAAACTTTACAGAGATCATTTTTCAAACGGTGCCCCACTCGACGACGATGTACCAATTGCTATTTATGATCGCTCAACGGGTCGACTCGTCTGGGATAACGATGGCAATCTCATTCGCCGGTCATTCGTCGAATTCCTGGATTTAATTTCACCGGGGCCCTGTATCAAGAATCCACCTGATGTTTTTTATGATGTCGGCCATTACCAATTTGAAGTCACCCTTGCCGGCAGTGCAAATGGCTATGTTATAACTTTTCAGCGATGCTGCAGAATTGCAGGCATTAATAATTTAGTAGGGTCAAGCGGCGTCGGTGCCACTTATGTCGCCGAAATACCAGGAACAAGCGCTTTAGCCACAGCTCCTGCTAATAATAGCGCTCATTTCCTTGGACCGGATACTGTAATCGTTTGTCAGCATAATTCTTTTTCCTATAGCTTTAATGCTCTCGATGCGGATGGCGACTCTTTGTCCTATTCTTTTTGCAATGCGTATATTGGAGGAACCAGCACAGACCCAATCCCTACTCCTCCTAATACGGCGCCCCCCTACAAAAGTGTCCCTTATACTCCGCCCTTTTCCTCGGAGCGGCCTATGGGCGCAGGGGTCACTATTGATCCAAGAACAGGCTTGGTTTCGGGCATTGCACCTGATGCGGGTATTTATGTAATGACGGTTTGTGTCTATGAGCATCGAAATGGGGTTTTGATTGCAACGCAACGAAAAGATTTGCAAATCAAAGTAGGAGACTGTTCCATTGCAGCAGCAAACCTTCCGCCGCAAACTGTTAACTGCTTAAGTTTTAGCAGCGGATTTAAAAACACCGGAGATCAATCACTAATACATTCTTATTTATGGACTTTTGGTGATCCCACCTCGGGCAGCAATGATTCATCGGCTGCTTCAAATCCTACACATGTGTATACTGACACAGGTATATACACCGTCACCCTTATCACTAATCGTGGCGAGCTCTGTTCGGATACAGGAACGACAATTGTAAAAATGTATCGCGGGTTTGTTGTGGGCTTTAAGTCAACGGGAATTTGCATCAATAAACCTAGCCAGTTCATAGATACTTCCAGTACCAGATATGGAGTTGTCGATTCATGGTATTGGGATTTTGGTGTTGCCTCTGTTTCAACAGACACATCACATACAAAAAATCCAACATTTACGTATCCTGCAACTGGAACTTACAATGCTCAGCTGATAACTACCAGCAGCAAAGGCTGTAATGATACAGCCAATGTAGCGATAACAATTATAGATAAGCCTCCAATAAATCTCGCTTTTCGTGACACATTAATATGCAGCGGGGACAATCTTCAACTACAAGCATCCGGCACCGGGGTTTTTACCTGGACGCCAGAGACAAGTATTATTAATGCCAATACGTCAACTCCAACCGTTAACCCTGCAAACACGATTTATTATTACGTAAATCTCAATGAAGAGGGATGTCTGAATGATGATTCAGTAAGAGTTCGGGTGGTTGATTTTGTAACTTTAAAAGCGTTTAATGATACCTTAATTTGCCAGGGTGATGCCGTTCAGTTAAATAGTTCAGGCGACGGTTTGCACTTTTCGTGGACTCCTGCTTCCGATCTCAATGATCCGGGTGCCCGCAATCCGGTGGCGGTGACAAATAACACCACAACCTACCAGGTTGTTGCTACAATAGGTCATTGCTCAGCTACCGATGATGTCACGGTAAGAACCGTTCCTTATCCAATTGCTGATGCAGGAATAGACACATCTGTTTGTTATAATACGTCGGCACAGTTGCACGCGACCATGGTTGCTTCAGCATTTACCTGGACACCGGGTGGTTCATTGAGTAATCCACGTATATTAGATCCCGTTGCATCTCCAAGACAAACCACTTCTTATGTTTTTACGGTGACGGATACACTGGGATGCCCGAAACCAGCAAGAGACACAGTTGTTGTGGTCGTTTTGTCGAAGGTCAATGCATTCGCAGGCCGTGATACTGCTGTGGTAATTGGCCAGCCATTACATTTTCATGCAACAGGGGGCATTAATTATTTATGGTCGCCCCCCGTCGGCTTGGACAATATTAATATTGCCGATCCTACCGCAACCTATGATGGCAGCATTGACAGCATTCGTTATGAAGTAATTGTCGGTGACGAGCAAAATTGCGTCGATTCTGCTTTCATCAATGTAAAAATATTCAAGACTAACCCCCAAATATTCGTTCCCACTGCATTTACTCCAAACGGTGATGGTGTGAACGATCTGTTCAGGCCTATTGGCGTGGGAATCAAAAGTATCGAATACTTCAGAGTATACAATCGCTGGGGTGAATTAGTATTCAGCACAACCATCAATGGCCAGGGATGGGATGGAAAAATCGGCGGTACGCCGCAGGCAACAAACACATTCGTGTGGATCGTAAAGGGAATTGACTATCTCGAAAAACCTTTTGTCAAAAAGGGAGCAGTGACACTTATCCGCTAAATTTTAGATTCCGGATTTTGGATTTTAGATTTTGAACGTGTTCAAATCCTACGGAATTTCGTATGCGATTTTTATGAAGAAGCCTACAAATCCAAAATCAGAAATCATAAATCTAAAATCATCCCATGCCTAAAATAGTCTTGATTACAGGGGCCACATCTGGTTTTGGTAAAGCTTGTGCAGAAAAATTTGCCTCGCATGGTTATGATCTGATTCTTAACGCAAGAAGAGAAGAACGGCTTGAAGAAATTAAGGCGCAGTTAGAAAGAAAATTCAATATCGCCGTTTGCCTCCTTCCTTTTGATGTCCGAGATCGTGGAAAGGTTTTTGACGCGATAAAGAATATTCCTGAACAATGGCAGGGCATTGATATTTTAATCAACAATGCCGGTTTGGCTCTTGGCCGTGATTATTTTGATGAAGCTGATATTGATGACTGGGAAACGATGATTGATTCCAATGTAAAAGGGCTACTGTATGTAAGCAGGGCTGTGATCCCTTATATGGTTAAGCATGGCGCTGCGACTGGCTCAGCAGGGCATATAATAAACCTTGGATCCGTAGCCGGCATTGAAGTATATGAAAAGGGAAACGTGTATTGTGCCAGTAAATTTGCCGTGGGTGCCATTAGCAAGTCAATGAGAATTGATTTGCTGCGCCACGGTATCAAAGTGACCAACATTGAGCCTGGCGCTGCAGAAACAGAATTTGGCATTGTCCGATTCAAGGGCGACCAGGAGACTGCAAAACAGGTTTACAATGGCATTATCCCTCTGTCTGCAGAAGACGTCGCTGACATCATTTTTTACACCACTACACTGCCTCCACATGTTTGTATAAATGAATTGGTTGTCACTTGTACCCAGCAGGCAAATGCGATTTATTTTAGTAGGAAATAGTTCATATTTATGGCAGGTATAAGCCACAGCACTTCTTAGAAAAAATACTTAAGTCGTTAAAAAGCTGCTTATAAAGTTTAAACTTCAGCATTGTAATTTTTAGATTTATGAGGTTATTCCAATACCATTTAAGAATCATTATGAAACGGACCTCGTTATTTTCCGCCCTCTTACTTACTTCATTCGGAGCATTCGCCCAAAAAGATGTTATAAAGATTCAATCCTGCGAAAATTCAATGATACAACACCAGGTCGACAGTCTTAAACAACTGTACAACAAAGATGGTTTTGTATTATTAAAGGAGGCTTCAGTGGCCATGGAGAGTGAATATGAATTACCGGTAATAGTTCCGTTGGCAGAAGGTGGATGGTATCAGTTTGTATTTGTGGGAGATTATACATCCAAGTTGTATGAAGTAAGGATGTATGATTGGAACGAAAAAATGGTAGTGTATCAAAAAAAGCAATGGGGCGATGTTGATGGAAACATTATCTCTTACTCTTACATACCAAAATTCACAGAATACCACATGATGAAGCCCGTCCAGGTAAACAAGAAGAAGAAAACCAACTTATGTGGGTATGTAATGCTTTTCAAAAAGGCAAAACAAGAGGGTGATACTTCAGTAACCAAAAAATAACAAACCAAAACTTATCAATATAAAAAAGAGTCGTTAACAGACTCTTTTTCTATTTATAGATAGAAATGGTTAATGGCATCGGAAGTTAGGGTCACTCATTACTGAGCCAATGAAATTCTTATCTGTACCCCTGCCCTTGTGTTTGTAACAGGCGCTGTAGTCGCAATTTTCGGTATTACCCGATTTTGTTCAAAGTATAGTTTAATATTTATGCGGCTGTTAAGTACATAGTCAAGCGAAGGTGAAATACGAATAACTTTCTGACCTGCAGTCCCAAAGGCGGTGTTCTGATCAAGTTTACTGTTGGCGGTAGCATCATCACGCAAACTAAAATCAAAGCGGAAGGTAAGATCGTTGTCGAGCTTCATTCCTTTCTTACCGATCTTTATATTCTTAATGATTGGCACGGCTCTCTTACGCCAGTTGACACCTACCGTAACTTCTGTGGACTGATTTTCGGCTAACTGGTAATCGATCAAACTTAAACTTAGCGTTCTGGATTTCTTGTATTCGAAACTTGCAGAAAGTTGATTTACAAAACTTACATCGAAACCGATCAAAGGATTAAAGGCCTCTGAGATCGTAATGTTTGGTACCAGGAAAAAAGGAACAAAACTATGATTACCTCCTGTAGTATCAACAAATGAAGGATAGCCATAGTGCCATGGATCCTGGAACAATAAGGCAGTGTTAAAGCTATTCATGCTCAGGTTACTTTGATAGCCATGCCTGAGCGTGAAATTGGTAAATATTTTTGAAAGCGATTTTATTTTGCTAAGACCAGAATAAGTAATGTTCCAGTTCGGTCGTGGCAAAAGCCTTCCGAATGGATTGGATTTAAGATTCGCATTCGAGTTTTTCAAAAGATCGATAGTGAGCGGATCCTTGTTAGTGTAAGCAGCAAGAAATGCGGGGATGACAACATCCTGCGAGTAGCGACCATATCCCGCCTGATAAGTCGGATCGTTTGGATCAGGTGTCTTTGGTGAATACGGATTCTCCGAAGCCAATCTTTGCGATAAAATAACACGATTTGCTTCAAACTGTTTAAACGTTTCCGACACCTGGTTTGGATCGAACTTTCGGAATAATGTCTGGTAAGAGATGTAGGTGATATTAAAACTACCCAGGGCATAAGGGTTCAACCTTGTTAAACCGACATTATCATAAATACTCGTGTCTTTAAAGAGCTCCGAATACTGTTTGTCATAAGTTTTCTGCAAATTCACATCTATATTCAGGTCACGAATTGGGCTCAGTTGGGCGGTGATGTTTATTCTTTGACTGAAGTGTTGCCGTATGAGATCGTTAAACAAGGTATCGTAGGTCAGCAATCCCCGCGCACCATAGCTATTGATCGTACTTGAATCTGGTTGTAATCCAAAAATAAATCCCCAATCAGGTTCTCCGCTTCTGAAATTGTGTCCGA
>Ga0157374_10004339_pt1 | contig 11935 bp, 10 predicted proteins | sample M25metaG_FD_115308 | JGI IMG/M metagenome (GOLD analysis project Ga0157374, IMG submission 115308) | Miscanthus rhizosphere microbial communities from Kellogg Biological Station, Michigan, USA - M2-5 metaG | ecosystem: Host-associated > Plants > Roots > Rhizosphere > Soil | place: USA: Michigan...
CCGTGAATGGCGTTCCGGCTTTCACCGGGACAAGGATCAACTCATCGCGGCCATGAAGGAGGATCTGGAAGCCATCCCCAACGTGGAGTATTACTTTACCCAGTACATTCAGACCACCTTGGACGAAGCGCTTTCCGGCGTACAGGGCTCCCTGGTGGCCAAAATTACCGGGCCGGATTTGAAAGGCATGGAACGCATCGCCATGCGCGTCGGCGGGATCATGAAACATACGCCGGGCATTGTGGATGTAATCGTCGATCCGCTGTTGGGACAACCTCAACTGGCTATATCGATCGATCGGGAAAAAGCGGGCCGTTATGGTTTGAACGTAAGTGATCTGACCGATCTGGTGGAAACGGCCATCGGTGGTAAATCGGCCACACAAGTGATGGAAGGAGAGCGGCGATTCAATCTCATGGTTCGTCTGGCGGCTTCGGATCGCTCCACGGAGGGCGCGTTGGCCAATGTATTAGTGGATACCCCCAACGGCGGCAAGGTCCCGCTTTCACAGTTCGCCACCCTGAAAATGGTGACCGGCGCTTCGCAAATCTGGCGGCAATCCGGCCATCGTCTGGCGACCATCCGAGCCAACGTTCGTGGACGGGACTTGGCGACTGCCGTCAATGACGCCCAAACCCGCGTCATTAAAGAGATTGCGCTTCCGGAAGGCTATGCCGTAACCTGGAGCGGAGAATTCCAACGCCAGCAGGAGGCCAGCCAACAGTTGAGCCTAGTGCTGCCGATTACGCTGGTGATTATTCTGCTGATTCTGTACATGACGTTTAAATCGGTTAAATCAGCCTTAATCGTGTTCGGCGTAGTCCCTATGGCGGCCCTGGGCGGTGTGGCGGCCTTGTATCTCACGGGCACTCATTTTTCCATCGCCGCGGGCGTCGGTTTTATCGCGCTGTTTGGGGTGGCCATCCAGAACGGCATCTTCCTGGTATCCTACATCCAGGAACTGCAGCAACAGGGACGACCCTTATATGAGGCGGTTTACGAGGGATCCATCAAACTGATGCGTCCCATTTTAATGACCGGCACCGTGGCCATGATCGGCCTCATTCCGGCGGCAACCTCGAACGAAATCGGCTCCCAGACGCAAAAGCCCTTCGCCATGGTCATTATCGGCGGCTTGATTACAGCCACGGCATTGTCTTTGTTTGCCCTTCCGGCCTTTTTTCGCTTCTTTACCAAGGAGCATAAACATTTCAAGCGCATCCCTGAAACCGAGGGCAGCTAACCGATCACTCTTGAATAATCCACCTGAAATCACGCCCTGCTGAATCGTCAAGGCTGAGTTAAAAAGCCACTGGTTCAAGCCTATGCTTCTGTTAGAATAAGACGAAACCCCAGTGGCATACTCCAATGGATAGATAGACGCAGATAGAACCATGAAGCAAGGGAACCCAAACTTTGTCGCTCCGCAGTAAACTGGACGCCGGCGAACCGGTTATCACGGTAGAACTTTCACCGCCCAAGGGAACGGATGTCGCTCGCCTGTTAAGTCAGGCAGAAAGTTTAAAGGGACGCGTGGATGCAATCAACATCCCGGATTGCCAGCTTTCCATGCTGAAGATGAGTTCCCTGGCCGCGTCCAAGCTGATTCAGGACGCCACGGGCATTGAGGCCGTTTGGCAACTGACCTGCCGGGATCGCAACCTGATTGCCTTGCAAGCCGATATCTTAGGCGGCTACGCGTTGGGGTTACGGAATATCCTGGCGCTAACGGGTGATCCGGTGCAGATTGGCGATCAGAAAGCTCACGCCAAACAGGTGTTCCACTTGGAAGCCGTTCGTCTGCTGGACTTGCTGAAAACGCTGAACGATGGAAAAGACGCCTGCGGGCAGGATTTAAAGGCTCAGGGTACGCAATTTACCGTTGGTGCCGCGTTAAACCCGTTTAAACTCTCCAATCGAGCGCAGCATTTGCGGCTTCAGCAAAAAGTAGAACGCTGTGTCAATTTTTTCCAGACCCAGCCGGTTTATCATCGAGATGCCGTGGAAAAAATGGTGGAACTGCTTCATACGACCGCCGAACAAGTGGGATGCCCTAAACCCAAGCTCCTGTTGGGCATTATTCCGCCTCGTTCCGCTGAATCCGCCCGCAGGATGAACCAAGATATCGTGGGCGTCAATATCCCGGAACACTTTATTGAATTGCTGGAACGATCCAAACAGCCCGCTTTGGAAAGTATTCGCTTTTGCGCCGAGCTCGTGAACGAACTGAAGCCCTTAACCGATGGGTTCCACTTTATGCCCGTAGGGATGGCCTCCAAAATGAACCTGCTGCTGGACGAATGTTTCGCGGTTTCCTCCGGTTAAAGGATCCCCTTTCGGCTAAAATCAGGGACGCTGTTATGTAGAAGTATCAGGTCCCGGCAAGGCCATTAAAAAAGCGTTCCTCGCCGAACCGAGTGAGTTAATTGAGGGCAAAGTTTATATGAAACGCTGGCAACACTTGCTACCGGCCATCCTGCTGGGTTTCGGTTTGCTGATGAATAGCCTGTTTCCCCTGCTGGCGCATAGCCAGGAAGGTGACACGAACCGTAAACAGATCTACCTTTTCAGTACCGAATTTCCTCCCAATACACTGGCGCAGTACCCCGCGCCTCCCTTACAGGAAACCAAGTTCTGGCAGCTGTTGGATAAAGAATTCGCCGCCACGCCGGATTTATCATTGACCGAAAATCTGGAAGACGCGGATTATCAGGTTGAAGTACGCTGCGGTGGCATCATCAACTGCACCAAGTTGATCGTGGACGTGAAAGACTCCAAACGGACCTTACTGACGACTTTCACCATGAACAATGCTCCCATTTATCTCAACCTGGTTCGTCCAAATTTACCGTATGTTGCCCAAAAACTGACCCAAAAACTGGATACTCATATTCAGAAATTCAGTCAAGGCGGTTACGGCTATACGGAATAGAGTTATTGCCCTGCCACAACTCACAAACACGCTTTTAAAAGCCAGTCTGTATATTACGGGCTGGCTTTTAAACTGCCCCCACTCTCTATCGCTGCCCTACTGCTTGGACGGCATCATTTTCATCAGTTGGGTGCGTTGGCCCGGAGTCAACATATCGCGCTTCTTCAAGAAAGTATCCATGGATTCATTCATCAGGTACATTCTGTTGGTGCTGATGCGGCTTTGTAACTGTCGGATACGTTGGGTATCCCCAGTCGGAAGCAGTTCTTTCATTTCGAGCGTATCCCGTTCGATCTGAGAATTGACTTCCTGGTGCTTCTTTTGCCAGTTGTTCTCCAAACGCTGCATCTGAACTTCCTGTTGTGGCGATAAGTTCAGCGTTTCCCAATTAATGGGTCGAGCTTCGCAGCAGGCCGCAGCACTCAGTACGATCAGGGCGCCGAGTAGCCCCCAATGTCCCAAATGCCTATGAAAAGAAAAAGAATGCGTGTTCAGTTGCCGGTAGATAACCTTCAAATTCACAATGTCAAACCTTCTGCGTCCTGTGTCTTACTTTCCAATAATGTTTGAAATTTCTTCTTCCGGTACTTTTTTGCTTAAGGCGTCAAATAAATACGCATCGGAAGTGGGGGCTGTATGAGAAGAAGCTGCGTTAGCCGGTATCACCGCATGAGGCACACCTGCCGCTATGACGGGTTCAGTCCGTTCCAGCATGGGTTTTAATACTGTAGCGTTAGAATCCGAAGCAGGCAAAGTACCCATTGTTCCCGCATCAGTACCAGTCATAGTATCCTGACCACTCAAATCAGATCTTTGGTAATCGACTAGCCGAACCGAAGAATGACCGGGCACGGAAGCCAGTTCTTCGGTATTAACGGGCTGAGCGGTTGCCATCTGTTGCGGCTCTGGGGAAAAATGAAGACTCTGGGGAGAAGGGGCTGTTTCGGTCATCAGGGGGTTCAAGGAATTTAAATGCAGACTGGGGAGGGAGAGCAGGGCCAACAGGACCGTTGCCGCAATCGGTATCGCGGCCTGCTTCAGCCATTGTAACTTCCTGAACCTGGGTTCAACCGGCGCCAATGAAGCCTGCACCTCGGCATGTATCATTGGCCAGACGTCGGCGGGAGCCTGACTTTGCAAACATTCACTAACCCGTTGAATCCCTGCCGATAGACCGTTCAATGTCGCCAAACGCATGCGCGCCGCTTCACTGGACTCGATCAGTTGGGTAGCCTGGATGATTTCCCGTGGCGTCAGGGATTGATCCGAAAAGGCCGATAACAGTTCCCATTCCGCATCCATTGGCTGCGTCTCGAGTAGTTCAATGTCACTTTCCACAGACGGCTCAGACCGCGTCTGTTCGGACTGAAATTGGGCCATGACCTGCTCAGCGATATCAACCGTGCAATTAGATTCCAATCGATAGCCGAACTGTCGAATCGTTTCCGAAATTTCCTGAAACTCAGCCAATAAACGGGCATTTTCCGGATCATGAGCAAGTTGGCTCTCAAAAATGTCCCGTTCTGCATCCTGTCGAGAAATTTCCCCATCCACATACGCGGAAACCCACTCCGGAGAGATGGGACTTAGAGGCTTACCCCGATCCACTTCCAATTGCTCGGCAATGCGTAACCAGGTTTCGTTACTTTCATCCTCATTGGCATCAGTAGGCGTTTGTAAAGCATCTTGTACCCTATATTGGGCAGCCTGCAACTTCAAAAACTCTTCCCGATACACGGGATAATGTTCCATCAAATCATCCAAATGAAGCATCTGCTCCATTTCCAAGGTCCCGTCAAGGTACCGGGCCAAGAGCAATCGTATTTCCACTAACGAGTACGGGGGAGTTTCCCTCATCAGGCGAACTTCCTATTTCAAAAGGCTTATGAAGTTAAGGTTCCTAAAGCTCTTTAAGGTAGGGTTCCAATACCTCTTGGAGTTTCAGTCTGGCGCGGGCAAGTCTGGATTTGACCGTACCAATGTTCGTCTCGGTTAAGCTGGCAATTTCTTCGTAGCTTAACCCTTGTATTTCTCTGAGGACGATAATGGTTCTAAACTGTTCCGGAAGATTCTGAATCGCCTGCTGAATTTTTCGATCCAGTTCGGAATTGAGCGCCTGCTTATCCGGCATATCGCTGGCATCCGGAATATCTCTCGCCGGACTTTGATCTTCTTCATTCTCATAGACCGGCTCATCCAAGGAAATCGTCTTCAACTGACGAGGCGTCTTCCGTAATTCATCGTAGAAGAGATTGGTGATAATTCGGTTCAGCCAGTATTTGAAGGTTTTCGGGTTGCGCAGGGACTTAATGGAGCGACACATCCGCAACAGCACTTCCTGGGTCAGATCCGTAATATCGTTACGCTCGGGGGCCAGTTGATAAAGCGTTACATAGACCAGCTTCTGGTAGCGCGACACGAGTTGCTCCAGCGCAGGCATACTGCCAGTCTGGGCTTCGACTACAAGCTCCTCGGTAGAGAGAGCTCGAAGATCCTCTTTCGTGCTGCTCTTAGAGGCCATATCCCTTCCAGTTCCGTAATCCCCAATGATATTGAACTATTTTAACACACTGACTACAAATGCTTCTGCTTCTGTCTCAATTCGCGCCGGAAGCACTCTCGGACCAGCAACATTTCCTCCGCAGCCTCCAATCCCACAAATTGACAAGCGGCAACATACACATCATCTTTAAATTTACGGATTCGGTTTTCCCCCGTGAAAACCACCAGGGCTTTTAGCCGCATCATGGGCTGCTCCTCATCAAACTGCAGGTAAACCGTAATTTCCTGCCCTTTGGCAAAGCTATGACTGGAAGTAAAACGCATCCCACCGCCACTCACATCACAGGTTCGGGCTTGAGCCGTTACCGTATCTCCCCGCAATCCTTGTAAATACTCAACCTCAAAAGGCACCATCATCGGTATTCTGAAATGTCGTCGCCGCTGAAAGACTTCGATGTCGGTATTTTCCGGAATAACCAGCCAGTAGCCATCCGACGGATTAGTCACTTGATCCCGAATGACGGGATAAAAAATAAACGGTGCGGGATAAGTTTCCAAAACCACCCCAACCACAAATCCCTGCTGCATCAGAGGAATAATGGTCTTGCCGTTTTCATGGGGCGGAGCAATTCGAATCATCAGGCCGGCATGCTCCATAATATAGCTGTTGAACACATGCTCAACCGACTCCTGGTTTGGATCCCAGATGGTAATTTGAACCCTCATTTCATCTTTTAGGGCTTTTTTCAGTTCGTCCAGCATTTCGCCTTGACACTATACTTTGTATAACTCAGCCTCATCCGGCACTCTTTATCATAGCGGGTTTTCAGCGTCAAGTGGATTATTTTTTAAAATTTTAAGTTTTTTAGAGCAGTAGAGATACGCAATATACCGAATTAAGATTCCGTTGTGCTTGTGACGGCAACCGGTGGAATTGCCACAGCACCGGGCGTCCCAGTTCGACGAATATAAGTCCGTAACGCCTCACGAATTAATTCGCTGCGTGAGCGCTGCTCTTTCTCTGCGACTTCATCAATACGCTTCAGGAAATCATCCTTCATCGAAATCAATACTCTCGCCATCGACCCGACCTCTCTGAGTAAACCACCAAATCATAGATGAATATATAAATTAGATATTATAACAAACGGTATAAAATTGCAAGAATAAACCTCCCGGTTTTAAGGCCGGGAGGCTATTTAAGGGATATTGTACTGTTGCGTTTAACTTAGTTTTATTAGACCAGCAGAGGAACTAAAAGCAGCGCAACTATATTCAGAATTTTGATCACCGGATTAATGGCGGGACCGGCAGTATCTTTATACGGATCACCTACGGTATCACCGGTAACAGCAGCCTGGTGGGCAGGAGAACCTTTTCCACCATGATGACCGTCTTCGATGTATTTCTTGGCGTTATCCCAAGCACCGCCGCCGGAGGTCATGGAAATACCCACAAACAGGCCGGTTACGATACTGCCCACCAAAACACCGCCAATCATCTTAATGGCAGCATAACTGTTGGCGGTATGAGGCACCAGATAAGTACCGATAGCCCACATCACCACCGGAACCAATACCGGCAATAAGGCGGGAATCATCATCTGACGCAGCGCGCTTTTGGTTACGATGTCCACGCAAGCGGCGTAATCCGGCTTGCTCGTGCCTTCCATAATGCCCTTGTTCTCTTTGAACTGGCGGCGCACTTCCTGCACTACCTCACCAGCAGCGGCACCCACGGCTTCCATTGCCATAGCACCGAAAATATAAGGAATCAGGCCGCCCACAAAGAGACCGACAATGATGTAAGGATCACCCAGGGAGAACAGGGAGCTGAGATGAGCCATGTCAGCCAATTGGGGATTTCTGACTACACCGTTCACCACTTCGCCGGCAGCGGCGTTGATGTCTTGGATATAAGAAGAAAACAACACAATCGCAGCCAAACCGGCGGAGCCAATCGCGTAACCTTTGGTGATTGCCTTGGTGGTGTTACCTACGGCATCCAACGGGTCAGTAACGGCGCGGACTTTTTCATCCATTTCGGCCATTTCGGCGATACCACCAGCGTTATCGGTAATTGGGCCAAAGGCATCCAGCGCGACGACGATACCGGCCATTGACAACATCGCCACAGCAGCAATGGAGATGCCGTATAGACCACCCAGGAAGAAAGCGGCCAGTATCCCGATGGAGATGACCACAACCGGGGCTGCAGTCGCCTTCATGCCAACCGCAATACCCGCAATGATGTTGGTGGCATGACCGGACTCGGAAGCGGAAGCCACCTTACGGACCGGGCTAAACTCGGTGGAAGTATAGTAGTCGGTAATCCATACCATAGCCAGGGTTACCAGGATACCCGTCAAGGCGGAACCCACCAGACCGGTTTGGCTGATCAGGGCAGATCCTTCAATACCGGCACCCAAACCGTTCGGGAAGAGCTTGAAGGTGGCAACCGCAATCAAAACAGCCACAAGGAAGATGGACACATACAAGCCCTTATACAAGGCTTTCATGGGATTGTTGTCCGGGCCTACCTTCACGAAAAAAGTACCGATAATAGAAGCGATGATAGACAAGCCACCCAGCATGAGCGGATACATGATGGCACTTGCGTCATGTTTAAACAGCAGGTTGCCCAAAAACATAGCGGCAATGGTGGTTACGGCGTAAGTTTCGAACAAGTCGGCAGCCATACCGGCGCAGTCGCCCACGTTATCACCCACGTTATCGGCAATTACAGCTGGGTTGCGAGGATCATCCTCGGGAATACCGGCTTCCACTTTACCCACCAAGTCAGCGCCCACGTCAGCAGCTTTGGTATAAATACCGCCACCCAGACGGGCGAATACGCTGATCAAGCTGGAACCAAAAGCCAAGCCCACAATAGAAGGGAAGAGTTCCGGAGTATTCACAAAGTGGTAGAACGCAGACACCCCAACCAAGGCCAAACCAACTACCAACAGGCCAGTAACGGCGCCACCTTTAAACGCTACGGACATAGCGGCAGGCATCCCTTTTTGGGCGGCCTCGGCAGTTCTCACGTTGGCGTTGACGGAAACAAACATACCAATGTAGCCGGCCAAGCCACTCAGGATTGCGCCCACCAGGAAGCCCACGCAAACATAAGTGGCGTACTGAGTGCCTTTAAGGCTATTAAACAGGAGAAACAAAACAATAGTCAGGATAATCGCGGCAATGGTAATCGTCCTGTATTGGCGATCCATGTATGCTTTTGCGCCTTCCTGGATAGCGGAGGCAATGGCCTGCATCTTCGCGTTACCGGTACTAAGACGCAGAATGGAACTGCGAGTGATAAAGCCATAAACAATGGCAGCGATCCCGCAGAGAATTGAAAAAAGGAGGATGGGTTGCATTTGACTGGCGTTTCTCCCTTGCATAAATTACGGGTAAATGTATGGAAAGCAGGGCTTTTTGAGTAGAACCACTAAAAAATTTGCTTTACCTTCGAGAATTTATGAACCCAAATAACAAGTACAGCTTATAAAAACCACCAAAAAACAGTAATCAGTATGAATTCCAGAGTTGAACGGGTGTCCAAAGCTTTACCTGTTCTGGAAATTACCTAAAAATCAGTATCCTCTTCTAACTCCAGCTTTTTAAACTGTGCCCGGCGCGATTCGAACGCGCGACCTACGGCTTCGGAGACCGTCACTCTATCCAACTGAGCTACGGGCACAAGCGGATTTATAACTTACCATCAAGGTTACCGGAAGTCCAGAACCAAGCGGATCGGCCCGAACGTTCAGGTGATCCGCAGGTCTGGAAAAAGACTATTTCTTTTCTTTAATATTAGCTGACGCCACGCCAAAGTCATTGACCAAAGCAGTGGTAATGGCTTCCAGCAGCCGATCGCTTTTGGAGAGCGCCGCATCATCCGTGTCGGCAACGCCTTCCACATAAACACGCGCGATAGGCTCGGTGCCGCTCGCCCGGATTAACAGCCAACTACCATCTTTCAGATAGAGTTTCGCCCCATCCCGAGTGCCGTACTTGGCTTCCAACGCATTGGGCGCGCTGGTAGAGAGGTTAGTATCGATTTCAAATCCGGCAATGCTACCACCTTGGCCTTGCAGTGATTGAAAATGCTGCATGATTTCCTGATTTCGCTCGGTTTTAACACCCAGCTCCCGGAATACGAAACGATGGGCCACCGATTGCTGAACTTTTTTGAGAATCTGACTTAAAGGCTGGCTTTCCACTGCAAGCAGTTCGGCCATCACCAAGTTGGCCAAAATACCGTCTTTCTCGGGAATATGCCCCAGCACACTGATCCCGCCTGAGCTTTCTCCGCCAATCAGCACCTGCATGCCACCCTCGGCTTCGTGATCGATAAACTCCTCAGCGATATATTTGTAACCTACCGGGGTTTGTATCACCGGAAGCCCCGCTTTTTCAGCCAGCGCGTCCAGCAGGTGGGTGGTCGCCTGGGAGCGAACCACCACGCCTTTTTGTTTGCGATTATTCAGCAGGTGGTACAGGATCAAGGACAGAACCTCATTGGAATTGAGGTAACGTCCGTTTTCATCCAGCACGCCAAAGCGGTCCGCGTCGCCATCGTTGGCCAGGCCCACTTTTAAAGCGCCGCTGGAATCGCCTTGAATCAGTGCAGTAAGTTCGGTCAGGTTGCTGCCGGTGGGTTCAGGCATCCCGGTATAACCGGCGGGACGCTCATCCGTGTCATGAATGACCTGGATCTCAATGCCTTCATCTTTCAACAAACGTGGCAGGTAGCGCCGACCAGTCGCATACAGCGGATCGTAGAAGATTTTCAAGCCGCTGGACTTTATTTTGGCGTAATTAATCGCCATTCCTTCCTTTAAGTGCTTCTGATACAAGGCATACGGATCGAACTCATGGATTTCGGCCGGTGTGGTAACACCTAAAGCGGCACGATCCAATACCCGGTTGCGAGGATTGGCTTGGGCTTCCTCAAATTTTTTGGACACATGGGTCGGCATCACTGCTGCGTCAGGGGTCAGGAAATTGAACCCTCCATAAGGCCACGGGTTGTGGCTGGCAGTCATGAGAATGGCGCCTAAAGTGTTAGGATAGCCGAGATTTAACTCGCCAAAGTACTTGGCTGCATATGCCAATACCGGCGAAGGGAGATCCGTTGAGGCTTGAAACACTTCCAATCCGCGTTCCCGCAAGAGTTGAGCGATGAGCGGTAAAAATCGACGGGTTTTTTCCCGGGTATCCCCACCTAACAGTACAGGCAGGAGTTTACCGGTCTGCTCGATTTCCTCGATGAGACAATCACTGATAGCACCGGTAATCTGACGAATCACGGTTTCGTTAAATTCGGAATCCTGGTCGTTACGGTAACCTGACGTTCCAAAACGATAAATTTTTTGCACTGGTGCGGATTGCATAGATAAGCCCCTTCTATCAGAACAACTCTCTTTAGTACCCATTAAGCCATTGGACGTCTGCATACGCAAGTATTTTATATGGTTTTGTTGCGGTTTCTATACTAACGATTGCTCTTCGCCGCAAAAAACGGTAATATCCGAACTACTGTGCAAGGGTAGAGAAGAAAATCAAGCATGTGGAACAGAGTCAAACGCTTCATCGTAGGCAACCCGTTAGCGTCTCATCGTGAGCGGCATGAACGTCTGTCCATTCCCATTGGGCTAGCCGTTTTCGCTTCGGACGCATTATCCTCCACCGCGTACGCAACGGAAGAAATCCTGATTGCACTGTTCAGTGTCTCCCTGGTGGCGCCCAGTGTCGCCTCGGCCTTTAACGGTTTTTGGGCCATTCCGGTAGCCACGGCCATTGTGCTGCTCATGTTTATCGTGGTGATGTCCTATCGGGAAGTCATCTACGCCCACCCCAGCGGAGGCGGCAGCTTCGAGGTCGCAAAAACCAAGCTAGGGGATACGGCCAGCCAGATCGCCGGCTCCGCCCTGTTGATCGATTATGTGCTCACCGTGGCGGTCAGCGTCTGCTCCGGTGTGGCCAACATTACCTCTACCGGCTGGATGCCCGCCGAGCATAAGGTTTCCATCAGCATTGTCCTGGTACTGTTGATCATGATCCTGAATTTACGGGGCGTGAAAGAATCCGGGAAAGCCTTCGCCATCCCGGCCTTTATCTTTATTATGTCGATGCTTGCCCTGATTGGCTGGGGACTGTTCAGAGTATTCACCGGACAAATGCCACCACAAACTGTCAGTACCGGCACCGTTCTGCATGAGGCCCAGGCTTTATCGCCACTAATTATGATCCCGCTTTTAATCAAGGCGTTCTCACATGGTTGCGCGGCATTAACCGGGGTTGAAGCAGTCTCGAACGGGGTACAAGCATTCAAAGAGCCCGCCGAATATAACGCCAGCAAAACGATGGTCTACATCACTAGCGTCCGGTTAAAAACCCAATAGAGACAACTGTTTAGCGGGTTCGTGATTTGAGTAAATGTAATTTACTTCTGGAAACACTTGCTGGATGGGTATTTGCTCGAATAGAATTCCCG
>Ga0157374_10004343_pt1 | contig 11931 bp, 10 predicted proteins | sample M25metaG_FD_115308 | JGI IMG/M metagenome (GOLD analysis project Ga0157374, IMG submission 115308) | Miscanthus rhizosphere microbial communities from Kellogg Biological Station, Michigan, USA - M2-5 metaG | ecosystem: Host-associated > Plants > Roots > Rhizosphere > Soil | place: USA: Michigan...
AGGAGCGCTTTGGGGCATGTGGGGAGCGCCGATCGGAGCTGGTCTGCTCCTTTCGAAGCGGACGAGCCTGTTGTGGAAGCTCGTGCTCCTGGCCACTATCGGGATTAATACTTACGGCATCATCATAAGCGGATGCCGCCTTTATCTAGTAGCAACAATCGTGGAAGGGCTAATACTTTTCGCAATCCTTGCAAAATCTCCCAAAGAGCTGGCGCGCAATCTCGCATTGATGATGATCGTAAATGGGATGATCTGGTTGGGATTCACAGCAGCGCAGTCCACATCAGGAGGAATAATAGCAAGCAGGTATTCCGACACTCTTGATAATCCATTGGCAAAGTATCAAGTCGATCGGGGCGGACTCGATGGCAGAACGGTAATGGTGCTGGACAAGCTCGAACAATATCCTATTGGTGTCGGCTATCAGCGCGGCAGCGCTGGACGAGGCGCCGACGACCATCCTGACGGTTCAATATCAGTTGGTCGCGACGACGCCTTTAATTCAGGTGCAGGCGATATGGGCTGGATAGGGCTGATTTTGACAATCGCGGTGTTCTTTGCCGTAATGATGCGGGGCTGGTCCTCGTTTCGCGCCCTGAAGACGCCACACCTACGCATTATGAGCGGCATATTGTTTTCTCTGATGGTGGGATATCTTGTGTGTTTCTTCGGAGGCCCTGTTCTGACCAGCGGGGACACATTCTGGCTCTTGCTTGCGCTAATGCTTGTGGTTCCCAGAATACAGCAGCTTGAAGAGGGACGGTCGAATGCTCAGTCCCAACGAGTTCAGGAGATGTAGTCCCGCACCGATCTGCGATGGGGAGTCTTATGAAAATAGCAACCGCACATGTAGACCTGCCAAACGAAACAAAAGGAGGAGTAGCCGCGCAGGCGCACTACCTCGCGAACGCTTTAACGGACCGTGGACACGAGGTAACAATGTTTACCTTCAGTCCTTCGTTTCCAGAGTGTCGCTACCGTGTCCATCAATTTACACGCCCAAAACAACTGCGAAAGGTTAGTTCCTTTTTGCTTGCAGCCAGGCTTAAACAGACAGATTTTTCTGGATTTGATGTACTTCACACCCATGGAGACAACTACTTGCTGGACGGACGACATCCGCAAGTGCGGACATTCCATGGCGCAGCCAAAGATGAAATGCGATCTGCAGTAACAATTCGGCGCCGCATTCACCAGTCCGTTATGATTTCACTAGAGCTCCGCGGAGCGGCGGTAGCGGATCTCTGCGTTGGCGTATCGGAAGCTACTCGATCCAGTATTCCTTCTGTAGAAAAAATCATACCGTGTGGGGTGGACACATCGAGATTCCATTCAGGCAAAAAGTCTAATAATCCAACAGTTCTGTTCGTGGGAACGACGGAAGGCAGGAAAAGGGGCCAATTACTGGCAGATATCTTCTTGAGGGATGTTAAGCCGCGATTTCCAAAGGCAGAGCTCTGGTCTGTTTCGGACAAAGACATGACAGGCGACGGCATAGTCAATATGGGGCGCGTCGACTTCGAAACACTAACGGACCTATTTCGCCGAGCCTGGATATTCTGCCTGCCAAGCACTTACGAGGGCTTTGGTGTGCCGTACATCGAAGCCATGGCTTCCGGAACCGCTGTTGTAGCGACACCTAATCCCGGGGCTTGCGAAGTACTGCGCGGAGGCAAAGACGGCATTGTGGTAAATGACGGCGAGCTAGGCGCGGCTCTCTGCTCTCTTTTTGAGCACAGTGCCCGGCGCAAGGCTATGGAAACGGCAGGAATTATGCGGGCCCAGGCGTTCTCATGGAACCGTGTAGCCGCACAATACGAAGAGTTGTACTTAGATCTCATCGAATCTAATTCAAGATCAAGCAAGAACTCATGAAAAAACGTATCCTCTGTCTGATAACGAGCGGTCTCGGTGGACAGGACGAATTGCGAGCCCATCATCTCGCAGGATCCCTGGACGCCGATGTGACATACCACGCCGTAGACAAGTCGATGGCGCGCGTGGAATCAAGTCGAATAATCTCCAGGTTGTTGCAATCAGAGCCCTGGGATTTGGTCTACCAAGAAGGCACGGGCATTGCAGGAGGCTGGGCTCTTGTTCGCGCACATCGCGCCCGGGGGCTGCGCTACATACTGTCAAGCGGCGACCCAATTAGCGGATTCTTTCATGTTACCAAGGGCCCCCATTATGGAGCGGCCTTCAGAGTATTTGAAGAAATGCTGTACCGAAGCTGTGAAGGATTTGTAGGCTGGACACCCTATTTGACCGGCCGCGCGCTAGATATGGGCGCCCCGCGTGCGGTCACGGTCGAGGGCGGCGCGGACCTTTTACAATTTCACAAAGTGTCCGATGCGGAACGTGTGCAAACGCGCAAAGAGCTCGGCCTGGATCCATCTCACTTGGTTTGCGGTGTGGTGGGCAGTCTACTCTGGAATCCGCGCCAGTCCTACAGCTACGGACTGGAACTCGTTGAGACCTTACGACTGCTCAAACGCACAGATGTCTCGGTCCTTATTGTCGGAGATGGGGATGGACGCCAGCGCCTGGAGCAGAGAATTCCCGACGGCCTGAAGGGCCGCGTCGTCTTCACAGGCCGTTTACCGCTTCCCGATGTCGCCAAAGCAATGAATGCGATGGACATCGGATTTGTCACGCAGACGCTTGACTGTTTGGGCAGTTTCCGGCTGACAACAAAGCTGCCGGAATACCTGGCTTGCAGCTTACCTGTAGCGATGAGCCCAATCCCTGGATTTTATGACTATGCGTCTCCGGCTGGATGGCCGTTGCCCGCTCACCATCCGGCAAGCAAAGAGTTTCATAGAGAGTGCGCTGCGTGGATTGACGGATTGACGTGGGATGATGTCGCACAAAAGTCCGCTCGGGCAAGAGATATCGCCTGCCGCCGCTTTGACTACTCACAATTGTCGGAGCGATTTGCTGGGTTTGTTCACGAGATAATTGGCTCGTCAAATAGAACGCAGCCTTAAAGACATTTATTGAAACTTGGTAACGGCCTGGCGCATAGCTGCCCCACCCACAGCAGCGCCCACCGTAACTTGAGGGAGACAGGACGAACCGTGGCAGTCTTGAAAACAACGCCAATAATTGAACATGAGCAGGAGCCCGTTGATACGTCGCCTATATTCGATCAGCGACAAACGCAGCGCAAGCCCAGTCATTTGAATTTTCTAGATGGGCTTCGCGGCCTCGCCGCACTATACGTTGTCGCGCATCACATATTTATGCAGATAACCTTCACATATCCGTCGGAGATTAATCCAAAATTTCTAATGGCGACAAGCTGGCTGGCGTATGGTCAAACTTCGGTTGATGTGTTTATCGTGCTTTCAGGATTTTGTCTTATGCTGCCTGTGGCCAGGGGAAACGGCCTTCTCCGTGGCGGATTCTGGCAGTTCGCAAGAAGGAGAGCTTTGCGAATTCTTCCGCCCTATTATGCAGCCGTTGGGCTTTCATTGTTACTTATATGGTTACTCCCATGTCTATCGCATCCAAAAAATGGACTATGGACTGGAGCGCTGCCGGCATTTTCGGCGGGAGCAATAATTTCCCATCTCTTACTAGTGCATAACTTATCTAACGCTTGGATCCACAAGATTGACTATCCGCTGTGGAGCGTTGCGACCGAATGGCAGATTTATTTTATATTTGCGCTGATCCTACTGCCGGTATGGCGACGCTTTGGAATTATCTCCGCTGTCATAACATCGTTCTTAGTTTCTTACTTGCCATCTTTAATTTTTCATCACGCGGAGGTTGGCGGCCTTACACTATTAGTACTATTTGCATTCGGCATGTGGGCAGCTACGCTAGCAGTTAACGAATCTGTTCACCGCAGTCTCATTAAAGGCTTGGCGATGTGTAGCGTCGTATGTCTGGCTAGTTTGCCAATCCTAATCGGTTTCTCGATGATACGCAAGAATTCGTTATTTGGACTCTTTACCTTTCACGATATACCTGTCGGAATAGTTACGGCACTTATGCTGTTGTTTTCAGCGACTATATCTCAAGCAACTCCAATAACAAGGATTATGGTAGTGCTTGTTCGTTTATTGGAACTGCCTGCCTTTGTTTTCCTGGGAACATTCTCTTATAGTCTCTATTTGATTCATGCACCGTTGATCGCCATAGTTTTTGCCATCGTGCGACCTCTGCATGCGAGCGCCATGGTTACTTTGCTAACGTGCGAGCTTATCGGCTTGCCAATTTGCATTGACGCATCTTATGTGTTTCACTTGATATTTGAACGTCCATACTTACGCAATCCGAAGCCGTCCGTCGAACGACAAACCGAAATGGCGGCTGTCGTCGCTCCGACTCCGTAAGCGGACAAATAGTAACGTTCAGATAGTCGTCGCTGGCGGTGACTGATGAGGTTCGGCTACTGGCACGGAGGGCGCAGTCCGTTCTTCCAGGCCGCTCTCGTAACCCGATGTCCTATCGGACAGTATCTTTTCCTCCCGGCCCCTGGCCTGAGGACTAAGAAACGGACGCTCGAATAGGATGTGGAAGATAAAGGCTCCAGCAATAGCAACGGCGATCTGCGCCAGGACAGACACCCAGTATGTCCCGTCAACAAATCCTAGCCGTTTGGCGGCTTGCTGCGGGATCGGTATGATAAAAAAGTGGGACAGGTACAGGCTATAAGATATGGCTCCGATCCACTGAACCATCTGAATGCCCCGGATTCTGGATAGAACGGCGTCGAACCGATACAAGCCCAACAGTCCCAGGGCAAATCCGACACCGAACATAGCCTGGATGCGCGTTGAGGGATGCCCCATAAAGTGGGGTCCCTGGTGAAAGTAAGCAAATAGACAGATTAGCACCACCGCCGCGCCGAAATAGAATTTGACGGAGCGCTCTTGCGAGTGATTGATAAGCATAAAGACCAGAGCCCCAAGGCCAAACTGGTACCACAGGTTGAGCGGAAAAGGACAGGTAGACGGCGACACAACGAGCCAGATCAGGGACGCAACGGTAAGCACGTTTAGCCCGGAGAAAAGGACGGTTTTTGACTTTCGTCCCAAAGTGGCAAGACATACCGCAACAATTGCATAGAACGTCACTTCATAGCAAAGGGTCCAGTACACAACTAATATCATCTTCGTATGGAGCGGAACCTGCGTCATGGTCAGAGCAGCAAAATAGAACAGGAAATGCTCCCCACGGAAAGGAAGCGGATGATTGACCTTTGGCATTAGGTGGTGCGCTGCAAGAAAGCTGCACAGCAGATAAAAACACACAGCGACCACCGATGAAGCGATATATGGCGGATAAATACGGCGTACGCGCGCGCGCAGGAAATACCACACCGACTGTGGCTTCTTCAAAGCGCTGACTGCAGCAGCCGTGATACAGTAACCGGAGATTATAAAAAACATATAGACGCCGAGCTGCCCGCGCAGACAGAACGCGTAAAATGGCTCCGAGGCAAGGTGCGGCCATCCGTCCGCAACTGCCGCAATACAGCAGTGAAGCATAACTACCCAGAGCGCAGCAATGCCTCGCCAAGCATCCAGAAGGCGGTATGGAGCAACGCCTCGATTATCTATGGAATTGATCACAGGTTCAGACATTCTCTCGTAATACTTGTGAAATGAACATGACAATCTAAAAAGATCTATGTTCAATAGTCGTGCGAAAATCGCTTGGCGGCGCAAACCACTTAGCGTGGTTCAGATCCCTGTCGCTGGAGGTGACGAAAGAGTTTCGGTCGCAGACACAGAAGGGGCCGTCCGTTCGCTGGAATCGCCCTTGGAATCCGATACACCATCGGATAGGATCTGCGCCTCGCGGACCTTTGCCCGCGAGCTAAGAAACGGTCGCTCGAACAGAAGATGGAATACATATGCACAGACGATCGCAACGCCGACCTGAGCCAGGACATTTACCCAGAATGTCCCGTTGATAAAGCCTAACTTTTTAGCGATTTGTTCCGGAACAGGTATGACAATGTAGTGGGAAAGATAGAGGCTGTAAGAAATGGCTCCGAGCCACTGCATCTTCTGTACAAGCCAGTTCCTGGACAGTGCGGCGTCGAAACGATACAGGCCAAGGAGCAGAACCGTAAATGCGGCAGCGATCATACTTGACATGCTTAAATACGGCATCCCATCAAGCAGCAGGTTATGATGAATGCCGGCGCATAGTGTAGTCATCACAAGCGCCGCTCCAAAATAGAGCTGGACGAGGCGATCTTGGGGATGCGTGACAAGCATGTAGGCAAGCGCTCCGAGCCCGAATTGGTACCAGAGATTTAGCGGAAACGGGCACGTAGCAGGCGACACAATTAACCAGGCCAACGACCCAAGGGTCAGCACATTCAAACCCGTGTAAAGAGCGGCTTTCGACCTGGAGCCCAAGACGACCAGGAAGCTTGCAACAATGGCGTAGAACGTAACTTCGTAACAGAGCGACCAATAGACGAGAAGTATACGATCGGTGTGAAAAATCACCTGCGTCATGGTGATCGAAGCAAAATAGAAAAGGAAATGCTCACCGCGGAACGGTGGCGGATGATTGATTTTGGGAATCAGGTGATGTGCTTCTAGAAGGCCGCAAAACAGAGAAAACACTATTGCCAGGACCGACGAAGCGATATAAGGAGGATAGATACGCCGTACCCTTGCGCGCAAGAAGTACCAGACCGGCTTTGGTTTCCTAAGCGCACTGTCTGCCGCGGCTGCTATACAGTAGCCGGAAATGACAAAAAACAAAAAGACAGCGAATCTGCACTGAAGACAGAACGCATAAAACGGCTCCCTGGCCAACTGAGGAGAATCCGTAGCTATTACGCCAATGCAGGAGTGACCTAACACAACCCACAATGCTGCAAACCCTCGCCAAGCGTCTAGGAGACGATATGGAGCAGCACCTCGGTTAGCCATGGAATTAGTTGCAGGTTCAAACATTCTCTTATAACCTATGTGGACATGTAAGTGTTAAGAAGATTACATGCAATAATTATGCCACAATTGCATGTAGTTTGAGATTTCAATCTTGACCAGCGTGAGTAAATGCGCCTATTTACCTTGGACATTGGCACAAAACTTGCAACAATATATTCATGCGATACTGACGATACTGGAATGCATAGCCGCAACGTAAAAATCGATAGCTTGATATACTACTCGGGATTTAACTCAAAGATGAAATCGCTCAACCAGACGTATGCAGCGCCCACGAAAGCGTTGCAGTGCGAAGATTTAGCGGGCGATCGAAACCACTTACTATCAATAGGCTGCGATTATGCTTAACCAAAAACCGTCTCGTGAGAGACAAAGTCACTTACTATTTCTGGATGGAATTCGAGGACTGGCCGCCCTGTACGTCGTGGCGCTCCATATATTAATGCAGATAGATCGGACGTACTCGCCGGCATCTTTAGGCGGGGCTTTTCTCCGCAATACTCAATGGCTGCACTACGGACAGGTGTCTGTTGACATTTTTATCGTTCTCTCCGGATTTTGCCTGATGCTCCCTGTTGCGCGGGGGAACGGCTATTTACGTGGAGGCTTCCGGCAATTCGCATTGCGGAGAGCGCAGAGAATTCTCCCACCCTATTACGCGGCGGTATGCCTCTCTTTGTTTTTGATTTGGCTGCTCCCCTGTCTATCGCATCCGGATAACGGACTGTGGCAGGGTGCACTCCCGGCCTTTTCCACTGGCGCTATTATTTCGCACCTCCTTTTGGTTCATAATTGGTCCCACGCCTGGTTTTTCAAAATTGATTATCCGATCTGGACCGTTGCGACCGAGTGGCAAATTTATTTCATATTTGCCTTGTTATTGTTGCCAATATCGAGGCGCTTCGGTAATTTAGCCATGCTTGCGGCCGCCTTCGCGGTAGCATATATCCCTCCTCATTTCTTGCACCAACATTCGGACGGAGGACTAAGCATGCTTGTGCTGTTTGCGTTCGGCATGTGCGCAGCGACAGCAGTTTACTCTAGCCCCGTTAATCTCAAGGTTATTTCGCCTCCCGCGGTTTGGGGCAGCGCGTGTCTGGCGGCTGCACTTGCATTGTTTTTCCTAGCTGGCCACCACCGACTATTCCTGGCGATCTTTGGCTCGAGCGATCGTAACGTCGGAGTAGTAACCGCAATTGTGCTGTTTTTGGCAACAACGAGACCGCAACAAAGTGCATTGACAAGTAAGATCATGGATCTGGTTGTTCGCATTTTAGAATCACGCGCCTTCGTTGTGTTAGGCTCATTTTCATATAGTCTTTATGTGATCCATGCACCATTGATTGCAATAATGTTTGCTGTCGTTCGAGTCCTGCACGCTGACGCAGTCGCTACATTTCTGATTTGTGAAATTGTCGGCCTGCCTCTATGCATTGCAGGAGCTTATGGATTCCACCTTATATTCGAGCGTCCATTTATGTCCGTTCCCAAACCGAAAACCGAGCCGCAATCCGACGTCCCGGGTGTCGCGCTTCCTGCCCGGTAATTTTGCCGCGCAAGTTTCCAGACTGCGTGCTATGTCTGGAAGATTATATTGGGATGAATTGTACAAAAGATGATACTATCCACAATAGAGCCCGTTAAGAAAATTGTCGTTCTTTCCACTTCTGCGTTGGGGGAATTATTGGTAACCCTTCCGCTCCTGCAGGAAAGCCGGCGAATATATCCCGACGCAAAAATCACGCTAGTCTGCTCACGCAAGGCCGTCGCGCGGTTTGCCGAAGAGCTGCAGACTGCCGATGACATCCAACTCCTTCCAGCAAACGCGCGGAGGTCCCCCATCGCGCTCTTTCAGAGCATTCGCCTTATGCAAGCATTGCAGCCTGATATCCTATTTCAGGCATTTGCCTCTCACGGCACACTGGGCAACATTCTCGCAGGAGCATCTCAAGCCAAAATCCGTTGCGGGTTTTCCGGCGGTCGCTTCCAATCCCTGCTCACGCATCGTATTCCCATAGATCCGGATTGGCATCGCATCACGTGCAACGTTAATCTCCTGCGCCGGCTCGGGCACGCAGACGCAGCAGAACCCACCGGTCGTTACTTGCCGCAGATAGAGGCTCGTTCAAAGATGTATCCCGGCGGCCACGTTGGAAATCAACACGGGCCTTACGCAGTCCTCTCCATTGGAAGTGATCCAACGATTGCATTCAAAAGGTGGCCTATCGACAAATGGGTGGAACTATGCAAGCTTCTGTCGCTTGACGGCATAACTCCGATATTTGTTGGCGACAATTCAATTAGGGAGGACGGGGATGCAGTGATACGCGCTGCCGGTGGATCTGGCCTTAACCTTGCGGGGGAAACACAGTTTACAGATTTGGCTGCTCTAATACTCTCCAGCAAAGTAGTAATTGCCACCGACGGGATGATCCTGCATTTTGCGGCCGCCATGCACAAGACCTGCGTCGGGATCTTCGGCCCCAGCCACCCAAGCGTTGGAGGCCCATGGGGAGACATACACTTAAATGTGTCACTTTCCCTGCCTTGCTCCCCTTGCTACGGCGCTCACTCGTGCGGCAAAGGAGCCGGTTGCACAACACACGAATGCTTGACCCATCTCTCAGCCCGCCGGGTTTATAGTCGCGTAACAGCAATATCCAGCAAGACTCAGGTCGCAGGCCTGAGGACTGAAAATTACTAGATAAGCACACAGCGAACCGAATGGATAGCGCCAACTTTCGAATACCGCGGCAAAGATCTGAAGAGGCTTAGCATTGCCGATATACCAAACCCGTAGCGAATACGAGATGCTGACATGACACCTGTGGATATATGGTGGCTAAGCTGCCAGGCGCACAAAAAACGCTTGAAGGGACTGGCCAGACTGCTTAAAGCGTTCAATTTCCTTTTTTTCAAGGCTATCCTGCCTCCGGAAGCTGAGATTTCTAGAGATCTTGTTTTGGAGCACTACGGTCTGTGTGTTGTAGTTCATCCAAATGTAGTCATTGGCCGAAACGTCCGCATTTTCCATCAAGTAACACTGGCCGGTGAGACGTGGATCGGGTCTCCCCACAAGATCGTGATTGGCGACGATGTCGTGATTGGGGTCGGAGCCAGCATCGTCGCCCGCAAGGACCACGGCCTTGTCATCGGAAACGGAGCTGTCATTGGAGCCGGCGCTGTAGTGACACGGGACGTGAATGCTGGTGACATCATGGTCGGCATGCCGGCGAGACCTTTGCGACAAAAGAGTGAGAAGCCCCTGGACGAAGTCCGGAAAAACCATGTCCAGATCGGAAATCACGCTAACAATGGAAAATAGCATAACATCCGTCAACGAGAAATCCGTAGGAAAACCTTATGCCGGTTTGGATGCCTGGCGTGGAATAGCAAGCCTTTTAGTTGTGATGTGTCATGCCTCGTCGACTATTACAGGCCGATTTCCAGAGCTGGCGGGACTTCCGATCTATAGAGCCGGCTCTTTTGGGTATCTTGGCGTGCCGTTATTCTTCGTTATAAGCGGGTTTTGCATTGCGGGCGCGGCATGTTCCACGATCAAGCGCGGCGGTTCTTGGTGGGACTTCGTGCGAGCGCGGCTACTACGCATCTATCCGGCTTGTTGGGCTTCCCTGATCTTGATTGGTCTATTTAGCGTCCTTGCCCGACATTTATCGCAAGAAGGCCATTTGCATACCAGCGCCCTCGGGGAAATTGACCTGCTACATCAATCGGCGTTATATTTCGTCGCCAACATTACGTTGACACAGCCGTTGTTTCATCAGTTTTATTTGTCTGTAGTCTGTTGGACTTTGAGCTATGAACTGTCATTTTATTTAATCGTAAGTTTGTTTTTGCTAAAAATAGCGCGGTTATCCAAGCAAGAGAGTTTACTTTCTTGTCTGCACGGCATTACCTTAGTTTCGCTCCTAATGCTCGTCGTCATGCCGCAATTCCGCATCATGCCGATGGACCTATGGCCCCAGTTCGGCCTCGGTGTGCTGGTCTATGATGTGCTCAAACATCCAAAGGAAACTCGTCCTAAAGTATGTCTGGTCGCGGCAGCGCTTTTGGTGACCTGCTTCTTGTTGGTCCGCCACATTCCGATGGGGCCTCAACTCGAGCCAAGTAGGGTGATATTTGCCGTGTCCTTGGGATTTGCGGCCTTGCTATTGGGTCTATTTCGATCCGACTCGGAACTTAGCCAAAAGCCGGTTATCCGACAACTCCGTATCATAGGCTCATTCTCGTACAGTATCTATCTCATCCACTTTCTTGTTATCGGTCTAATAAGTCAGACGTTCAGATTGATGCACATAACGGCGAGTCTGCATCTGCTGCTGCTCTTCGTTTACTTCGTTTCAGCTATCCTGGTCGGCCGATTGTTTCATCAATTCTTCGAGCTGCCCTTCATGCATGTCAAGCCAGCGCCGAAACCTGCCGCCATCCCTAACGAACGGAAGAGACTGTTGGAAGATCTGGCGCAATTATGAGTTTAGTTGTTGATAAACTTCAAGCATGCCGACAAGTAGTAAAACACAAATGTCATCAGTAGAAACCGGAAACCACACCATGAACGTTGGGCTTTTGAAATTGCCTAAATTTACGCGGGAAACGCAATCGATTGCCCTTCTCATCCTGATGTTTGTAGTCTGTTACGCGGTGTTTTACCCGCACATGTATACGAGCCTGGATGAATCGGCTAACTATGGCATGACTTACGTTCTAAGGCACGGCACTATCTACCCAGCTAGGGCGGGATTTGATTTGTCAATGAGCGCGCCGGGACCGCACGGTCCCGTGTATCGTTTCCCTATTGGATTTCCACTCGCACTCGCAGTCGCTTCTTTTCTTGGGCCATGGGCGTTATTTCTTGTTAATCCGTTGTTTCACATCCTTGGGACCCTAGCCTTCTGGCGTCTGACGCGCCTGTTCAAGCTTCCGCCAATGCTCACGGCTCTCTACCTATTTTTCCCCGCCTTTATCCTCTACTCCCGTACCT
>Ga0157374_10004345_pt1 | contig 11928 bp, 6 predicted proteins | sample M25metaG_FD_115308 | JGI IMG/M metagenome (GOLD analysis project Ga0157374, IMG submission 115308) | Miscanthus rhizosphere microbial communities from Kellogg Biological Station, Michigan, USA - M2-5 metaG | ecosystem: Host-associated > Plants > Roots > Rhizosphere > Soil | place: USA: Michigan...
GGAGCCCCTCGCGCTGCGCCTCGAGCATTTCATTGGCCATGTCGCGGATCTGCTTGAGCGTGCAGACCGCGCCGGTGAGCGGATCCAGGGCGAGCGCGTGGACGATGTGCTCCGGATCGCCGCTTAGCGCCGCGTCGGCGATGAGCGTCTGCACGAGGACATTCGTCATGCACGCGGCGGCGCATTGCGGGCGAGAGAGGCGCGCCGGTGTAATCCGCGAGTCGTGCCGCCGCGAGAAACAGCTCGGTCACGAGCCGGTGGTACGTCACGGATGATTCGAAATCGGCCCCATCCGGAAGCACCTGGACCGCCATTTCCTCCGTAAGCCAGCCGCGGCATTGGCGATTCCACAGCCGGCCACGCGGCAGATCGTCGAACACGACGGCCAGAAAGAACAGGCCGACGACATTGCTCAGGAAGTGATTGCTCGTGACCCCGTAGTTGATCTCGAGGTGACCTTCGATGAACGTGCCGTGGTCGAAGAGCGCCCGATACGCGTCCTCCCAGAATGCCGGCCCCAGACTCGCGCAGTCACGAACGAGCTCGAGGCCGATCGCCCAGTTCGCCGCGCGCAGCGCGACGTCCATGGTGCAGGTCCAGTTCACTCCGGTGGCGATCGGATTCCCCTCCATGAAATCCTGAAGCTCGCGGGCGATTTCGATGGCAAACCGATCGTCGCCGGTCAGACGGTAGGCCTGGCCGAGCAGCGGCCAGTGCTGGCACCTGGCCAGCTCCCACGGCAGCTTGATGTCGGCCAGCCCAGGCCGCAGCCGCGCAAAATCCCATTCCGCCAGCGGAACTCCGGGGGGGAAGCGGAGTCCGGAAACCGGATCGAGGTGCCAGTCGATTGGCCGGTAGCCGTCCGGGTGGCTCGAACGATCGGGATCGTCGGGAACATAAGGACCGCTGCCGAGCAGGTCGAACTCGTGCCGGAGAATCCTGCCTGCGGCGTCGAGCGTCGCCTGCACGAGCAACGGGTGTTGCTGCCGCAGGCGATCGAGCGCGGCGTCGCTGACGTTTACGTACAACGCGTTGCGGCCGAGCCGACGGCCGATCCATGCGTCAGACGACAAGCCGGCGTCGGCCAGCTCGTCGATCCATCGTCGCGGAGCGATCGCTGATGGCTGTGTTGTCGTCGCTGGACGGAGGAAGCGGGACGCCAGCCTTCGGATGCGGCTGACGATCACGGCCGCCGAGGCTTTCGAGCCTTGATGATCAGATTCCAGCCGGCAAGACGTTCCACCGTCGGCATGAGCCGCCGCAGCGGCCGAGGAACCAGCTCAGGTGAGATCTGCCGCTGAACGATCTCCAGGTCCGTGAAGTCCCTGAACAACGCTCGCAGCCGAGCTCTGGTGTAGACCTTCACCAGCGGACGCGCATCGTTGCCTCCGCGCTCGACAGTCCGCGACATGATGTCGCCCATGGACCGAGTCGCGAGATCTCCATTCTTCAGGCCGCCCTGCCACACCAGATTCCGCCAGTAGAGCAAGGAGTTCTCCGCGTACACCATGACGATGGCGCGACCGCCAGGCTTGAGCACCCGCCACATTTCACGGACCATTCGAGCCGTGTTCGGCGTGTGGTGGATCACGCCGTTTGAGTACACGAGATCGAAGGTGTCGTCATCGAACGGCAGCGACTCCGCGTCGTGATGAACGAAGCGCCCGTTGAGCCCGCGCAGGCGGAAGTTGTCCTGCGCCATCTGCAGGTGACCGGCTGACAGATCGACGTCGGTGACCAGCGCGCCGTTCTTCGCAAACTGCGCGAGATCGGTCCCGAGGCCGCCGCCAACCTCGAGCACCTGTTTTCCGTTTTGGCCGGCGAACTCCATGACGCTCGGCATCCACGGCGCGAACACCTGATACCGGTAGCGCTCGACTTCCTCGAACCAGGCGAGCGTGTGGACCTGCGCCGACCGGGCCGTCTCCGATCCGACCGGATTGTTGTTCCACTGGTTCTGAACTTGTTCCTTGTACGCGTCTCCGGTCACGACCTCGCGCACTGCGCTGTCACGCGGCAGTGCCGCCGCGAACGTCCACAAACGCCCGACGTGGTGGTACCAGGAGTAGTGGTCGACAATCGCCTGGCGCGCGTTACGGCCCAATGCGCTCGCAATCTCCGGATGACGCGCGAGGCCGGCGACAGCCGCGATGAACTCGTCGACATTGCCCGGCTCGCAAAGGACCGAGCGCTGATTGGTGACGCTGATTTCCGCAGACGCCAGATCCGAGGGCCGCAGCGCCGGCGAGAGGACTTCGCCTATCTGCTCGAGGTCGCTGGCGACGATTCCTCCGGCCATCGCCATGTACTCGAATACTTTGGTCGGCGATCCGAAGAACTTGCTGTCGACCATGTGCCGGCTGTGCGGCGAGACGTAGATATCGCACGCTTTCAGGAGTTCCGCGCCCTCCTGCTGCGGCACTCGTCCGACTCTGAGCACGCGATCGCCGAGGTTTTGACGCTCGACCTCATCATCCAGCTGCGGCTTGTAGGCGCCGTCGCCGATCAGCAGAAACTTCACCGACGGGTTCTCGGCGCAGATTCTCGGAATCGCTGCCGCCAGCACATCGATGCCGTGCCACCAGCCGAAAGTGCCCGTGAATCCGACGACGCAGTCTTCGTCGTTGAACCCGAGCGTCCGGCGGAGCCGCCGCTTCTCGTCGGGTGCGGCGGGAGCGTAGCCCTCGAGATCCGCGCCGTTCGGGTTGACGAGAATTTTCCTGGCGTCGACTCCTCGAGCCACGAGATCGGCCTTCACGGGTTCGGATATCACCGAGATCACCGTCGCCTGCCGAAACGCAATTTCTTCTGTCTTGAGGTAGACGTCCTTGTACACCGGCGCCGTGTTGTCGTCGGTCCGGCGGATCGACAGCTCGGAGCCGTTGTATTCCACGAGATATGGGATCTGCAGCTCGCGACTCAGCCGTGCCGCCACCCAATTACCCAGGCACAAGCGTTCGTAGATGTACTCCGGACGCAGCAGCTGACACGCCATCTTCACGCGCGGATAGTAGTGGTCGGAGGCCGTGACGACGCCGTCTTCGCTCACGACATTCGGAGGAGCATCCATGATGGCCTGCTCGACGCCAAGCCGATCGAGAAGGGTGTAGCGCTGCGGAAGCAGGCAGGCGAAGCGGTCCGCGGTCGCCGCCAGCTCCTTCGCGACGTAACAGGTGTGGCCGTAGCTGCCGCCCGATGAAAACTGGTTCCAGAAATCGGTGCGCAAGTACAGCCCTGCGCTGATCTTCGACGATGCGGTCGGCGGCGCGAACAGCGCGCGGAAAGGCACCGGCCTCGCGTTCAGGGACCAGCCCTCCAGTTCCGACATCAGTTCGTCGTGGTGCACACGGAAAACACCGCGATACATCCACCGGAGTCCGGGACGGACACGCTTCCAGCTCTCGATCGCGAGGTAGACCGGACGTCCAAGCCGCTCCAGGGCGATCACGGCCAGCCGATGCCGCCGGAGGCTCGTGAGTTTTTCGTCGTCGACGCATTCGATCGCGTGCTCGGCGGGCCAGTAGAACCATACGCGGAGGCCTCTCTTGAGCGCCGTCGCGGCGATGTCCAGCCTCGCGCGATCGGGAATACCGCTCGAGAGGCTGATCACGACACCTTCCACGCTGCCGTGCCCATCAATCGCGCCGAGCGGATCGGCCTTGTGCGGATCCGCTGCGGGCCGGGTCCGGCCGGCATTGAGGACTACGTGGTGCCGTTCCGAGGTGTTCGACAGAGCATCGGTCGTCAGAATGGACGTGCCGTCGATCCGCGGGTTGATGTAGAGATACTCACTCATGAGGGCTCTACGGCTCGTCCCCGGTGCGGCGGCCGAGAATCAAATCCTCGACCTCGAGCGCGACGATCGATGTCTCGACGATCTCCTCGAACGGAATCGGCGCCTCCCTGCCGTCAGCGATCGCATCCCCGAGACGGCTCAGCTCCTCGTAGTGCCCTTTGTCCGGCTCGCTGCTCTGCCACAGGACTGAGCCATCGCTCGCCTTCGTCAGCTTCTTGAAGTCGTCGACGATGAACGCGTCGCCGTCGCAGAACACGGTGATGTGCTCTTTCCCGAGTCCCGTCTTGGGGCCGAGGGCCGTATACATCAGGCTCGCGACCGAACCATCCTGGTACGCGATCGTCGCCGTGAAATTGTCGTTGCGGGCGTACGGCAGGTCGCGCGGATCGATCGCGGCGGCGTCGACCGAGGACACCGGCGCTCCGACAAGGAAGCGGAACACGTCGTACATGTGGCACGCTTCGCCAATGTTCCGGCCGCCTCCGTCGGCTCCATGAACCCAGTGGTCGAGCGGGATGTAGCCGGCGTTGAGGCGATACTGGATCATCAGCGGCGACCGCCGTCCGGCGAGGCGCTCTTTCACTGCCTGCAATGCAGGCGAGAACCGACGATTGAAGCCGACCATCAGGATGGGGGCGTCATCGCGTGCCGCGTAGGCATCCACCACCCTCGCGAGCCCTTCCCAGCTCACCGCGAGCGGCTTCTCGACGAAGACGTGCTTCCCGGCCCCGAGTGACTGGACGACTTGATCGGCATGATCGCGATGCCTCGTCGCGATGACGATCAGGTGAAACTCCGGATCCCGCAAGACCGCTCCCAGATCGCTTGTCAGAACCTCTACCTGATTGTCCCGGGCGAAGTTGCTGCCTTGCGTGCCGGTACGGCTGACGACGCCGCGCAGAAAATAGCGATCGGCCCGCTTGCGCATCTGCGGTACGAGCATCGCGGTACCGAACGCGCCCGCGCCGACCAGCGCGTAGTTGATGCGTTCGCCGGGCGCACGCCGATGGCCCTGCAGCGTGACTCGCGCCGGCTCCGGGCCCGCATCGTCGTCGTCGGGATATTCGACGAGCACGCCCAGCGGCAGCGCGCCTTCCGCCTTTGCGAGCTCGGTATAGGTTTCGGGCGCCTTGTCGATCGGCACGACACGATCGGTGAGTGCTTCGAAGTTCATCCGGCCCACGGCGATCAGCTCGAGGTACGCCTGCATGTTGCGATTCAGCGTCCATCGGACGTAGCCGTACGGGTAGTCGTGCCCCTCGGCCTCGTAGTGCACGTCGTATCGACCGGGCCCGTACGACGTGCTCATCAGGAGATCGATCTCCTTCCGGTAGAACGTCGCACGATCGACGTTCAAACCAACGTCGCCCACAATCACCACGGTGCCCTTGGCGCGCGTGATCTCCATCGCGAGGTTCACGACCGCGTGTGACTTGGTGGCGGCAGTCATCAGCGTGCGATCGGCGCCGTGCCCGCCGGTCAGATCGCGGACCGTCGCCTTGAACGCGTCGACGTCAGACGCCGCCGCATCGGCGCCAAGGCCGATCGCCCGCCGCACCCGTTCGGGATCGAGGTCGAGGCCGATCACGCGGCATCCGGCTGCCTTGAGCAGCTGCACCGTGATCTGGCCGATGAGACCGAGACCGATCACCGCCACGCGCTCGCCGAGTTGGGGCGCGGCGCGACGAACACCCTGCAGCGCGATTGCGCCCACCGTCGCGGACGCCGCGTGCTTGACCTCGCAGCCCGCGGGCACGCGGCAGACCAGATTTCGAGGTACGCTGACGTAGTCCGCGTGGTTGGCCTGGCCCGCTCCGGCGGCGGCCACGAGATCTCCGGCCGCCAGATCGTGCACCCCCTCGCCAACGGCGACCACCTCGCCGGCAACCGAGTAACCGATTCCCCAGCCCTGCGCGTTCATATCTGAAGTCTCGGCCGGCGCCAGCGCCGCCACGCCCACTGTCGCAGCCGCGGTCTGGCGCGCGTGCAGGAACCGCCGCTCCGCCATTTGTGAAAGGCGGCGGGCGGCCTTCCGGGGATCGCGGAGGCTCGCGCGCATGTAGTGTTTGAGCAGGCGTGCGCGATCGAGTCCCCGCTCGACCGCCGGCGTATCCGGCGCAGAGACGCTCGCGGGCCTCAGCGGCGCCACTTCGGTGCCTACGCTGACGAGCGAATAGCGGACTCTGATCAGCACGGAGCCGGGTCCAGCGACAGGCCTCGGCATTCTGGCGACCACGACGCCGCCCATGTTCATCACCAACTGGCGCATACAAGCTCCAACTACGAGTTCACACCGCCGGGCCGCGCCGGCAGCATCGACGTTAGGGCGCGGAGCGCGGCGGGTGTCCCTTCAGTGAGTCCGATCCGGCACGTCAGGGTGACGGGCAGCTCGACCCGGACGGTCATCGTGACGACCTTTGCGGGAACCCGGACACCGTAGGTCGGCGACACCCATCCGTCCTCGACTGCCGGCGTGCATCCTGCCGGCAAATCGACGATCTGGATCCACGCCTCACGTCCGCCGCGGATGATGCGGGCGTCCCCGCCATCGATGACGGCATCGAGCGACGGATCCAGATGGAAACGCCACACGAGCGTGTGCGTGCCTTGACCATCGGCCGAGTCGCGGATGACGACGTCCGGGCCGCTCTTGACCAGCAGCACCTCCCGCGTGACGAGCACGGGCGGATCGAGACGCATATAGCCGTCGTGGGCGCCACGGAAGTAGTCGGCCTGTTCGCCCCACTGCCACTCCACCTGCCGCGGCCGCGCATCGTCGCGGAGCTGCCAGAGATGAGTGGGAGAAATCAGCCGGCAGAGCTCCTCATCGTCCACCTGGACGACGTTGTGAAAGGCGGTGCTGCGGAAGCGGTTGCGCCATTCAGCCGAGGCGGTATACACGTACGCGCCGCAATCAGTGACGACGTTCATGCCGTCCAGCCACACCTCGAGGCTCGTGATATCGCTGTGGCCGTGCCCGCCGCGCCCGTGCATGCCCACCTCGCCGCAGTCCACGATGACGTGCGCGCGGTCGTTTCTCAGCACGTAGAAGCCGCCGCCGTCGAAGTCCCGCGAGCGACGCGGGACCGTGTCGGAAGGAAGCGCGTCGAACTGCTCCGCCGCATCGGGGCCCATCAGCCAGAACGCCTCGTCGGTGAACGTGCCGGCGGCACGCTTGAAGTCGGCTCGCCCGAACATCACGGCGCTCATCGACATCAGGTAACGATGGTCGTTGATTTCCTGCACGCCCAGCTTCTGCGCACGCCCATCATCGGCATCACCGATCAGGGGGATCGAGCCGTCAGGCTTGATGTACGCCTCGACGAACTCGAACATGCGTTCGAGTCTCCGGATCCATTCGGCCGAGAGGGACTCCCCGTTTCGCGCGAGGAGCAGATGCGACGTGAGGAACAGCTCGAGGACGAGGCGATGATAGGCAGTCGATTTTTCGAAGTCGACTCCGTCCTCACTTGTCTGGTTGAAGATTTCGGACTCGACGATGTCCTTCCCGATTCCGAGCCACCGCCTCCCGTTGCGAGTGCCCGAGTAGAAGGCGCCCAGGAACACGAGGCCCGCCGCGTCGCTCAGGTAGTGGTTGCCGTTGACATCACCTCGTTCGAGATGTCCGGCGACGTAGTCGCCGTGCATGTACAGCGCTTTGAGGAACGTTCCTCGGAATGCGGGTGACGCGCAGGCGGCGGACCGGGCAAAGAAGTGAAACCCCCAGATCCAGCTGATGCCGCGCAGGGCGACGTCCATCGCGCACGCCCAGTTCACGCCGTGGGCCCAGCGATTCCTCGGGATCCAGTCGGACACTTCGTCGACGAACTCCTGCGCGTAGCGCTCGTCGCCGGTGAGCCAGTATGCCTGGCCCAACGTGGTGAAGTGCTGGCAGCGGCTCAGCTCCCAGGGAATCTTGACGTCCGACGGACGATCGAGCTCGAGATAGTCGAGGCGGGGCGAGTACTCCATCGCCCACTCGCGGCCGGTCTTGAAGTCGGTGTGCCACGGCAACCGAGGGCCAAGGTTGACGCAACCGGAGCCGAGAAGGTCGAACTCGTGGCGGAGAACACGGTCGGCGGCCTCCACGATCGTTCGTGCCTCGCCCTGGTAACGCGAACGAAAAATCCGCGCCCACTCGTCTGCGTCGCGCGAGGAAATGAAAAAGGGCGCGTTCTGCTGCGCTGTCCAGAGCGCGTCAATCGATGCCGCGCCTGTCGCGCGCAGAAGCGCGCCTTCCGTCAGCACGTACGGATAGACGCCTGCCCATGGTTCCTGCAACCGCGCCGCGCCCATCTCGATCAGGCGCGACGCCAGCTGACGCGGCGTCTTTCGGGACGCGCGGCGAAGTCTCTCGACGAACTCGCTCACCCGAACAGAAATCCGGTCAGCACCGCGGCGACGCGGCTGGCGGCATGCCCGTCCCACAACGCCGGGATCCGCCTCGGCGCCGTCGAGTCGAACGCCTCTTCGACGCCGGCGATGATGTCCTCGGCCCTGGTCCCGACAACCCGATTCGTGCCGTCGGTGACCGTGACGGGCCGCTCGGTGTTCTCGCGAAGCGTGAGGCAGGGAATTCCGAGGGCGGTCGATTCCTCCTGCAGCCCGCCCGAGTCGGTGAGGATGAGGCTCGCGTGCGATGTCAACGCGAGGAAGTCGATATAGCCGAGGGGCTCGGTCAAGATCGTGCCGGCGAGTGCGTCCTCGAGTTCGAACTCGCGCAGCCGGTTGCGCGTGCGCGGGTGCACCGGGAACACCACGGGCATCCTCGCCGAGACGTGCCGCAGCGCCGCCAGGATGTTGCCCAACGTGTGCCGATCGTCCACATTCGACGGCCGGTGCAGCGTGAGGACCGCATAAGGCCGGTCGCCCACCGGAATGCGGCCGCGTACGCGATCCAGCGTGGCGATGGGCAGATGACGCCGGAGCGTGTCAATCATCACGTTGCCGACGAAATGAATCCGCTCGTCAGCCGTACCTTCGGCGCGCAGATTCGCATCCGCGTCCGGAGACGGCGTCAGCAGCAGGTCGGCGAGACGGTCCGTCACGATGCGATTGACCTCTTCCGGCATGTACTTGTCGCGACTGCGCAGACCTGCCTCGAGATGTGCGACAGGGATCACCAGCTTTGCGGCAACAAGCGTCGCCGCCATCGTCGAATTCACGTCGCCGACGACCAGGACGAGGTCTGGACGTTCCGCGACGCACACCTCTTCGAAGGCCATCATGACTTTCGCGGTCTGAACCGCGTGGCTGGCCGAGCCGACACCGAGATCGTAGTCTGGCGTCGGCAGCTGCAGCTCCTTGAGGAAACTGCCGGCCATCGACTCGTCATAGTGCTGTCCGGTGTTGACGAGCACCTGCCGCAGCCGCGCGTCGTCCTGCAGCGCCTCCATGACCGGCGCCACCTTCATGAAATTCGGCCGAGCGCCGACCACGTGAACGATGGTTTTGTTCTGGCGTTGAAGGAACGGCGCCGCCGTCAAAGGCAGTCCTCCCGGCCTTCCACCCACGAGGCATGCCACAGCACGGCGTTCATCACCGTCCAGATGGGGAAACTGACGCTTTGCCGTCCGGCGATCTGATCCTTGAGGAGCGTCGTGAAGTAGTCCCCGTCGATGAATCCTTCCGAGCGAAGCGCAGAACGTTCGAATGCCGCCAGGCAGCGCGTCCCGAAGTCTCCTTCGCGGAACCATTCTTCCATCGGCGCGCCGAAGCCCTGTTTGCGTCGATAGATCATGTCGTGATCGAGATAGGGCTCGGCGGCGCTCTTCAACACGCGCTTGCAGACACCCTCGCGCAGCTTGTAGGAGGACGGCAGACGCGTGGCGAAGTCGACGACATCGTGATCGAGAAACGGCACCCGCGCCTCGACGGCATGCGCCATGGTCAGCTTGTCGACGCGCATCAGCAGATGCTCGGAGAGACGCAGTTTCATTTCCAGGTAGGGCATCTTCTGCAGGAGCGAAGGCTCCTCGAGCCGGCCGTCGAGGCGGCCGACATACTCGCGAACGACGGCGTGGCTGTCGAGCAGGCGATGGCTGTCCGGCACGAGGCCTTCGACGGGACAGTCGATCGTCTGCTCGAACGGCGCGTGATCGGGCGTGAGCCGATCGCGTTTCGGGCCCCACCAGCAGGCCGCGCCGCCCCAGAACAGTTCCTCGCCGCGGCGGGCGCGCTGCTGGACTTCCAGCGCCTCGGTCGACATCGCCGCACGCGGACGCGCGAGCGCCGCCGCCAGGCGGCGCCAGATCGCCTGCCGCTGGCGCGCGGGCTGGTAAACCGCCTCGTCGAGCTGGCGGTAGTGTTCACACCACCAGTACCCGAGGAAATTCTCGTCCGCGCCCTCGCCGACCTGGACCACGGTCGTCCCGCTGTCCTTGACGAGCTTCGCAAGAAAGAACAGCGGGATGCACACGTTGTCCGCGATCGGCTCGTCCTGCAGCCTGACGAGCAGCGGCAGGAACTCCTGCATCCGTTCCCGGTTGATCAGCGTCTCGTGGTGGTCGGTTTTGTAGCGCTGGCTGATGCGCCGCGCGTACTGGAACTCGTTGTAGTCTTCCTTTCCCTCGTAGCCGATCGTGAACGTCGAGACCGGGCGATCCATCAGCTCGCTCATCAACGCGACGTTCATCGAGGAATCGACGCCGCCCGACAGCAGCACGCCGAATGGCACGTCGGAAACCATCCGCCTCGCGATCGACTGGCGCAGGAGGCGGGTCAGTTCCGCGACGGCTTCGGGCTCGCTGATGTCGCGCGGGCTGAGCGTCCGTCCGCGATCGGGCGCGCAGTCCCAGAACTTCCGCGCGGTGCCTTTCCCGTTGTGATCGATCGACAGGATGTGGCCCGCCGGCAGCTTGAACACACCGCGGAACATCGTCAGCGGCGCCGGCGCCACGATGAAGGTGAGATAGTGCCAGAAAGCGGTCCGGTCCATGTCCACGGTGATGTCCGGATGCGCGACGATCGCTCGAATCTCCGAGGCGAACAGCCACTCGGCCCCGCGGGTGCGCGCGAAGTACATCGGCTTGATCCCGACGCGATCGCGAATCAGATGCAGGACGGGCCGCGCCGGCTCGCGCGCGTCGTAGATGCCGACGGCGAACATGCCGTAGAGACGCTGGACGAAATCGAGACCCCACTCCTCGTATGCGTGCAGCAACACCTCGGTATCGGAGTGGTCGGTCTTCCATGAATACTTGCCCAGCGCCTGCAGTTCGCGTCTGAGCTCGGCATGGTTGTAGATTTCGCCGTTGAAGGTCAGCGTGACGGTCCCGGCCTGGTTGGTCATCGGCTGCGAAGCCGTGTCGGAGAGGTCGATGATCGACAGGCGCCGGTGGCCGAGGCGGCAGCGGCGATCGCCGGACGCCCACAGACCACAGCCGTCCGGACCGCGATGCGCCATTCGATCGCGCATGCGAACGATGGTCTCCGCGCTCGACGTCCGTCCCTCGGGATGGAAACTACCGACGATACCGCACATATGATCCTGGAAACATCAATCGATGAGCGTTGCGGGTCACGAGAGACGCGCGGCAGGCGAAGGGGTGGAGTCCGTGTCGAGCACGGTCTCGGGAAGCACCGCGTCTCCAACGCCCCAATCGGATCCGTTGAAGATCATCGGCCGCTTCAGCCAGTCCATCCACGCGCTCCACAGATCGACGGTGGTCGCGTCCAGCCAGTCGGCACCGCTGTCGGCGAGCCGCTTTCGGAGCAGCCCCTCACCTTCCGGCGTCCAGCCAGAGCCCTCGAGGTGCTCGAGATGATAAATCGGCATCGACAGGACTTCCTGCGTGATGCCGATGTGATGCACGATGTCCCCGAGAAGGCCGTCGACGTTCATCGAGTACATCGTGAACTCCGGATAGCCGCGAACCTCGAACCAGTGCTCCCGTGCCATCAGCTGAAAATCCCCGGCGGCGTTCCGATGGATAGCGGCCGGACGATGTTCCCGCAAATAGGCTTCGATGCGCGCGGTGGGTGCGACGTTCGCGAGCGCGGACGTCTGCGAACGAGGCTGCGACTCGCCCGCCGGAACTGCCGGATCGTCCCCCGAACGAGTTCGCGTCGCCGTCCCCTGGCTGGCGGCAGCGATCCGCCGTCGCAGCTTGGCGGCGACCATCCGCGCACCA
>Ga0157374_10004348_pt1 | contig 11927 bp, 14 predicted proteins | sample M25metaG_FD_115308 | JGI IMG/M metagenome (GOLD analysis project Ga0157374, IMG submission 115308) | Miscanthus rhizosphere microbial communities from Kellogg Biological Station, Michigan, USA - M2-5 metaG | ecosystem: Host-associated > Plants > Roots > Rhizosphere > Soil | place: USA: Michigan...
GCGGTTTACTTACGGCTTTAAAGGCTCGTCCGTCCTCGCAGCGCTGACCAACGGCGTTCTGTTGCTGGTCGCCAGCGGAGCAATCCTTCTCGAATCAGCTCAGCGGCTCGTTCACCCGCATCCTGTGACCGGCGGTGGCATCATGGCCATAGCCGCCCTCGGCATCCTTGTGAATGGGATCACGGCTTTGATGTTTGCTAGCGGGCGAAAGCATGATCTCAATCTTCGGGCCGCCTACCTGCATATGGCGGCGGACGCAGGTATCGCGGCGGCTGTCGTTGTCGCGGGCGCATTCATTCTCTGGACAGGACAATATTGGATCGACCCGCTCGCCAGCATCGGCGTGACGCTGGTCGTTCTGTGGGGCACCTATGGGTTGCTCCGCGAATCCATTGCGATGAGCTTGGACGCCGTTCCCGAACATCTGGCCTTGCCGGAGGTGAAGCAGGAGCTGGAAAGCCTCGAAGGCGTCGAGCGGGTTCACGACCTCCATGTCTGGCATATCGGCACCACCGAAACGGCTCTCACCGCGCACCTGTTCATGCCGAACGGTCAACCAAACGACCAATTCCTGCACGAGGCCGCTGGCCGGATGGCGGAACGTTTTCACATCGGCCACTGCACCCTTCAGGTCGAGACCTTGGACGAAGAGGAATGTCGGCTCTATGAGAAGAAGACTGGATAGCCGCGACCCTTACGCGACCCGCTCAGCTTCACAAGATGACTCCTAGCTGGAAAGCACGGCTCTATTAAATCGTGCTAGTGCAGACGGGCGAGTGTCCACAATGGGTTGGTTCTCGCCAGTGGCAGGTTTGGGTGGAAAGTGGACGCTACCGGGAAGTCCGGCTCCGTAGGTCGCGCATGTGGACTATCATCATATAAATCTGGATGGTGGCCCATCCGATGAAGCCCAGAACAAAGGCAACAGACATTGCCAACAGGCCGTTCCTTTCGGGAACGAACGATGCAACGATAATCGCTACCACATCCCCAACACCCACGGAGCGCCTTCTTTCGCCGACGCTACATACCACCCCAATCGCGAAAGACCGGTCGCTTGGCAGGCTAAGTGGCCGTGATACGTCCGAATGAGTTTCATCGACCCGAGTTTACCCGAGCGCCCGATGTCTGCAATGGGTGAAAGCGGACACTCGAACGTCAGCGACGATGGTGATGCGCATGCTCACCGGCCGGATGCTCCATCATCCGAAGCACCTCCGGTCCGCCAGTCCTCAGGAACCGCCACGGCAGCAGAGTTAGTGAAGGCTGAATCTCACCTTCGCATTGTTCATCGCGCGTAGCGTTATTTCGGTGACTTGATCGGCCGTTAGCGACTGCCCTTGGTCGCAAGCAGCTTTTCTTCTCCAAAATACCGGGCGAGCACCGCTGCATCGCGGCCGTAAGGATCGGCTCGAAACACGACCTCGTCCGCACCAGCTTCGGCTGTGAGATAAGTTACGAACACCGGCACCGGCTCCGGCAGGTCCACCCGCTCCTCGACATCGGGATCATCTCCTTTCGGCATGGCGCCGAAAAGCCATGCGGCAAGTCGCGGTGCGTCCTGGAGGCGGATACACCCGTTACTGATCCAGCGATCATCCTTGTCGAACACACTCTTGTCGGGCGTATCGTGAAGATAGATCCCAAACTTATTGGGCATCATGAACTTGATCTTGCCCATAGAATTGCCGCCGCCGGGGCCCTGCCGGACCCGCACGTCCAGGGTGCCGTCCTCCACCGCCCGCCAGTCGACGGTCGACGGGTCGAGCGGAGGCGCGTTTTCGCTCCAGTCGGCGAAGACTTGATCGTGGCGGTCCGAAAGATACTTGACGCCCTGCTCAAGGACGCGCGGAGCAATTAGCTTCATGTTCAGCGAACTGGGCACATTCCAGTACGGATTGACATCGGCATAGCGAATTAGCGCTGCCATCATCGGCGTCTGGGTCTCCTTCGCGCCAACGGCCGCCCGCATCGAATCCACCAACTTGTCGTGATCATACATAAGGACGGTGGCTGAGCCCGTATCAACGATGATGTGGCGCTTCAGCTCGCCGGGAGCGGGTAGGCGCCGCGCACGCTCCATGTTGATCATCAGCACGTGCTCGTAATGCTCCGCGCCCATGTTGAGTGACTCGATCACGTCGTCGCCGGCAACCCCGTCTGACTTCAGAGCATGGACATGCTCGTACGCCGCCACCCGCTTTGCCAGTAGGCCGTCGAAATCGGCGCCAGGTGCAAGACCAAGGCGCTCGCGAAGCAGGGTGACTCGTGTGCCTTTGGAGCCGATCGTGAGAGCCGGTCCCGGCAGCATGTTGAACTGCGGAAGCGCACCCCACTGCCGCTGATAGCCGACGAGTCCACGCCGAAGCTGGGTATAAAGGGGGTTGATGGCCTCAATGAGATCCAAGGGTGCACCGGCGTAGCGGGCGAAGGTTACATTATCGAGCTTCGTGTTGCGCCAGCGAATGTCGACCGCGATCTCCGGGTCGATGTAGACCATGTCGACGCCCTGCTCGATTGCCGGCGGGAGAGCCACTGGCTCCAGCGGGAGCGGCTGCTCCGCGGCGGGTGCGGTCGAGCTGAATGAAGAAACAGCGGCGAGGAAAGCGCATATGCCCAAAATATTTCGCATGATTTTTCCGTCGACCTCGCTCGATTAACAGTGACGGAACAGCAAGTTGGATAGAAAAAAACTCAATCCAGACAAAATACCAGAACGCGAAACAAGTGAATACCGGTAATTCGCCACTTAAGAACAAGGCATGAGCTACCCGCCATAGCGCGATAAATGCGGTCCAGACAGCAACCATTAGTCACCGACACTCGTTTGAGCAGCATTCAACCTATGTTGGGACTATCCATTCGAGGTTCTCAACCTCGTCGTTGAGTGCACTGAGAAAGGTCAAAAAATGACAAAGTTCATCCTCATCGCCGGAGCAGCGGCGCTCGCCCTCGCCGTGCCTGCCTTCGCGGGGCCGGGCAACGGTCACAGCGGGGGCGGCAACCCTCACGCTGGAACGGCGCACGGTAACGCATATGGCGGGATGGGTCACGGCCATGGTGATGCCCATGGCGCGATGACTCGCGGCCGTGCGCATAACTCAATGACTCATGGGTATGCGCATAGGACCGGCAGCCACGGCCGATACGGCAGCACAATGCACAACCACGGAAGGCTTTACGCCTTGGGGGCCCACGGGCGCTGCCCTCCGGGTCTCGCCAAGAAAGATAATGGCTGCATGCCGCCAGGCCAGGCCAAGAAGCTGTACAATGTCGGCCAGCGGTACAATCGCAATTTCGGCACCCTTTGGTCATACGACCAGATTCCGAGCGATCTGCGCTCTCGCTACAGCTTCGATCAAAACGATCGGTTCTACTACAGCAACGGCTATCTGTATCAGGTGGATCCTCGCACCAGGCTGGTTCAGCAGGTCGTGAGCCTACTTCTCCACTAATCTGATCGCGACGAGCGACGGCGTCGAACCGATTTGTTCGGCGCCGTCAGACAGATAGCTATAAGGGAGATTGTCTCAGTCCGCTATCCACCGCAGATCGGAGCATGCATCGTGAACAGATACGCTCTCGCTCTCTTGCTGCTCGCCTTGGCGGTAGTACCACTCTTCTACATCAGCGGCTGGCTGAGCGTGGCCGCGTTCGTAGCAATCTACGGCCTCCTGACAAGGTTGGCGAACAACGACTTCGACCGCAGGAGTGGTCGCGGCAGCAGGCTGCATCCCGACGCCCTTCGGCGGATGAACCCACCACAAAAATCATCGTGCGCGGCTGGCGTCGAAAGTCGACACGTATTGAATTCCCGCAATCGGCAAGCTTCGTTCCCTATTTAGAGGGCATCCAGGCGGTGTGCAGCTAATGTCCGCAATGGCTAGAAACCGGACATGCTGCCGTTTCCAGTCTCGCTCTAATTTTTTACTCGACTCCATGCCCGCTGCGCGTCCGGCGGAAGCTTATCCATGTGTTTTAGGAACAGAGCCAGCGTCCAGATCTGCTGGTCGCTCAGAGTAAGACCCCACGAGGGCATTCCGGTCAGGCGGATTCCATGTTTTATCTTCCAGAACGAAACCCCTTCGGGATCATCCTCCACTCCGTCCGTCGCCAGCTGCGGAGGCGCAGGATAAAGACCCTTCGCGATTGGGGAAGCTGATGCGTCACCTGCCGAAGTTCCATGGCAGATCGCGCAATGCTGCGCATACAAGCCAATACCGGCGATCAGGTTGGCATCGGTGAGAGCGAGAGGATTAGCCTGTTTTGGAGCCTGGTGACGTAGAGTGGCATCGAGCGAGGTGCCTGCGGCCCAGAGCTCCAGACCGCCTGGCTTTCCGTCCGCGTTCGCCGGAATCAGACCACTTTGCAGCAACGTGTAGGCGCCCACCAAAGCAACAAAGATTGTGGCGATGACGCCAATGACGATGCCTCGGATCATCTCAACCTCCCGGCCATTTTCAACGAACCAGAAGCCAAACGCGAAGTGAGCTTATAGTTCCCTTATGGCTGCGTCAGAAACGCCTGCGGCAACCCTCGTTACTGTCCGCAACGGGTGGAAAGCGGACATTGGCTCACGTCGCCAATGCGTCAGCTTGTGGTGCCGACTGGTCAGAGGCAGCAACCAAACCGATAAATACGGGAATTAGGGTTATGACGGTTCTCAAATCGACGAAGTTCCAATTTGCTTCGCTTACGTGAAGTGGGAAGACGTTCAGAACATTCCAGGTCCCAGCGCTTACGTGAACCCTCGCCAGATCGATGGTGATGTCCATTGGGAAGAAAAAGAGGATTGCCCACCATCGTGACCGGCCAGAGTCATGGAGCCTCCTGATGGTCGCGACCAAGACGATCAATTCGGCGAAAACTCCCGTCGCAATTAGGGCTCGGACATCAACGATATCCTTGACGCTCATCGCTGCTAGCGAGAGGAGCGCAAATGCGAGAATGATGACCCAATAATGACTCTTGGTTGTGCGGCCCCAAGGCGAGAGCGGGGTCAGTAGATCGCGCATCTGAGTATCGTAACGCACAAACGCTCGCTCCGCGAGCCAGTGTCCGCTTTGGGTCGAAGGCGGACGGCAAGATTGGGTGGAAAGTGGACATAATCGATCGGGACCGATGAAGGACGGTCGCTATTCACGATCAATTTTTGGGCGGATCGTTGCGGGGCCACTCCGCGTTGTCGCGGCCAGTGATTTGCGGAGTCCAAAGTGACTGAGACGAAAGATAAAGCCAATTTCGGCGTAGGCGGCCTTGACGACGTCACCGCCGGCGGGCTGGCCCGCGGCCGTCTATTCCTTCTTGAAGGTAGCCCAGGAACGGGCAAGACGACGATCGCACTACAATTCCTCATTTCTGGAGCCGCAGCGGGCGAGCCGGCGCTCTATATCACATTGTCGGAAACAGAGGACGAATTGCGGTCGGGTGCATCGTCGCACGGCTGGTCACTCGAAGGCGTCGATATCTTCGAACTCGTCCCGCCCGAGAGTCTTCTCGACGCCGAGCAGCAGCAAAGCCTCCTCTATTCTTCCGATCTGGAGCTTGGCGAAACGACCAAGCGCATCTTCGATGCATTCGAGAAGCTCAAGCCGAGCCGCGTCGTGCTGGACAGCCTGTCGGAAATCCGGTTGCTCGCTCAATCCTCACTTCGCTATCGCCGCCAGATCCTCGCGCTGAAGCATTATTTCGCGCGCAGCGGAGCCACCGTGCTGATGTTGGACGACTTGTCGAGCGAGGCCAGCGACCAAACAATGCACAGCATTGCGCACGGCGTGATCCGGCTTGAAGAGCTATCGCCAGAGTATGGTGCGGAGCGGCGCCGGCTCCGGGTCCTCAAATATCGCGGCCAACGCTACCGTGGCGGCTACCATGACTTCGTTATTGCGACGGGTGGCGTACGCGTATTCCCTCGTCTTGTCGCCGCCGAGCACCGACTGGCGTTCAAACGGGATGCACTCCCAACCGAATCGTCAGAACTCAACGAGCTTCTTGGCGGCGGCGTCGAGCGCGGGTCCAGCACACTAATCCTGGGTCCTGCGGGGACAGGCAAATCACTGCTTGCGCTCACCTTTGTGGAGGCCGCGATCAACCGTGGTGAAAAGGCCGCGATGTTCATCTTCGACGAAGAGCTGGGGTTATTGTTCGAGCGCGCCTTAGGCCTCGGGGTCAATCTCCAAGCAATGATGGACGGCGGCAACCTCACGATCGAGCAGGTCGATGCCGCCGAGCTGACGCCGGGCGAGCTTTCTGAGCGGGTTCGGCGCTGCGTCGAGGAACGGGAGGCGCAAACCGTCGTGATCGACAGCCTTAACGGTTATCAGGCCTCGATGCCGGGGGAGCAGGCGCTAATTCTGCACATGCATGAGCTGTTGCAATACCTAAACCGTCAGGGCGCTTCGACCTTTCTCACCGTGGCGCAACATGGCCTGGTTGGGGACATGAAAACACCGGTGGACGTTACCTACCTGGCCGACACTGTGATTTTGTTGCGCTATTTTGAGGCGCTCGGGCGGGTCCGGCGAGCTATATCCGTAATCAAGAAGCGGACCGGCCCCCACGAGGATACTATCCGCGAATATCGCATAGATGGCCGCGGGGTTACGTTCGGCGAGCCGCTCATGGGCTTCCAGGGCGTTCTTCGAGGCGTGCCGGAGTTGGTAGAACAGCGAGCGGTCTTGCTGGAGGCCGTGGCCCAGTGAAGGATGCAATTGCAGAGCGAGCACTGATCCTCGCACCCCAAGGCCGCGACGGAGCCGTAGCGAGCGGCATGCTGCGCGAAGCGGGAATGCACGGCGAAATCGTCGAGGATATATCGCGGCTCGTAGCCTCGCTAAGTGCGGGTGCGGGTTTTGCTGTCATCACCGAAGAGGCACTCACCGGGAGCGATCTTCATCCGCTCGCCAACTGGTTAAATGGGCAGCCGGAATGGTCTGACTTTCCGTTTGTGCTGTTGACCCAGCGCGGCGGGGGCCTGGAACGCAATCCTGAGGCGCGGCGGTTCCTCGATGTCCTCGGAAACGTGACCTTCCTCGAGCGTCCATTCCATCCGACCACGTTTGTTAGCCTGGCCCAATCGGCAGTGCGCGGGCGACGACGACAATATGAGGCGCGTACAAGGTTGGAAGAACTGAACGGCCTCGCCGCCGACCTGGAGCAGCGCGTTGAGGAGCGTACGGCGGAACGAGAAGCGGCGATCGCTCAGCTGCATGAAGCCCAGAAGCTGGAAACGCTCGGCCAGCTGACTGGCGGCGTCGCGCACGACTTTAACAATCTACTAACTCCGATCACGGGCGCGCTCGACATACTCCAGAAACGGTACGGGGACGTCGACCCGCGCTCGGGGCGTCTACTGTCCAACGCGCTCCAGGCTGCGGATCGTGCCAAGACATTGCTGCAGCGCTTGCTCGGGTTTGCTCGCCGACAGGCACTGCGCACCGAGCCAGTCGATATTGCCGCGTTGCTCTCGGGCATGCGGGATTTGATCTCAAGTTCGGTCGGACCCACTGTGGAGGTGCACCTTCGCGTCGACCCCGAACTCCCGTCGGCGCTGGTCGATCCAAACCAGCTTGAGCTTGCGGTACTCAATCTGACCGTCAATGCGCGCGACGCCATGCCGCAAGGCGGACCGTTGACTATCCTCGCCGAGGAGATAGCGATTGGCCCTCTATCCTCGCCTAAGCTTAAACCCGGCCTCTACATCAAACTCTCGGTGATAGACGCGGGTTGTGGAATGGACGCTGAGACGCTCAGCCGAGCTATCGAACCATTCTACTCAACCAAAGAATTTGGGCGTGGAACGGGGCTTGGCTTGTCGATGGTCCATGGCCTGACGGCACAGCTGGGGGGCGGATTTGCGATGACCAGCGAGCTAGGGGGAGGAACGCGGGTCGACCTTTATCTTCCGGTTGCAAGCGAAGCTGCGCTGGCTGAGCGGCGACCAACTCGCGAGGCATTGAAGTCTTTAGGACGCCGGATCTCAGTGTTGCTCGTCGACGATGAACCTCTTGTGCGCACCGCGACCGCCGAAATGATCCGCGACTTAGGTCATCATGTTGAGGAAGCGGGCGGTGGTGCTGAAGGACTGTCGCGGCTGGAAGAGGGGCTTTCGGTCGACGCGGTAATAACGGATTACATGATGCCGGGAATGGATGGCGGTGCGCTATCCCGTCGGATCGCGCAAACTCGACCAGAACTACCCGTGCTGTTGATCACCGGCTATACCGGCCCCACCGACGATGTGCTTCACTTGCCGCGCTTGGCCAAGCCGTTTGGTCAGGCGGAAATTGCTGAGGCTTTGGGCGACCTTTTCGGGCGCGACGAGAAGGTAGTGCGTTTTCCAGATCGCAAGCCGGGCAGGTGAAACAAAATGGTGCTGTCAGTCTAACGGCAGCTTGTCTCTAGTGGACGAACTTCGCGCTCGATTGTGGACGTCGTTATGGGTCGATAATTGACACTCGGCGGCCTGCAAGAACTGTCAAAGCAAATGCACCTGCGACGAAGCGCGTCAAATATCGTTGATTCGCGCGTCGGCGAAATGGCGGAATTACGAGGTTTTTCCGAAACCCGATCTTATCGCCGAAGCGCTCAAATGTCGCTCAATGCACTTGCTTTGACAATACCGCTAACGTCACTAGTGGCAGGAAAGGGTGGATCGAAGGACTTCGCTAGGCGGTCATTTGATGTTTTGAACGACCGCGCTTTGGGTGTCGCTGATTTTCTTAAGCAGGTTCGACAGCGTCGACTGCGTTTTTGACAGGCGGTCCATCGCCATCTGCAGCCGAAGCTGTTCCATCTCTCCCATCTCCGGCAAGGAATCGAGTCGGTCCTTCAGCTCGGCGATTGACGCGTCGAGCTCTTCATTGCTCGGCTGTCCAGGCCGGGGAACATAAGTGGCTCGAATTTGCTTCGCGTTCGCCAACAGCGCTCGGGCATCTGACAGCCTCCGCTGAGTCGTCGCGTCCAACCTTGCCGGGACATGCTGCTGTACTGCCGTCGCCTGAGTTTTCGGAGGCGCGGGGTGCGTCGTCACGAGTTGAAGTGCGACAAGTGCGATGATCATTGGCCTGCTCCCGCGTAATCCCGAATGCGCAGCGCAGCCTATCACCGGACCGAGAGTCTCGAAAGTGACGTGCCGTGCCCGTCGGCTGGAAGCCGGAGAGTGCCGCGGCTAGGGGTTGCAGCCATGTCGGCAGGACCATCCGTGAAACTCTCGGTGCTCCGAGACATCGCCTGGGCTCACTGGGATCCGATAGGCTTGAATGGCTCCGAAGGGGGTTGGCGACGAAGCCACGCCGCTGATGAATACGACCGATATATGCGACGGGTGTCCAAAGGTCTGCGCAACGGTGAGCGGAACGAAGCTCTTGTTGAATACTTGGTCAGCATCGAGACGGTACATATGGGACTAACGGAGACGCCTGCGACGCGGAAACGAGCAGTAGCAGCCGTCGCGGCCCTTCTCCACGAAATAGAAAACAGCGCTTAACGTCCTTTATGGGTGGAAAACGGACATTCTGCTGCCGCTCTATTCTAGGTCCTTCCCGAACGCGCGCAGCGTATCGAGCAGTTTGTCGTTTCGGATTTCGTCCACGTCGAAGCTGTCTATTCCGCGCCGCCGGTAACCATCGCCGGGTAGCCCAACGAATACGACCACGTACGTTCCTTTTGGAAGATTCCAGATGTCGCCATCACCAACGCTGCCGCACATGCCGCCCATGTGCGCCTCTGATCGCAGCATCTTGTCTTCCTTTGGAAGGGGTCCACGCACTGCATGCACCGGGCGAACGACGGTTAGCCAATCGTCAGTTTTCGGGTCCTTCGACGAGGCGACCTTGCGACCAAGGTAGATTTGGGCTGCCTTCTCGAAATCGTAATTCTCACGGTCTGCTTTGCGGATGACCGCAGCGTCGGCCATTATTGCATCTGATCGCGACTGGGCTGCTTCGACCGATTCACCTGGAAGTTGAAATAGAAATGGATCGTATTCGCACGCAGCGGCACCTCGCGGGATGACGTTCAGAGCGAAGACTGCAATGAGGGCAAAGCGAGTACTCATTCAGTGCCTCCCCCCTCAGACTAGCGACACCAGTGACGTCCGCAATGGGTCGAAGCCCGTCGCGGCAAGTTTGGGTGGAAAACGGACATTAGGTGGTCTTGGTTTCGGCGCGTATACTCATGTCATCACCGCCTTCAGCAGCAGCCTGACGGTGACCGAGAGGAAAATGGAAAACTCCCGCTGCACGGGAGTGAAACCATGGCCAGAAACAAGCCTGCTCAGCCGGCGGGGAGCGCCTCTTCCCGTTACTACAGACTTTATACTTTGGATTCCGAGCATCACATCGTGGACGTCCGCGAGATTCGGGCTGCGGGAGATTTGGAAGCCATCAACCAGGTGGGCGACGTCAACTCCGGAGCAGCACGGGAGCTTTGGTGCGGAGAGCGACGGATCGTGGAGCTTCCCAGCTCTTCAGTTTCCGACTGATACACGCCTTTGCGGTCGGTTTAGGCATCCTTCAGACTTTAGTCTCTGATTGTCGGAGGCCTCTTCAAGTTTTGCTCCGTCGCCTCTTAGCGTCGTTCGCTAGCCTGGGCACACGGCGCAGTGGCGGAATTCTCCGGTGCGGGAGCTTCTTTGGCAACGAGTGCGTTTAACACGATGTCCCATATGGCTGAAAATCAATCTCCCCCTGACCCTTCCCGTAGGCATGCCGCTGCGACCGCCGAACACCACGAGGAGCGTCAGCAGCGCAATGCTTGGGAGGATGAAGGGGGAAGCGTCAGCCAGAGCGTACAGGACAGAAGCCGTTACGCCGACAGGGCCGTTTCCGGCCGGATCGTGCAAACTGGCGGACCGGGTCGCCCGTTCAAGGCGGTTCTTACCCATGAGGATGGCCACACATCCGAGAGCTCGTTCCCGACCATGCGTGAAGGCGAGGCGTTCATTAAGAGCATGACACCTGTGCCCATGAAGCGGGACAGTTCGCGTGATCGCGAACCAGGTAAGTCATAGACCCGGGACTGCCGATAACGCGCTAGAACAGTCCAAGGCGCTGTCTCGTTACCGATAGATCCACCCGACGATAGCCAAGATCGCCGCCAACGCGCTCGTGGCAAAGGCGAACACAAGGAGCTGGGCAGCGACCTCCGCGGGCTCGTCGTTCGACTGCCGTCCTCCGTCGAGCCGCTGCATCAGTGGGCCGCGAAGTGTTTTCGTCCAAATGGCGACCGCCGCAGCTAGCAATAGCGCCGAGCAAAGTGCGAGGACGACTGAAACGTTCATCATCGTCTATCTCCCTGCAGCGCCGCCGCATTGCCTTCACGGACGTGGATCGGGAGCGACAGTGCATCAGCCTGGCCGATTGCTTGGGCGTCGACTGAAAGAGCATTCAAACTGTAGCGGCCGGCAAGCTCATAATGGATCAGCCGAGCCTCAGCACTTGTTGCCTCCTGAGCCGATTTGAGGGAAGCCCTTCCCCGGCTGAGCCAATATGCGTTTTCCATAGTCCGTCTCCTGCGAGCGAGAGCATAAAGGGTCTCTCTGTCACAGGGTGCTCGGTTGCGAATCTCAGGTGATGACCGACTGTAGCACGTTTCCTTGTGAACCGTGCATGAGGAATTCGTCTAATATCGACATTATCTGAAGTCGTTCCTCCTCAACGTTGACAGCATCGTACAAGGGCACGGGTAGAGAAGGCACGTTTGCAACTATTATCTACAGCTGATCGGCTTCATCTGTACTTGAACTTGATTAAAATCACATCGTTCCTACCTGAGCAATGCTACCAGTCTATTATCGACGGTCTTTGGCGCTAAGCCGCTCCTTTCTCCCTCCTTAACGTCTCCTAGCCGGCCGGCGACCAGTTTGGCGTCGGTCAACAAAGGAACTCACCATGAAATATGTTGGAACCGTCAAATCATTCGACACC
>Ga0157374_10004349_pt1 | contig 11923 bp, 9 predicted proteins | sample M25metaG_FD_115308 | JGI IMG/M metagenome (GOLD analysis project Ga0157374, IMG submission 115308) | Miscanthus rhizosphere microbial communities from Kellogg Biological Station, Michigan, USA - M2-5 metaG | ecosystem: Host-associated > Plants > Roots > Rhizosphere > Soil | place: USA: Michigan...
ACGACACGCTTCGGGAGCTGAATCAGCTGCGTCAGGCAGTCCGCGACGATCCCGAAACCAGCAAGCAGGTTCTGGATCTCATTCAAGAAATGGCGCGCCTCGACCCGGCCCGCTTCCCCGGGAACCCTGCGCTCGTCGAACAGCTGCATTCTCAGGTGCTCGCTGACGTGGACAAACTGGAATTGCAGTTGCGCCGACAGCTCGATGACAAAGATGCGGGCCAGGTTCGCAGCGGCGAAACCAAGAGTGTGCCGCAGGGTTACGAAGAGCCCGTCGCCGAGTATTACCGCCGCCTGAGCAAGAACAATAAGTAAGTTCTGGTGGCACAGACTTCAGTCTGTGGATTGGCGTGACAAGCACGATTGATCGTGCTTCCTCAAACCCCCACAGACTGAAGTCTGTGCTACTAAATTCCTACTTCTTCGGCATTGGTTTCCGCGGAAGAACTTGGTCCGCATTCGCCGTCATGTAAACGAAGGACGCGACGATCACCGCCATCTGTTTCAAATCCGCCGCCTGAATTCGTTCGTACGTATCCATGTTGGTGTGATGTGTTCGTGTTTCGTATTCGATCGGATCCTGGATGAACTGGAAACCGGGCAACCCGACCTCATCGAAGGACACATGATCTGTGCCGCCGACTCCGCGAGCGGAAAGCGTGGTCATTCCCTCCGCCTTGAAAGGCTCCATCCACTTTTCAAAAATCGGACGTACGGCTTCATTGCCCTGCAGATAGACTCCGCGAATTTTTCCCGTGCCATTGTCTACGTTAAAGTACGCGGAAATTTTCGCGTGATCCGGCTTGCGTTCCATCGTTTCCCGGTCCGCGAAATGCTGTTTGACGTACGCGCGCGAACCGAGCAGGCCCTCTTCCTCGCCGGTCCACAGCGCGAGACGCACAGTTCGGCGCATTTTCACGTTGCAGGTTTTTAGAATGCGCATCGCCTCCATCATCACCGCGGAACCTGCGGCGTTGTCCGTGGCGCCCGTGCCGCCGGCCCAGGAATCAAAGTGCGCGCCGAGCATCACCACTTCGTCCGCTTTATCGGTTCCCGGAATCTCCGCAATGATGTTGCTGGAGTTCAGGTTTTCATCGTAGAACTTGTTGACGATGTTGATCTGCAGCTTGACCGGAATATTTTTTTCAAGCGCTCGAAAAATGCGCCCGTAATCCTCCACGTCTACTGCGATGCGCGGAAGAACAGGCGGATCCTTCGGATCTCGCGGTCCGCCGCCCATCACGGTGACGGTCCCGCCGTCATGAGGCGCGGGCTCAAGCCAGGCCAGCGCGCCCTCGTCGGTCAGAAACTTCAGCAACTTTTCGTTGAATTGCTGTTGTTTGCGCAAACGATCGATGGCGGCCTTATCGGGAGGCGGCTGATTCGGCCTGGGCTGCGCCATTTCCGCCAGTTCCACATCCGTGAACCGGTGCGCCGGGGCCGCAAACTGCGCTTCGATCACGCGCATCGGCGCGGTCACGACAAATCGGCCGCGTAGTCTTCCGCGATACGAGCTGAAATCCTCTTCCTTTTCGATGTTGGCGTAGATCGCTTCTGCAGCGACCGCTCCGTTCGTTCCGGGCGTCCAGGCCTTGGGATACGCGATCAATGGAAAATTTCGGGGAGCTATTTCATTTACTTGGAAGACTTCGTTGGACCAGCCGCGGCCAAACGGTCCCCAGGTTTCCTCGTGCACGTTCGCGAGGCCCCAGGCATTAAGCGTTTTGACGGCATAATCGCCCGCTTCGTGAATCTCAGGAGAGTTGGTCAGACGGGGACCGTACACGTCCGTCAGATAACTCATCACTTCCATCACATGCGAACGCTGGGCTTCCTCCTCCTGCAGTTTGCCGATGACCGACGCGTCCGGGGTGAGCCAATCCGTTTGCGCCGCAACGCTCGAGGCGAGCATCAACACCAGCGCCCCCACGGCGACGGGCTTCGCTCGCTTCCGCGTGCATCGGCCTCTCATCTCACAAGAATTCTACTCGAAGATGCTCCAAATACGACACTTGGCCGTTATGGAAAGTTCCATTGAGGCGGAAAGTGGTTGAATCGGATTGCTATCCGCGTTCAACACAAAACGGCACATTCGGGGACCGAAAAGGCACCCGGCCTGGAAGTCTTCAACGGTGACGCGACCAGCGCCAGTGTGGTATTCTTAGCGGGTCGAAGGCACTTGTAATTCCTCTTGGAAACGAACGTGGGGGCTGCAAGTTCGCACTTGCAGCCTTTTTGTTTTCATCGGTTATTCCAGCGGGTTTTCCGTAACGCCCGCACCCGTGCATCGAAACGACAATCGAAGGGAAAGCCAGGATTCCATGCCACAGATTCGCAATATCGCCATCATCGCGCACGTGGACCACGGGAAAACCACTCTAGTCGACGCCATGCTCCACCAAAGCGGTGTGTTCCGCGACAATCAGGTAGTCATGAAGCGCGTGATGGACTCGAACGATCTGGAACGCGAGCGTGGGATCACCATCCTGGCAAAAAACACCGCGCTCTTCTATCACGACACGAAAATTAATATTGTGGATACTCCGGGCCATAGCGATTTCGGCGGAGAAGTCGAGCGTGCGTTGAAAATGGTGGACGGCGTGCTCCTTCTCGTGGATGCGAGCGAAGGTCCTCTGCCTCAGACCCGCTACGTGCTGCAGAAAGCGCTTCACGCCAAGCTGCTTCCGATCATCGTGCTCAACAAGATTGACCGTACCGACGCGCGTCCGGCGGAAGTGCTCGACGAAATTTACGACCTGTTCATCGACCTCGAAGCGACCGAAGACCAGTTGGACTTCCCGGTGTTGTATACGAATGCCAAGACCGGAGTCGCGCACCGGAAGCTCGACGACGGATCCACCAATCTTCAGCCTCTGTTTGAGACGATCGTCAAATCAATTCCCGAACCCAAAGGCGATCCGACTGGCGTTCTGCAGGCGCAAGTGATGAATCTGGACTACAGCGATTTTCTGGGACGTATCGCAATCGGGCGCGTGTTCAACGGTACACTGCGCCGCGGGGCCGATGTGGGCATCGCGAAGCGTACCGGAGAGATCGTTCCGACGCGCCTCACCAAGCTCTACACTTTTTTCGGACTTGACCGCGTCGAGACCGAGGAAGTTCCTTGCGGTGACCTCGTTGCCGTTGCCGGAGTCGAAGGGATTCAAATCGGCGAGAGCCTCACAAATCTGGAAAATCCAGCGCCGCTCGAACCGCTTGTCATAGATGAGCCCACGCTGGCCATGAATTTTACCGTGAATACCGGTCCGCTAGCCGGTCGCGAAGGCCAATGGGTGACGTCGCGAGACTTGCGCTCCCGGCTCAAGAAGGAATTGCTCACCAACGTTTCCCTGCGAATTACCGATTCGGAAGCCACTGACGTGTTTCGTGTTTTTGCGCGCGGCGAATTGCAACTCGCGATCCTGATCGAAACGATGCGCCGCGAAGGCTACGAACTGATGGTCGGCAAGCCGGAAATCGTAGTGCGCGAGGAAGACGGCAAGAAACTTGAGCCGCTCGAACGCCTGGTGGTCGATTGTCCCGAATCTTTTGTGGGAGTAGTAATGGAATCGCTCGGACGACGCCGCGGCGAGCTCGGCAAAATGGTGAATCACGGCTCCGGCTGGGTGCGTATGGAGTTCACAATTCCCTCGCGCGGTCTGATCGGCCTGCGCGGGCAACTCTTGACCGACACGCGCGGAACCGCGCAGCTTCACACTCTGTTTGAAGGCTGGACGGAATACGGCGGAGAAATGGCCTCGCGTCCCACCGGCGCGCTGGCAGCCGATCGCGCGGGACACACTACTGCTTTCGCGCTGTGGAATTTGCAGGAGCGCGGCGAATTGTTCGTTGGTCCGGGCGAGGAAGTTTACGAAGGCATGATCGTTGGCGAAAACGCGCGCGACGCGGACATGGACGTGAACGTCACCAAAGAGAAAAAGCAGACCAACATGCGTGCGTCCAGCGCCGACGAAGCGATTCGCCTGATCCCGCATCGCCAATTGAGCCTCGAGCAGGCCATCGAATTCATCGCCGACGACGAGCTGGTCGAAGTCACGCCCAAATCCATCCGCCTGCGCAAAAGAATCCTCGACACCAAAAAACGCCCCAAGCGCTGGCAGAAAATCCGCGAAAACGCCGAAGCTGCGCAGTAGCACCCAGTAGGACAGGCTTCAGCCTGTCTGGTTTAGAGTTGCGGCCGACAAAAATCTAAACTAAACAAGCTGAACAGGCTGCGAAAAAATTGACTTGTTCTGTCATTCTGAGCGAAGCGAAGAATCTCTCTTCGATTTAAGCATAAGAGAACAAACAGAGAGATTCTTCGCTTCGCTCAGAATGACAGCGCTTTGAATTTTTCCGCAGCCCGTGAAGCCTGCCCTACTCATAGGAATTCCGCGACACGCCGCTCCAGTGACTTCGCAATTTCTTCCGGATCCGAATCCTCCGGAAATTCAACGGGTTTCCCGATGTGCACGCGAATGCGGCCGGGTCGATTGAATTTGCTGTGTGCTTCGCGGATTTCGTACGCGCCGTCAATACGCATAGGCACAACCGGAAGCCTCAGATTTTTTGCCAGCAACCCGACACCCGCGCGAAACGGCTGCACTCTTCCATCCGGCGTCAAGTCGCCTTCCGGAAATACCAGAACATTCCAGCCCCGGTCGGCCAAATCGCCGGCGAAACGAAAACTTTCGCGAAAGCCCGATTTCTTGGGCAACGGAAATACGTTGAACAGCAGGACAACCAGAAAATAATTCATTTGCTGCAGCCAACGCCGCAGAAAAAATAATCCGCCGGAAGGCCGACGCATTTCCGCCAGGCGCTCGCCACCCATCGCCACCGCCTGTCGATGGCGCAACCGGAATGGCAGCGCCGCCAGCACAAATCCCACGTCCAGATACATCACGTGATTGGAGATCACGAGCACTGGCCCTGGCACGCCGCGCAGATTTTCGCGCCCGAAAACGCGCGGGTGCGCCAGCAGGTGTGTCGCGGGCCAGGCCAGCAGGTAATAAAAGAATGTGCGGATCCATGTGGCCGGCCATCGCTGCGCCCATCGCGGAAACACGAATTCCGACCTAACGGGAGACGCGGTCCGCACCATCGCTTCCAGTTCCCCGACCGTTCGCGCAGAAGCGACCCGCGTTTCATTCAAATCAATCTGGTAACGGTCTTCCAGCGCACTCAGGAGCTCCACGCGATCGAGCGACGTTAGGCGCAGGTCGCTTTCCAGATTTGAGTTAGAGTCAACTTTGAAATCATGGTCGCCGTGCATCCGGGCGATGAGTTCTCCGATTCCCCCTGTCGCCACTGGCCAGTTCGCGGCGCCATCGCCCTGTCCCCGCTGCGCTTCGACCGAAGCGCGAATTTCCGGGAGCTTCGGTTTGCCGGTGGACGTGCGCGGAAAATCAGCCTCAGGCCACAGAAACCACGAGCGCATTCGCTGATATTCCGCCAGGGATTCATTCACGCGCGCCACAATTCCCACTGCATGCCTCGGCTGGTGGGCCCGCGCCTGGTCGCGCAGCAGCAAAACGCCACACGGCTCCGCATTTCCCCCACGCTCGAGCCCGATCACCACGCAGTCCTTCACTTCCGATTCCTGCCGCAATCGAGCTTCCAGGTCTTCCGGGTAAACATTCATTCCGGCAGCAGTGACGATGACGTTTTTCTTGCGCCCTTTGAAATACAAATTACCCGCGGCGTCCAGCGCTCCCAGGTCTCCCGTGCGAAACCATCCCATAGCGCCGCCGCCTTCCGAAACACTGGAACTTCCGCCGTTCTCCCAATAGCCCGCCGCGACGTTTTCCCCACGCACCAGGATTTCGCCGGTTTCGTCCAATCTCACTTCGCGGCCCTGGAGCACTTTTCCGATCGAGCCCCGCCCAAGTCGGAACGGGTGATTCACGCTGACCAAAGAAGTAGTTTCGGTCAGCCCGTACCCCTGAATGGCGGCGAACCCGGTGCGCTCCCAGAACCGTTCCGTTTCGGGACTGAGCGTGGCGCCCCCTGAAATTACTGCCCAAAATTTCCATCCGAACCGGCGATGAATCCCCCGGAAGCGCCACCAGCGGCGAAGGAATCTTTCTTTTTCCGCTTTTTCGAAATCTCGGCGAAAAGCTTTGAGCGCTCCGTCCGACTCCAGATCGCGCTCAATCTTGGCCTGCAGCGATTCCAGAATGCGCGGAACCCCGATCAGCACCGAAACGCGCTCACGACGGATCGTCGAAATGATTTCCGAGGGGGTGAGCGAATCCTGGAAATACACTGTGCCGCCCAGCAGCGGCGGGATCCACAAACCCATGAATTGGCCAAAAACGTGGCTTAGAGGGACCAGATCAAGAAATTTTAGAGGGTGCAGGAAACGTTCCCATTTGAGGTAAGGCTCTATGCCCGCTTCCAGGGGTTCAAGGTTCGCAAGGATGTTTCCGTGCGAAATCATGACCCCTTTGGGCTCAGCCGTCGCGCCTGAGGTAAAAATGATCTGTGCAATGGAATCCCGATTAAGAGAGGGAGAACCGTATGCGTGGTTTGAATGTTGGGCGACCGTCTGGGCGATCGAGTCGAGCACTACGAAGGGCCACCGCTGGCCCGCAAATGAATTTGCATGCACTTGGTCCACGAGGAGGAGCTTCGCGTCCACTGTGAAGGCCACCCGGGCTGCAAACTCGGACGTCGCTGCGTGATCCATCGGAACCGCCACCGCCCCGCGCATGACGCATCCGAGAAACGCGGCTACCCATTCCGCCGAATTTCGCCCCCAGAGCAGAATCCTGTCGCCGGGCGTAACTCCAATTCGCTCAAATTCGCGGGCGCATTGCGCCGCAAGGCCGGCAATTTCCCGGTATGACCAGCGCGAGCTTCGGTACCCTGAGCGTTGCACAAATGCTGCGTCGTTGCGGCGGCCATGCTTCGGATAGTCACCCAGGAAGTCGATCAGAGACTGGCGAGGCATTGTCTGCGGTCCTGCTCCTCCCAGATGGGCGAAAATACCCAAACAAGAGTAACTCAGTTTCTTTAAATCACCCCGTGAATCAGAGGCCGCTGCAACGAAGCCGCAGGATAATCGGGGCAGTTAATCGTCGGTGTTAAGGGCGCGTTACAGTCGCATAACATATTGATATGCAAGGTGATAGTTACCGCCAGCCCGTGCAGCAAGAAGACGGCTCGTTGATACGATCCATATGGACAACAAATATGAGTTTTTGCTAAAATTGGCTTGCGTTTGTTGCTCTTGTGATTCCTTTTGACTCGTTCAACGGGGCTGCAAGTCCAAGATCTTGCAGCCGTTTGTTTGTACGGGCTAGAGGTAGTCAAGGCCCCGCTCCCCGCCCTGCGAGGCGCGCCGGTTGGTACGAGAAGCACAAATAGCTTAAAGCGAGGTAGTAGCAGTGAAAGAACAAGGAACAGTCAAGTGGTTCAACGCCAGCAAAGGCTACGGATTCATCCAGCGCCAGTCCGGCGAGGATGTATTCGTCCATTTTTCGGCAATTCAGATGGACGGATACAAATCTCTCAACGAAGGGCAAGCGGTTGAGTTCGAGGTCCGTAAAGGACCTAAAGGCCTGCAGGCGGAGAACGTTACCGGCCTCTAGTCTGAACAAACGTGAGTCCATCCTGGTTCGCCGGGATGGACTCGCTTCCTCGCAGCAAGTGCTCCGCAGGTGCCAGAAGTAAACAAGGAGGCAGTTGTGCAGGTTCTTTCCGAAGGTCAGTGCATCAAGCACGAGCAGTATGGATACGGAATCGTGGCGGAATCCGATGGCGAGCGCACGACGATTGATTTTGACAGCGTCGGAATGAAGAAGTTCGTCACCGGGCTCATGGCCATGGAGCTAGTGGGGGATGCACCGGAACGGCCCACCAAGCCCCGCCGTCGCAGCAAGAAGGCGGGCGCAACGGCCGCCGCTAAAGTCGCTGCGGCCAGCAAGTAACTTACGGCAACGCGAAATCCCCAGCCATCGTCGTTCCTCACAATCGTTCGAGGATGCTGTTGCATCCTCGGACGGTACGCGATTGAGCTCAGAATCGGCGGGCGGCCCTGAAGCCTTCCGGCTGTCTGAGCACATCTTATGACAAGCGCCCACCCCACATTGGCGTGGAATCGTCGGACGTTAATACCAAACTAAAATCCGTCACATCGATCGATTTCTCTCGCTCCCGCCCAGTACAGTTCGCTCTGGCCCCCAACGTTTGGCGGAGGAACGTCCAGACTATTTCTCGTAGGCGCTTACCGCGTTGCGATAGGTTCCGCACAACGCTCAGTGATATACTTTGCTGCGACAATTGCAGTCTGCGAAACGTATCTTCGGCTGATGATTCCGCGGAGAGGTGCTGGAGTGGCCGAACAGGGCTGACTGCTAATCAGTTTCACCCCAAAAGGGTGACGGGGGTTCGAATCCCCCCCTCTCCGCCATAACTAGTGTAGGATACGCTTCCGGATCTGAGAGGCGTAAAGGCACAGGACTTCGATTGACCGGCAGTCTCCCAAAAAAATTTACTGCAGAAAACGAGCCATGACGGACGCACTATCAAAAGTCAAAAAGAAATTACAAGACGAAATCACGGCCCTTGAACATGAGATGAGCGTGGAGTTGCCCAAAGAGCTCATGAAGGCGCGCGCACACGGTGATCTATCCGAAAACGCCGAGTTCAAATACGCCAAGGAACGCCAGGGATACGTGTCAGCGCGGCTCGGGCAGCTCAAAAAGCGGCTGGGCGATATCGGGATGCTGAACTTGAATAACATTCCAGCCGACCGCACAGGCTATGGCTCCCGCGTCTGGGTTCTGGATGTGAAGAAATCCGTGGAGATCGAATATAAGCTGGTCAGCACCGAAGAAGCGGATGTCGCCCAGGGGTTGATCTCAACCACTTCTCCGATCGGAAAAGCGCTTCTCGGAAAAAATGTCGGCGATGAAGTGAAAGTTCAGACCCCGGCCGGCATCAAGGAATTCGAAATCATTCGCTTGAAAACCATACACGAAGAAGAGTAACGGGATTGTGCTGCGCACTCCGGTTTTGGGGTTCCCGATGTCGATGACCAATATAGGCATGCTCGGCGCGATCGGTGAAACGATGGCTCTCGTGGGCCTCGGCCTGCTTTGGACGTATCGCACGCAAGCCATTGACTGGGTGCGCGAGTTTCTTGAAATTTGGCGCGGAGAAGTTTCCGGCCGCGACCCCCATCTCTCCGATCCACTCTACCGCCGGGTAAAACCGCGGCGCCCGGCAGGCGCAGCGGTGCTCATCAGCGGGGTAGCGCTTCTTTTCATCGGGCAGATTCTGTTCCTGATCGACCTCACGTTTTAGTCCCTCAATCGAATAATTCTATTTTACTGAAGATCTACAGGCGTAATAGGGTGCGGATAAAATCCTTGTTCTGTCATTCTGAGCGAAGCGAACAATCTCTCTTCGATTTAAGTATAAGAGAACAACACGGAGACTTTCTTCGCTTCGCTCAGAATGACGGCGTTTAAGTTTTCTTGCAGCATGGGAAGCTTGCTCTGCTTTGAGGTAGGTCGCGGGGCCCGCTCCCGAAGGAGCCGGCCCCGCACGGTGATGGAGGTCCGACGTCGTCAGTCCACGGGTCGCTTAAGTTCCCGAGATGTCGTCGCGGAAGTTGAGGAGGAAGTCGAGGAGGTGTTGGAGGGAAAATGAGAAGACGCCGTCGAACCGGGCCATGAAATCGAATCAACGGAGGGTGCCGCAGCAATAATGCTCCCCAGCGCTCCCGTCTCGACAATGTTCCAATCCGTTTTCATGGCTGTTCCGGAAATCCTTCCGCGACTCGTCGATGATTCGCGGAATTCAAAATCGCGAGCGGGCCGCTCGAAGAAAGTAAATTAATTGTCACGGGCCCGCTCTTCCCCCACGCACGGGAGAAATCAAAATCTCGCATCGTGATGTGGAGGAGCACGAACGCTTCCATTTAATAATGCGTCGGAAGCTTTCGCGTAAACTCGGTGGGATCAGGAAGTTAGTGCTGCGGCCGGGTTTGTTCGCTCGGGAACTTGCTGTAGTACTAGACCTGGAATTCTTTGCTCGGTTATGCGCGTTTTGTCCAAACTCCGGCGCTCCGCCATGCGGGGTAGAGCAGGCTTCAGGCTATTGGGTCTTAGCTGCGCGTCCGAAATAAAACCCACAGGCTGAAGCCTGCGCTACTGGGAGCTTCCGACATTCGACTAACCTTGCGAATTCGTGATTACCTGGGCGGCTCGGAACACGACGGCCAGGAGTTCCACGACCACTCGGCAATACACCGTCCACAACAGCATGGCCGCGAAGCCCGCTATAAGCGCGAGGAGGCCATTGGACGTGGACGTTTGAAAGCCGCTGAACACAAACCAGACCGCTGCGACGAATCCGATTAGAAGGTGGACGCTGTATAGCAGTTTCAAAATTCGCGGCGTCACCATCCTCTGAAACGACAAATCCATCAGGTTTTCTATCAGGCCGTTTTCTCGGGGGAGTGCTTCGCCTTCGATGTACGTGGGTGCGGTAGCCATCGCGTGCTTCCTCCTGTCAAGATTTTGTGGGGCAGGGAAATCCATACTACACACATGGGATTGGCTCGCCTGTAGCTCCGTAGGACGGGACTGCTCAAAGAAATAGCTGGCCCGCCGTACAGGCTGGGCCATGTCGCCGGATGGAAAGCGGGCCAGAAAACTAATGCAGGAACCTTCGGAAGATCCCAGCGCGTCTTGCCGCCCTGATGAAACCCACCATCCGAGAACCACGGGTGCCATTTTTCTTCTGGACCGCCGCTCCGGCCCGCGCTATAAGTCCGCATCAGTCTGAGTCGCAGCCATCGCGGCTCTCCAAGTGAGGGTGCTCATGTTCTGCTCACGTTGTGGGTTGCGCGTAGAGGAAGGAAATCGATTTTGCCAGTCCTGCGGACAGGAGGTTGGCGCCGCGGTAATCGTAACGCCAGCGCCCTCCGCCACCATAACCGGCCCCGTCTCTGCGAATATAAGCGCTCCTTCATCATTGCCCTACGGCGGTTTCTGGGAGCGCGTGGGTGCTTATCTGATCGACGGTCTCATCCTGGGAATTCCATTCGGGGCAGTGGTGATGGTCTTGATCATTATGTTTGGAGGATTTGGAGTATTGCTGCACCGCCGGGCCGCGGATCCAGATGCTGCCATGGCGCTGGTTGCTCCGGTGTTTTCGATCTTTTTTCTCGGCATAATGGGTTTCCTGATCTTACAGTGGCTGTACTTCGCGGGAATGGAAAGCTCAGAGCGACAGGCTACATTCGGGAAATCAGTCATGTCCCTGCGCGTGACCAATTATGAAGGGCAGCGCATTTCGTTCGGCCACGCGACAGGACGCTTCTTCGCAAAAATTGTGAGCGGTATGGTGCCGCTTGCTCTTGGGTACATCATGGCCGCATTCACAGAGAAAAAGCAGGCGCTGCATGATTTCATTGCCGGGACGGTGGTGCTGCGAAGGTAATTTTCTAGCGGCGTCGCACGAAACCCCCCGCCTCTGAAGAGGTGGGCTACAGCAGCGTGTTGTAGCCCCGGTCTTCAGACCCGGGGCTTTTTTTGGTTACGGCAACAATCCAAAGACCGCCACACTGTTCGTGGTTGCGGCAAAGACTTTGCCGTCGGCGATCATTGGCGTGATGAATTTGTTGCCTGCGCCGAAATGATCGCGGCCCGCGGACGCCTGGTTGCTGTTGAAGAGTTCCTGCGCCAAATCGCTTGCGACGTAGGCGTGCAGCACCGCGGTGGCGGTATTTTCAATTACCCAGACGATGCCGTTGGATGCGCCGTTCGCCGAGACGCTGGGCAGCACACCGGTATAGGTGAACGACGCGCCTGTGTGGCCCGGCGCGGTGGAAAGTTTTCCGTTCAGGATGGAAAACGATTTCAGTGTGGAATTCTGGTCGCAGTAATAAACCGTATTGTTGAAATACG
>Ga0157374_10004352_pt1 | contig 11920 bp, 9 predicted proteins | sample M25metaG_FD_115308 | JGI IMG/M metagenome (GOLD analysis project Ga0157374, IMG submission 115308) | Miscanthus rhizosphere microbial communities from Kellogg Biological Station, Michigan, USA - M2-5 metaG | ecosystem: Host-associated > Plants > Roots > Rhizosphere > Soil | place: USA: Michigan...
AAAATAAATGCTGAATTAGAGCCTCTTTTCAGAAAGGAGCCCAAATGATTGAGAAAGTTATATAAAGACTCCAGCTCAAATTTTTTGCAAAATTTGATTAGTTCCTACGACAATCATAATATGCTCATTAAAGCCTATTTGACATAAAGGTGTCCTGTCCCAATATAATAGTAAGGAAAACTAGCGTAGAGATATTAATGAATGAATCAGGCTTGTCCGATGTAACGTTACTTGACGCATCCGGTCTACATACTGACGCAAAAAGGATTCAGAAAAAGCTGAAATATTCCGTAAGATAAAGCCTTATCTAACATTCCTTAATATCCGTCAACTACAAAGACAGGGCGCAGACATACAAACCAATGTAAAAGAAATGTAAGAGTTAATTCGTCTCTAAGACATCACAATAAAGTGAAAGCTGATACTATAGCGCAATTATCAGATCAACTTGTATCCTTATCTGCCAGATTTAAGAGATCGAGAGAAGACAATAACATACTTAATCACACGATTATAATGCTGCCGGAAATCTGTTATATTAGTTCTAGCTTCCGTTCAATGAATTTTCAAGATCATTCGTAAGTATTATTAAAGAGGATTCTTTGCCATTACCCTCGTTTTTGGATACTAATAGACTTAATTAGAAAATATATTTGAGATTAGCCGCTGGTATAGATTCAGCCCCATGTGAAGGTGGATTGTAGGGGCCGAATCCGTTATACAGCATAGCCAGCGACAACACGAATAGGACTCGTTAGTTATATATCGTTAATTTATCCTATATACTTTATTGTACATATAATTGAAATTCTACCATTATGTGTAGTTATGGGAGACAAGGGTCATAATAATGAAGACAATCATGATTTGGTAAAAGACGTACATACACTCTATAATCCTGGCTAGACATCCACGTACCTTTGTTAATCGGTCACAAGGTGTTAAGTCCATCGTTTCTGTCGGCCGTTTTTTTATAAAATAATGACTAGGGTAAGCAAAGTATATGGAACCATCAAAAGTAATCTAGATAAAATCCTGCCGGCGTTCTTTTAATTATTATACCCAACTTTAGAGATAGCGATAACACCGGGTCATCAGGCGGCAGTCAATTATACTCCTCCCGCCCATGTTAAAAGTCTGGATCATCACCACCAGTAAAGATCCAGACTTGTCACGTACCCCTGTGTATTCGAATAATAGTAGTATCAAGAACGTACATTAAATTCATTGCTCAAATCTTGAGTGTAACTTGATTATTTCTCAATGATACTCTCTTGATGAGAGTATCATTGAGCTCACTTTTCTTAAATAGTATATTATCATATATCCGGTTAAATCAACATGACTTTTCATGACCCTAATATGTTAAATCCATTTGTCTTATTTGGCTCACATCACTCCGCAATAGTTTGTCTTTTAACTTCTGCTATTTCAGCATCACTAGCATTTACAGTGTCATGGTCATTTTACAGATCTTATAGATTTTCTGGTCTTAGCTACCTTATAGCTATCCCAATTGGGTTTGCATTCCTGGGGGTATCTTTTATATTTGAATATTTTAGCCTGATTTACAGATTGAATGATTTATTATACCCTGAATTATTTTGGATCCAATTAATTCTTCAATCTAATGGTCTAGCACTAATTGCTATTTCATATAAATTTAAAGTTAGTAACTACAATGATGCCGATATTTCTATATCTGAGGAAGAACAATATTTGGATCCCAAAATTACAAATGACACATATAATCATCTTCATACTCGTCTTGGCAATAGGGTAAGGAAGGCGGTGACTGGAAGCTTATTCGTAGGATTAATTTTGATGTCTTTTTTGGTTCCTATTTCTGACTTGACTTTTTCGCCTTACTTTGATTACGCTAAACTCTCAGACTTGGCGGTTTACATGAATATTTTTAATATGATAATTCTTGGCTATATACTAAGAAATGTCGTGCTTTCACTTGCTGAAAAGTTCGATACCAAATCAGCCTGTACTCTGGCGTCATTTGCATTACTCTGGATATCTCAGCTTTTTATGCTGCTGACATATTATACCTATAGTCCAAATTCTTTAATTATATCCGCAGCTACCAGATTAGCTGGACTATTCATTTTTATTTATTTGATATACTATGCCAGGTTTTATGCATTAAAAAGGATACTTAAAATTGAGACAAGATAAAAGACATAGACATAAGCTTCAACTATTTTTTGAAATACTATGTGCTATAGAAGAAGATAGAATTAGTACCGGAATGGCAAAGCCTACTCATGTACAGCATTTCTCAAGACTATCGTATGACAAGTTGATGAATCACTTCACTGTATTAGAAATGAAAGGTATGATCTACCGTGATAATAATGGACTTGTATCTATAACTGATAGAGGCCAGAAATACATTAAACAATATGCCGAATTGATAACATTCGTAGATAATGTATCTCTATGAATCTATGAAATTTATCTAGATAAAATTTGCATAGAATTACAATTTATTTGTTGTTGACAAACCAATATCCAGTTAGTATTATGCTGAAGCAAATATGATTATGTTCCATGACTACGAGTCTGTATGAAAAGAAAGTGTCGTCTTTTTTTTGATCGCTAACGATACGGTAATGAATCAATTATCGGTTTGAGATTAGCAATCGCATTCTCTATTGGCGTATGTGTAGAATATAAAAGAAGAGTATTTGGTCCGCTAATATCCTTTTGTGAAGTTTTGCTCACAAAGTTGTGATTGGAAATGACTTGGAATCCGGCAGATGTAAAATCTGATTTATATTTGGCTAAAGAATCAGTTGGAGCAAAAATGCCTCCAACGGTAAGATCACCTGTGGCTTGTATGTTTCCATCGACTTTTATAGATCCCTTCATTGGATCGTATTTACTATCAGAGATACTGTAGGATCCAGGGGTAAGTACCTTAATATCAGACCCACCAGATGCTTAATAGGTGTGGTTTGCCATACCACTTGGTTAGTATTACTATCTTTTACAAGTTCAATATGAACATGACCAGGATCTCCGTGAACAAATGAAATTGCAGTCCCTTTGGGCATTATAAGATGCGTTGGAATGTAATTTGCATTTTGTGGGCTAATCGTCTTATCGTCTGAAGGAGGATGATGTGCTTCATCTAGTATATACATCAAGAATCCTTTAACAGATTGTGGTAACGACATGATCCCAGTATCAAAGATAGATTGAGCCGTAGGTAGATTATTCCCAGTAGTGGTAGCGTTAGTGTTAGATGTACTCAATGCAGAAACACGAGGCAGAATATTAGTATAGATAGAGGATACCACTACTATCAGAGACATTAATGTTAAAGGCAACAAAAAATACAGTACGGTTATTACTTTTGAAGATCGACATAAAAAAATCAGCTATTGCCTCTGATATTTAAACCATAAGTATGATTCAAAATGAATGATAATGAAAGAGTCGTCAAAAAAGAATCAGTGGTACAAATAATTCATTTAACAAGTTATAATTTCTATAATTATCTATCTGTCTATCTTCTTAACGCTTCTAATGGTGACAGACGTATGCCTTCCAGGCCTGAAATAGACCAGCAGCCAAGCTCAATCCTACTGAAATACTCCATACGGTCATGTTACCATTTTTTGGAGTAGACCCAGCCAATGCAGAAGATGACGAAGGATATGGAATTTGCCCACCATATTTGACTGAGACGCAGTGTTACGGCAAAGTAGTTATGACTCCAGACGATGGTTATGACGTAAATGATACTTTCGTTGACTAGGATTCGAAACAGATAGCATCGACAGAGCAGCAGTTGCCGGAAGGTTCATTAACAGCTAATCAGATCCAGGTCTCAAACAAGCCTATAGTAACTAATCAGACAGTCATACTAAAACAGGGATTAAATGTAACACTTCGTGGTACAGATCCTAATAACAAATCATTAAACTTTTCGATTTATACGGAACCAGCTAAGGGAACTATTACATTTACAAAAATCAATTCAACTTCAGTTAATGCAACTTATTTTCCATTGGAAGAAGGGACATTGACAGATAGCTTTAGTTACAAAGCAAGCAATGTATGTGATGCGCAAGTCCTTTGCCTGGATTCTCTTGGCAGCCGTGGAGGTTGACGGCAGACCACCTTTCGTTAGACTACAAGAAAATGGCTGACCTATAGACTAATTTCGTATCGATAATTGGGCCTTGCCCCAAGATCACATAGGTGATTATCAACTTAGACTCATCTATGGCTGCTTTGTACGATACAGTTTTCAAAGATTTAATAATAAACAAATTTGATACACGGCAAGCATGTATAACATCTAATAAATTCTTTGGAAAAAAGCAGTGTGAATTTCGTTACTATAGATGGCACAGAATATTCCAAACCAATGTTTGACATGGTACTACTCTATTCTGGCTATATCCTCAGAATGATCTAATGAAACAACTTTTGTTTCTCAAACTAACGCATTCTTGACCAGGGACAGAAAGTGGTGCAAAGTTATACCGTTATCAGTGCATTACAGCTAATCATTACTGTAAGTGGTAAAAACTTTTATATTTCCCCTATTAAAGCAACATGTGGAGAAATTTGAAGCCTATCTTGGGGAGACAGCTTCTGAGCACGAGAGTAAATGGAAATCTTTGAAAAGTCAAGGTTACAGATTTATATCTTTGAGTGTATTTGGAAATCCAAATCGTTATGCAGCAGTTTTGATCAAAAGGGATGGACCTGAATGGGAGCACACCACGGGCAGCTCAAGTGGACTTAAAGACGAAATTGCAGCTTATAGAAATAAAGGATACGCTCCAACTATTATCTCAATTGCTGGTGAAGCAAATAATGCCACTTATGCTGTGATATGGGAGAAGGGAGCATTTGCAGAAGGATGGATTGTAAGTCCGTTCGAGCCGGGTTCCAATCAAGACTTTGTTTCTCAGTGTAATTGGGCTCAACAGCATAACTATTACTTGGTTTCACCAACGATTTATGGCAGTAATATATCTGATGTCCGATATGCCGCTATCTGGGCACGTTATAGTAGTACGCAGCCGATTCGATGGAAATATATCGTAACAGACGACGAAAACGAGTATAAAAGGTGGACTTCTGCTGTAGTGATGCTCCGATATAGAATGAGCTACTTAGCTGTTACTACCCTTCGTGGTCCCCCTGGTCAGGCTGTTGATCCCTCTAAAGTACGCACGAGGTATCTGTCAGTGAGTAGAGACGATAATGCTGGGCAAGACCTCCGCTGGTGGGCCTTGGGGAATCCGGACCCGGCGGCCGCCAGCCTGAAGGGCCGTGAAGGTTGGAGTAAGCAGATTGCATATAATGTGAGTGAGGGGCAATATGAGGCTTTTAGAGACGATATCAAAAAATCTGGATTTTATCCAACCTGTATACACGGCTCCGAGGATTTGCACTATGATACTCGATATGCCGTCATCTTTGGACCCAGAGATCGTCCTTATGACCGACAATGGACTGTTACTGGCACTAATCAATATCCTCAATATCCTCAATATCAAATCCTAAAACCTTCTTCTCTTACAGACATTGATGAAGTAATCAAGAACTTTATGCAACATGACGGCATTCGGGCTGGAGTCCTGGCAATTGCAAAAAATGGCGTCATTAAGTTACTTCATGGATATACATGGGCCGAGCAAACATATTATCCACCAACTTATCCAGATAGCCTCTTTAGAATAGCTAGTGTAAGCAAGATGTTCACTTGCGCCGCCATTCAGAAATTATATGATGACAAGTTGTTGTATCCAAATACAAAGGTGTTTAAAACGCTTGAGATATCTAGCCCTGCTATTGAGGGTCAAAAACCTGACGATAGAATAAATGATATTGAGGTTCAACATCTGGTAGCTCACTCGGGTGGCTGGATTAGAGGTCAGCAATTATCAGATCCGGAAATCTCGCTACCGTTTGGAGAACCTGTCTTTGCAATACGAAATATAGCTCTCCGTCTTAAGCTGCCAAAGCAACTTACCAAGATGGACTTTGCACGCTACATGTATGGACAAAAGTTGCATTTTACACCAGGTATACCGCCAATAGGAGTTGATACCTATTCAAACTTTGGTTATGTCTTGCTAGGAATGTTAGTAGAGAAGACAAGTAAACAGAACTTCATCGATTTCGTGAGAGAAAAAGTACTTGCTCCGATAAAAATAACTGATCCATACACCGAAGCGACCGGAATACACGATGTTTTTCTAGCAAGGACTTTGCCATCTCAGGCTGCAAGCAACGAGGTTTTATATGATGATCCTGATTTTGGCCCGAGTGCAATTGATTGGCCTGGGAGGTCGTATGCATCAGATGATCTCGTCCCGTATCCACATGGTGGAGCTGGATTTTCTACAGAAATAATGGATTCAGGTGGTGGTCTGATGAGCACAGCCGAGGCATTAGTCCAATTCGCTAGTAGATATCCTGTATGGGGCATTGGCAATAAACGTTCGCCAGGAGCGAGGAATGGGATAATGCCAGGAACCAATAGTCTTGTTGTTTCCCGTGGCGATGAAGTTGATTACGCATACATATTTAACAGATGGGATGCAATTCCGGGGCCTGGGAGAGTTGATCTCACTCAAAAAATCAACGAGTTTTTGGATAAAACACCGTTACCATGGTGAAACTATATCTGACACTTACTAGTACCAGCGGCTTACGAAAACGTTTGGTACAACACAGTAGTATAGATAGACTTCAGGACAGCAGACAGTGATAGTCAAGAATCATGAATAAGCAAGCAATTCAACAAAAAATACTACAATAGTAGATGTATGGATCGACAATAGAAACTCTATGAAACAATTTTATGGTTTTGTTGTCCATATTACGTGGCAGTATTTGTAGAACTGTCACTGAAAACATAGGCAAATACACCTACAGATATCACTTGGTAACTTCTTTTTATACTTCTTTTCTTTTTAGATAATGTGTTAAAAGTTACCCACGGAATATTCTACTTACTTTCGGCGGTTTAGTTCTAGGATTGGCCTTAGATCATCCCTACTTTAATTTCTCTATTTCAAATTTAGTCAATCGAACTCATACTGAAAAAGACGCTACATATTCCGGACGTACCATACCAATTTGTGGGTCATAAGGCGCACATACTTAGACACAAAAAACACATCCACACGGTTATGGTATTAATAAAAAGGCACAAGATGTATCGATCAAGAAAACAAATCAAGTGGCGACTCTAAAGGTGGAAATCCAATAGGTTAGAGATGTAAATGAGTAACTAGATGAGAAGGTGGAGGCGCCAGTATCATAATATACAGCGTACATAAGTTTTAGCACTCTGATATTAGTCTTTAAACTTAGATTGCCGATTTTTTGATCATGTTTAAAAACTGCCCATTGCACGAATCGTATGTATTGATGTTTATAGGAAATATGCCCATGTGTTAAAAATCCTAAGTGTTAACTTATTGTACATTAATAAAATTAATATTTTGACGTATATTGACTAGCCGATACTACGTATAGATATCACCACATCTGGAACCACAAATATAGTACGTAGCGTGCCAAGAAATTAACAAAACCTTAAAGCGTCAGCATTGCAGTGGTAGCGGTTTCTATTCTTGGACAATTTCATACTACTAAAGGGGATTTTTTTCTTTCAAGGGGGGACGATCCCCTATTTTGCTGAGACTTCTATATCTAGCAATATAGTTGCAGGATTGCAATGTCATTTCCTTTCAAATGGATTATGTCCAGCACCCGGGATACCCGGGCTATTTTCAACTCTTGAGAAGAATTGGAAAGATAACTTGGACATATGTTATAACGTGCCAAAAAAGAATGTAAGATAGAATACAAAAAACATCCTGGGTATCTCAGGTACAATAATAGAGTATAATGATGCAACCGCCTTATGACATGCGGCATAATTGATTTTTAGCCAACTTGGAACATTAGTCTAAACTTAGCACACGAATTTTTTGATAATATTTATTATCCGTCATCTCACCTATCGTTTTGTATTGCTGTTTCTGATTTTTGTTTTAAATTTCCGCTAGACAATGAACTATAGAACAAAAGTTGTATTAATTAATAAGATTCTTCAAAGGCGGTTTAATGTCGACCAACGAATGCAGTAGCCTTATACTAACGGGGCGCCTTTGACCCCATTAGATTGATTGGTTGATTGATTTAAGCAGACTAATTAAATGGCCTCCCTCCACCTACAGTTCCTCAGTCTACATAAACTAATACTGATAGAATGTTATGATTGCCAAAGTCAAAATCAAAAGCACTAACAGTAGCCGAAGTCAAAAAAATGATTTACAAGGAAATTCAAAAGAAGCAAATGACAGTAGACCCAGAAAAGTTCAACATGCGGATTGTGGAAGACAATCTAGCAGAGGTAGAGGCTATACAACAAATATACGCAATGATTTTGGACGAAGAACTAAGAAGAAAAAGAGGTATCAGCCTACCTTTAAAACCGGAAGAGATGCAGGAAGAGATCTGCAAGGTTTAAACGGTAACGTATCCTGGGTATAATAGATATCGACACATCAACTCAATCTTAACGGACTGTCAGCCCACTGGCATAAATCGTAATTTCATGCTTCATCATTTTATGCCAGGCAATCAACGGGCCCTCAATTAGGTCAAATTTGATTCACACACCTCCGGGCCCGGATCATTCTTGTATAATGTGTTGGCTAAATAGTCGGTTTGTCAAAATCGGATTGTATGGATCTTCTAATAGATATGTATGGAAAAAGTGTTTCCTAATATTGATATGCGCCCAGCTCCAGATAATAAGTATTCTCTAACGAACATCTAACGTAGTGGGTAACTTCTAGGTATATATGGATAGGAACAGAAAAACCATAAGGCTTCCATGCCATCACTAACTCTATGCTAAATAAAGACTAGATAACATACGCGAACCTTATTTCACTTCAGCATTTTAACAGGCTACAAAATATTATCACAATAATTACATAGCGAAAAATTAGTCCTTATTAATTTAGTAGAACAAATGAACATTTTATACAACTTTATCAATGTGGAGAATTCGTTAAGAGTCTAAACACTTTGTTTATACGGTGGGCGCAACAACCTTGCGGCCTCTGGTTAAAATGCAGAGGCTAAGCAAGGCTCATGTACGGTTAACCACAGATCAAATGTTTCAAGCGTGAATATATAATGACTAATATAGAAAATGAGAAAATCATATCACCATTAAAGTTAATGACTAATGAGGTAATGAATGACTTGCTTAAACTTCTAGATATGGTTCAAAAACATGCCGATAGGGAAGGATGTCAACATTGCCTTGGCCTACTAGAATCTATCTTTGAACACTAAAATAAAATAAGACTTTTGACCTATAGGCGTACGCTAGTTGGTACGAGAGCAATATTTTATTGCACTATATATGATACTCAATCGATATCTATATGTAGTAGCAATTGATGGATGTGAACCAGTGTATTTAATTCATTCAATCAGCAGTAAGTTTTAACACATCAGACAGTATTGGATTCTTGAAACGCCCAGTATAATTATATCGGAAAATTCCCTTCTTATACAGATGTGCGGCGCGCCAGATTATAAAGATTTTCTAAAAAGTGGTATCATATGGATGGACCAGCTTGGTTGAATGCACATAGATACTGATTAGATCACTGCCCAAATGTCTAAGTCATGGGCGGCGCGCCTGCAACCTGTTTCCTCTCAATTTCCTGCAACCTAGCTGATAAAGATACAAGTTGATCTGAAAGCTGCGCTATAGCATCATCCTTTACTTTATCGCGCTTTGCATATGACAAAACTATTCGGAATGGGTGTCATCATTATCAATCATTGCATAGAACAGGAATAGTACTAAAACTGCAATGATCGACAATAATATATGAGTGATGACACCCATTCGTGACTCCCATTCTGGTGCGAGGTTACTACTCGCACTAACTTAAATATTTAACTCCCATTTTGTACCTACCATTTATCACCATTTCGCTAGGCATTGAATTTCTAATGTACTGATACTAGTGTGAACAGTGTATAAATGGCAAATTTTACTCAAAACGTCTCCTCATTTATCCAGCGTACTAATACTATTAGACGCAATCTACGAGCAATAATAATTATGCAATGGAACGATCTATACTGCAGCTATAACGATGGCATCTTATCTGAAGATAGCGGCTGTTAAGTACGACCATAGTCTCATCGACCGCCGATTGTCTCCTATCAATCTATATCTAAAGCTATTCATGACTAACATATAGAGCAAAGGCCCAAGAGACGACTTTCAAACACTACAAATTCTCATATTACGTATATACTTTCGATACTATGGGTTTGACACAAGGAAATCAATGTGAATCTTGGAATATAATATATGCTGAAAGAATTACACAGGCCATATTAACTAGATAAGAATAAGAGGATCTCACTGGTAGCGCCATGATTTGGCTTTTTGGGCGAACGAACGAAGCTTCTATCTATGCAAAATCTAAGCTTTTGCCTGCTTGTCTGTCAGAGCGTTACCAGTTGGGACTGCCTCTTTACTTCACCACCACTAGTGAACTATCAAACATTATTCATTACAAATTTAAAGGCTTAACTCTCCTTATGGTAGTTTATTGTTTGTTTGTTAGTTAGTTAGTTAGCAGACGACAATCAATCAATCTGGTTGATCTAGTTGAATTGAGTCATGCATTCCTGTTCCCTAACAACCGAACTAAAGATACCCAGTATTGCAATTAATCGCCAGCGAAGTGATTAGATGAGTTCTACAAAATAGATGATTCAGCCAGGCTTGTATCTATCTATCCTTCGGCAATCTGACCGGTTTTCCGCACCGTAGCACGAGATAGTCCTCCTGGGTCATTAATAATTCCGCCGCGTGACACAATGTTGGTTTCCTGGCTAACCAATGATGGTGGTATCGGAGTCAGGGTTACTAAAGCGCCGATCTCGTCCTCCAGCACCGGACCTCCGGGATCTTCGTTCAGACTGCTGCTTGATATATTTTTTCACGTATAAAAGTAAATTGACCTTGCGATGATGTAAATGTAACGATACCATCCCATATCTTCCCCTCGGGATCAGGGATCAGTTCTCTTTGACCACCTTCCTCTCCATCATCCCCGAAAAGCTGGACCTGTTCACGATAAGCCTGCTCGTGTTCTGCATCGTGATGATCAGCAGTGATTGTGTAGCTGACCCGAATCTGAGCCCTACTCTGGAGTAGTAACAGGCTGGCCTTCAAAAATTTCCAAATCTACGTTATTTATGGATGCCGTGTTAAACTTCTCCAGATTGACTCGTGTTCATCAATTTTCGTAAATGCCATAAAACCTTATTTGTATCTGTATTCTATAAGTATCGATAATAACAGGCTTTTAAAAAAAATAAACAGAGTTTATTTTTAAATATTGAGAACTTCTCGGCATTTCAATATTCATATCGTCTACTGCTTTGTCGCATTGATAGTTGACATCCCACTTGGGAACTCATTGGAGCACCTGGTGATAAATATATTCATTTCTATCATCTTACCAAAGACGCCAGCATCATTAATGCAAGGACAAGTGTTAACCTTTTTTTATCACGTTCTGCCAACCAACTGATGCTAATTTAGGAAGTACTGATTTCGTCTAAAATATGAAATGATTTACATTTAATATTCCTTATAAGAATCATTTCCAAAATGTTACATTGTAACGGTCAAAGAATCATGATACGGAATGGATGACGATGATGACAGTGACAGAGGCGCGCATTACCTATTATTCTAACCTTAGTATATAGCTGGAAGATAAGGGAAAATGTCTAGCCATTCTTCAAAATCTCCATATCAACCAGGATAGTTTTTCTTTATAGTTTCTTTTATTATAGGCGGAATATAATTTTGAGT
>Ga0157374_10004353_pt1 | contig 11919 bp, 7 predicted proteins | sample M25metaG_FD_115308 | JGI IMG/M metagenome (GOLD analysis project Ga0157374, IMG submission 115308) | Miscanthus rhizosphere microbial communities from Kellogg Biological Station, Michigan, USA - M2-5 metaG | ecosystem: Host-associated > Plants > Roots > Rhizosphere > Soil | place: USA: Michigan...
GCCGACGCGCCGCTGATCAAGGCGCAGATCGCCGTGCTCAAACGCGCCGGACTCGAACCGATGCTGTGGCCGCGCAACGCCGGTTCGTATCCAGGCTTCGTGTTCACCGGCCCGCCGCTCAAGCTCGCGTCGGGGCATTTCGGACTCGGCAACGGCAACGGCGCGCACGCACCCGACGAGTATTACCTGATCGAGTCGAGCAATCCGAAGGTGCAGGGTTACGACGGCGCGGTGATGTCATTCGTCGACTATCTGTACACGCTCGCCGAATAGCGCCTGTTCCTTTTTCCTGCGCACCGGCGAAGGAAAACCCCTAGCGTGCCTGCGATGTTTCGCGCGCACTATATATCTCGCGTTCAGCCAATTTTTCCGAAGCTGGATGGAACGCGAGACGCAGGGATTCTTTTATGGTGCGCGCGAACGGATCGTCGTCGATTGCGAGTTTGGACGCGGAACGCCGGCGGCAACTTCCGCACGACGAAACCGACATGTTGCGCCGGGTTCTGGCGATCCACGGCGAGATCGTGCAGGCCGGGCTCGACCCCCATCGCATCGTCGACGTCGTCACCCATCGCGCGCAGGAACTGACGCACGCGTCGGGTGCGGTCGTGGAAATCCTCGACGGCACGGAGCTCATCTACTGGTCGGCCAGCGGCAGTTGCCAATCGGAATTGGGAATGCGCGTCGGCACCCGGCAAAGCCTGTCCGGGCTGTGCGCGACGACCGGCCTCATCCTGCGCTGCGACGACAGCGAAACTGATCCACGCGTCGACCGGGAAAAATGCCGCAAGGTTTCGCTGCGCTCGATGGTGGTCGCACCGCTGAAGTGCGGCGACACCACCATCGGCGTGCTGAAAGTCATATCGCCTTACATCCACGCCTTCGGACCGAACGACGAGCGTGCGCTGTCGCTGCTCAACGATCTGATCGGCGCCATGCTCAGCCACGCGGCGCATCATGCCGCCCTGCAGGCGACAATGAATGCGCGCGCCGAAGCGGAACGGATGCAGCATGCCGAGCACGCGGATTCGGTCGAGCGCATCCGCGCGACGATCGACGAGGAAGCCTTCGATTTCGTCTTCCAGCCGATCGTGCGGCTGGACGACCGCCGCGCCATTGCGTTCGAGGCACTGGCGCGCTTCCCGCAGTTCCCCGGACAGCCACCGAATGTCCTGTTCGATGAAGCGCGCGCGGCGGGTCTCGAACTCGACCTGCAGCTCGCGGTCGCCGAGCAGGCGCTGTTGCGCATCGACGAATTGCCGCGCGATGCGAGCCTTGCCATCAACGTGTCGCCGGAAACGCTCACCTCGCCGGCGCTGGAATGGCTGTGCCGGCACAATCAGCCCCGGCGGCTCGTACTCGAGATCACCGAACACACCTCGATCGACGACTACGCCGCGCTGGCCGAACGCGTCTTCGTGCTGAAACGTATCGGCGTGCGGCTTGCCATCGACGATGCCGGCGCCGGTTTCGCCAGCCTGCGGCACGTGCTGCGGCTGCAGCCGGATCTCATCAAGCTCGACGCATCGCTTACACACGATATCGACTCGATGGCGCGCCAGCAAAACCTCGCCTCGGCGCTGGTGACCTTCGCCGAGGGCACATCGGCGAGCATCATCGCCGAAGGAATCGAAACGCAAGCCGAATTCGACACGTTGCGGAATCTGTGCATTCCGTACGGACAGGGCTATTTTCTCGGCCGGCCCGGCGCGCTGGTTTGATGGCCGCATCCGGTCGGGATGCGGCGTTCGATCGTAGCCTGACGCAATCGCTCGCCGGTTACGGCTTCTTCGCATCCTGCTGAGCGGGCGCTGCATCCGAATTCCACGTATCACGGATGTACAGCCACTTCCCGTTTTCCTTCTTCGAGACGGAAAGATATTTGCCGGTATCGGTCACCTTGCCCGCCTTGTCGGTAATCGAATACGTGCCCGACACCCACCCCATGTCGCCGCTGACGCCGCCGTCTGGTTTTGCTCCGAGGTGGAACGCGATGCCTTCCTTCGACGATGCAGCCATGTCGGCGGCAAGGAAACTGCGGATCGCCGCGCGGCCGCTGGCGCCGGCGGCGCCCGGCGGCATCAGCAAGGCTTTTTCATCGTACAGATTCGCCGCGGCGCCGGGATCATTGGCGTTGTACGCCTTGAGCCATGCCTGATCGACGGCATGCAGCGCCGCCACTTCGGCCGATGCGTCCGCCGCATAAACGTCGGACCCGAGAACAAGAAACACCCCCAACAATAGTGCTGCCTTCTTCATCGTCGTCATGATAACTCCCCATATCGAGAACTGGACTGAAGGATGCGCGGCGTTGAGCGCGCGCGCCGGATTGTAGGCACGCGCGCGCGCAAAAGGCACGCAAGGACGCACTTGACTGATCGATCAACTCCATTTACAGTCACTGGGTTGATCGATCAATCAAGTTATGACAGAACCCTCGACACGTGATCGTCTCGTTTTCGCCGCCCTGCAACTCTTCGCTGAGAAGGGCTACGGCTCGACCAGCGTGGCCGACGTCCGCCAGGCCGCCGACGTGCACAGCGGCAGACTCTAACACTTCTTTCCGGGAAAGCAGGATTTGCTGCTCGCCGTGCTTGAGGCGTATCGCAACGGCATCGGTCCGATGCTGCTGGCGCCCGCATGGCAAGGCGTGGACGATCCGATCGAAAAGATTTTCGCCCTCCTCGCCCAATACCGCCGCTCGCTTGCGATGACGGAATGCCAGTACGGCTGCCCCATCGGCAGTCTGGCGCTGGAGCTGCACGAGCCCGATCCGCCGGTCCGCAAACTGCTGGCGAAAAATTTCGAAGGCTGGGTGCTCGCGATCAAGGGTTGCCTCGACGACGCCGCCGACCGCCTGCCCGCCGCGTTGAACCGGCGCGAGTTGGCCGAATTCATTCTCACCACGATGGAAGGCGCGGTGATGCAGGCACGCACCTACCGCGACATCCGCCGTTACGACAATTCGGTGCGTCAGTTGCGAGCGTATGTGGATGCGCTGCTGCTGGAGACGCCTAAAACCAAACCGCGGCGAATCCGCCGCAAACGCAAAACCTGATCACTCAAATGGGGAGAACTGCCATGCGCGTATTGCCGATATTGATGGGCCTGTTCACAGCGACGACGGCTACGGCCGCCGAGTCGCCGTATGCACCACTGGATTTCCTCGCCGGACATTGCTGGAAAGGCACTCTTCCCGGCGATCGCGGCGAAGACACGCATTGCTTCACGCATATTTACGGCGAGCAATTCGTGCGCGATGTGCACGTCGTACGCGCGGCGTCGCATCCGGACTATCGCGGCGAATCCATCTATTACTGGGACAGCCTGTCAAAGGCGCTCAGATACCTGTACGTCGAAAGCGAGGGCGGTTCCAGCGCCGGCACGCTGAACAGCGCTGACGATACCCTGGTGTTCCCGCCTACGGAATATCAGCAGGACGGCAAGACCCAGGTCTATCGCAGCCGCTGGAAAAAAAGCGGTGCCGATGCCTACGAGGTGCTCACCGAGTTCAAGAAAGGCGATCAGTGGACGCTCGGCTGGAGCGTGCACATGGTGAAAATCGCCGACAAATAAGCGGGCGGTCCATGAAAAAAGCGCGCGTCAGCTTCTGAGGTGCGTGTTGAAGAACCCGATCGTGCGCTTCCAGGCCAACTTCGCCGCGGCTTCGTCGTAGCGCGGCGTGGTGTCATTGTTGAAGCCGTGCTCCGCGCCGGCATAAATGTATACCTGATATTTCACGTGGGCGGCTTTCAGCGCTTTTTCGTAGTCGGCCCAGCCTGAGGTGATGCGTTCGTCCTTTTCCGCGTAGTGCAGCATCAACGGTGTCTTGATCTTCACGGCGTCTTCGGCAGACGGCTGCGCGCCATAGAACGGAACGGCCGCGGCGAGATCCGGCACGCGCGTCGCCAGGAAGTTGGCGATGCCGCCGCCGTAGCAGAAACCCACCACGCCGACCTTGCCGTTCCCCTGCGGCAGATGCCGGAGGTAATCCTCGGCGACGACGAAATCCTCGCGCGTCTTGGCTTGATCGAGCTTGCCGAAAAGTTCGCGCGCCTTGTCTTCGTCGCCGGGATAGCCGCCGAGCGGAAACAGCGCGTCGGGCGCGAAGGCGATGAAATTGTCGAGGGCGAGACGCCGCGCAATGTCTTCGATGTGCGGATTGAGGCCGCGGTTTTCGTGCACGACCAGCACCGTCGGCAATTTTCCTTCGGACTTCGCTGGCGTCGCCAGATATCCGCGTAGCTTGCCGTATCCATTGGGCGAAGGAATTTCAACGTAGCTCGTCTTGATGTGCGCATCGTCGGGCGCAACTTGCGTCGCTTCGGCGAAACGCGGGTTCAGGGCGGCGAGCAGGCCTTCGGCCGTCATGCCGACGGCGGCGAACTGGCCAGCCCGTTTCAGGAAATCGCGGCGCGACAAAAAGCCGTGCACGTACTGGTCGAACAGCTTGAGTGCTTCCGGATGGAAATCGGCGGCGGTTTTGCGGGTCATGACCGGCTCCTTGTGTGCATTCGCAGAGCCGACCGGATGGGCCGCCCGCGGATTACATCATCTTAGTGCCGCGGCGGATTTTTTGGCGAAAAAAAGACCGCGCCCTTTCGAGCGCGGCCAGCGTTGGAGACTTTAAATCGATCAGAACTTGACGGTCACGCTCGCATGGTAATAGCGACCCAGCAGGTCGTACGTGGAGACGTCGGTGTTCGCATTGAGGACGTTGTTGAGGTACAGCAACGGCGGCTGCTTGTCGAAGATGTTGTCGACGCCAATGCCCACGTAGGTGTTGATCGGTTCGATGTTGTAGCCGATCGACGCGTTGTGGTACGTGACCGCGCCGTAATGCAGAACCGGTCCGACCGGGTTCGGGAAGTACGGATTGGTGCTCGATTCCACACCGGACGGGCCCAGGCGCGGCAGTGCATAGCCCAGCGTGATGCGGCCGATGTAGCGCGTGGTCCAGTTCGCGTTCCACGGACCCTCGTTCCAATCCAACGTCGCCAATGCGCGGACGCGGGCGAAGTTGCCGAACGTCTTGTCGAAGTGGCCGGCCAGGTGCTGCGTGAAGCCCGGTTCCGTGACGTTGTACTTCTGGATGTAGGTGGCATCCACACCGACACGGAAGTTGCCCCACTGCGTGCTCGGCAGACGGTAGTGAGCACCGACGTCCAGACCCTGGTCGACGAGGTTACCCGCGTTGAACGGATTCTCGATCACGAACTTGATGGAACCGTCGTTGGCGCGGATGATGTTCGAGCAGATCGGGCCTTGCGTGTTGAAGCAGTCCGTAAGGATGGTCTGCGCAATGCCGGGGCCCTGCACGATCAGGTTGTTGAGCAGGATGCGGTAGTAGTCGGCGTTGACCGACAGGCCCGGCAGCCATTCCGGATCGTAGACGAAGCCGTAGTCGAACGACTTGCCGTTTTCAGGCGTCAGGTGCGTGTTGCTGAGACCATGCTCGTTGGCGAAATTCGCACCCATCACGTAGCCGGTCAACTGCGCCAGCACCTGCGGCGGAACGTTGAAGCCACCGCACGCTTTGTTCGACGAAACGCCAGGCACGCCGGCGCACGGATCGACGGCGGTCGGCGCGTCACCGAGCGGACCGGAGAACAGGTTCGTCGGCGTCGGCGCACGGAACACCTTCGAGACGGTGCCACGCAACAACAGGTCTTCGATCGGACGATATTCGATCGCGACCTTCCAGTTGTTGGTGCTGCCGAAGTTCGAGTACTTCGAATAACGGTCGCCGATGTCGATGTTCAACGAATGCGCGAACGGTGCATCCTTCAGAATCGGAATCAGCAACTCGCCGTAGGCTTCCTTGATGTTGAAGCCGCCCTGCGAAGCCGCCGAGCAGATCGAGTTCGGGCCGGGGCAAATAAAGGCGCCCACGCCGTTGATGACGCTGTAGGAGTTCTGGATCAGCGGATCCACATTGCCGCCGACGTATTCCTTGCGATAGCTGCCGCCGACCGCCAGCTGCATGTCGCCCGCCGGCAGCGTGAACAGCGAACCGTTGGCCGAGGCGTCCCATTCCTTCATCTGATAGAGATTGTTCAGATACGGACTGATTTCCGCGGCCTTGAGCAGCGCGAGGGTGGTCGGATCGCTCTGGTTGAAGATATCGAGCGGTGTGCAGTTGCCTGCGCCCGGAGCCGTCGTACAGGTCAGCTCAGGCACGAGCTGGCTGAAGTTCAGATAGTTGAGGTTCTGTTGTTCGACCGTCAGCTTGCCGTAGCTGAAATGCGTATCCCAGTTCCAGCTCGACTCACCGAACGTGCCCTTCAGGCCGGCGTTGGCGAGCGCCGTGGTGTTGGCGATCTTCAGGCCGCGATTGCCGAGCGAGGTCAGGCGCAGCGCGATGGTGCGCGTGCGGCTTTGATCGGTGCCGAATTCGACGCCGAACGGGTTGTAATACTGATCGGCCGGAATGATGACGTTGTTGCTTGACAGATCGAACGGATACGGCGCGAGCTGCTGGTGTGCGACCATCTTGTGGTACAGCAGTTCGACGTACGCTTCGACGTTGTCGGTCAGCTTGTAGTTGCCGAGAGCAAACGCACCGGTGCGCTCGTTCGGGATCAGGTCGTAGTTGCCGACCGCCTGGAAGTTGAAGCCGTCGTTGGTGGAGTTGTAGCAGCGGAAATCCGCAGCCGTCGGCGGCGAGGCCAGGCTCGGCAGCTTGTTGCCCGACAGCGTGACCGAGGTGCATCCGAGCTGATTGGCGATCGGCGAACCGGCCGGCAGGAAGTAGCGGCCGCCCGGAGTGCGCGACGAACCGGCGTGCGTATTCACCTTCGTGTTGTAGATGTACTGCGCGACCGCCGACACTTTGCGGTTCGCGGCCGACACGGGATTCTGCTTGTCGTACTGCACGCCGACGAGGACGTTGCCCTTGTCGCTGGACTGGCCGAACAACATGTGGATCGCGCGGCGCTCGCCGTCGTCCTTATCCGATTCGCCGAAGTCGGCGCCGAATTCGGCACCCTGATAATTGGTGCGCGTGATGATGTTGACCACGCCCGCGATCGCATCCGAACCGTACACGGCCGAGGCGCCGTCGTTCAGCACTTCGATGCGTTCAACCGCCGAGATCGGCAGGATGTTCAAGTCCTGCAGCTGGAACGGAACGCGGTGACCGTTGATGAGGAGCAGCGTGCGGTTGGAACCTAAGCCACGCAGCGAGACACCGGCCGTGCCGGTACCGCCGTTGTTGACCTGCGGGTTCATCGCAGCACCGGCCATGGACGGCAGCTGCTGCACGAGGTCACCCAGGTTGACCTTGCCCGACGCCTGGATCTGCGCGCGGTCGATGGTGACAACTGGGCTAGCCGTTTCAATGTCGACACGGCGGATGTTGGAACCGGTCACCACGATGGTTTCGAGGGACTGGCCTTTGGTTTGCGTACCGGTGTCCTGCGCGTACGCAGTGACGGTGCCGGCCGATGCGACGGCGCCTAGCGATAAAGCTAGACGAACCGCCGACGATAGCTTATTCACGTCGAGTCTCATTACACACTCTCCAACGTCAGGGTTGTTTAAACAGATTCGGGACAAGTTCCTTCCTGGAACCGCCAAAACGGCACACCAACAGCCAAAAATGGCACACCAAAAGTTTCGGCAGCGGACGATACTAGCAACATTTGCTTAACATGGGAATCCCTAGACCTTGAAAGGTGCAAGAGATTGAATTTGTTAAGTCTTTTGCCTCGGAGAAGAGGCGTCGGAAGGGGCAGTTTTCGAGGTTTTACAACATCAATTCGTGTTCTGCCGACACGAAAGGATCACAAATCCTGATGATATTGGACGTAGGGGACGCGAGATTGCGTCATGTCCGGCTCGCGTGCGGAGGGCTCAACCATCGACGGCAGGTTGCCCGACGACCACAGGTTTTGCGCGCCGATACTGAAGACGCCACGCCACGGCGCACGCCAGGAAATGCCGAGATCCAGACTGCTCCAGTGCTGGCCGCTGTTGAGCAAATCCGCCGGTCCGAGCACGTGGCCGATGACCACGCCGCTGAACGGTCCGCTGCGCACGCCGACGCTGAGCGCGGCCTGATTGAGCGTCGGCAGCGCCGAATTGCCCGGCACTTCGAGTTGGATGCGGCCGAACGCGGCGCTTAGGTCCAGAGACTGATTTTCGTCAAAGTGCCAGCGGCCGCCGGCGCTCACGCTGGAACTCTGCAAGCTGCCGAGCTCGACGCCCGGAATGACCAGCGTGGGAATGCCGCTGCCATTGGTGCCGCTGAAGATGTCCCAGAACGTCGGCTGCGTGCCGCCGCCGAGATGCTGCTGATCGGCCGTGTGCAACCACGACAGACCGTAGCTCAAATCGACATCGAGATTGCCCGCCGTGATGCCAGTACCCAAATGCAGCGCGCCCGTGGTGGCGCGATTGGACGCGGCCAGGCAACGGCTGTCCAGACCGAACGAGAACGAGGGGTTGCACTCCAGCGGATTCACGCCCGCGTAGGTCGGCGCCAACACGATGCCCTGACCGAAACTCGCGTACGCGGCGACGTTGTCGCGCAGATGCAGACCGACGCCAGAGCTGACGAAATCGGTGACGTCGATGAATTTCAAATCGGCGGCCGGATCGATGCGCGGCGCGGGCGACAACGCCGGCGCACCGCTGTTCATCGCGACGATGGCGAGAATGCGGCCGTCCGGTGTGCTCCACAGCGGCATCACACCTTGCGGCTGATTCGGTGCCGGGTTGCCGATCATCGCCGGCGAATAGAAGAGCTGGTCGAAAAGACGCGGCGAGGTGTCGGCCTGCAGCAGGGTCACGTTCGGGCTCTGCGCGCGCGCAAGCGGCTGCCCCAGCATCAAGCCGGTGGACAGCAGCAGCGACAGCAGGGCGGAAATCGAACGCATGGCAGGCAGTGTGTGTTTGTCCTTAAGAGTACGTAACGGAACGGTGAGTTCCTTGAACTCCGCCACAACTACAGCAGCCGAAAAGGGCCGCAGACGGAGTTGAACCGGAATATATCAAACTTATGAAAAACTAACAATCGTTTTCGACACGGCTCGATCTCTGCATGCCCGTTATATTCAGATTATCGGCCGTCGTCGGAAGTCTTTAAAAATCGTTACACTAGCTAGTGTAAACAAGGGGTGGAAATGCGTTGGCTGTTTTCTACAGACGTTGCAGGACGGTTTTCCGATCAATGGCTTAGCCGATCGGCTTCGTGGGTGCGCTGAGCGCCTGCGCATGGCCGTACGTCCGCCCACCGCCATCGTCAAACCTGTAGCCACAGGCCCGTCGAGCGCACCTGAAGCGATGGTGCCGCTGCCGACGTCGATGCTGTTCGATCTATTCAAGGCGACGCATGCGCAGTCGCTGGCCGCCGCCGGACGCCGCATCGCGTGCGACTGGCTCGGCGCCGAAAGCGCCGACGTCTGCCTGCTCGCCGCGGATGATCACGCGCACGGACTCGATGCCGATACCCAGCGCCTGATGCGCCGCGTGTACGAGACGAATACGCGCGCCGTCGACACCGTCGGCCATAACGTGCGTGTCGCCTCGCCGCTGTACGTACAAGGCCTGCTAACAGGCGTGTTCATCGCCACGCTGCCGCTCGCCGTGTGGGATCGCGAGGAATGCCGAACGCGCTGGACGCAGGTGCTGCAACTGCTCGAACTGCGACTGGATCAGCTGCGCACATTGAAGGACATGCAGCAGTCGGTCACGCACCTGGAAGAAGCCGAGCGATTGCAGCGTGCGCTGTTCGCCATCGCCGAACAGGCCAGCGCCGACCGCGACATGCCGGATGTTTTCCGCAGCCTGCACGAAATCGTCGGCAGCCTGATGTATGCGGAGAACTTCTACATCGTTCTTTCCGATCCGGTTCGCGAGACGGTGCGTTTCGTGTACTTCGTCGATGTCGCCGACACGGAACCGCCGGACACCAGCGAAGACGTCGCCATGCGCGACCGCGTCGGCAGCCTGACCTGGCATCTGCTCAAGCGCGGCACCGCGATGCGCGGCACGCTGCAGCAGATCGAAGCGGAAGTCGGCCCCATTACCAACTTCGGCCCGGATTGCGTCGACTGGCTCGGCGTGCCGCTGCTGCGGGGCGGCAAGGTGGTCGGCGGTATCGTTGTGCAAAGTTATACCGAGTCGGCGCGCTACACCGATCGCGATCAGGCGCTGCTCACGTACGTCGCGCAACATATCCAGACCGCGCTCGAACGTCGTTCGGTGCACGAGGAACTCGAACGCCGCGTCGCCGAACGCACCGATGCATTGCGCGAAGCGAATCGTCTGCTGCAGCAACAAGTGCTCGAGCGCCAGCGCGGCGAGCGCTTGCAGGCGGCGCTGTTCCGCATCGCTGAACTCGCCAACAGCACCGAGAGTCTCGAAGAATTCTATGCGGCCGTGCATCGCGCGGTCGGCGGTCTTCTCTACGCGCGCAACTTCTACATCGCGCTGCTGACCGAGGATCGCGAACACCTCGCGTTCCCGTATTCGGTCGACGAACGCGACGAAAAACGCGCACCGCGCAAACTCGGCACCGGTCTCACCGAATACGTGCTGCGCACCGGCAGCGCATTGCTCGCCGATCGCGCCGGCCTCGAACGCCTGTACTCGAGCGGCGCCGCGCAACCGATCGGCACGCGCTCGCGGAGCTGGCTCGGCGTGCCGCTGATCTGCGCGGACCGCACGGTCGGCGTGCTCGTCGTGCAGTCGCATTCCGACGAACACCGCTACACGCCGCGCGATCAGGAACTGTTGACGTTCGTGTCGTACCACATCGCGAACGCTCTCGAACGCAAGCGCAACGCCGAATCGCTGAAGGAAGCGTATGCCGAACTCGAAGTGCGCGTGATCGAGCGCACCAGCGAACTCGCCGCGGCCAACCGCGAGCTGCGCGAACACATCGGCGTGCGTGAACGGATGGAGCGCCAACTCAAGCACGAGACGCTGCACGATGCGCTGACCGGCTTGCCGAACCGCAACTTTCTGCTCGACCGTCTGAGCCAGGCATTGGCGCAATTCCAGCGCGATCCGCGCGAACGCTTCGCCGTGCTGTTCCTCGATCTGGACCGTTTCAAGATCATCAACGATTCGGTCGGCCATCTTGTCGGCGACGAACTGCTCAACGAAGTGGGCGGACGCATCTCGGCGTGCCTGGAACCGCGCGATCTGGTCGCGCGTCTGGGCGGCGACGAATTCGCGATCCTGCTGCACGACATCGAAGATATCGAGGACGCCTGCTCGCAGTCGCAGCGCATCATCGACGCGCTCAACGAGCCGATTAGACTTGGCGGTAAAGAAGTATTTACGTCTACCAGCATCGGCATCGCCATTTCCTCGTCGCGCTATCTCAAGGCCGAGGAATTGCTGCGCGACGCCGACGTCGCCATGTACCGCGCCAAGGACGAAGGCCGCCATCGTTTCGCGGTGTTCGACGAGCATCTGCACAAGCGCGCGATGCAGCTTCTGGAACTCGAAAGCGACTTGCGCCACGCGCTGGCGCGCAACGAATTCATTCCTTATTTCCAGCCGATCGTGCGCTTGTCCGATCGCACCATCATCGGCCACGAAGCATTGTTGCGCTGGCTGCATCCGCAGCGCGGTTTGCTCGCGCCGGCGGATTTCCTGTCCGTCGCCGAAGAAAGCGGCGCGGCGGAATTGATCGACTGGCAGATGTTCGAGCGCGTGCTCGAGATCGCGCCGCCGCTGCTCGAGGGCGGCAAGTTCATCGGCTTGAATCTGTCCGGGCGCCACTTCCGTTCTGAGACGCTCGACGAAAAGTTGCTGGCGCTGCTGCGACGACATCACATCCGGCCTGAAAGCCTGCGCCTGGAAGTGACCGAACGCATGCTGATCGAGAATCCGCCGGCGGCCAAGCGCACGCTCGAATCGCTGCGCACGCAAGGGCTGGCCGTCTCGCTCGACGATTTCGGTACC
>Ga0157374_10004354_pt1 | contig 11917 bp, 12 predicted proteins | sample M25metaG_FD_115308 | JGI IMG/M metagenome (GOLD analysis project Ga0157374, IMG submission 115308) | Miscanthus rhizosphere microbial communities from Kellogg Biological Station, Michigan, USA - M2-5 metaG | ecosystem: Host-associated > Plants > Roots > Rhizosphere > Soil | place: USA: Michigan...
CACGGACATCGATGACAGGGAGGTGCTGCAATTACTGCGGCAAACGGAGGCTATACCACAAAGGCTTCTCCCTTTCAACGGCCACATATTTGTGCTTGATTATACACAACGCAGGCATGTCGGATTTACCGGGCAGACAAAAAGCATGACAGGCTATGATCCGAGAGATATTATGGATGGGGGGCTGGATTTTATACTCAATGTATTCCAAAAAGACGATTTTAAAATTTACAATGAAACAATTTTTCGCAAGATCACAACATTCTTAAAAGGGACGCCGTACACGCAACATCCCCAGTTTCTATTTTCATTTACCCATCGGATAAAGAAAGCAGATGGCAGATGGGTACATTTATTCCAGCAGGGAAGTTATATCACCGATCCTAAAACACTTCTCCCCGTCTGTGTCATCGGCGTGTCAACTGACATAACACCATTAAAGAAAGACAATTCGATTATCTTTTCTATTGATAAAAGGAAAACGGAAACGGGACTGTTTAATTACAATAACATACTCACAGATCATTATTATCCTGACCCTGAAGAATCACGCTTATCAAGGCGAGAAAGGGAAATACTCGGCAGGCTTGCCGATGGCCTCAGCAGTAAAGAAATAGCTGCGAAACTCCATTTGAGCGAAAGCACGGTGGTGAACCACCGCAAAAACATGCTGAGGAAAACAAACACAAAAAACGTGGCTGAGCTGATACGATATACTATCAACAAAGGAATTATTTGAAAACATCTAATGCAAAGGATAAAAGCAATTCATTAAATGCCTGGGGTGCCGCCTTATTTATAAAATGACCGGCATGTTCAATCAAATAGACCTTCTTATTCCATAATGGCTCAAAGTCATCGAGATAATTTGTTTTGATGAGCGTTTCATCCTTGCCAAATGCAACACAGACCGGCAAGTTCCATTTTTTTATATTTTCAAGCTCATCGGTTAAATCATTTTCAAACATCGCTTTTCCAAGTTCTTCCCTAAATGCAGGATCAGCAGCTCTGTACGTTTTGATATAATCCTCAGCTGTTTCTTTATTTTTTTCATGCAAAAAAATGTAGTCATGCAATTCCTGGTCAGTAGGGTTTGCAGCAACTATTACATGCCCGTTTGGTCCGGGTGTCAGAATTTTTTCAGCTGTGACAACTTCATTGACAATGCAGGGACTTTCCAGCAATATGCCAACGCAACCCGGCAAAGGCGGGGATATTTCACCGATTATGTTGGTTCCATACGAAAGACCTACCAATAAGAATTTTTTTAAACTGTATTTTTCGACAATGGCCTGGACGAGCAAACCCATTTTTTTGGGGCGGTAACCGGTCGTATCATTTTGATACCACCCCGATTGTCCATTTCCCGGTAAGTCAAAAGCTATTAATTGATATTTGTTGCTTAACTTTTCATTTTCAAATTGAGGAAACCATGCGTCGGAATCCATGCAGCTTCCATGTATGAAGATGATTGCATCTGTGCCGGATCCACCGTATTTAGTAGTGATAGAAATCCCATTAAAATCGATTGTTTCATTTTTAATCATAAGCAGCGTTTTAGTGGAATGTGCAGGAGAAAGTTAACACGAAGAATCTCTAAAGCAATATTCCGCTCAAAAATAAAAATGCAACACTGAAGTAGATAACGATGCCGGTCACATCAACCAACGTAGCAACGAAAGGGGCCGAGGATACAGCCGGATCAGCGCCTAATTTTTTTAAAATGATCGGCAGCATAGAACCAGATAAAGTGCCCCACAAGACAACACCAATCAATGATACTCCGACGGTAAATGCGACCAACAACCAATTTGGTCCATAGAGATCGCGAATCACCCCATGCCGCATTAGTTCATGCCAGAGAGCAATACGAACGAAGCCAATGAGACCAAGAATGGTTCCTAACAATAAGCCTGATAAAATTTCTCTCCTCATTACCCGCCACCAGTCAGAGATATGAACCTCACCTACTGCCATCGCCTGGATGATTAATGTGCTGGCTTGCGAGCCGCTATTCCCGCCACTGCTCATGATTAGAGGAATGAACATAGCGAGCATGGTAGCTTTTGCAATTTCATCGTTAAAATAGGCCATGGCCGTAGCCGTCAGCAGCTCACTCAAAAATAAAATAATGAGCCACCCGACTCTTTTTTGGATAAGTTTAAAGAAAGGAGTATCCAGGTAGGGAGCTCCCAGGGCAACTGTACCGCCGATTTTTTGAATATCCTCGCTGAATTCTTCTTCAGCTACCCAAAGAATATCGTCAATAGTTACAATACCCAGTAATTTATTACTGTTGCTTACAACGGGCAGGGCTACACGGTTGTTCATCTTAAATACTTCGCTTGCTTTTTCCTGGTCGTCGAAAGCATTGAGTGCAATATAGCGGTCATCCATAATCTCCGAAACCTTCCTGTCCGGGGGCGCCAACAAAAATTCCCGGATTCGTATGTCATCCATAAGCTCACCATTTTTATTAATGACGTAAATCACGTCAATGGTTTCGCTGTCCTTTCCCCGCTTGCGTATGGTCTCGAGCACTTCCGCTACAGTGTTATTTTCATATACGTACACATAATCCGGAGTCATTAACCTCCCCACACTGTTTTCAGGGTACCCCAGTAATGAAAGGGCCACCTTTCTTTCGTCAGTATTGAGCAGCTTGATGAGCTCTCTTACTACATTGCTGGGTAGTTCTTCCAGGAAATCCGTTCTGTCATCGGGAGGAAGCTCATTCAATAATGCAGCTGTTTTATGCGGCGACAATTCTTTGATGATGTTTTTCTGATTGGTTAGTTCAAGTATCTTGAAAACACTGGCGGCGCGATGTACCGACATGTGAGAGATAATGGCCACTTCATGATCCGGGTAATCAAAGATCAATTTAGCGACATCACTGATATTCTGATCATCGAGAAACTCAGAAAGCTTTTTGTTGTCGCCCGTTTCAATAATGGCTTCAAATTGATCTCGAAAATCGATATGTTCCACTTCGGGACTCATGCGGCAAATTTAAGAACTCAGGTCAAAGAACACAGAGTTGCAAAACAAAATGATCATTAATTTCAGGTTGGAAAAAATGATTTTACCCTCTCTTTATATTGCGGAAACGAAATTGATGGGGCGGGGTGTGTTTACTTCAGCAGATATCGACGAAGGAACGGTTGTTGAGGAATCACCTGTTATTGTAATGAGTAAAGGAGAAAGAAAATTACTTGACCAGACACTATTGCATGATTACATATTTGAATGGGGTGAAAAAAAAGACGAGTGCTGCATGGCCCTGGGATATATTGCCGTTTATAACCACTCTTATCGATCCAATTGCGAATACGAAATGGATTTTAACAGGGAAATGATCTCAATCAGAACAGTACATTTTATAAAAGCCGGGCAGGAATTATTTATCAACTACAATGGGAACTGGAACGATGGTAAGCGCGTGTGGTTTGACGCGAGGTAAGTAAAATCAAAGTCCAAAAGTCAAAACAGGAATAATCATTTGCAACCCATTCGATCCGCTAATGTTTAACCTACAAAGATATCCGCAGGCCCCAACAATTAGTTTAAATAAAAAAGCCGGAAAGAATTCCGGCGGAACTTGGTTTCATAGGTTTGAATGACATAAACGCTCTGTTCATAGGGTGATACATTGCATGAAATTTTCGAAATAGGTACTTAGGGATTTGCTTTCAGTTTTTCCTAATTCTTTTGTTAGCATGTTTAGGAATTCATTCAGTGAAGACAGAAACTTATTGGTTGCCGTGCTCAGGTTCAACACCTGTCGTCGGTACACCTGGTTTAAGATGTTCTCAGGTATCAATGCCTTCACTTTATTGGCGGGGATGTAAACATCGAGCCTGTTTACAGACCCGGGGTTTTCATAGCGATGGGCGAAGGGGACATTCGCTACCATCAATTGTATGCTCTCCATAACAGGAGAATAATTTACACTGATATTGTTAGCAGATTCAAATTCGTATTTGTTGTTCCTTAAAACTGTCTGGACAGAGAGGATGATGCCGCGCTCTTGAGCAGGATCAAAAACCGTGGACGTTTTATTCTGAAGGCTGCCCTTCAGCGTCAGGAAACTTAAGTCAGGCAAACGATTGTCATACACCTTAATCAGCTCCTGCTGGTCAGCAGTTGAATCAAAATTTTTTATTTTGATCCTTCCATTTTCAATTGTATAAACCATTTTCAACGTCCGTATTAATTTCGGAGTGCAAAGGTAATTTGTACTAAGTACACATTAGTACTCCAAAGAGGTTAAGTAGTAGTGCTGGAGGACAGTTTATGCAACGAGCTGGCTTGGCAAAACCCCAAATTCCTTCTTGAAGGCCTTTGAAAAATTACTGAGATTGGCAAAGCCGATACGGTAAGCGGCTTCTTTTATATTGGTTTCCCCGGTCTCGATCCACTTTCTTGCCTTAGACAAACGATTGTGATTGTAAAATTCATAGAGTTTCATGCCATATACCTCTTTGAAGCGCTTTTTTAATTTGCTGCTGCTCATGAGGGCAACGCGCGAGAGATTATTGATCGATGGAAATTTCTCCAACTCTTTTTCAGACAGGATCATCTCCACTTCTTTAAGCCCATCCATATCTTCTTCCTTCGGCTTTTTTGCCCTGGCCACAGGCATTTCGGTGATCAGGAGACGGTTGAGAACCTTCTCTATCAATAATAATATACGGTTGTACAAGACGATCTGCCCCAATTCATCATGGACATCGGTTTTAAAAATCTCGCGCAACAAAATATCCTCGTCCTTTGCTATAGCTCGTTTGTCACGGTCCTTTAAGCGCGATTGAGAATATTCTTTTAAATAATGGAAGACGTCCCTTTTTAAGAATTTACGAAGCAGGGAATGCTTGAAGTAAACGCCGATCAACTTTAACTCAGTATTCTTTGAATACTGAACTTGTATTGGGTAATTGGTAGAAGAAAGGAAAACAACCCTTCGTTTTACGTTCCCGGTGTATTCCACCTTGTCAAGATCCGTGCTAACCTGGTAAAGACCTTTGGTATCAACCTGGATAAAGTATAAAAGCAAGCTGGTTTCGTCAATAGCCTGTCGGTCAAGTATTATATCATCATTGAACTTTGCCTTCATTACTAAAAACGACATCGCGTCGTTGATGATCTTGCCATAGAAATACCCTGTGCCAAGACTCGAAGGCAATGAAAGGAAATGATCGTCGGGATTGATTTTTAGAAATTGTCCCCAATCATCAATAAATTTCTCGAAATCTTTTACTGCATACCTGAAATGTATCATGAACAAGAAATTCTTCTATCAATTTAATAAAAAACCCAATCAAAAATTTAGCGAAGAAGATTTTTTATCTCCTGTAATTTTATTAAGGCTTCGACGGGTGTCAGCCGATTAATATCGATCCCTTCCAATATTTTTCTGATCTCTTCAAAAGTTTCTGTGTGGGCCTCGAAAATGGAGAGCTGTAGCTGAGGTAGTGAAATATTTTTGATTCTTTCTCTTTGATTTGTTGCTCCGTGGGCTGGTCCGGTAGGTTGCTCCTCATCCACATGCTGTGTTTCAAGATGTTTCAATATCTCATTAGCCCTTTCAACAAGTCCGGCGGGCATACCGGCCATCTTTGCCACGTGAATGCCAAAACTGTGAGTGCTGCCACCCCTGGCGAGTTTTCGCAGAAAAATGATCTTGTTCCCGGCTTCCTTATTGGCTATATGATAATTCTTTACTCCCGGAAACTTTTCTTCCAACTCATTTAACTCATGGTAATGAGTGGCAAATAAAGTCTTGGGCTTATGGGGTGAGGAATACAAATATTCGGCTATGCTCCAGGCAATGGAAATACCATCATAGGTGGATGTTCCTCTGCCAATTTCATCGAGCAATATTAAGCTGCGCGGCGTCATATTATTGATGATGGAAGCCGTTTCATTCATTTCCACCATAAAAGTTGATTCGCCGCCACTCAAATTATCAGAGGCACCGACCCTTGTAAATATCTTATCCGTTAAAGGAACTCTTGCTTCGTTGGCCGGAACAAAACTTCCTGCGTGGGCCATCAAAGTGATCAGGGCAGTTTGCCGGAGCAAGGCAGACTTACCACTCATGTTAGGGCCTGTGAGGATGATGATCTGCTGTTCGGTCTTGTTGAGCTCAAGGTCATTGGAAATATATGCTTCTCCAACGGGCAAATTTCTTTCGATCACAGGATGACGGCCATCCTTTACCATCAATTCCTCCCCCTCATGCAATTGCGGTTTTTTGTATTGATATTGGAGAGCATTGTATGCAAAACAGCTGGCACAATCAAGGATGGCAAGGATATTTCCATTGGTTTGAACAGGAGCGAGATAATCCATCAGCTCATTCAGCAAGGCTTCATATATCTGCCATTCGAGCTGCAATATCTTCTCTTCAGCACCTGTTATTTTTTCTTCATAGACCTTCAGTTCAGGAGTAATGTAGCGCTCGGCGTTGGCCAGCGTTTGTTTTCTCATCCAGGCCGAAGGCACTTTATTCTTATGCGAATTGGTAACTTCGAGATAGTAGCCGAATACATTATTGAAACCGATACGCAATGAAGAAATACCCGTAGTTTCCGCCTCCTTTTGTTGTAATTGCGCAAGATAATTTTTCCCGGTATGGGCTATTGCCCGTAATTCGTCGAGTTCGGCGCTTACCCCACTATTGATCATCCCCCCTTTAATAGCAAGGGCAGGAGGGTTTTCGACAATCTCCTTAAAAATTTTATCCGCAATATATTGGCAGGGGTTTAATGCATCGCCTAACCGTTTCAGGTATTCATTTTCCGTTCTTGTACAAACCTGTTTAATATCATGTACCTGTTTCAATCCCTTCGCCAAATGCAATAATTCTCTGGGGTTGATCTTTTTTAATGGAATTTTCGAGACCAGGCGTTCTACATCACCGCATTGTTTGATGGCATGTGTGATCTTATTGCGTAGTTCTGTTTGAAGAATAAAAAATTCAACAAGGTCCAGGCGTTCATTGATCTTTTGAATATCCTTCATAGGAAATACAAGCCATCTCTTCAATAATCTTGCACCCATGGGGGACACGGTATTATCCAATACTTCGAGAAGCGTACGGCTGCCTTCATGGTTACTGACAACCAATTCGAGATTGCGGGTTGTAAAACGGTCCATCCACAAAAAATCTTCCCGGTCAATTCGCTGGACATTGGTGATATGCTGAAGATTCGGATGTTCTGTGTCTCTTAAATAATGAAGAATAGCTCCAGCCGCTGTGAGCCCTTTGTCCAGATCTTCTACACCAAATCCTTTTAGAGAATGCGTTTGGAAATGTTTTAACAAAACATCCTCCGCGTATATTGGATCAAAGATCCATTCGTCGAGGGTGTAGATATATGTCTTGCCACCAAAATACTCTTTGAATTTTTTTTGTTGGCGACGCTGAAACACAACCTCAGCCGGTTTGAAGCTTTGCAACAATTTATCCGCATATTCGCGGTCACCTTCGGCTACAAAAAACTCACCGGTTGAAATATCCAGGAAAGCCAGGCCGTATTGCTCGTTTTCGGCAAAATGAATCCCCGCTAAAAAATTATTGCTGCGGTGTTCAAGGATCTTGTCATTAATAGCCGTTCCTGGCGTTACCATTTCGGTAACACCTCTTTTTACAATTCCCTTTGCGAGCTTTGGGTCTTCAAGCTGGTCACAGATGGCGACCCGGTAGCCGGCTTTTACCAGTTTATGCAAATAAGTGTCGAGTGCGTGGTAAGGAAAACCGGCAAGATCGGAGGAAGCAGCGGCACCATTATTCCTTTTCGTCAAAGTGATTCCCAACACTTGTGAAGCAATGATGGCATCGTGTCCGAAGGTTTCATAGAAGTCCCCGACGCGGAAAAGCAAAACAGCATCTGGATATTTTTGCTTGATCGCCTTGTGCTGCTGCATTAAAGGAGTTTCATCCACTTTCACTTTTGCCATCTTGATTGAATCAAACAGCAAATATAATTGCTTTAGTTGCTCTCATTTTAATCAACTGACGAATGTGAATTACTTTTGCGTCATGCGAAAACTTAGTATGGAAGAATTGAACCGGAAATCGGTAGAAGAGTTCAGGCAGTCAGAAAAACTTCCTATTGTGGTAGTCCTGGAGAATATTCGCAGCGCATATAATGTAGGCAGTGTTTTTCGCACTTCGGATGCTTTTTTACTGGAATCTATTTACATCTGTGGTTACACGGCACATCCTCCTCATAAAGAAATAAAAAAAACGGCTCTGGGCGCTGAAGAAACGGTAGAATGGAAATATTTCAAGAAAACAACTGAGGCGATCAACGAATTGAGAAAAGAAAACTACAGGATATATTCGGTAGAACAAGCTATCAACAGTCATCTGCTCCAGCAAATAAAGCTTGAAAAATATGAAAAACTTGCGGTGATATTTGGAAACGAGGTGACGGGCGTTGAGCAATCAACCATTGAATTGACAGACGGATGTATTGAGATTCCACAATTAGGAATGAAACACTCGCTCAATATTGCAACAGCAGTTGGAGTAGTGCTTTGGGAGTTTGTAAGAACCAGGATACCCCTAGGGAAGAATTGTGAATAAGAACCGGGATTTAGAGGATTAGAAGGATGAAATGAAATATTGGGATAGCTTTGCTTCTTTGCGTTTCTTTGCGACTTTGCGTGAAATAATATGTCAACAGTAAAAAATTATCTTTCTCTCATAAAGTTTTCTCACACCATTTTTGCAATGCCTTTTGCTTTGATCGGATTTTTTATTGGAATGTTTGAATATAGCTCTATTATTCCGGGCTGGCATAACAGGATTTTCTCGCCTTTATTTGACTGGGAATTGCTATTTACTAAATTGATACTTGTCATTCTCTGTATGATCTTTGCCCGCAGTGCTGCCATGGCATTCAACCGGTACCTTGACAGGAACTTCGATGCAAAAAACCCAAGAACCGCGATCCGGGAAATTCCGGCGGGTATTATTTCTGCTAACAATGCGCTGGCTTTTACAGTGACTGCTTCCGTTCTTTTTATAATCACCTGTTATTTTATTAATCGGATCTGTTTTTTTCTTTCGCCTATTGCCTTGCTAATTGTACTAGGCTATAGCTATACAAAAAGATTCACTCCCCTTTGTCATTTGATACTTGGTCTTGGTTTATCGTTAGCACCTATTGGAGCTTATCTAGCCGTAACAGCTCATTTTTCGCTGTTGCCAGTTCTGTTCTCGTTATCTGTGATCTTCTGGGTTAGCGGATTTGATATCATTTATGCTTTGCAGGATGAAGAGTTTGACAAATCCCAGAGGTTATATTCAATTCCTGCATGGCTGGGAAAGAAAAAAGCGCTGAAAGTTTCGGAGATATTGCATGTATGCAGTGCTGCTTGTATCATAACTGCAGGCCTGCTTGCACATTTTGGATGGTTATACTGGGTGGGTGTATTGGTATTTTGCGGAATGTTGATCTACCAGCATTCGATTGTCAAACCCAATGATCTGAAAAGAGTAAACCTGGCCTTTATGACCGCAAATGGAATTGCCAGCGTGGTTTTTGCGTGTTTCGTAATTGCGGACCTATTCATCAATTAAAAATCATGAGTCGCATTCTTGCAATAGACTATGGTCTTAAACGCACTGGTCTTGCAGTCACCGATCCGCTGAAAATTATCGCTACCGGACTTACAACGGTCGAATCGAAACAACTTATTGCATTTCTTAAAGATTATTTTAGTAAAGAAGAAGTGGAATTGATGATCATAGGGGAACCCAAAAACCTTGACGATTCCGATACTCATGTCACTCAGTTGGTAAGAAATATTATAAAGGAACTTCAAAAAAATTTTCCAGCAATTCCTGTTAAAACTGTCGATGAGCGTTTCACTTCGAAAATGGCCAGCAGGGCTATGATTGAAATGGGGCTAAAGAAAAAACAAAGACAAAACAAGGCGCTTGTGGATGAAATTGCGGCGACTATCATGCTGCAGGAATACCTAAAACATTTTTAGACGGGTAACTTAATTCGACCTCGTCCTCATTTTCGAAATGAGCCAATTCCTGTTTTTATCGCAAATCATATTGGCCGTGAATTTTCCGCCAACATTGACAGTGTCTTTGCCCGATACGATCATGGTTTGATTGTAATTGCCATTCACGATCGCGGAATCATCCGTTATGGAACTCGAAACGACCTGGTCATGATTATCGACGACGCGAACGTTCTTGAAGGAAGAAAGAAAGAATAAATAGAATCCCTTCCTTTAACGGGAGACTGATCTTCATGCCCGATTTCGGCATCGGTTGTAAATAGCTGTGCGATCGAGTCAGCCTTCATTTCCAGAACTAATCGTTCGTAGTTCTTTATCACGTCTTGCGGAGACGTCTTAACCGAAGTCTCTGAACACGAATAAACGCAGATGGAAATAGCGAGCATATAGAAAGGCTTGCACATGAAATGAGGCTATTTTTTTGAGAGAGCAATAATATCGCTCACTTCCAATATTTGTTTGTCGTATCCTTTTTCGACAGAATTAATCATGGCTAGCCCCACTTCTTTCAAGGAGGAGACGGATGCGGGAGCCAATAATTTTATAACAGGCAGCAACCATCCAAGGTATTTGTAAAGACTGAGAGTATTTTTTAAACCTTTCGTCGGAGTCATCACCCCCGGACGAAAATTGTAAACCTTTTTGAAATTTAGTTTCATCAGGTCGGTCTCAGTTTTTCCTTTTACTCTTGCCCACATCATTTTTCCATTTTCATTAGTGCTTCTTCCCGATACATAGCAAAATGTCATTCCCCGGTTACGCGACACTAGGGTATTGGCAAAATTCATCGTTAATTCATAAGTAAGTTTATAATATTCTGGCTCTTTCATTCCGACGGATGATACACCCAGACAAAAGAAACAGCCATTGTAGCCTGAAAGTTGATCCTGGATTGAAGTAAGATTAAAAAAATCCGGAACGAGAAGCTCTTTTAATTTCGGATGATTGACTCGACAAGTTCTTCGTCCAACCACAAGAACTTCTTCTACATCACCATGCAGCAGGCATTCGTGTAACACACCTTCGCCAACCATACCTGTCGCGCCAGTGAGGATTGCCTTTATTTTCATTTGTTAACCAGTAAAAGGTTATTCTTTGAATACAGTTCCTTCTGGTTCGTTGGCGGGACTTTCAAAGAAAAGCTTATACCCATCCGGGTCTGCGACTTCGGTTACCCACATGTTGTTTCCAACAAAAGGAGTTTTTGGTACCAGGCCACGTGGTCTCACTTCACGATAAATCGCCAGCGCATCTTCGCACGTAAAACAGATAGATACCCCGACTCCCAACTTTCCTTCCGGAGTCCAGGAATCATAGCCCTCGTTTTTAAATTCCTGTAGCATGATCGCGGCACCGCCCAATTGTAACCAGCACCAACGAAGCTTACCGTTATCGATCCATTTATTGATCATCTCAAATCCGAGACCATCGATATAAAAACGGAGTGATTGCTCGATGTCAGATACTGCAAAAAAAGGAACTGCCTGTTTTACATTTGATTTGATCGCAGCTTCGGGATTCATCCTATTATAGTTTAACCTTTAGATAAAAAATTGGTCACCTCGTGATCACTCATAATCACAACTCATGACTCATAACTTATTTCCGCTGGTACACCCTTACATAATCGATCAACATCTGTTGCGGCCAAATGGCATCATCAACACCTTTTTGACCACCCCAGTTGCCACCGACCGCAATATTGAGAATTAAGAAGAATTTATTATCAAATGGCCATGCATCGTAGCCTGAATGTTCATTGGAAAATGACATGTAAGAGTTACTGTCAACTGATATTTTGAGATTGTCCTTGTCCCACTCAACAGTATACAGATGAAAACTATCCGAACAATCCATTACCGGTACC
>Ga0157374_10004356_pt1 | contig 11915 bp, 5 predicted proteins | sample M25metaG_FD_115308 | JGI IMG/M metagenome (GOLD analysis project Ga0157374, IMG submission 115308) | Miscanthus rhizosphere microbial communities from Kellogg Biological Station, Michigan, USA - M2-5 metaG | ecosystem: Host-associated > Plants > Roots > Rhizosphere > Soil | place: USA: Michigan...
CACAGGGCCGCTGACCTGGTATCCGGTGTCATGGTAGTTGAGCGCCGGAATTCTGCCGGATCCAAAACCGTAGCTGGCGGCATTGAGTGACTTGTTACGGAAATAGTCATACACCAGGCCGTGGATGGTGTTCGATCCGCCTTTGCTGATCTGGTTGTAAAGAACACCGCCTGTGCCGTACTGGGCCGAGAACAGCGAGTCGCTCATCTTCACTTCGCCGATGACGTCGAAAATCGGGGTGTTGATGACGTTGTTGCTCATCGGGGAGCTGGTAGATGCGCCGTCGAGCAACGCATTCGAGAACGGCATGCTGCCGTTGGCCGAAACACCACCCATTCCGGGGTTGCTGGTGTTATTGCCGTTCTGCGGAACACCCCTGGTACCGGGCTGCAGAATGATGAACGATTGCCAGTCCGGTGTACCGGTCTGCGGCAGAACCTGCAGTTGTTCAGAGGGGAGTGTCGCCGAAAGTTCAGCAGTGGTCGTTTCCAGCAACGGGGCAGCGTCATTCACGACGACCTGCTGAGTTGTCTGTCCTACGCCCAATTGAATGTTCAGGCCTATTACGCCGACGCGCAACACGAGCGGTCCGCGCTGCAGGCTTGAAAAACCTTCTTTGCTGTAGGTGATTGTGTAGCGATCTTCAGGAACGATCGGGCCGGTGTCGTACAGGCCGGCGTCGTTGGTTGTTACAACGCGCTCTGTTCCCTTGTCGAGATCTTTTACCTTGACCGTTACGCCGGGGATTACTGCCCCAGTTGCGTCGGTCACGGTGCCGGTGACGTCTGCTGAGTTTGTCGCCTGGCCAAAAGCCATGCCCGTGCAGAGTACGCACAGCATGCCTAGGGCATGCATCCGTATCTTCATTGTTTGCCTCCAACTTAAGGTTTATTTCCGTCCAAAATCTACTTACTGAAGAAGCTGCATTGAAGCGCTTCTTCAGCGGCCCCATTTGAGTGCTCCGTCGGGAAAACGATTTCTTGCTCGAGGTGCAGTCATTTCCTTCAGAAGTTAGGGCATCGTAGTTCAGCGAAAATTGGTCTGACAAGAGGTATTTTTCGAATTGTGTCCTCGAATAAATCGATGTATCGTTGGCTATACCGAATTTCCAGCTACGGGTATACTACCTCTCGAGGATTTTTCGAGGATTGTAACCTGATCGAAGTCCTTGGACCGAACCTCAGCGGCCCACCCACCTGCAATTTACGGCAACTCAAAACAAAGTTTGAGATACGGCAAATGCGGAAGCACTGGCGGAGGCCTCGATTGGCTTAGGCATAAGAACAAAAAAAGACGCTTTGCCCTGGTCTGAAATACGCCGAAGACAAAGCGACTCTGAGGAGTTTAGTTCATTGATCTCTGGTCGCGGGAGAAGTTCGATTAAGTCCCTTCTCCCACGATCTAAGCTAGGCGTTCATTCTCTAGAACCGGATGTGACCAACCAGTGAAACGCCGCGCCCGCCCACGGTGGTTTGCGTGATTTGCCCGTGACGGCCTGGGCCGATGATCGTATCAGGGTTGGCGAACGATGGATGGTTAAAGAGGTTCGTTGCATTCGCGGCTAATTCAAAATTGACCCGCTCATAGATCTTGAACGTCTTGTGAATTGAACCATTGAACACATGTAAGCCAGGCCCGTAAATGCTGTTGCGCCGCATGTTGCCCAGTGTTCCCGGAGTGGGAGACTGGTATGCGGTCGGGTCGTACCACTGGTTGATAGTTCCACTCTTGCCAGATGCACGCGGATCGCCCACCTGGTTCGGATACCATTTGAAGCCCGATGCCTGGTTAGTTGAAGCGTAGCTGTTGTTCACAGACCCCATATTGGGTGTGAAGGGATGCCCGCCTTGACCCACAAAGGTGAGAGACATCGTCCAACCGCCGATGACCTCATCCGTCACCGCGTTATTGTTAAGGTACTTACGGCCCCTGCCGAATGGTAGTTCATAAGTACCGTATGCCTTAAACGCACTGCGGAGGTCAAAGTTCGCTGCACCATAGTTGGCTTGGGGGTCATAGGCATTCTGCCAGATCGTCGTACCTTGCTGCGATCCCCAACCGGAGGAATCCTGGCTATCTGTCATATGTGCCCAGGTGTAGTTGGCGTTCATTGTCAGGCCGTTGCCGAAGCGCTGGCTAAATACTCCCTGCAACGAATGGTAGTTCGTTGTCGCTATCGGATGGAATCCGCTGATGGCCTGATATTGGGGATAAGGGCGACAACTTTTGCCACCGCACCCCGTTGTAAGGTCGTTCGGGCCCAGATTGCCCACCGGCACCTGATCGAGATCGGTATTGTAAAGAAGGTTTGTCGCGTGACTACCCACGTAGCCTACCGAGGCCATCGTGTGCGTGCCGAGCTGCCGCTGCACAGTTATATTCCAGTTGTAGAGGTGCGGTATCGCCTGATCGTACTGCATATAGGAGACCGCCTGGCCGTTGTAAGCTTCCGGGGTAGTCGGTGCTGTGACATAGAGCGAGTTGACGCTCTTCCCGGCTGTTCCTTGATAGTTCGTGTTTCCGTCCGAAGACAGGATAACGACAGGCTTAATGTTGCCGGTGGAATCTGCCTGACTGCCGCTGGAACTGCGGGCATTTCCCATACAGCAGCTGGCGTAGCTATCCACGTTCCATGGGAAGGTGTACACGCCAAAGCCACCATTCAATTGCGTCTTTGGAGTCAACTGGTAAGCAACGCCAACCCTTGGCAGCCAGTTGTTCCACCTGTTCTGCTGCAAACGCTCTCTGCCGTTGGCAGCGGTCAGCGCATACCACATTGCGCCCAGGGTGTTAGTGGCGGGATTCATAACCGTCGGGTCGAACGCCCGCTGGTTCTTTGAGGCATCGATCCATCCCGTTCTTCCCTCCCAGCGCAAGCCAAGGTTCAAGGTCAGCTTGGGGCTGATCTTATAGTCGTCCTGAACAAATATCCCGGGATTTTTGAGCCGCCCGTAATAGACGGGTGAGTGCAAAGCGGACCAGTTCTGGGTATAGCCCAAAAGAAAGTCAGCGTACGCATCGCCTCCGGTCGTCGTACCCGTGGTATTTCCTTGCTGGGTATAGACACCGGTATACCCGAGGTTCGCCGAGACTTTATTGCCCCACGCCGTGGAGTCAGCGCGGAAGAAGAGCATTTCACCTCCGAAGTGGAGAGAGTGGCGGCCGCGGACCATCGTCACCACGGCCGACTCAGTGAACACATTCTCTCTGTAGTTGGCGGAAGTGCCCGGGCCAAGGGCATAATAGTTGCCGATATTGATGTTCGGGAAAATGTCAACCTTGGCGAACTGCAAGCCCAATTTGGTTGGCCATCCCGCACCATCCGTTGGTGACTTCAGCAGGTCATACTCTCCCATCCAGCCAGAACGCGCTTCGTTGATGGTGTGCGAACTGAAAGTGTGGACGTCAGTGAGTTGGGCGCTCTCATTCTCCACGTCGGCAACAGTGACGTTGACCGGATAGACAATGCCCGTCGCCGGGAAGGTAGTTGGGTAGTTATAGGCCGCCGACCCCGACAACCGATTGTTTTTCGTAATATCCGCATCAAAACGGCCGAACCACTTCTGTAAAGTTGTTATAGCCGTTGGATTTCCATACGTAAAGTTGTTGGTTTTGAAGGACGTCGCAGGATTGTCCGGAAAGATCTTTTGGATATTCTGGGCGACCTTGTCAATCAGCGCAGCCGGAATCTTGTTGCCTTGCCCGTATTCGCTGGCGAACGATTGCCGCGTGACTGTGGAGCCGGTTACGACCTGAGTGGTGGGGTCATAAATCGTGGGCAGACCCGTGAAATCACCCGTCTTCATAGCGTTGGTAGGCAAGGTGATAATACTGACGGCCCCTGCGGCGTGTTGGATCCTGTGTTCCCAGTCGATCAGGAAGAAGATCTTGTTCTTAATCACCGGGCCGCTGGCCTGCCAGCCGAAATTGTTCCGTTTTAGTACAGGCACCTTGCCGAAGCCAAATCCATAGCTCGCGGCATTCAAGGCATTGTTTTCAAAGTAGTCGTAGCCCATACCGTGCCAGGTATTCGTGCCACCCTTGCTGATCTGGTTGAAAACGATGCCACCGGTTCCATACTGCGCCGAGAAGTTCGCGGAGCTAATCTGGACTTCACCGAGGGACTCGAAGATGGGCGTGTTAATCACGTTGTCGCTCATCGGCGAGCTGATGGTTGAACCGTCCACCATGGCTGTCGAAAACGGCAAGCTTCCATTTGCTGACAGGCTTCCCATTCCCGGGTTCGCTGTGCCGGTTCCGCCGTTTCCTGAAGTGCCGGGCAACAGGACCGTGAACGACTGCCAGTCGGGGGAGGCTCCTACCTGGGGCAGCCCTGCCAGTGTCTCACTGGGAATTGTTGTTGCAATTTCCGCACTCGTTGTCTGCAACAACGGCGCAACCGCGTCCACCGTGACCTGTTGCGTGGCTGTTCCAACGGATAACTGCACGTTCATGCCTATCTGGCCGACCTGCAGTTGCATGGGACCACGCTGCAGGCTTGCGAATCCCTCCCTGCTAAACGTGAACGTGTAGTGATCAGTGGCGCTGAGCGGGCCAGAATCGTAAATACCTGCACTATTAGAAACAATGGTGCGGTTTTGGCCTTTGTCGATGTTCTTGATGGTAATCGCCACACCGGGAACCACCGCCCCAGTTGAGTCGGTCACAGTCCCGGTCACGTCAGCTGAGTTTGTCGCTTGGCCAAACGCCATGTTCGCACCAAGGACGCAAATCATGCCTAAGACACGCATCCGTATGTTCATTGTTTGCCTCCAAAATTGGGTTAGCGCCTCAGCAAGTTCTATTTGCAGAAGAGGCCCAACAGAGCGCAGATCGTGAACGCGCCTTTTTCAAGTGTTGCGGGAAGGCGGTTTCTTCGGGAATCAAAACCGCAGCCTTCAAAAATCGAGGCATCGTAGATCACCCAAAACTTGCCTGACAAGTGGCATTTTTCGAATTGTATCGTCGAATAAATCGATGTAATGTTGCTCTTGTCTGATTTCTCAGACACGAACCGAGATAGCAGAGGGCTTAATGAATACAACAATCGACCAGTGGGAAGTTCTGGAGGCGGTGGTACAGTTGGGGAGCTTTGCGGCGGCCGCTACTAAAATGAACCGCTCCCAATCTACCATCAGCTACGCAATCTCGCGTTTGCAGGATCAGTTCAAGATCCCTCTCCTGGAAATGAAAGGACGAAAGGCGCACCTGACGGAAGCCGGCAAGGCCCTGCTCGCCGATGTGGAGCCGTTACTGACGGGATTCCGCGCTCTCGAAGATCGCGCGGAATCGCTGGCAGCAGGCGGCCAAACTGAAGTCCGCCTCTCTGTTGAGAGCGTGTTTCCCAATGACCGGCTTTTCGCTGCACTGGCAGAGCTCGCGCGCGTCTTTCCGCACGCACAACCCAAGCTGCACAAAGCTTCGTTTCTCTCCTCGGTTGAAGAGTTCTCAACGTTTGGTGCTGATCTTTGTATTTCAGGACTCTCGGTGCGTGAGCAATTAAACAAGCCTATCTTGGACATTCGCATGAAAGCAGTGGCCCGCGCGGATCATCCCCTGCATGCGGTGAAGCGGCAACTGACGCGGATCGATCTGATTCAGAGGCTTGCAGTGATCATTGAAGGCGCGGGAAATGAGCCAAGGCGTCAACCCCATGCTGATTCTCAACGGTTTCTGGCTGTCAACACGGTCGAAGCGGCGATCGAGGCAGTGCGAAGCGGAGTTTGCTTCGGCTGGCTTCCTGTTTACCGAATCAAGGAGTTCCTCGACTCAGGAGAACTGATGGGATTGCAATTGCCCCTCGGCGGGGAGAGATTCGCTCGTATGCACCTCATAATGAGAGACTTGCATCAGTCGAGCAAGGAAAAATCTTATTTGGCCGATCTATTGGGCGCTAAAGGTGAGCTGGAAGTAATCTGATGAGAATCAACAGCTTGAGCGCCTTGGACGGTCAAGCTCCATAATCCTCAACCTGAATTCCTATCATATATATATAGTTGCGCTCACGAATTAATCAGGACCAATCCACTCCACAACGCGGTGATACTCAACGAGACATCCCCGGTGCCGGGGATGTCCGTCGGTAAGGCAAACGAGCCTGCCTCAGCTCTGCAGGATTTTCCGCACTTCTCCTTCCGGATCGTCGACCATGCGGCACTCGTTATCGAACACCATCGTCTGGCATTTCTCCGGGTCGGCAGGCCTCCAGGCCAGGCCATGTTGACTGGGATTGCCCGTAGCAGCAAAATTCGCCCACGCTGTCGCCATCTTCTTCGCTACTGTCTGCGCTTCGGGCGTATTGCCGGTTCCCTGTTCGCAGCGCTTTGTGTTGTCGAAGCAGAATGCAAGTTCCGATGTATGCCATGCTCCTGCATCACCACCGAGCATTGGCGATTGCCACGTGAAGAAGTAGGTATACGCGGGCGCTGCATTCAACGCATGCTTCATCTTCGCCATATTCGAAACGCGATTGCGATTTCCAAGCCCCTGCACTCCATACGACAAAGTGCGAATGCTCTTTTCCGGGTGAGCCTTCTTCATCGCGGCAATTAGTTTCGCAGCCTTCTCCTCGCCCATCTGCTTTGCAAGCGTCTTGTGCCACTCTTCCTCTGTTGGATTGGAAAGGTAGCGCATGCCTTCTTCGCTGACGGACCCGATGAGCACAGGCACATTCTTTGAGACCTCGGGAGCCGCATCGAAGAACGAACGCATGTTGATCACTTTGCCATCGAGCGTTGGCGACCAGCCGGCGCGCGGAGGGCCTCCTGCTGCCGGACCACCCGGCTGTGCAGGAGGATTTACTCTGGCCATCACCGCATTGCCCGCAGCAATCAGTCGTGACCACTCCATCTTCTGCAGTGCGCCAATGTCATTCGAACCGACTCCGAGTTCCTTGATCACCTGGCGTGCAAATTCTTTCTGCTGTTCTCCGCTAGGAATATTGCCGCCACCCCCCGACTGCACGGATGCGCGGTGGAAGAGCCCAGCAGCCGATGGCATGCCCATAAGCGTTGTCACTTTCGAGCCGCCGCCAGACTGGCCGTAAATCATCACGCGATCGGGATCGCCGCCAAAGTTTGCGATGTTCTCATGAACCCACTTGAGCGATGCCACAAGATCCGTCATGCCAACGTTGTTCGAGTCTTCGTATGCAGAACCTCCCACTTCAGACACGTCGAAAAATCCCAATACATTCAGCCGATGATTTACCGAGACCTGAACGATGTCGTGATGACGCGCCATCTGCGCGCCTTCATGCGAGGGCAGTTCATACGACGATCCGAAACTGAAGCCGCCGCCGTGAAAGTACACCATCACAGGCCGCTTGCCGGTGAGGCTTGGCGTCCACACATTCACCTTGAGCATGTCTTCGCTCATCCAGCCGTCGTCCCAGTCCTGCAGAAACGACTGTTCGATCGCCGTGAAATTGTGCAGATTTTGCGGACAGTTTGCGCCGTAAATCAGCGCGGGATACTCATCTTTCCAGGGCACAGGAGGCTTCGCAGGAAGCCAGCGATTTTCGCCACCCGTGTTCTGGCCATACGGAATCCCTTTGAACGTGATTACTCCGCCATCGACAAAGCCTCGAACATTTCCGTATTGCGTGCTGGCGACTGCAGACCGCGGAGTAGAGCAGTTACCCGGCTCCTGATGCGCAGCAGACTTGGTGTTATCCATGGCGACAGCTGGTTTTGCAAGCGCAGCAGCACCCGCCCCGGCAGCAAGCAGGACAGCCTCGCGGCGATTCAATGTAATGCGATTCCCCTTTTTTGCAACAGACATGACGTCTCCTTGTTTGAATCGATCTTTGAAATGCTGGCCGAAGCCGGCGCAAATCTTGCAAAAACATTTGTGCACCAACGCCAATCCTGCTTCCCGTTTGCCTTCAGGCAGAATTGGCGAAAGGTGCGCTGTGCTGCTCAATTGCGCTTAGCTCTGTAAAATCTTGCGCAATTCGCCTTCCGGATCGTTCTCCATCCGGCACTTATTATCGAACACCATCGTGTTGCCGGTTGCGGGATCAAAGGGCGTCCACTCCAGCCCGGGCTGGCTCGGATTGCCGGTGCGTGCGAAGTTGGCCCATGCAGTTGCAATCTTCTTTGCAAGGGCCTGCGCCTCTGGAGTATTGCCCGTCCCTTGCTCGCAACGTTTGGTGTTGTCGAAACAGAATGCCAATTCAGCCGTGTGCCATGCGCCTGCGTCTTCCAGCATCGGCGACGGCCAAGTGAAGTAGTACGTATAAGCCGGGGCCGCTTTTTGTCCGTGCTTGAGCGTAGCCATGCGCGTTACATTGTTGCGCATCGCAAGGCCGTTAAGGCCGGGGCCGCTGCACATGTACGACAGAGTACGAATACTCTTCTCCGGATGCGCCTTCTTCATGGCGGAAACCAGCGCCGTCGCCTTTGCATCGCCGTACGTTTTTGCGAGCGTTGCGTGCCACTCCGCTTCGGTTGGACGAGAAGACATTCTGTTTCCTTCTTCGCTCACTGAACCGATCAGCATTGGCACGTTCTTTGAAATTTCTGGTGCAACTTCTGAGAAGGAGCGCACGTTGATGATTCGTCCGTCCATTGTCGGTCCCCAACCAACGCGCGGTCTCGCTCCGGGAGTTCCTGGCAACATCGCAGGCCCGGGACCGTTGATCTTCGCGACAGCAGCGTTACCGGCCGCATTCAATTTTTCCCAATCGATTTTGCGCAGGCTTGCAACGTCGTTTGGCTGCAGGCCGAGTTCTTTCATCACTTGGCGCGCAAGTTCTTTCGACATCTCGCCGGTGGGCGCGTTGCCGCCGCCACCCGACTGCACTGACGCGCGATGAATGAGCCCCACTGCGGAAGGCATGCCCAGCAGAGTCGTCACCTTGGAGCCCCCGCCTGACTGGCCATAGATCATCACATTGCCTGGATCGCCACCAAAATTCGCGATGTTCTCATGAACCCACTTGAGCGCGGCCACCAGATCGGTCATGCCAACGTTGACGGAATCGGCATACTCCGATCCGCCAATCTCCGAGAGATCGAGGAAGCCGAGTGAGTTCAGACGATGATTCACCGATATCTGAACAACGTCATGATGCCGGGCCATCTGAGCGCCTTCATGCGAGGGCAATTCATACGACGAGCCGAAGCTGAAGCCGCCGCCGTGAATGTAGAACATTACCGGTCGCTTGCCTGTCAGGCTCGGCGTCCAGATGTTCAGCTTGAGCATGTCTTCGCTCATGTAGCCATCGTCCCAATCCTGGATGAACGATTGCTCGATGGCGGTGAAGTCATGAAGGTGCTGCGGGCAGTTGGCTCCATAAACCAGCGTGGGCCGCTCGCCATCCCATGGCTTCACCGGCTGAGCGGGCAACCACCGATTATCCCCGCCCGTATCCGCGCCGTAAGGCACGCCCTTGAAGGTGAATACTCCGCCATCCACAAAACCGCGGACTTTGCCGTATTGCGTGTTCGCAACGGCAGTGCGCGGCGTGGAGCAATTGCCGGGCTCCTGATGCGCCGCGGTCTTCGTGTTATCCATCGCAATCGCGGGCTTGCTTAGTGCGACGCTCATTCCGGCTGTCGCAGAAAGAAACAGGGCCTCACGCCGATTGATTACTGGGCCAGATACGTTCTTGCGTTTTGACATTGAATGTCTCCTCAAATTTGTACTTCAGAGTGTTTGGCTCGACTGACCACCGGCGCTCTCGAGCGTGGAGATCGGTGCAGTTTTGGTTGGCGAAATTGCCGGATAAAGCGATTAAGCTGGTAAACGCTTTCCGACAAAGCAAGTTAGACACTCTGTCTTCTGCTGTCAAGGTCTATCTCGTAACCGGCTGCTCGACTTTCATTTGCCGCCCCGTGTACGCTCAGTCCAAAGCCTTCAAACAGTACGGAGCCTCTATAGTTGTTTGAGGGCTGAAGTATTTCCGATCTTTCATTGTGGCCCGAGGTAATTTCTTATGGAACGCCTTCATTCGAGAGTTCTCTGCGCGCTTCTCTTGCTTTTATCTACGGTGAGCGCAAACGGACAGGATGCCGGCAATTCCGCATCGCAGGTCACCGCCCTCGAGCAGCAGGTGCAGACGTATTTGCAACAGCAGAAACCGCAGCTTGCCATTCCGCTTTTGCGCCAGATCGTTTCACTCGATCCAAAGAACCTGAATGCGCAGGCGAACCTGGGTGTGCTGATGTACTTTCAAGGCGATTTCGCTGGCGCCATTCCGGAGTTGCGCGCCGCATTGCAGATTCAGCCGAATTTATCGCGCATCAGGGGACTGCTGGGCATTGCCGAGAAACGCACCGGTGATATGTCCACCGCACAGAGCGATCTTGAGCAGGCGATCCCCACCATCGATGATCCGAAATTCATGAAGCAGGTTGGGCTTGAGTTGATTGAGGTCGATGTCGCCGCGTCTCAGTTCAGCAAGGCCCTTGCCGAAACGGCCAAGCTGGAAGAAGTTTCTCCACAGGATCCGCAGATTCTTTTTGTGGCCTATGAGATTGCCTCGCAAATGAAGGATCAGACACTTCTGAGCATGTTGCTGGTAGCTCCGGAATCAGCGGAGATGAACATGATGATCGGCGGCGAACTTGCGCGGCAAGGCGACCATGACAAAGCAATCGCGAAATACCGCGAGGCCGTTCGGCTGAACCCGCACTTGCCCGGCGTTCACTTTGAACTCGCCGAACAGTTGCGCGCCGCGGCCGACCCTAAACTGAATGCGCTGGCTGAAGGCGAGTACAAAGCCGCCGTCCAGGAGAATCAGTTCGACCAAAGATCGTGGTCTCATCTGGGCGAAGTGATTGCCGCGCGAGGAGACTTCAAGGGGGCGCAGGAAGCATACAACAAAGCTCTTGCGCTGCAGCCGGGAGATGCCGCTACCAAGACCGATCTCGCCATTGCACTCATCTCAATGAACCAGCAGAAAGATGCTGTTCCCCTGCTTGAAAGCGCCCTCAAAGACGACCCCACCAACATCGTCGCGCACTATCGCCTGAGCGGACTCTACCGGCGGGCCGGACGTCTCGAGGATGCCAAGCATGAGATGGATCAATACACTCACTACAAAGGTTTAAAGGACAAAATGGGAGAAGTCCTCAAGCAAGTGAGCGGGCCAACCTCGCCAAAATAGGCTGAAGTGGTATCCGATCTTTCGCGGATGAATTCTGTTCCATCATTCACCGACCAGCGAAACCATATCTAAATTCTCGATGTATAAGTTCGAAAAATGCTGCTTTTCAGCCTTCAACCAATGTGGATAGTATGCCCTTGTTTTGAAAAAGCGATTTACTCTGGCTTAAACAAGTAAACGCTTTCCAAATGGCCAATAACCTAACCTTTTCAAGATCATGCGAGAGTCCATCTTCCTCGCCTGGCCGTGCGGCGCCTATCAAGCGCAATTACAGGAATCTAATGGTAAGAGGAATCAGAGATGCTTCAGTGCTTGCGATCAGCTTCGCTGCACTTTCCGCAGGCCCAATTTTTGGATCTCAGGCAAGTACGACGTCTAATACCGCACCCGACTCGTGCGTGCCGGCATCGACCAACGTCATCGCTGCTCAGTTTCCATGCATCTACCCGGACCGCCGGGTCGCGCTACGCATAAAAGCGCCTGACGCACAGAAAGTGCAGGCGATGATCGGCGGCGGTGGCGCGCAGACGGCAAAGATGGACATGACGAGAGACGCCAACGGCTTCTGGAGCGTTACGACACCGCCAATCGTTGAAGGCTTTCACTACTACTTCATCTACGTGGATGGAGTGGAGGTGCCCGATCCTGGCGCGCAAACGTTTTTCGGCACCGCGCGATGGATCAGCGGAATTGAAATCCCTTCACCCGTTCCGGAAGACTCGTTTTACCAAATCAAGGATGTTCCGCACGGCGAAGTTCGCTCTGTCCTCTATTTCTCAAAGGTCACCGGCAAGTCGCGCCG
>Ga0157374_10004357_pt1 | contig 11915 bp, 8 predicted proteins | sample M25metaG_FD_115308 | JGI IMG/M metagenome (GOLD analysis project Ga0157374, IMG submission 115308) | Miscanthus rhizosphere microbial communities from Kellogg Biological Station, Michigan, USA - M2-5 metaG | ecosystem: Host-associated > Plants > Roots > Rhizosphere > Soil | place: USA: Michigan...
CCTGACGAATGAGAAGGCTTACCTGTTGGGTAAATTCGCGCGCGTAGCGCTGCGCACCTCGCACATCGACTACAACGGGCGTTTCTGCATGTCTTCCGCGGCGGCGGCGGCGATCAAAGCGCTGGGACTCGATCGCGGCTTGCCGTTTCCGTTGGCCGATATTCCGCACACCGAAGCCATTCTGTTGATCGGCAGCAATGCGGCGGAGACGATGCCGCCCGTGATGCAGTATTTCGATGCCCAGCGCGCTAACGGAGGCTCGCTGATTGTGGTGGATCCGCGGAAGACGCCGACGGCGCAGGCAGCAACACTGCACTTGCAAATCACGCCCGGTACCGATGCCGCGCTCGCGAACGGGCTTCTGCATGTCGCGATCCGGCAAGGCTATCTCGATGAAGAGTTCATTGCATCGCGGACCAATGGATTCGACGCGGTTCGACGCATTGCTTCGTCCTATTGGCCGGATCGTGTGGAACGCATCACCGGGATTCCGGAAACACAGTTGTTTCAGGCAGCGCGTCTTTTAGGAACCGCGGCTACGGCCATGATCCTGACGGCGCGCGGCTCCGAGCAGCAGAGCCATGGCGTGGACAACGTGCTCGGCTTCATCAATCTCGCGCTGGCATTGGGGAAGGCGGGACGCGCGTATTCGGGGTATGGATGCTTAACGGGGCAAGGCAACGGCCAAGGCGGTCGCGAGCATGGGCAGAAAGCCGATCAATTGCCCGGCTATCGAAGAATCGACAATCCAAAGCATCGCGCCCACATCGCACAAGTCTGGGGGATTCGCGAAGAACATCTGCCAAGCGCCGGATGCTCGGCATATGAAATGCTCGACGGGCTCGGGACCGACGGCGGTGTGCGCGCGCTACTCGTCTTCGGATCGAATCTGGCTGTGTCCGCGCCGCGAGCGCGGCACATCGAAAAGCGGCTGGATGCGCTCGACTTTCTGGCCGTCTCCGATTTCTTTCTTTCGGAAACCGCCGAGCGGGCCGACGTGGTTCTTCCTTCGGCGCAGTGGGCCGAAGAAGAAGGGACCATGACCAACCTCGAAGGTCGCGTTCTATACCGCCGGCTAGCGCTCACTCCTCCACCCGGCGTGCGCACGGATTTGCAGATTGTTTCGGAGTTGGCCGGGCGGCTCGGCTGCGCATTCTCTTTTCCGGCCGAGCCCGGCGCCATTTTTTCGGAGCTGCGCCGCGCGTCGGCAGGCGGCGCGGCCGATTATAGCGGGATTACGTATGACCGCATCGAACGGGAGAACGGACTATTCTGGCCGTGCCCGAGCGAGGACCATCCGGGCACACCGCGCTTATTTCTCGATTGCTTTGCCACGCCGGACGGGCGCGCGCGCTTTCACGCCGTCGAGTATCGCGGCGCGTGCGAGCAACCGGATCGCGAATTTCCGCTGTATCTCACGACCGGCCGTGTGATGGCGCAGTATCAATCAGGGACGCAGACGCGCCGCGTTCCGAAGCTGATGGCGCTGGCGCCGCGGGCTTTCGTCGAGATCCATCCGGCGATGGCAAGCGCTTATCAAATTTCCAACGGAGACCGGGTACGTCTTACGACACGGCGCGGAAGCGCCACCATGGCGGCACAGCTTACTTCGACGATCCGGCTCGATACGCTCTTCGTTCCTTTTCATTTTGCGGGAGGAGAGCGGGCCAATCTGTTGACCAATCCGGCGCTCGATCCCCCTTCGCGCATGCCGGAATTTCAAGTCTGCGCGGTACGGATCGAAAAGGAAGAGTTTTAAAAACTATGCAGAAACGAAATCTGGTGGTTATCGGCAATGGCATGGCGGGCGCACGCGCGGTCGAGGAAATCCTGGCGCGCGGCGGTGCGGAACAGTTCGAGATCTCGATGTTCGGGGACGAGCCGTATGGCAACTACAACCGTATCCTGCTCTCGAACGTTTTGAACGGAAGCCAAAGCGAGAGCGAGATCTATCTCAATCCGCTCGATTGGTACCGCGAAAATGGCATTACGCTGCACGCCGGCGTGCAGGCGGATTCGATTCTGCGAAAGTCCAAGTGCGTTCTGGGATGCGATGGCACGATCGAAGCGTATGACAAACTAATCGTCGCGACGGGGAGCCGAGCGCACATTCCACCGATCTCGGGGCTTACGCTCGAAAACCGGCAGTATAAGCCCGGTCTGTTTGTATTCCGCACGCTGGAAGACTGCCGCGAAATTGCCGAGTATGCGCGGGAACGAGGCCGCGCGGCGGTAATCGGCGGCGGACTGTTGGGGCTGGAAGCGGCGCGTGGTTTGCAGAACTTCGGCGTAGCCGTGGACGTGATACACCTGGGGCCGCACTTGATGGGTCAACAACTCGATGCTCCGGCCGGAGCGATTCTGAAGGCAAGTATCGAGAAGCTCGGTATCGGCATACATCTCTCTAAGAACACAATGGCGGTGCTCGGCGAGGATCGGGTCACTGGCCTCGCTTTCTCGGACGGCACGACTTTGGCGTACGACATGGTCGTCATCGCCACCGGTATCACTCCGAACGCGGAAATCGCGAAGCGCTGCGGCCTGAAGGTGGAGCGCGCGATCGTGGTGGACGATCACATGCGCTCGGTGGACGACCCGGATATCTACGCGGTCGGCGAATGCGCGCAGCATGATGGGCGGGTATACGGGCTGGTGTCGCCGCTTTGGGAGCAGGCGAAAGTCCTGGCCGATCAGATCACCGGGCGCAATCCAAACGCGGAGTATCACGGCTCCAAGATTGCGACCAAGCTGAAGGTAATGGGCATCGAGATGGCGTCGCTCGGCGTGCCGGAGCCTCAGGACGAACGCGACGAGATCGTGCAATTTACCGAGCCGAAAAAAGGAACTTACAAGAAGCTGATCATTCGCGACGGGCGGCTTACCGGAGGCATCCTGTTGGGCGACATCGGCAAGGCGGCGTACCTGATGCAGGCGTTCGATCGCGGCACTCCGCTGCCCGAAGACCGGCTGGCGCTTTTATTCGATATTGGCGCGCCCGCCAAGAAAGTCTCATTAGAAGAAATGCCCGCGGATGCACAGATTTGTAACTGCAACGGCGTAAGTAAGGGAGCGATTGTCGGATGCGTGAAAGGTGGGAAACGCAGCCCCAAGGCGGCAATGGACGCGACGCGCGCGGGAACCGGCTGTGGTTCCTGCAAGAGCACGGTTACGGAATTGGTGGAGTGGGCGTGCGGCGGCGCGGTGGAAGAAGATCCATCGGTACATTACTACGTGCCCGGCGTGCCGCTGACCAAGCCGGAGCTGATTCGCGCCTGCCGCGAGCAGAATCTCAAATCGGTTTCAGCGGTTTTCGAAGTGCTTGCCGGCGGAATCGAAGATGCCGCCAGCAAGCCGGGGTTGGCTTCTTTGCTAAACACCATCTGGCCGGGCGAATACGAGGACCAGCGCGATGCGCGCTTCATCAACGATCGCGTACACGCCAATATCCAAAAGGATGGAACGTTCTCCGTGATTCCGCAGATACCGGGCGGCGTGACCAGTCCCGAGCAGTTGCGGCGCATTGCCGATGTCGCCGAAAAATACCAGGTACCCATGGTGAAGCTCACTGGAGGACAGCGAATCGATTTACTGGGAGTGAGGAAAGACGATCTGCCGAAGATGTGGCGCGATCTTGACATGCCCTCCGGTTACGCGTATGCAAAGCGCTATCGGACGTGCAAGAGTTGCGTAGGAACGGAATTTTGCCGCTTCGGCTTGGGCGATAGCACATCTCTCGCGATTAAGATAGAACGCGAATTACAGGGATTGGATAGTCCCGCTAAGTTGAAACTGGCAACCGCCGGATGCCCGCGCAACTGTTCGGAAGCGATGGTGAAGGATGCCGGCGCCGTGGCGGTGGAAGGCGGCAAGTGGGAAATCTATGTGGGCGGCGCGGCGGGAGCGCACGTGCGCAAAGGCGACCTTTTGTGTGTCGTCGATAGCCACGAAGCGGTCATTCAATACATCGGGCGTTTTATTCAGTACTATCGCGAGAACGCCAAATATCTCGAGCGAACTTATGGCTTCGTTCAGCGCATAGGAATCGAGAAGATTCGGGCCGTGGTGGTCGAGGATAGCGAAGGTATTGCCGCGCGGCTGGATGAAGAGTTACAAAAGACCTCCGCGGCATATCGCGATCCATGGAAGGAGGCGTTCCTTCCGGCAACACCCAATCAATTCGCGTCGCTGCTTCCGGTGATCCAATGACAGACACAACGACAGAGGTAATGGTAGGACCTGTGGACGAAATTCCACTGGGAGAAGGCCGCACATTTGCAGTAGGCGACGAGCGCGTGGCGGTTTTCCGGACAAGAAGCGGGCAGCTATTTGCCGTGCAGGCGGAGTGCCCGCATAAACGCGGGCCTCTGGCCGATGGACTGTTGGGCGGGACGACATTGATCTGCCCGCTGCATTCCTGGAAGTTCGATTTGCGATCGGGTGAAGCCCTGATGGGAGATTGCGGTTTGCGGACTTACGCCGTGCGCGCCGATGAGGCGGGACAGATTATCGTGAGTATGGGATAAACTTCCCAACAATCGGTAAACATCTTGTAAAAAGGGGGCGAATACGCCGCGGCGATCGCTTTAAAGCAGTTAAGCTTCTAGCGATGAGCCAATGGGTCACCTGCTTTTTTCGTCTCATTTTTCTCGTGGCAATTTTGGTTTCCACGGCACACGCCGGAATTCTGAGCCGCGGGCGGCGCGGATGATCTGTCATCGGACGGCGAACACGGAAATGCCCGAGAATACGCTGGAGTCGCTCGATTTGGCGGCGCGCCTCGGCTGCGGCGTCGTGGAGATAGATCTGCGAATGACGTGGGACGGCGAGATTGTGCTTCATCACGATGGATTTCTGGAGCGCTTGACGGACGGCATCGGCGAGTCGGATAAGAGCTATTTCGATGAACTGCAGTTACTGGATGCCGGCTCATGGATGGGCAGGCGCTTCAGCGGATTGAAAATTCCACGCTTCGTGGACGCTTTGCATGTTGCCGAAAAATATGGAATCGGATTGACGCTCGATTTCAAAGATCAAGGCATGGGCGCGGTGGTCTTGTCCCAGTTGCGGCACGAATCGATGCTCGACAAAGTTCGTTTCGGCGGCGAATGGCAAGACGTGAAGGACACGTACCGTAGTGCCAATGACGATCCGATAGCCGGTGTCGAGCCACCTGTGAAACGCGAAGAGGTCGAGCGGCTTCATCGCCAGGGGAAGGCCGTGATCGCGAATTTTTCGGCCAACGGTCACGAAATGGATCTGCCGGCTATGCGAGCGGCAGTCGCGGCCGGTGTCGATTGGATCAATGTAGATTACCCGCGGCTTGGCGCCGATGCGATCGGCCGGCCAGTGGAAGCGACACTCAGCGCGTTGGTGGCGAAAGCGGAGAGCGGTCCTGTCCCGGACCGCGCCAAAGCGATTCTGGCATTGGCGCATTTTCCGGGATTCCCGCTCCAAAGTATGTTCCGGCGCTGGCTTTCTGACGAAGACGACCGAACATCCCGCGCGGCGGCACTCGCGATGCTGATCGCGCGGCCGGGCGCGCCGGATGCGACATTCTTGGCCGCGTTGCATGCGCCGCAGCCGACGGCTCGCAAAAATGCGGCGTGGGCGCTGGGAAGACGCGCAAGTGCGCCGGCGGAATCGTTTCTTCCTTTGCTGCATGACACGGACCATCGCGTGGTAACGGAAGCGCTGCTGGCAATCAGCCGATGTCCGGGCAAGATTCCGGCGGCAGGGATCGCTCCGTTTCTGAAGAATGAAAATCCGCTGGTGCGCGGCGCGGCGGCGCTGGCTCTGGCGCGTCATCAACCGGAGATTGCAGCCAAGCTAGTCGGGGAAGCGCTCGAGAGAGAAGAGGCAGTTGCCGCCAAGCAATATGCGCCGTTTGTCGATCAACATCCGCCCCGGCTTTCACGCACGGAGATCGATGTGACCGTGGGCCATTATCGCGCGCTCATGAAGCTGATCGCTTCCGGAGCGATGCTGCAGGACAGAGAAGCGCGCGGATTCTTGGAGCGCGAAGCATTTCGTTCCACCCGCGACTATTCTTCCACTGTGGGCCCTGTTGCGGGTTATCAACTTTGGGATCGCGTCGCATCCGACCCGCGGGCGACGATTCGCGCGCTCGGCTCGGCGGATCCGACAATTGCAAACCGCGCGGAATGGATTCTCGTCGAGGGCGGCCCGTCTGTGCTTCCGTCCGTGCGCGCGCTGCTGCATTCGGAGAATACGGCTTTACGACAACGCGCGATTCGGATTGTGGCGTGGCAGTATGATGCGGAATCCTTGGCTCCGCTGCGGGCCATGCGGGATGGCGGAAAAACGGACGCGCCACTCGCGGCTTGGGCGATTCACAAGATCGAAGGGTTGCGGCTGACGGTGCGGTGAGGCATGCGACTATTGTTCTTCGAGATGCTTGAACCGTGCGTCTACACTCGTTCAACACGTAACGGATCTGGTGAGCCGCCTCGAACTTCGCCTCCATCACTTTGGCAAGAGAGTCGATTTTGTTTGATAACGCAACGTACGGCAGCGAGATGAGTCCGATATTGATCAGCGACCGCACTCCGATAGCTAAGTAAAGCTGCTCGGTCGCCACACTCCAATCGTGGCCGGATGTTTCGCCCGCCGTCAATTCGGGGCGGTATATGCTTAATGGCAGTCCCCTTCTTAGCGGGGAATTTGCCGCAGCACTGTATGGAATCCGGCAACCACTAGAGTTCAAAGCATTTCAGTCCCCTTCGCGAAGGGGAATTCGCTGTGACCGGCAGAGGGAGCGCAGTATTCGGACGCGGCGTTTCTATTTCAGTCCCCTTCGCGAAGGGGAATTCGCTGTGACTGCTCCATAACTATTATATTTATCAATAACCTACAAGGGATTGCTCGCAGTATATCGACGAAGATTGCCTGATTGCTCAAAAGTCCCTCCAATCTGCGAAGTCACCAAATGTCCGCACAATAATTTGCAAACTCGCATTCCACACAACGCGCTCCCGCAATTCCTTCGTGATATCGACCGCAAATATCCGATTATCGGGAATCCGGTACACAAACGCCCGCTCCGCCGGGACATCTAAGACCGCTTCCGCCAGCATTGAGTATCCCGCTAATTGCGCGCGATGGTTCCCGCCCAATTCTCCTGACGTCAACTTAAAATCGACTACGGCCACCCGTCCGGGCGCTTTCAGCAGCAGATCGGCCTTCCCGGAAAGCCCAAGCGCCTCGTCGGTCAGCCAGATGTTGAACCGGCGCGCCGCATCGTCGAACCCGTATGCCTGAAGCCCGCGCCTCATTTCGAGACTTTCCAGAAGGTCTTGCGCGGCGATTGCCTCGCGCATCTTGAAAGTCGGCTTACCGATGGCCGGCATCACGCGATGGTAGTACACGATGCGCTCGCAGTACGCCCATTGCTTGAGGTCGGTCACCGGAATCACTTCCATCACTGATCCTCTCCCAGAATTCGCAGACGCGGTTTCTCCTCGGCCGCAGCCTTTAACTCATCGGCATCCAAACGATACTGATCGAGCACCCACATATCTTTCAAATCCTGCTCACAAACAGGGATGATACGAATCCGGCCGGAATGATTTCCCAATTCGCGCTGCAACCTCAAGCTCAGTTCCTGCCGCCGATTGCGATTCAGCTTCCCGAAAAACGCGCTGAACTGGATTCGCTCCAGCCCATAGTTCAGGCAGACCTCGGAGGCGCGAGTGCGTATCCGATCGTTCTCGATGTCATAAATGAGAACCAGAGAAACTTCTGGGCTCCCTCGCCCGACGGCGAGCGGCTTCAGGACGCCAGTGTACCTGTTTTTACGCGCCATACCCCACCGTGTTCACCACTTGAAGGAGAACGAGCGATATGGCCGAAGTCCTCGAACCGCGCTGGCGGCCAATCGTGCTTGCATTTGGACAATCGACCGGATCTGGTGCTGTTTGCCGCGATGCGTCTCGATGGAAGTGAGGCGCAGCAATACGCGCGACGCCACGTTCTCGCGCGATGCTCCGTCGAGCATGTCCTTTTGCAAGTTCAATTGACCGCCTTTGTTCAGCCAGGAGAAAATGGCGCGATCCACTACCGGCTGCCGGAACTCTTCCATCAGATCGAGTACCAGGGACGGCTTGCCCGAACGATCCACATGCAGAAATCCAGCAAAAGGTTCAAGGCCGGCGTTCATCACTGCGCCCCACACATGAGAGGTCAAGATCCCGTAGCCGTAATTGATGGCCGCATTCACCGCATCCGTGGCGCCTTGGTGGCTCCGGCCCGTGAAACCCAGATGTTCCGGCAGCATGTTGCCGATTTGTTTCCAATACAGCCGGCCTCCTGTCCCTTCGAGGCCCATAAGTTCCGCACGAACATTGGCAGGGCTCGCGCCCGGTGAGGCCAATGCGGATCGGCGCAAACGCCTGAGGGATGCGGCGGCCGTTTCGAGCGCCGACCTACGCTGGCCATCGCGGCTCTTGGCGAAATAGCGCATGAGCTTTTCCTGGTTATGCAGCTTGCCGGCAACAATCCAGCGGCACAGATCGGCGCCTAACTCGTTCTTACAAGCTTCGAGCTGGGCTTTGCGGATCTCGACCGTCGCCGTCAGCATGGGTGAAGTGATCAAGGCAAAAGGTTTGCCGCTTGAGGTCAGATAAGCCACGCGAATCCCACGCTCGCAGAGTTCTTCGAGAAGATCGGAGGAAAAGGTAACGCCACGCGAGGCGATGATGATTTCCTGCAGGCGCATCAGCGGCACTTGTGCGCAGACGGATTTTCCCTGCCGGACTATGACGCGCTCACTCTTTTTACCAACAAAGAGGCCGAACCCAGAAACGAAAAGCTGCGATCCGTTTTCGGTTGCGAGTAGCGTAACCGTGTTGTCTGGAGGAAGTACGGCGTCGTCAACAGGCAGTAGCGGTAGATCCATTTGTTCCGGCGTGACATCGAGCGCGCCGGTGATCCAGTTGAATTGGGCGGCGGCGGGAGGCTTGCGTGGAATCGGGAAGGGCGATAAGAACGCTGCCATTTGTTTTTTAATCTTTGGGCGAAAGCCCGTCACGCCCGTAGGGCAAGTTTATAACCCACGGATCGAAGCTCTTGTCCACTGCATTCGCCAATCCAGACACATACGTATGCACAAGAAGCTCATCCGCATCCAGCCATAATTTTTTCCGAACCAGCGAGTCGTATTCCGATTTGAGGTTAATCGGCAGGACATCCGCCCGCCCATCCTGATCGATGACTTTTTCGATCCACCGCTCGTGCTGGCCGGCCACCAATTCGGCGTCGAAGTTTGTGAACAGCTTGTTATTGAGGCGCCGCTTAAACGTGTCTAGATCATCGCCCTCATATCCCGAGCAGTAAACGCTATCGCAAATTGCTGTTAGATCTTGTTCGGAAATCGGCTCCGTCTGCCTAGCTAGCAAAGGACCGTCGCTTCGGTCCTATTGGTATCGTAAAGCCGGTGCTTGCTAATTGATTTCCCAGCAATCACGATGCGGGCTGGTGACAGTGCTCTTCCCTGACGGTTTACCCGGCCCATACGCTGGGCAAGAGCATCAATCGGAGCAGCTTCAAAGAAGCCGACGTCGAAACTGATGTCCAGGCTGACTTCCACCACTTGTGTTGCTACAAGAACACATGGTAGTTTCTTGGCTGCAAGAATAGCTTCCTTTGATCTTCGGTCACGCAGGTTAAAGCGGCTATGAAAAAGACTAACCTTGGCCTCATCGTCTCCTAACCGTTCCCGCAATGCGATGGCCATACTTTGTGCGGATCGCACGTGGTTACAAACGACCAAGACTTGTAGACCGGCGTCGGCAGCCGCTTCGATTTCCGGGAGTAGATCCAGGAGCGTTTGATCGGCAACTCGAACTATATGCCGTTTGCGATTCAAAATCTCCCGATCTGTCGGCGAGTCCTTATTGGGTGACATTACTTTGCACGGAACTATACCCTCAATGATCTTTTGCAAAAAACGTGGGAGCGTCGCGGAGATAAACATTAAGTGAGCGCCCATGGAGGCAAAGAGGCGCGCTGTTCCTAACGTTAAGCCCGCGAGCGCCGGATCATAACTATGAACTTCGTCGAAAACGATGCAAGCGCCGGGAACCTCGGATAACATCTGCTCCCATCCCCTGCCTCGGAGAGTAAATCGCAAAAGCTGGTGCGGTGTACAAACGCGGACAGGATAATACATTTCTTTCGCGAGGCGCGCGCGGGCTTGCGCTTCCTGCGAGGACTTTCCCTTTTCGTTTGGAAAATCGTTTTCGATGCTGCCGTACAAGTGATGAGCCGCGCGTCCGTGCAGGAGACCGATGGAGTCCCGCGATTCGGGAAACTCGCGTCGCAGTCTCTCATACATGGCATTCAGCGCGGCAGTGTGTGGAAGAGTATAAAAGAATCTGCCATTTATAGGCTGGTTATGAGCAGCCCACACAAGTGAGGCTTCGGTCTTACCGCTACCCGTGGGAGCACGAAGTATCAGGTTCTCGGCGACCGCGCAACCGGTTTGAAAATCGCGAAGTGCAAAATTAGGAGAAAAGCGCCTCAGGTCAACCGGCGCAGGGACCTCTTGAATCCCGCCCGATGCCAGATGGTCGGACGCGATAAGAAGACCTCGCAAGAGTGAAGCTCTCCGTCTGCTGATCGCCGGAATCTCTTTGCATTGCACATGGAGTATTTTGTTATTCAGCCAAGCGGCTTTCAGCGCAATGCCACTCAGTTCCGTTTTGGGATTGGCTGGAAGATCTTCCCGGCCGAGTTCAACGCACAATTGCTTCCAGAGATCGGCCGCAAGGAGTTCGTTCACCTGCCAATCCGCCGCTATTCTCGCCCAATCCAACGGCAAATTGCCGTTCCACTTCAGCCTGTTGCCACTTTCGGCATGCGCGCTCCCCGGTATTTGCCGGTGATGCGTGAGAATCGCAAAAATAACTTCATCGGGGAGTTGCAAATTGGATGCAAATGCCGCTGAGAGAACTTCGTGCCGCCAACCATTCCAATCTTTCCTTTTGCCCTGAAGTAATTCCTGAAAACCAAGTGCCGCTTTGCCCAAATCGTGCAACATGGCGGCAGTCTCCAGGTCGGCTTCCAATCTGTGTTGCTCCTTTACTGGTAAGGGCAGACGAGCGAATAATCTTCGGCTTAGGCGTGCAACCGCCAAAGAATGATCGAGTAGAGTTTCCTCTCTGCCATTGGCATCGGCACTCTTAGCGAGCAGCATTCAATCACAAAGCCTGTGTAAGACGACATCGTGTTCCGGCTCGTTACTGTCGCTCGGATGAAATAGCTCGAAACCCGATGTTTGTTTGACAGCGGCGCGTTTTACATATTGGTAACGGGAGTAGCGGCCCGCTTCCCGGACGAATCCCGGATGATTGTTGAGATAAAAATCGGCCAGAGGCGGGAGAATGAACCCGCCAGCCTGCTGGTTAGGAAATCGCACTAGAGTAGGCCCAATATTTCCGCTTCCTACGGGCGTCAGCTCAACGAGACGGACAAAATTGATCCAGGCAAGATCTTGCGATCTACCCAAGCAGGGAACGGCCACGGGCTCGTAGAAGAACTTTTCAAAACTCAATTCGGTGAGATATAGATCGGGGATAGGCCGTACATGAAATTCTCGCTTGGCGATTCCACGTTCCGGGTTCTCGGTCAAACGCCCGTATTTTGTGTCCGTCTTAAGCCGTCTCGTGCGCTCTAGATCGATCGCCGTTCCCCGGGATTTGAATTCAACTGCAATCCGAGTCTCCTCCGGACCAACTTGCCGGCCGCTGCAGGCGCTGAGATTGCCGAGAACGCTCGAGAATGGCGGAATCGGCAAAGTTAACTGGGTGCCGCTTTTCAGGAATGGATAAGAATAAGACGCGCTCAGTCCTTCCAATTGCACATGAAGCGCCTGCATGTTAGAGCAGCTTTGCAATTGA
>Ga0157374_10004358_pt1 | contig 11913 bp, 8 predicted proteins | sample M25metaG_FD_115308 | JGI IMG/M metagenome (GOLD analysis project Ga0157374, IMG submission 115308) | Miscanthus rhizosphere microbial communities from Kellogg Biological Station, Michigan, USA - M2-5 metaG | ecosystem: Host-associated > Plants > Roots > Rhizosphere > Soil | place: USA: Michigan...
CGTAGTAGACCGGCGCCGCTCCTCGCATCACCTCGATGCGCTCGACGTTGTTCAGGCTGATCGCTTCGATCTGCGGGATGAAGGCGCCACCGGCGGGAATGCCGTCGATGAGCAGCAGCAGATCGTCCACCTCGCGAACGCCGAGCAGTCCGGGAACGGCGCCGGCCGGGCCGGCGTCGCCGCCGGGCGCGACGCTGACGCCGCCGAGCAGCGCAAGCGCGGTGCGCAGATCCGTCGCGCCCCGCGCCCGGATTTCGTCGCCGGTCACGACGCTGATCGAGCCGGGCACCTCGGCGACTGGCTCGCCGAAGCGAGTCGCGGTGACCTGGACCGTGTCCTGAAACGTTGGGGGATTGGGCGGTGGATCCTGCTGTGTGTTCTGCCGCGGATCTGATGCAGTGCCCGGCGTCTGGGCGGAGGCGGCTGCCGGCAGCAGCGCGAGAATAAGAATCAGCGTGGCCGCAATTCGGTCAATGCTCATGGCAAAACTCTCCCGACGGGGACAGTCCGAGACGATGACGAAGCGCCACGGAAAACCACACGAGCGGCTGTCCGTGGCGCCCACTTTTAAGGATCGATTAGTGATCGTGCCTGGCGCCGGCGCCCTCGCCGCGCAGTGCCGGATATGGCTTGCCGCCCATGAGGCCGTCCCACAGGACCCGGTTGAATTGCGCAGGCGGCACCTGATCGGCTTCGGAGAAATCGAAGCCGGCGGTGACCCGATCCCAATAGTCGGCGTTGTGCTGAGGCTGGATGATCGGACCGGCCGCGAACCTCATGCCGTTGCCGTTCCCGAGAGAAGCCATCATCGTGCTCGCGAGAACGGTTGATGCCTCCGCGGCATACGTCCAACGGCCCGACGAACGGGTGTCGAACACATCGGCCATCGGCCGCTGGAAAGCCGTGTTCAGATTCAGGTGCTCGGTGCCGAGCACGTCCTCGATCGTGCGGAGCGCACTCACCTGGTTATAGCGGGTGCTGACAACGGCTCCCTGCTTCACGTACGGTCCGACGACGTACGCCGTGCCGCGATGGGAATCCACGTGGTCGGGGCCATCCTGCACATCGTCTTCCGTGACGATGATGAGGGTGTCTGCGGCATAGCGGCTGTGCGCCACGGTCTCGACCAGCCGGCCCAGTGCGAGATCGCAGTCGGCCTGCTGCGTTTCAGGAGTATTCACGCCGCCGAGCGCGCTGCCGAAACTTCCCATGTGGTCGTGGCTGATGCGAACCAGCGACAGGCTCGGCAGGTTCCGATTGGCGACGAACTGGTCGAACTCGCGCTTCCATTCGTCAAAGCGCCACAAGTCCGGATAGTTCTGGTCGTAACCGCGGAAATAGAGATCGGTGAGCGGTGCGAGCGCCGGGTCGAGCGGCGCGACCTGAATGATGCCGGCGCTGAACGGATCCGACACCGGCGCCGTCTTGGAGCCGATGCTGCCGATGTTGTTCACCAGGAAGCCATAGTTGCGGACGGTGCCGCCGGCCTTCAAGACGGCGTTGAAGATGTAGCCATCCTCGATGCCGAATGGCGCGTCGGCCGACGCGTGGTTGCCGGTTCCAGTCAGCAGGTTCGCCGTGCCGCCCGGCAAGGCCGCCGACGCGTTGGTGTAGTTCGTGGTTCCGGCGACACCCGACGCGGCGTCCCGATCGGCAACGCTCGCAAAGTTGACCGGCACGTTGCGGTTGGTGCCCTCTGATTCGTAGGACAGTCCGCGGTTGACCGAGGCGTAGTTGATCTGCTGGGTGATCGTTTCCGTGTTGGTAACACGGCCCTGCATCGACCAGGACCAGCCGTCCATGCTGCCGTCGCCGGGGTTCATGAAATTGTCCAGCGTGACGAACCTGTTCGCCAGATTGTGATTATTCGGCGTCAACGCGTGACCGAACTGGGTCAGCGCCGGGTCGCCATTCGCGCCGTTGGTCAGGTCGCCGAGAATCTGATCGTAGGTACGATTCTCCTTGACGATGTAGATGATGTGCTTGATGCGCTTGTTGATGAACTGCATCACTTTCGCGTCCTTCTCATCCGTCTCGGTCGAGGAGGCATCGTTCCTTACAACACGTTCCGTCAACTCCTGCATGTGCCCGGGACCGGGAACGGGAGCGCTGACCAGAGATGCGCGCTCCAGCTGGAACTGATACTGGTTCGACGCTCGCGACGCCGCAGCTGCCGCGGCATTCCCGCCCGGGTAGGTAATGCTGGTAATGCTGGCAGTGTTGCTCGCGAGGTGACTGGTGTTCGGCCCGGTCGCGCTCTTGCCGTTGACGATATACATCCACGATCCGTCCGTACTGAACGTGATGTCGTGCGGCTCGTAGGCGGTCGGAATCAAACCGCTGACCGTGTTGGCCCGATGCCCCGTCAGCGGGATCACGGCGATCGAGTTCGCTCCGCTGTTCACGGCGTAGAGCGTGCTGCCGTCTGGCGACAGCGTGACCGCAAACGTTGCCGCGCCGGTGTATTTGCGTCCGGGCAGCATGCCGGCCGGAGCCCGCGCATCAATCTTTGCCGTGACACGGTTGGTCGCGGTGTCGATGATCGCGACCTGGTCGGCGTTGTCCTGCGCCACGTAGAGTCTCGACTGTGACGCGTCGAGCGTCATGCCGAGCGCATTGCCCTCGAGCTTGATGCGCTTGATCAAGCGTCCCTGGGTTGGGGACGTCACATCCACTACCACGACTTCCCGATCGCGGTCCGACGAGACATACGCGGTCCCGTTGCTCTTGACGACGACCGCGAACGGGAACGTCCCGCCCACTCCCCCGCTGCGACCCTCATTGTTCGCAAAGTACGGACGCAGATCGTGTTCGTAGCGGACGACCCGGGTTGCGGTATCAATCACGCTGATCGAGTCGTTGTAGTTGTTGGCGACGACCAGCGTCGCGCCGTCGGCGGAAACGCCCATGCCGCTGGCGTTGGGCTGCACGCCAAGGCCGACGCCTTTGTTGCGAGCGCTGCCAATCGCGCCCGGCGCGAAATGGCCGAGCGCAATCGGCGCCGCGGCCGCAAAACCACCGCCGCTCTTCGTGTACACGTACACCGCATCGTCATTCCCGCCGGCGGCGTAGAGCGTGTTGCCGTCGGGGGAGAAGGCGAGGCCGACGTGGGCGTTGACCTGCTGGATCACCTGCGTGAGCGCGGGCCTCGCCTTGTTCGCGCCTTCCACGTTGTAGAGAAAGATGAATTGCGTCGAATTGGCCACGTCGACGGTGCCGTCCGGTTTGTAAAGCGAGTTCTGGCCGGCCGTAATGATGGCCAGCGTCGAGCCATCCGGACTGAGCTGCGACCGCACCGCCTCGCCGGCGATGAAGTCCGGATAGGATGGCAGTCCCGGATTCAGATACTGCTGAACGGCGTCCTTGACCGCGGTTGGCGTGACGAACTGGCCGGTCGCCAGCGGGATCAGTGTACGGTGCCCCAGGCGGTCATCGTCGTCGTCATCGTCGTCGTGGTCCCGGTGATGGCCAGCCCGGTCTTGTGGGTGACCGTTCTGCTCCTGAAGATAGGCGCGCGGTGACAGGGCGAGCACTGCTGCAGACGTGAGCGCGCACAGCTTGAGCCAGTGCGTTATCGAACGTTTCGTCATGTTGAGCTCCCTTCGAAGAATCGGATCAGAATCCGGCGAGTCGGCGCAGCGAGAATGTCGGCAAGGTGTTCCTGTGGATCGGCCGGCCGTAGTTGTACGGCGTGTCGAATCCCTTGACGGAATGCCAGATCGCGCGGTTGAGCATGTCGGCGGGTGCCGAGTCGGGCTCCGAGCTGTCGATGGCGAGTGAGAACTCGGCGAGCTCGCGCTGCAGCCCTCGCAACGCGGCGACCGGCGGATTCATCTCGTTGAGCGGAACGTTGTTCGGAACCGCCGAGTACGGTGTGAAATTCGGCCGCGAGGTGAACGTCGTGAACATCGGCTCGGCCGCCAGGTCGAACTGGTTCCCCGGCGGGAGACCGAGAATCTGCTTGATGGTACGGAACATGTTGACGATCGAGTAGAAGTGGCTGTCGACGCTGCCGCGGCGCGTGTAGGGGCTGATCACCAGGCCCACCGTGCGATGCCCGTCGACGTGGTCGAGCCCGTCCTGCGAGTCGTCCTCGGTGACGAAGATCGCCGATTCCTTCCAGTAGCGGCTCCTCGACACCGCTTCCACGATGCGGCCAAGCGCCAGGTCGTTGTCGGCGACCTGCGCCCGCGGCGTTGGAAATCCAGGACTCGTCCCCTCGGTGTGATCGTCGTACAACAGCAGCAGCACGAGTTGCGGCAGGTCGCCGTTCTTCTCGAACTCCGCGAAGTCCTTCAGGAAGATATCCGCGCGGTACTGATCCGGCACGCGGCTCTCCGCCGCCGGGTACTTGGGGTGATAGACGTCGCGCAGACCCACGATGACCGCGCGCGCGTCGATCTGGACGTTCGAAGTGCCGTTCTTCCAGTCGTTGTAGATATCCGTCCAGGTCGCCGTCGACGGGGTGATGGTGTTCGCGCCACGTTCACCGTACGCTCGCACGTGCAGACCGTGCGCCTTGGCGCTGTCGTAGATCGCGTCGGTCGGCCCGAGCAGCATCGGATTCTGGTTGTTGCGGGCGTTGCCGTACTTGTGCACCCACGTGCTCGGGTAGGCCTGGAGCACCCAGCGATGCCCGAGCGCGGACTGGTCGCCGGGGCCGTAGTAGTTGTCGAGCAGCGCGAACTGGTCGGCGAGTGCATGATGATTCGGGGTCACGTCCCGTCCGAATTGCACGAGCGACGGATCGCCGTTGCCCTGCGGCATGTCGCCGAACACCTGGTCGTATGTGCGGTTCTCTTTGATGATGTAGAACACGTGCTTGATCGGCGAGCGCTCGCCGGGATGCATCGGGATCGGATCGCGGCCGTGACGATCCCGGCCGTGCTCGTCTCGATCGTCGTCGTCACGGCCTCTGGCGGCGTTGTCGTCCACTGGTGGCAGGACGTCGTTGTTGTCGCGCACCTGCTTCGTAAAGCGGTCGAGCTCCTTGCGATTTGGCACGTCCAGGATCGAGATCACCCCCACGCGATCCTGATAGCTGCGCCCCTCGCCCGGCGGCACGGTCGGCGCAATCGATCCGAATCCGTAGCCGCTGGCGATGAAGAGCCGGTCTCCGGTCGAGTCCACGATCACCGCCGTGGGATACCAGCCGGTCGGAATGAGCCCGCGGACGGCATCGTCCGAGCGCGCGCCAACGTCCACGACCGCGATGGCGTTCTGCGACGCGTTCGCCACATACAGCGTGCGTCCATCGGGTGTCACGGTGACGGCGTTCGGCGAGCTGCCGAGCAGCGATTCGCGGTCACTGCCGCCGACGTGCAGTGTCTTGACGACTGAGTCGGTGAGGGTGCTGATCGCGGACACGGTGTCGCTGTTGGCATTGGTGACGTACACACGGTCGCCCGCGGGGCTCAACGCCAGACCCGTCGGATGGAGTCCCACGTCGATCGTCTTGATGACGGCGTTGCTCGCTGTGTCGATGACGGAGACGGTCCCGCTGATCGGAATCCCCGTCCGCGGGTCGACCGCGACGGGGAACATGCCGTCGGTGACGTCGGTCGGCCCGGGGATCCTGCCGCCCCAGTTGCTGACGTACACCTTGGAGCCGTCGGCCGACACCACGGTGGTGTACGGATAGGTACCGACGGGAATGCGCTTCACGATCGCGTTCGTCGCCGTATCGATCGCGGCGACTTCGTTCGTCATGTTGAGCGCGACGTACAGGCGTGAGCCGTCCGGGCTCAGCGAAAGGCCGCTGGGCTCGGCTCTCGCGATGGCAATCGCCACCGTGGCGGCAAAGGTCCCGTCAGCGGCGCGGGTAAATACCTTGACGTCATTGCTCGCGCCGCCTCCGACGTAAATCCTGTCGCCCGCTGGACTGAAGCCGACGCCGACGAAACTGTTCGAGATGCTGATCGTCTGCCTGAGGGTCTGCGAGTCGACGTCGATCAGGTGCAGCGCACGCGAGTTGAAGTTGCTGCCGGTGACGACGGCGAGAGTGCGGTGATCGGGGCTCAGTACCATGCCCAGCGGACGGTCGTTGACCTCGATGTGCGCGCCGGCCGGCGTCAGCAGCTGGCCGTTCGGCACCACGAATCGGCCGTCGGGCTGCGCACCGACTACGAAGTGGCCTCTCAAGGCCATGGCGGTAGTTGCTAGCGACGAGATGATGACGAGAAACCACATCATGAAGCGGCCGGGCTGCTTGAACATGAACGCCTCCAAGGCGAGAACCCTACGCCGCTGATATGTAGACTTTGTGAGCCTCTTGTAACTTCGCGCGCTGTCGGGCTTCGCTTCGCGAAAGTAGGGCACCTGCCGTCACACGCCGCGCTTGTGTTACACGGACGTGCAAGACGTTCATCTATCGCGCGGGCTAGGATTCACACGACATGGCCGCGATCAACGAACTCTTCCGCAGGCCGAGAGTCGCCGCTCAGTGCCTGCACGAATCGAGCGTGGCATCGTGAGCCTGCGCGGATCCGTGACCGTCACTCGTGTCGAGTGGTCGAAACTGTTCGCGCAGCTCAAGGTGCGACTCGCGCTTGCCGCATGCGTGGTCGGTCCGTTCGTGTTCGCAGCGGCGATGCGAGTGCAGACCAACCTGCCGACCGACACGCTGTTTGGGCGTTCAGTCACTGACTCCGGTTTCGCAACGCCTCTGGTCGTGCTGGGATTTGCCGCGCTCTGGGTGTTCCCCGTTCTCGCGAGCATCGTCGGCGGGGACCTGTTTTCGGCCGAGGACAGACACGGCACGTGGGTGATCCTGCTCACGCGGTCTCGGAGTCGCATCGAGATATTCACCGGCAAGGTCATCGCTGCGCTCGCTTTTTCAGCGATCGCCGTCACGGTGCTGGCCCTCAGCAGCATTGCTGCCGGAATCCTCGTCGTCGGGCGACAACCTCTGATCGATCTGTCAGGGATATTGCTGACACCCGGGCAGGCTGCAATCCGTGTCGTGCTCGCGTGGCTGACCGTTCTGTTGCCGGTCTTCGGCTTCACGGCGCTTGCCGTGCTCACCTCGATCGTCACGCGCAGCAGCGCAGCCGGCACCGGGCTGCCTGTGGTCGCAGCCATGGCGATGCAGCTCGTCGCATTCCTGGACTCGGCGCCGATCGCACGACAGATGCTCATGACGTCCGGATTCGAAGCCTGGCGTGGCCTTCTGACAGAGCCGACGTACTTCGGGCCTCTTCTCTACACGACGTCGGCCAGCCTTCTGTACGTGGGGGCCTGTCTTGCCATTGCTTACCGCGTGCTGCTGCGCCGAGACGCAGGAAGATGATGAGCGACCACGCAATCCGCAATCGCATGTTGCCTGCAGCCGTCATGGCCCTGGTCTTGTCGGGCTGCGGGGCCAGCGGCATCACGTCGACTCGTATTGAACGTGCGCTCGAGACGACGTTCGCGAACCTTGTCGAGCTTCAGGCGTCGCGGATGGGACTCCGGCCGGTGAGCGCACCCGACTTCGCGGTGACGGCGATCTGCCACAGGCCGGCTGACCACCACGGCGCCGGAGCCGGCGAGTGGAGCTGCACGCTGGTCTGGCAGGGTCCTGACCGCCGGACGCTCCGGGACACCTACGATCTCGTCGTCGCCACGGATGGCTGCTTCAGTGCGACCGTCGCCGGCGAGAACCTCGGCGGGCCTGTTCTGAAGACGCCGGACGGACGCCAGGTGAAGAATCATCTGTACGCGTTCGAAGGCTGCTTCGATCCGACATAAAGCGACGTGTGATGGTCGAATAGCGCGCTCAGTACTCGCATTTGACGCTTCTTACGATCACGGATTTGACGTTGGTGTTGCCACAACGTCATGTCTGTCGACGACCATGGCGCGCCGCCGCGCTTCGCCGCGGCAGATGCCAGGAGGAACGTTGTATGCGCCCAACCTTGATTGGTAGTTGCGTCCTTGTTACCGGTCTCGCCGTGGTCGGGATGACATCCCGCACGCAGGCAGACCACCCACGCGTCGACTTCGGCACGTTCGTCCAGGATCAGCTGAACGAACATACCGAACAGTTGTTCGGCTTCAAGCGGCCGCTCGATCAGAGCGCGCTCGGTCCGTACGACGGCGCTGACAACCTGCAGGCGATTCAGCTCGCGCGGGGCCTCCACGCGTCGCTGGTATCGAGCAGCGTTGCGTCTGCCGCCGACCAGATCGCGATGTGGCCGGACAATGATCATCCGAAGTTCCTGTTCGTATGCGACGAGGAAACATCGGTTCCCGCCGTGCAACGCGTCGATCTGTCGAAGCCAGCGAACAACAACGCGACGACGATCGTGACCGGCCTGATCTCCTGCGATCCGGTCCGGCGGACTCCATGGGGCACCATCATCGTCGCGGAAGAAGCCGGCGCCACAGGCGGCTTCTACGAACTCATCGATCCCACGCACATCACCACGCCCATCAACGTGATCGACCGGGACGCTGGGACCACCAGCGATCCGCTTCACATGGTCAAGCGTCAGGCTGTTGGAAGCCTGTCGTTCGAGAGCTTCGCGATCCGGCCCGACGGCACGATGATCTACGGCGATGAGCTGGCGCCAGGTGGCGGCAATGCCGGCGGGGGCATCTACAAGTTTGTGCCTGCCGTTCCGTGCATCGGCAACGGGCCGATCACCGCGCCCGCACAGTCGCCGCTTTCGTCGGGATCGGTGTTCGGCCTGCGCGTCGCAGCGCAGGGCTCGACCAATTGGGGTCAGGGCGCCGAAACCGGCAATGGCGCGTGGGTGCCGGTGAACCTCGCCGGGGCGAATGTCGTCGACGCGAAGAACAACATCATCCTGCGAACCGCTCAGGCTCTACAGAAGTTCACCGGTTATTACCGCCCTGAAGACATGGACATCGATCCCATCGCAGCCGAGAAAGGCGTGTTCCGGGCGTGCTGGGCCAACACCGGCCGTATGAGCCACACCGACAGCAGCCTGGTCGAGAACAGCGGCGTTAAGGCCGAGATCATGTGCCTCGTGGAGAATCCGCCGAGCACGGCGGCGCCCAACCCGGTGACCGGCGCCATCCCGACAGTGGATCGCTTCGTCGTCGGAAGCGAGGAACGGGGCATGTTCGACAACGTCGCGTTCCAGCCCCACAGTGGCAATCTCGTCGTCCTCGAGGACAACTCGGTCACATCCGTCAAGAGCCTCAACCCGCTCGTCACGGAGCTCCGCGGCAACGATTTGTGGATCTGTCTGCCGGATGGCGACGACGACGATGTGCTCACCGACGGGTGCGTGCGCTTCGCGTCGATCCGCGACACCAGCGCCGAGCCGACCGGGTTCATCTTTCTCGGTTCCGGCGAGGAAGCGTTCGTGAACATTCAGCACCGCGCTGCCAACGATGCGCTGGGTCCCGGCAACCACGGCGCGTTGATCAAGATCTCGGGCTTCAACGTGAGGCCTCACCGCGACCATGAATGCGACCGTCATCACCGCGGCCAGGATGACGACGACGATTCGAACTGGATGTGGAACTGGAGAAAGTAGCGATGCACGTCGAGAGGCCGGCGTCCGCGCCGGCCTCTCGCGCTGCGCGCGGCAAGAGTTTGCCGGCTCGTTGCAGTGGCATCGCCGAATTGTCATCGCCGCACACGATCATCGGCGCTCTTCAAAGGAGTGTGCAACATGATGTGGCGACGACTTCACAGCGCCCGTGCAGCGCGAGTCATCATCGGTACGACGGCGGCGATCGTTTCTGCAGCGGTCTGCGTGGGCCTGGCAACCGGACCCGACAACGATCGCCGAGACCACGAGCCCGACTCTGACAACTACACCATCGCGCTGTTCGGCGACATGCCGTACAACGAGCTCGGCCGGCAGCAGTACCCCGCGTTGCTCGCGGACATCAACGCCAGGCACGTGGCATTCTCGGTCTTCGACGGCGATCTGAAGGCGGGCGGCGACGGGCCGTGCGCCGATGCGGTGTATACGACGGCGATCGACCAATTCAATACGCTTCAGCGTCCGCTCGTGTGGCTTCCCGGCGACAACGATTGGACCGACTGCTGGGGTCGCTACGGCACCAGCACGCTGCCGTACTCCGACCCGCTCGAGCGGCTCGCATTCGAGCGCGCCCTTTTTACGTCAACCGATCAGAGCCTCGGCAGGCGCACGCTCACGCTGACGCGCCAGTCCGCCGAAGGCGGTCTGTATGCCGAGTATTCCGAAAACGTGCGATGGAAGTACGGTCCCGTCGTCTACATCGGCCTGAACGTCCAGGGATCGAACGACAACTTTCCGTACGCCGGCGTTGACGGCGAGACACGGCCGCAGGCCGAAATCGATCGCCAGCGCATGGAAGAGCGCGCCCGAAAGGCCGCCGACCTTCAGTGGCTCCGCGAAGGGTTCGACTACGCGAAGCGGGTGCGCGCCAAGGGCGTGATGGTGATCCAGCAGGCCGATCTCAACTTCAACAACGAGCAGCACCTTCCCGACTCGCGGTCATGGGATGCCTTCCCGGACTATGTGAACGCGCTTCGGGCCGAGACGCTGGCGTTCCGCGGCCAGGTGGCGCTCGTTCACGGCGATGGCCACTATTTCAAGCTCGATAAGCCGATCAACGGACCAGGCGACGGCGTGCTCGCGAACTTCACCCGGGTCGAAACGTTCGGCGCACGGAATACTCATTGGGTGAGCGCCACGATCGACACGAGCAATCCAAACCTGTTCGAGTTCACGCAACGGATCGTCGCGGCGAATACGAAATGACCGGTTCACAGGAGCGCCGGACCATTCCACTCGAAATGATCCGGCGCTCTCCGGCGCTACCGGGCACCAACCGCATACAGCTTCATCGTCGTCAACCCTGACAATCGAGACCAAGTCATCGAACGACCGCCACGTGAACGTTCTGAAGCTGCCTTAAAACCGCACCAATCGTAAAAAAACCGGCTGAAACCGATTCATCTGAATCGAATTCACCGTAATTTGATGGATTAAAAGGGGGCTGACGGTTCGATCGTCTTGTCACGTCATGACTCTTCTACTACGATAAGCGATAGTAGATGCCTCCGTCGGAGTCGGAAATCCTTGCCGCACGCTTAGCGCGCATGAAGAGCCTGATCGATTCACTGGAGAAGGTTTGCTCCGAAAACGCCGAGCAGCAGCAACTGTTCCTCAAACTCAGACAGGAAATGGCTGCCGCACGCGCGGGTTTAAAAAGTTGAACGTCAATGGCGTCAGGCGAAGAAGCCGTGTTGTCCCAGCCGCTGTTTCAGCTTTGGCACATCGACACCAAGACGTGCCGTATCACCCAGGCCACGCCATCCGCTCCCTACTGGGTCACCGTGCATGACGGTTCCGATCTCGTCGCGCAGGGTACGTTTCGCGACCACGACGACGCGATCAACTTCGCGGTCGAATCCATGCGCCGCCCGCCGCGCCGACATCGGATCATCATGTAGTCCCTCGCACGATCGTCTACTCGCGTTCTCGAGCCTTGGAGTTCGGTCCTAACTCCCCGTCGTCAACCCGTCACATCTTCAGGAGCGCGTTCATGACACACCGATACCGTTGGCTTATGGGAACTGCCGTCGCGATCACCGTGGTGACAACACTCGTGGCGTCGGCGCCCATCGGACGAGCGGCAGGCTCTGACGACGACAGCGAATCGAAAATTCAACGCGGGTTTGCCATTGCTCCGGTACACCTGACGTTGAAAGGCAAGAATCGCGAGCTGGTCGGTCTGGGGAGTTACATCGTCAACTCGACGGGCGATTGCAACGGGTGTCACAGTGGACCGGCGGGCGAGTATGCCGTCGGCGGTGATCCGTTCCAGGGACAACCGGCAGTCGTCAACAAGGACGCCTACCTGGCCGGCGGTACTCCACTGTTTGGACCGTTCTTTATTCCGCGCAACCTGACGCCAGATGTGAGCGGACGAGCGGAAGGAGGCGCGTCCTACGAGGAGTTC
>Ga0157374_10004360_pt1 | contig 11910 bp, 8 predicted proteins | sample M25metaG_FD_115308 | JGI IMG/M metagenome (GOLD analysis project Ga0157374, IMG submission 115308) | Miscanthus rhizosphere microbial communities from Kellogg Biological Station, Michigan, USA - M2-5 metaG | ecosystem: Host-associated > Plants > Roots > Rhizosphere > Soil | place: USA: Michigan...
AGGTCAGATCAGTTGTTTAGAGCCTTTGCTTATCACCCGGTTGTGCCAAGTTCATCGAAATTGCGAATGATCAGGTGCCGAGAACTTGATGGCTGAATCGGATTACCTGGTCTAATGCAAAGGGACGTTTCCATCCCAGCTTCAGCCGCTGCGTCAAGCTCGTCAAGTACGTCTGAAATAAAGAGTATCTGATTCGCCGCCAGCGACAATGCGGCTGCGATACGTTGATAACTCTCCGCGTGGGTCTTCTTGCCTACCCCGGTGTCGAAATAGTTACTAATAAACTTTGTTAGATCGCCGGCGTCGGTGTGAGCGAAAAGCAGCTTCTGAGCAAGCACGCTTCCAGAAGAAAAAATACTCACGTTTAGATTCTTGCTTCGCCAACGCTGCATTGCCGGACGAACATCAGCAAACACCAGTGAGCGCAACGAACCATCATCGTAGCCTTGTTGCCAGATCTTACCTTGAAGAGATTTGAGTGTCGGTGACTTGCGATCCTGTTCGATGAGCCAATAGACATAAGGCTCCATGAGAGGCGGAGGTGAATTTTTCGCTGTGACGTCCTCGGCGTGTTCTTCACGTAGGCGCGCCAGGTCAGAGATCACGTCGGCCGAGGCGGCATGTTGCGCAAGAAAACTCTCAAGGTGTAGACGTGAATACGGAAAGAGCACATCGTGAACGAATGAGATCGGAGTAGTTGTCCCTTCAATATCGAGCAGGATTGCGCGTGTTTGCATGTGAGTAGTTGGGATTGATCTTGCATTATTCCCTGAAGTCTGCAGCCTGGGACAAAGTCTTCAGTCTGGGACAATTTTCAGGTCGGGAAGGGGACCCTGTCCCCGCCTACCTCGATACTCAGATCTAAAAAGGGTTCTGAGTCAAGCGGGGACAGGGTCCCCTTCCCGACCTGAAAAGTTTCTCCAAGCTAAACTTTTGTCCTCGCAGCAAGAACCATAAGCGACTTAATGAGAGATCAGAACCCTATCGTACAGTCGCTCGCTTCGGCTGTGATCGTGCGCCAATCAATTCAGGCTGTTTGCGGTAAGTACGCATTCCCAAGACATACTGGTTGATGATCACGGGCAACTTCGCTGTCGGTGTAAAGAGGCGTCCACCCACTCACATCCTGGAATAAACGGATCGCACGAATCCGCCGATCATTACATAGATTGAACCAGTGTTTTGTGCCACGCGGTACTCGGATCAAATCGCCTGCCCCAACCTCAATGGAAACCACTCCAGTGTCGCTGTGGATGTGGAACACACCCCTACCAGCAATTACAAATCGGACTTCGTCCTCATCGTGCCAGTGTTCACGATCAAACTTGGCGAGCATTGCTTCCAGGCCAGGTGTTTCTGGTGAGACATCAATGACGTCGGCGGTTACATATCCGCCACGCGTCTTCAAGCTTTCGATCTCCTTTGCATAGGCCTTCAGAACATCGTCAGCAGATGCGTCACTCGCAATGTCATACGCAGGCGACCAGCGTTCGTAGTCGATCCCGTACGTCTCCAGGCAAGCGCGGATTGACTCTTCGTCGGTGAAAGTTTTGTTTTCGTTCTTTACAGTGACAACTGCCATTAGCAACCTCCCTTCGAGGCTCTTCCTACAATCCACTCACTCTTCCAACAGCCTCAAACAAAAACTCAAGAATCTCAACATGACGCTTCGCCTCTTTCAAATCCCTGCCCCACGTGTAAAGTCCGTGACGACGAAGAAGAAAGGCGTGTGCAGCCACGTTTGCTTTCAACGCTTCATCGACATCGCTTGCGAGGGTAGACATGTCCTGCGAGTTTTCCAAAATTGGAATCCACTCGCGATGCTCATGAGTAGTGACGCCGTGCAGACCTTTCAGCATCTCATAACCTTCGATCGCCAACCCACCTTCATTCAAGTGCAGATCCGAGAGTACTGTGGCCCATACTGAATGAGTATGGATCACCGCCCCGGCATCACGCGCGTTTACTACTGTCACGTGCAACGGGCTCTCGTCGGATGGTTTTCCGCTAGCGTCGTTCAAGATTCTACAGCTTTTATCGATGGCCAGAATCTGCGACGAACTCAGTTGACCCTTATCGGCGCCACTCGGAGTTATAGCGAGTTGAAGGGGTTGACGATTGACCACTGCGCTTAGATTTCCACTCGTACCCTGAAGGAGGCCACGCGTATGAAGCATGGTTGCGGCTTCGACAAGGGCCGAGGCGAGTTGGTCGAACTGCTCATACATTTTGTTCATCCTAACCGATATGAATCAGTCTAAGGAAATGAGGGAAACACTCATGCGCAAACTCTGCGTTCTCTGCGTCTTCTTAGAAACAACCTCAACAACCTGTGTAACTCAGGCCAAACTAAAACATTCAAATTGAACAAGTGGGGAAGGGTGGTTTACCCCGGCTGGAATGATAAAACTACTTGGCGTTATCAATAGCCTTGTTAGACAGCGGGGGTAAACCACCCTTCCCGACGTGTTCAATTTTAGTTTCAATTTGTTATCCCCTTTTAGCTCCATAAGAAGTGATGCTCAGCGGTGATAGATGTCTTGCCGACAAAATCGCCAAGACACAAAGAACGCAGAGATGATGCAGAGAAGTTAGTTCTTGTCTAAACATTTGGAGTTCTAGGACCACAGACCAGAGACCAACTGGAGTTTTGGGCCTTTCCGTGTTATTAAACCAGTATCCCCGCTGTGCGCTCGCCCAACAAGTCCCCCGCGAACGACTCCAGGTAAACATATTCCCCCGACACTAGTCTCCCACTTCCCTGGTATTGAGTTGTCAGTCCTCTACCTGGGTCGCACTATCCATCGAACTGCGTTAGGGAGGGCCTTCCGAAATGAATCACCTATCAATGTCTTTCATTCGCATCATCGTTTCAACGATTCTGCTCCTGTTTGCTGCGGGAGTTGTCAGCGCTCAATTCAAAGCCAGTATCCAGGGAACCGTTACCGACTCAACTGGAGGGCTTGTGCCCTCGGTAAAGATCACACTTACTTATTCAGCAACAGGTAAGTCTCAGGAGGTCGAAACTAACGACGAGGGATTTTATAGGATCGGCGGATTGGCGCCGGGCAAGTATAACGTTGTCGCCGAACGGGAGGGATACAAGAGAGCAATACTCGAGAACGTTTCAGTCGAAGCAGAAAACGTTCAGGCTGTGAACCTGGTTCTCGAAACCGGTGATGTAACTGCTACTGTGACGATAACGGGTGAAGCCACTGCCGAACTGCAAACAGAGAATGCCAACGTCAACAAGGGCATAACTGAGCAGGAGGTCAAACGGCTGCCGCAAGTTGGTCGTGACCCATACGAACTGGCACGGCTGACACCGGGGATTTTCGGCGACTCAGCTCGCGCGGGAAATGGAAATTCAGCTGGTCTTCCCAACGCTGGGTCAGATACAGGCCCGGGTGGATCGAGTAAATCCATTTTCCAGGCCGAGAATCAGCCACAGATTTCGGCAAACGGTCAGCGAATATCAGCAAACAACTATCAAATCGATGGGGTTAGCGTAAACAGTCTTACGCATGGCGGCGCCGCAGTCGTCAAACAAAACCAGGAGTCGGTAAAAGAGATTCAGATTTCGTCATCAACGTACTCTGCCGAGGACGGAAGAAACTCGGGTGCGCAGATCAAAGTAGTTTCACAGAACGGCACGAATAACGTTCATGGTAGCGCATTCTTGAAATACGACAGTCCAAAGCTTAATGCCTTTAATAAGTATCCAAACGATTTTGGACGTGGTCAGACTGAAAGAGTTGAACGACTTTTTCGCCAGTTTGGTGGCAGTGTTGGTGGCCCACTTTACCTCCCACACTTCGGGGAGGGCGGACCAGTCACGGTCGGTGGCAAGAACAAATCTTTCTTCTTTCTATCGTATGAAGGGCTGCGCGAAAATTCAACGAACACATCGGTCCATTACGTTGAGACCCCGCAGTTCCGACAAGGCATCATTGCCGCTCGACCGGGTGGAGTGAGCGCTCGGATTCTCGCAGACCCACTTATACAACCACGCATCGGAGGCACACTTCAGTCATCATGCAAGGACGTGAATGGCGCATGTCAGGTCATTGGCCAGGCACTCGATGTGGGTTCACCCACAGGAGCTTTGGGCCAGTATGTAACTCTGGGAAATATCGCGGGTGGCGGTCTGGATGGCATTCCGGATATTCAAAAGGTCATCATAGCTGCACCAGCGATCAATAGACCCAACCAGTACAACGCTCGTTTAGATTTCACGCCGAACGCAAAAGATCAGATCGCGTTTAGTACTTACCTGACGCGTAACTTCTCGATTGGAAGTGATTCGTCTGGCGGCGCACGTCCACAGGCTGATATCACGAGTTCACCCCATAACACCGCGTTGACGTTTCTCTACAACCGGATAATCTCAGCAACGCTACTGAACGAGGCGCGCTTCAACTTTACGCAGTTTGCCTACAACGAGATCGTCTCCTCGAGTGATACAAACTTTGGTCTTCCGCGAGTTGAGATTGAAAGTCTACTGAGTAGTGGTGATCGGATTCGTTTTGGTGCCAACCAGGCCGAAACCACGCCCGGCATCTTTGCGGAAAAGACGTTCGAGTTCCGCGACGTCTTGAGTAAAGTCCGAGGTAATCACGCGTTCAAGTTTGGCGGCGAGTTTCGCAAAGAGCTGAACAACGACAATCTCAATGGAGGCTCGCGTCCGCTGTACACCTTTGGCGGCCTTTTCAATTTCGCCAACGACACTCCGCTCTTCTATCAAATCAACGCCGACCCTCGAACGGGCGGAGCCGCAGACGCGCAACGTCATTTCCGATCTGGTGGATATGGTCTCTTCATTCAAGACGATTGGAAAGTGCGTCCGAACCTAACTTTCAATATTGGACTTCGTTACGAATACTTCGACGTCCTTAAGGAGAAGGACAACAAGGTCTCCAACTTTGTATTTGGTCCAGGCGGTGGGCTGGTTGGCTCGAAAGTCGTGCCCACGAACTCCCTCTACAATCCGGACCGCAACAACTTCGCGCCGCGACTCGGCTTTGCTTACAGCCCAAAGTATTTCGGTTTGGAACAAAAGCTCGTTCTGCGCGGGGGGTTCGGTATCAGCTATAACCGCACCGAGGATGTAGTCTTCTCAAACAGCCGTGGAAACCCACCCTTCTTCTCGCGTTTTGCAATTTGCTGTGGAACCTCATCGCTCGACTTCGGCAGTCCCTTCGCGGGCGGCCAGATTCTTTACACTTTGGGAACAAGCACTTCGCCATTCAGTTATCCGGCAAATCCTGCGCTAGCTGTGGGTATTGATCCGGCAACCGGTGCGCCATTGGGCAGGACAGTAGAAATCTATGGCGCACTGCCAAACACACCGACAGCGTATGTGTACACGTATTCGTTTGAAGGTCAGTATGAGTTACCGTGGCATCTCGTTGGTACACTCGGTTATCAGGGAAGCTCCAGTCATAAACTCATTCGCCTGGTGAACCAGCTATTTGTGCAGCCAGTGATTCCGGCAAACTACTTTGCATTTGCAGTGTACATCCCGACACCTGATGTAAACGCCAACTACAATGCTCTGAACGCGCGTCTCACGCGGCGATTTGCGAAGGGCTTTTCGGTCGACGCCCTCTACCGCTGGGCCAAGAGTATCGATACGTTGTCGAATGAAGGACCCGGTGCCGTGACTAATCAGACGTTCCCACAGGACTTGAGTCAGGAGCGCGGACCTTCAGACTTCGACGTCAGACACAACCTTACAATTTCAGGATTGTGGGATCTTCCGTTTTTCAGAGACCGCAAAGACGCCTGGGGGAAGATACTTGGCGGCTGGCAGATTGACGGAATTGTGACAGCGCACACTGGTTTCCCATGGACGCCACACACTGGCCAGTGCGTACGTTCGGCCAACTCTCAAAACTTTGTTTGCCCGTCACGCCCCACACAGTACTTTGGCGGCGCGCTCGACGACACAAGTAACGATGCGTTCATTCGTCCCGGTGGAAACTTTCCTGGTGGAGGACTGGTCTATTTTAATCCAAATAATCCGGGGGGACTGTTGAAGCCAGGAATTGGACGAAATACTTTTCGTGGTCCAAAATACTTCGCAACCGACATGAGCCTTGCCAAACGAACTGGCTTGCCTTCGTTTCTCCATCTGGACGAAAGCGCATTCTTTGAAATCAAAGCAAACTTCTTCAACGTCTTTAACAACTTGAACCTTACAAACTTCGGATTCTTTTCGTCGACAGTGGATAACCCCGATTTTGGCCGAGCGAGTGGCGGGTTGGCTGGAAGAGTTGTTGAGTTTCAGGGACGCTTGAGTTTCTGATTCGTGCTCTGGGAATAGACTTCGCCGCCTGATGTGAGGCGTGGCTCTGCCCGCGCCGTCCTGCCCCAAAATATTCTGCGCGCGGCGCAGCCGCGCGCAGGAGTGAGGCACCAGTTTACGGCGGGGTAGGGCCACGCCTCACAGCAGGCGGCAAAGCCAACGGGATAACACGCTATCGTTCGCTGGTGGTTTTCTTAATATACGTCCGCTTTCAAATACTCGGTCCTGTTCCAGTGTTTCAGATGCATATCAAATCAAAACTACTCCTTGCGCTTCTACCCCTCTTCTTCGTCCTTTCACTTCTTGCAACGCCGGCAACCCATTCGAAGCAAGCCCCAAATGTCGAAGCGCGTGTCAACGCTTTGTTGGCTCGAATGACACTCGAGGAAAAGCTTGGTCAACTTCAGCAACTCGATGGCGAAGGTAGCGGGGACTTTCGCCCCGAACACCTTGAGTTGATTCGCAAGGGTCTCCTCGGCTCCACTTTGAACGTTCGAGGCGCCAAGCGCACCAATCAACTTCAACATGTCGCAGTCGAAGAGTCTCGTTTGAAGATTCCGAACCTGTTTGGTTACGACGTAATCCATGGCTACAGAACGATCTTCCCGATCCCCCTCGCTGAAGCCGCCAGCTGGGATCCAACTCTGGCTGAACGCTCCGCAAGCATTGCTGCGTCAGAAACCTATGCCGCGGGTGTTCGTTGGACCTTCGCGCCAATGGTCGACATTGCGCGCGATCCACGATGGGGTCGAATTACGGAAGGCGCTGGCGAAGATCCGTTCCTGGGGGCTGCATTTGCACGAGCCCGGGTGTTGGGCTTTCAAGGACGAGATTACAGCGAGCGCAACAAGGTTCTCGCTTGTGCCAAACACTTCGTTGGCTATGGAGCAGCCGAAGGTGGACGCGACTACAACACGACCGACATGTCAGAACAGACATTGCGCGAAATCTACTTGCCACCTTTCCATGCGGCCGTCGATGCAGGAGTTGGCACATTGATGAGCGCGTTCAATGATCTCAATGGTGTTCCCACTTCTGCCAATCCGTTCACCCTAACAAAGGTCTTACGCGGAGAGTGGAAATTCGACGGCTTCGTCGTTAGTGACTACACGTCGGTAAATGAACTAAAAAACCATGGGTTAGCCGCGAATGATAAAGACGCTGCTGAAGCCGCTCTCAATGCCGGCGTCGACATGGAGATGGTGAGTCGTCTCTTCAATCAGAATGTCCCGGCGTTATTGAAAGAAGGGAAAGTATCTCAGGCGACAATTGACGAAGCTGTCAAACGCATTCTTCGTATCAAGTTTCGACTCGGTTTGTTCGAGCACCCTTACGCAGATGAAGCGGCAGAGAAAGGCGCGATCCTCACAGCTGCAAATCGCACTGCCGCACGGGAGGCAGCAGAACGATCCATGGTTCTCTTAAAGAACGATCGTGAGACGTTGCCGCTAAACAAGAATGTCGGATCGCTTGCGGTCATTGGTCCACTCGCCGACGACAGCCGCGCACCGCTTGGTTGGTGGAGCGGCGACGGCAAGGATACTGACACAGTGACCGCACTCGCAGGTATCAAAGCGAAAGTTTCTCCGCAGACAAAAGTTACTTACGCAAAAGGCTGCGACGTACTTGGCGATTCGGACGCCGGGTTCGCCGAGGCTGTTGCTTCGGCGCGACAGGCAGACGTAGCGCTGGTATTCGTCGGCGAAGCGAAAGAAATGGTTGGTGAAGCAGCGTCGCGCAGTACGCTCGATCTACCGGGACGGCAAATGGATCTTGTGAAAGCGATCCAGGCGACGGGAAAGCCGACAATTGTTGTACTGATTAACGGTAGACCTCCAACTATCGGTTGGATTGTGGAGAATGTTCCAGCAGTGCTCGAAGCATGGATGGCCGGAACAGAGGGTGGCAACGCAATCGCGGATGTTCTGTTTGGTGATGTGAATCCAGGCGGAAAGCTTCCAGTCACTTTTCCACGAACGGTAGGTCAGGTACCGATTTATTACAACCACATGAATACTGGCCGACCTCCCGAACCAAGTACCAGGTATAACTCGAAGTATCTCGATCTACCGTGGACGCCACAGTTTCCATTTGGCTTCGGCCTTAGCTACACACAGTTCAAGATCACGAATCTTCAACTTAGCGACGCGAGCATCGCTCGCAATGGACAGCTCAAGGTTAGTGTCGAGGTGCAGAATGTGGGCAAGCGCGCGGGCGATCAAGTTGTACAACTCTACATTCGTGACATAGCCGCCAGCATGACTCGACCAGTGAAAGAGTTAAAAGGCTTCAAGCGTATTTCGTTGAAGCCGGGCGAGACACAGCGAATCGAGTTCACCCTCGGCCCGGAACATCTTGGTTTCTACAATCGAGAGATGAAGTACGTCGTTGAGGCAGGTGAATTCAAGGTGATGGTAGGGTCGAGCTCGGAAGATGTGATCGAGAAAAGCTTCGAGGTGAAGTAAATCAGAAGACACCAGTCGCAGATCCATTTTCGTTTTCACCGATCAGCAGAAAAGAAATCTCTCGATGTTAGCGTTTCTCATTCTCTACTGAAATGCGCCTGCGTCGGCTTTGCACACAAAGTTGGTTTCTAGTCCGCGCAGCGGACGAATGACAATAGTCCAGCGATTTATCGCTGGGACAGAGTTAATTGCTTTTTCAGTTCGTGAAACGGACGGCTGAACCGAAACATAATTGAAAATCCCGCTATAGCCCATCGTTCAGCCGTCCGCCTCCCGGACTACACTTGCTCACTCCCGTGTCCCAGCACTGAAGTGCTGGGCTATTAGCATTCGTCCGCTGATCGCGGACTGCAAAGCGAGATTTTTGTGAAAAGCTCCTCCTTACGGAAATTCGCAACTCAACTTCTACTCTTGCTGGTATGTGCTGGATACCTGTCGGCGCAGTCGTTCACTCCTCAAGATCAATCATTTCTCGACGATCTGCAGCATCGATCAGTTCAATACTTCCTTGATGAACCTAATCCGCAAACAGGTCTGGTCCCGGATCGTGCACGCGTCGATGGATCATCATTGGACGACAATCATCGTGATGTCGCGAGCACAGCTGCTACAGGTTTCGGGCTGACTGCAATCTGCATTGCCACCGAGCGCCACTGGATCAGCGGCAGTGAGGCGCGCGAACGTGTTCGAAACACGCTCCGTTTTTTTGCGAACAATGCAATTCATCAGCGCGGGTGGTTTTATCATTGGATTGATGGGAAGACCGGTCAGCGTCGTTGGAACAGCGAAGTTTCATCTATCGATACAGCGTTGTTGTTGGCTGGTGTTCTCACCGTCCGCCAGTACTTCCGCGACGATCAGGAAATCAGGGAACTCGCAACTCGTATTTACGAACGCGTTGATTTTCGCTGGATGCTGAATGGCGATCCGTTGCTTCTGTCGCACGGCTGGAAACCGGAGTCAGGTTTTCTGAAAGCGCGTTGGGACACATACAGCGAAGACACAATCCTCTATCTACTAGCAATCGCTTCGCCCACACACCCGATCACATCAAGCTCCTGGTACGCGCTGTGGCGCGATCGTTATCGCTATGCCGGCTATGCTTACTTCACAACCATCGGAGTTCCACTCTTCATGCATCAGTATTCGCACGCGTGGATCGATTATCGTGAGCGGCGCGAATTACGAGGCGACAAGATTGATTATTTTGAAAATTCGGTGAATGCCACATTGGCACATCGCAAGTTCTGCATGGATCTCGCGTACGAGTTTCCAGTCTACGGGCCAAACATTTGGGGAATCACAGCTTCGGATAGTGCGAAAGGCTATCTCGCGTGGGGTGGCCCACCGCGAGATCCTGCAATCGACGGGACCGTGGTCCCTTCAGCGGCAGGTGGTTCGTTAATGTTTACTCCTGAACTTTCAATCGCTGCGCTGCGTGCGATGCGCGAGAAGTATGGAGAAAAGATCTACGGTCCCTATGGTTTTATCGACGCGTTCAATCCCACCTCCAGTTGGTACGACCGCGATGTGATTGGGATTAACGTGGGGATAATCCTGCTTAGCGCTGAGAACGCCCGCACGGGAAATGTGTGGCGCTGGTTTATGCGAAACGTTGAAGTTCCGCGCGCGATGCAGAGGATCGGATTAGTAAAGCATGGATTGCGTAGCCAGTCGACAAGCAAGGGCTTGGTGAGAAGCCGTTCTGCTTTCGCACCTCATCTGGAAGGAAAGCGTGTGACGCATAGCGTCACATGAAATTAGCCCGGCGTTTCAACGCCGGGTAAAGCCAGGTGACAACCTGAGTCGCGTAGCGACGACTGAATTCATACGTCGCTGCGCGTCGCTATTTTGGAGCGCCGCTTACCCAGCTTTAAAAAGCTGGGCTAAATTCAGTCGACGCTGATGCGTCGAATACTCTCGGGTAGTTTATGATCGGTTTTGCCGCCTGAGTTGGCTTCGCGGCGTGGCTCCTGTCCCGCAGCAACTCCGACTATTAGCCGGCAGAGCCCAGTCAGCCAAGTTCATTCGTACACTTTTTCAACTGACGCTGGTATTCGGCTTCATCGAAATGTCCCTTCGACTCTGCTCTCAGACCGTCCGCGCCGATAATCCATTCCTCATACCCGCTGATACGAACAGTATTGCCTGTGCCACCTGGACCAGTGTGCGTGCCGTCGAGAGTCCAACGATAAACGGCATGACTTCCGTCGAGATTGATTCCATCCATTGTTACTACCATGTCTGGGAATGTCGCCATGAAATTCTGGGCAGCGGCGGCGATAGCGGTCGGGCCAACGGAAGGAACGCCGGCATTTATCTTCAGCGAGCCGCCTTCCTCATAAAATGCTGCAACACTCTCTGGATTTTGACTGCACCATGCAGCCGTGTACCTCGTCGCGAAATCCGTCAACTGATTGACGTCCATTTTTGGAGTTGTCCTTCCGGAAATTAAAAGCCTAACCCGCAGCTTCAGCGCGTGCGTTTCGTGGTTCGAACTTTTTGTTTCGCAGCCGCCTTCGGTTTCAGCGAACTGACATAAGCGATACTCGCTGCAAAGTAGGTTTTCAATGCTGGCGTGTTGGCGAGGAGTTGATCTGGTACTACCACGTACTCTGGCTGCACGACACCGTAATGCGCTGCCAATGTCGTCTTGTACTGCTTAAGGAAACTCTCGCGCTGCGGCGTTGGCAGGCGGAGCGCGACGGTGCCGTCCTTGTGAAGTGCGCTAAACATATGCCCGTTCAGCGATGTGTAGGGAACGGTCGCTCCCTTGAGTTCAGCCTTGGGATGAGTAGCTACAAGCTTCTGGTATAGGGCCATGGCTTCCGCTCGATCCATTACCTCTCCTTTGCTGGCTGTCGCCCGTCATCAGCGCATGCACTCGCAATTAAACAAGAAGTCCATTCATAGCGAGTCCGCTTCACTCGCTTGTTGGGCTGAGTCGTTAAGGGAGTGAGTTACTTACCATTGCGGTCCTCACTAAAATAGTGATCAACGACAGCGATCATATTGCGTAGCGTCTCGTCGGTCGGCATTTGCAAATCGACCAATGCATCTGGCTTGACGTCTACATTATTGAAGCCAGCAAGTGTCGCGTTAGCGAGCCGGGCCACAACTTTTTCAGTTTGTGCCTGA
>Ga0157374_10004361_pt1 | contig 11909 bp, 5 predicted proteins | sample M25metaG_FD_115308 | JGI IMG/M metagenome (GOLD analysis project Ga0157374, IMG submission 115308) | Miscanthus rhizosphere microbial communities from Kellogg Biological Station, Michigan, USA - M2-5 metaG | ecosystem: Host-associated > Plants > Roots > Rhizosphere > Soil | place: USA: Michigan...
AGCAGCTCGGCCGCGCGCGTTTCATCGAATTGACCGCCCTCACCGATTACGGTTTCGGTCTGCATGGGACCGAACAATTCCGACCCCATGACCATATCGAGCTGACGCGCCTTTTCGAGGAGCGTCATACGGTTGAGGAGGTCATCGACGCGGTCCTGGATAGGGAGTGCAGCATCCAAGTAAGGGGCACTGGTGGTAACGGCGGTCCGATCGATGATACTGGCTTCTAAAATGCTCATTTTGTCTTGATTTCCTGACTAAAATGATACTTGCAGTTTAGCGAAGAAGCTAGTTCGTATCCGGCTAAATACTTGATGGATTCTCCACGACAATCGTGCCCAGGACGCCTTCCCAGGGCGTTGCCCTGGGCTCGAATTGTTGCGCACCTTCAGTGCTTAGGAGCGGGTTCGGGTTGTTGTGCTTTGGGTTTTAGTGCGGCCCGACAAATGCGTACACGGGTACGGTCAATTCTTCGCCGTTCGCCGTCGTTATGACGACGCTGCTCTGGAAGGGTCCGGCCGAAGCCGGAGGCAAAAACGATACCGTCGCTTCAACGGTTTCGTTGCCGGTGCCTGGCGGCACTGCCGGCGACGGTGCGCCGAAGGGCCGGCCAATTCCTGATCCGTGGTTTATCGGACCGAGTTTGACTGAGAGATACGAATCAGTCGATGTGGCAGAAAGACCGCTAAGAGACTTTCCGGCAATCAAAAACGTTTGCTGCGTGGATTTGCCTGGGATCACCTGACCGAACGCTATGACCTTCGGGAGCGCATCTATGCTGCCGAGCACGTTCGCGAAGTAGTTAGCCGCACCGAGCTCGATGTCGTGGTTGGAACCACTATGCTTCTGAAGTACAGCCGTGAGGATTCCGTTTAGACTGCCAATCGCGTGCCCTGGATCAAGCCGGACGGTGAACGTTTGTGTATGCCGCGCGGTCCCCTTGCCTCCAGTTTCGGCGGTTGTTGAAGGTTTTGGAAGATCTACGGGAACGATGGTTACGCCGCTGGATGGACTGACAAGGGCTATGTCCTCACCATTAGTATCTAGCCCGCCATCGTATGCCAATGAGAGCGAAAGACTGGCTGCCTTACCGGATTCCAGGCGTCCGAAGTCAAGCGAGGAAGGCGTGAATAGAACAGGCGCCAGTATCGTTCCAGTTACTCGAAGTACTCCGACCGGGCTAGCATGGCCGACGGCATAGATCGACACCGATTTGTCGATGCTACCTGGCGTCAGATGATAAGAATCAATGTTCACGGTAACGGGAAGCGCAGCTCCAGGCGCGAGCGTAAATGGCAACCTTGCTTTGCCCTTCAATGCTGCCGCTGTGCATCCGCATGACGACTTAAGCTGAGTTATTTGGAGGGGATGCGCGGCGGTATTACGATAGAGGAAAGGCACTGAAATAACGGTGACTTTAGTCGCCTCCAACGAGCCGAAGTCGTAGGATTGGGTTTTGGGTGATACCGCGGACGTGTACCCGTCGTGCGCAGGGGCCTTTTGGCTGGCTGCGTACACCACGGGACAGAAGAAAAGGGCAGACGTTACCGTCGCCGCTAACAAGCGCAGGCTGGCGCGATTATTTATCATTACTTAGGACACTCTCTATGCACTGCGCAAAAGGATAGGATGAACGAGACAAAGCTCTATATCTAATACCATAATTCGGTTTATTCGCGCATAACTTGCAAATAGCGCGGCCAAGCTTTTCCAAGTGGTCGTTCAAGACAATTCAAACTGAATTCCTGAAGGGGTGACAACGCAGACTGGAAAGAACAGAGACTCGAATCCGGCAAGGAGGTAGAGCCTTGCAGCAGTGCCAAGAATTGTCTTGCAGTATTCATTATCGCGAAATGGCTCTATCAAGGCCAGTGAACCAAGTGTGAGCCAGAGGAGACATGCGCAGTTCTCAATGTCCTCGTTGCCGTCCTGATGATCCAAATTAAGGATCGGATTATCTAGCTCGCTCACATGGTGTCTGCAGAGAGATCGAAGGTTATCACCGAACTGCAACGTATAAGGGTCCGCAACTTTCGCCTCAAAGCACTCATCAATTTCATCGCAAATGAGTAAGTTTCGAGAAAAAACTCCATTAAACTTCTGTTCCGATATCAAATTTTGGCCGCCGGTTCTATAAATCTGAAAGATTTCCGGCCAATCGCCCAGATCAAGATGGAGGAATTGCAGCCCATTGTCAGGGGTGTAGGCGTTCAAGCCCTCCTTGGCCCAATCAACCAACTTCAGGAAGTCCGGACGGAAATCATAGACCTCTACGGCAAGCCAGTACGCGGGATAATCGAAATGCTCCGGATGGCTGCGTGCGAACTCAGTTAATTGCAACAACTTTTGTTCAAGAGTTCCGCCCCTCCGAGTGAGCAGTTGCGCTTCAGAAAATATGGGAAGCCATTGGTCCATGTCATGTCCTCTATTGTCTTATAATGACGGTCAGTAAGCTACGTCTAAACCGCCTTTTGAGGAGGGATTAGGAGCGCTTTTCCTCTACCTTAAAATAGATTCCCTGTGGAGCTGCAGTGAAATACTTGAAAAGGGCAGGACAAAGCCATCCTTCTTGAGATAATTCATCGCACTTATTCGATGCTGTCAGACGAGAATTATAATTGTCGCCAGACAGCCTAAAGTTGCATATTGAGTGAGGCGATGCGCCCGGACGCGTGGTAGTAATCCCGCGCCCGGTGGGATGGCGCACCGACGACAAAAGACGGTCTACCGTTGAGGGACTCACCATAAGAAGGCGTTCCTTCACCTCTTCCGTGAGAGGAAGATGCCCGAACCGCTGCATGGCCGCAATGAAATCTGGAAGAAATGGCACTAGCCGTTTAGAACACAGATAGTTTGTCGCCTTCCAGACGACCACGAGAGACTCCCGAACGGTTGAATCATAACAGCGCGGCTTGCTTGCGCGCTTTAAAGACCCGGCAGCGCCAGGAGGGAGATGGTTGAGCAGTGTAATGGCTCGCTTGCGGTTGTAACTGGTGGCGGCCACGAACTCGTCGAGTATACGCGTCTTTTCAGGCCTTCCAGCTTTTCGGTCACGGAGTTCCGTCCTCACGAGTAACTCATATCGAGATCCGACAGTCATCATTTGCCTCATTGTGCTTCTCCAGTCGTCGCCAATGTGGCGTATCGACTGGTTCACTTTTCAATGACGCAACGACCTTCATATAGTTACGAATTCAGTGACGCAATGCGAGGCGCTAGACACTTGGATGGAAGTTGTAAACGATAACTCAGGGCACCAGAGACGTAGAGACGCCGCGCCTTAACAGTTTGGCTACTAAATTCGGGTTCATATCGAATATCCTTTTCGACAAGATCTCCGATTCTATCTCTTCAATTGATGAAGGGTTCCCAAATAGTATAAATCCATGGCACTCGTCTGAATCTTGCCACTCGATCAAAGGTAATCCACCTATTTCCAGAACCATGTCAATGTAACTAAGCAAGACATCGCTGCCTCGAAGTGCGGGCTCCGGGGCATTAGCAACTCTTGTCCTGTTGAGCCAAAGCCATAGCGGCCCAATGGCGATTTCGCTCCAGGTGTTCAGTACCTTGAGATCGTCTGGCAGGAACGCCATGACGCTGCAGTCATACATTTCCTTTCGCAGCACCACGTCAAAATAAGCCTCTTCGGTAAATTCATCTACCCACCCTGCTACAATCCTGCGTTCTTTACCAAACGCAGGGTTATTTAGTGTCCCACTGATAACGCGGTCACTTGTATACAATGTACGTTTATCGCTACCTACATTATCTGTGGGAGGTAGCCGTGGAAATGACTTGCACGACAATACGGCAGGTCTGTAGCCATTACAGGCTGCCCGGATGCCAATTAAGTCACTAGATGCCAATCTGCCGCCATCAGGTTCAAGCCATAAAACAGACTTTGGCTTACTCGATGCGCCAGGTAAGAAGACTTCGACAGATTCCGTAGATGTGCTGACTAAATATGACGCAGACATTGCATGAAATACTCCTGGTTGTGATAAAGGTGGCACTTAATGCTTGCGAGAGAACCCTGGTTAAACAATGCTCCAATATATATCAGACTTGAGAGATTGGTATTCAAGACTTACACAAAGATCGAATACAGCGTATTCTGTAGCAAAGATTGCCCCTCGATGTCTAGCCATATTATAACGTTTATTGAGCCTTGTCGGGCTTTCTATGCTTCATCGAAGAAATAACGTCAATGGGTAGACGCATATGACCCGTAGTTGATTTTACATCAGGTGCTCGCTACATTCAAATCTTGATTAAAGGCCGCAGAATAGCTACATAGGCGCAAGGTCCCAGGTGCCCCAAGTGTAGTGACCGACACCACCAGGGCCATGATAATGCGGTAGCTCTCTTTCCCCGGTGTCCTCATAATGGTGCCCATTTACGTGGCCATCTATAGTCGCGTCGTTTTCGCCGTCGCTTACATGTACTTGTTCCCAGGGCTCGCCCTTCTTCCCAAGTAGGTTCTTATTTTTGCCATACATTGGGGTCGACTCACTTTCAAATGGCTCGTTGACACCGTGGGCCTTTGCCGCTTTCGCTAGCGCTTCTTGCTGAGTATCTGAATGCTGATCATAGATGTGCCCTTTTGTAACAGGCTTGCCTCCACTGCCTTTAGGGTACCCGTTCGGTCCATTGCTGCTAGGAGGTGAAGTGTTGTCGGGTCCAGACGTAGAACATCCACAGCCTGATCCGCCACTACCACTAGAAGCGTGGCTTATCCAACGGCCAATACCGGCAATGGCACCACCTACTGCTACCCCGACGAGTCCGCCGACAATTCCTCCTCTTTGTGCGCCAACACACGCGCCAGTTGAGGCTCCCACTACCGCGCCAACTACGGTGCCGACGCCAGGTTCAACTGCTGTACCCAGCAATCCACCGGCGTCTCCTCCAGCGTTGGCCCCCATAACTGCGCCAATGACGTACCCAATTGCCCCACAGCCAACCGCCACTCCTGCCCCAAAAGCGGTCCAACTGTCAAGCCCAAGCGGGTCAATACCATTTATACCCCGATTTCCGGTGTAATTATAAAGGTTGATTCCGCCCGCATAGCCTAACGGATCCCGGTTGATAAACCTGCCATTTGAAGGATCATAGAACCTGGCCGTGCAAAGCTCTAGACCGGTTTCACTGTCTGTATAATAGCCGGCTTCTGCGCCGTAGCCGCTGTACGGATCTGTCGTTCCATCGGTACTCGCGCTCGTGCCGTAGGCGTCGAACATTGAGGACCCTGTGACGGTTCCGCTGGCATTAAGGCGCTGAGCATTGCCGCCCTGCGTGTCGAACGTATAGAATGTCGAGGTAGAGCCGACTCGGCGAGACATCAGGCCGGTAGCGCCAAATGTATTTGTCGCGGTAACGGCTCCCGTGGAGTCCAGCTCGCAAATTGGCGTGATGCCGTCATATAGGAAATAGGTTCGAGTACCTGCCGCGTTCTGCTTCCAGGCGCGCAGGCCCGACGTCATATAGCCGTTCGTAAGCGCGGTTCCGTAGCCGGTCATCCGGTCTTCAGCGTCGAACGTTAGGCTTGTTCCTTTGTAGGTAGTAGGATTTCCCTCGCCATCGTATGTGTAGCCGGTATTGGTGTATTGATTGTCGGCGTTGAAGGTGTTCGACGCGCCCTTGAAGGTGGTTGGGTTGCCGGCTCCGGTAATTGTTCCGGCATCCAGGGCGAAGTTATTTGTGTATCCACTGGCACGCGTGGAAGCTTCCTGGGTGAGCTGGTCCTTGATGTCGTATGTGTAGCTGGTGCTTCCCGAGTAGGCTGAGACGCCGGTAATAGTGTCCGTTCTGCTAAGGATGTTGCCGACGGCGTCGTAGCCTCCCGTAGAGGGCACGCTAAAGTCCGAGAGAACAGAACTGCTGGAGTTCTTCGTACTCATGTCCAGAAGTTCGCCTAGCGCGTTGAACGTATTCGTGGAAGTGACGCCATTCGATAGAGATCTGGTTTTTAACCAGCCGTTGTCCAAATAAGTCCAGGACGATGTCTCGCTAAATGGATTGGTTAACGAGTTTAGTCGGCCATCGCCATCGAACGCGTAGGTAAAGGTCCCCGCCGGGGTGACCATCGAGGCCCGCGATCCGTCGTTGTTGTAGTTGTAGCTAATGGTCTGGGTGGGCAAATATGTGCCGGACGTTGCACCGACGTAGGTCGTCTGAACGCTGGTGACGTCGTCGTTATCGTCGTAATTTGGCGCTATGCCTGCCCCCACCAACGCTGCCGTGGCACCGTCGGTTACTCCCGATACCCGGCCGTAGCCGTCGTGAGAATAGCTGGCGTTCATGCTGGGTGTGGCCGGATAGGTTACGCTGGTCAGAAGATTGTCGGGATCTGCGTATGCGTAATCGGTCTCGATTCCTCGGCCGTCGATGCGCGTTAGCAGGTCGCCCTGCGCGTTGTAGCTTGGGAAAGACACTATGTCATAACCCGTCCCGGAGTTCGCGTTGGGATAGGAAATCGAGGCCAGATAGCTGTTCGCGTTGAAGGAATAAGTTGTTGTATGTCCGTTGCCGTCGGTCAGCGTATGCAGGCGTTCCAGACCGTCATAGCCATACGTTGTGGGCTCCGTACTTCCAGATAGAGACAAAGTCTCCCCGTCCAGACCATAAGAAATATTCTGCGTCCTGGTAAGATTTCCGGATTCGTCGTAGGCTGAGGTCGAAGTGACCGGACCGTCCGGATATTGGTAGGAAACGGTCGAGTAGCTCCGGCCGGGTCCTGTCTCGCCTGTCGCCGGAGCCGTAACTCTTAAAGTGTTGTTAACGATATCGTACGTTTCGTCCACTTCATTGCCAAGCGCATCGGTTCCAGACAGTACGTTGCCCTGGCTATCGTAGCGAAGGTGGGCTACTTTGCCGAGATTGTCCGTTATCGTAAGGGGCTCGCCTATCGCTTCGGGTTGGCTGTAGCTTCCATCGATCGTGTAACCAAACGTGGTTGTTATCGTTGAACTTGTCGCGTTTCCCGGAGTGGTTACGGACGTTACATTGCCGAGCGTATCGTAAACTATGCTTGACGTTACTGTCGAGCTTCCTCCAACTGTTCCAGGTGTCGGACTGTTTATCTGGTGAACATGGCCCGATGGTTCGTAGTAGGTAACGGTTGTCGCCTGCTTGCTGCCAGTGTGGGTGGACGTCAGCTCCCCAAGGGCAAAGCTTGAATAGGAGTACGTGTTGGTGGTGACTGTGCTTCTTGGCGATGGCTGTGTGACTGTGAGGGTATTTCCGTATTGGTCGTACGTCGCCGACCAGGTGTGGCCGTTGCTGTCCGTTACAGTCGACGGCATATACGGATCGTTGGGATCGGCGTACGCCATGGTGGTGGTGACGACACCTGAGCCGTTGGTGACCGTGGTGGCGTTCAGGTTGGAATTGAAACCTGCTGTATATTGATACAGCGTAGCTCCTGCCGCGCTCTTGTCTATAAGGGTGGTGTAGTTCGCCGTACTGGCCGTATAGTTGCCGTACTGGTCGCTGGAGAAGTAGTCTACTTCGTTGCCGTTGCCGTCGAAGGTGCTGGTGACATAGGTCGAGTTCTGGTTGTAGTTTATGGTCGCCGTGCTGGAGCCAGTTCCGGTTGGCGATGGAACCGTCTTCGTGTGCAATGCGGCAAATGGCTTATCGGATGCGTTTTGAAGGCCGATCAACTCATAGGTGTAGTCATACCTGTCTGGAATGGTCGATGCGCAGGACGGAACGACCTGTGAAACATGGTCGAGGTCCCGCTCGTTCATCGGGTCATTTGGAACCAGGTCGACATTGTAGAATACGCTCCGTCCGTAGCAGTCCGTGACGCTGGAGATCCAATTGCCGTCGGGGCATCGGTTGATGGTGAGCAGCGTTCCGGTGGCGCCAGAGATGCTGGTGAGCAGCGGGAACTGGTTCGCGACGGTGGCCGTGTAGTGGAGGCTGAGGCTGTTGCCGTTTCGGTCTGTAATCTGCGTGATAGGGAAATCGTCCTTGCCGGGAACCATCGTTCCGGTCTGCCAGACGGTGCGGTCGGACCAGGTTACCTGGAACGTTCCGTTGCCATCGGCGCTGTAGTTCCATTGCACCATGACCGGAGCGCCGGGCATGACGCTGCACTGCACCGGAGTGCCGGGCGATGGCGCGTTCGGAGCCGTAAACCACAAATCGGCGCCGTTTGGCAGGATAATGTATTTGTAGTTGGTGGGGCCGTATTGTTGCGGCAGAGGATCGAAGACTGCCATGTTGTAAGACTGCGACCATCCAGCACCGTAGTCCGCGCCCTCATAGCAGTCGCCGTGAGTATACTCCACGTTCGTGTAGTTGCGATCGCTGGAATAAAGACGCGACCAGACAACCGGCGGTCCCGCAGGGTTGTACACGGTGAGGTCTGCGGGCGGATTATACAGCTCAGCGCCTGTGGCCAGCGAAACCGGGTCTCCGCCGTTCTGCGCTGGTCCAAGCGATGGGCCGGTTCCTCCGGCATTTCCGTTGCTGACGGGCCCTGCACAACCTACGCCGCAGTGGAAGCCCCACGCATCCCAGATATATCGATCGACATGGCCACGCAATACCGGCAGAATGGACGCCACTGCGGAAAACTCGGAGCCGCCAAGTACTCGGTTGAGTGCGCCAGCGGACGCAATTCGAGTATCGGCGACGATTCCTTCTGCGCTGCGCACGGCCGGAACCAGTCCAAGCCCCGCATTCCGGCGGACGTTTGCCGAGGCTTCAGTCTTCCAGCCAAGGTGCGAGAGAGCGCGGTCCCAGGCCGTGCCTGGCTTCGTTACCGTAGCGTAGATCCCTGGCTCCAGGAACTTCCACTGTTTCCAGGTTAGATGAACCGCCCCACCCGGCCACGGGCCGCAGTCGGAACAAAGGTAGGTGACGCCTGTTGCATCGGCCTTGGTGACGGCGCAGAAATGGTCGTGCTCGACATGCGCAATGCAGGGCTTAGGGAGCATTACCAGGCCCTTGTCGTCCGCGACGACCGCCCGGATGTCCATCCCGACCTTGGGGCCTGCCGACAAAATATCGCCAAGAGTGCTTCCATATCCGTCGACATGGATTGCCTTTAAGATCGTTGCCCGATCGTACGGCATCCTGTTAGCACGCATGGCTGTGGCAAGAGCGGCAGCGGCGCACATACGATCGAGATGAGGCGGCTCCGGGATGCCAGCAACTGCGCGCTCTCTGTGATAACCATATGCTGCAGCCGCTCTGCGCAGCATTATTGCGCAGGCCGGCCGGCTAAAGCCCATCAGACGGTTGCCGGGTTGCATAAGCGCGCTAAACTCAAGCTCGGACTGCCGATAGGAGCCTGCAGTCAGGAGGCACAAGGCATTGTCGTAGGCAGCAATCCCCTTAATCGGATCAGAATCCTTGGTCATGGATTCCGCCATGCGGAAATGCCAGTGCGCACCATCCGGGTTACGCTCCAGGTTCATCGCAATTTCACCCAGCCACAGGTGTAGTTGCGCGAGGCGGGCACTTGGTGCCTTTGTGTGGTTTTCTTCGCGCTTCCAGGCAGCAACCTGGGCTGTAGTAGCTTCCGGGGTAATATCACCGAACTGCCCTAGCAAGGTTACAGGCATCGTTAACGGCTGCGGAACAAATGGCTTAGCCCGTTTCGCATCAGCTAGCTCAGCTGCCCGGTAGTCGAACAAGGGGATAGGCGGACCAGGCTTGCGCGAGGACGCTGACGGCTTCGGCGCCGGATAGATCTTGATCGGCGGCAGCGTTACCTTGGGATGGACGGCTTTGACCGAAGCCTGCGCGCCTGCTGCCAGCGGAAAGCCAACTAGGGACCACAGCATGACTAGTGCTGTGATGACGCCTATTGGGCGGGCGCCTTGCGCCGGGTAGCTGCTGAGATTTGAACTGCGAGTTTTTATCATTGCTGTGGTCCGTTGTGTCGTGCGATCGAGTTAAGCTTGATTTGTGTCCAGTGGCTCAGGAAGGACCCCTCACCCAGCCTCTCCCACAGGATGGGGAGAGGAGAAAACTATGCGCTTCGCGCTCCTGTTAGGGCACCAGGAGGTTTACTGTTGTGCTTTCTGTGTAGTCTCCTGATGTGCCGGTTACTGTGAGTGGGTAGGTTCCGTTGGCGGCGCCGTTGACGCACATTTGCAGGCTCGTGCCCAGGGTTATCGAAATGTCGGGCTGGCTGTCGAGCTGCATGAGGCCGCTGGATGGGTAGAGCAGCGCGCTGATTCCGGAGCCAGTTCCTGTGCCGGTGAAGTTAAGGGTCCGAGTGAAGCCGCGGTTCGACACGGCTGTTATGTGGCTCGTAACGGAAGAGCCGTTACTGCAATGGATCGAGGTCGGATTCGCAGACAGCGTGAAGGGCGGAGCAGGGTAGGCTTCATTGGAGTAGCCACTCTCGCCTGTTGTGTTGACCGCTGTCACAACGTAGTAATAGTTCGTGACCGTTGGGTCCGAGTAGGTCGGCGACGTAAGGCCGGAAGCAACCTGGGTATAAGTCCCACCGCTAGTCAGCGAGCGATAGACCTTATACGTAGCGGCCCCATACACGGCATTCCAGTTTAAGGTGACCTGAGTGTTGCCTCGCCAGGCGATGACGTGGGTTGGCTGGGAAGGCGGAAGAGTATCCGTCAGCAGTTCGATGCCGTTTATGCCGCCGGCCCCCAGCACGCCACTTACAGTGATCGCGATATTCCCGCTCGTGTCCGATGTTACATTGAACTGCTCGATGACTGCTTTTCCGGCCGTACCTGACGCTGAGCGGGCATCGAAGTTCGTGAGTACCTGAGTTCCATTCACAGCTACGCTCAGCACGTCGGTGTTGGAACTTGCGCTGTAGCCGTCTAAATGCAGCCGCAAAACATATGGCGCGCTGGGTGCAAGATAGGACAGGGTGTGATTGCCATTGTCATTCGTTTGATAGACGGCAGCCGGCGCGGGGTTGGAGAGCCCCGTAAGGTTCGGGGTGGCTGTTGTGCTGAAGGTGTACCCGGACGTCATTCCTACCCAACTGCCGACGGTCGGTCCCCCGCAGTTTATTTGATAGACGGTCGCATTAACAGCGGCAGGGGTAGCGGAGGCCTCGTTCGAACGCGAACTCTCGCCAACACCGTTCACGGCCGTGACCACGTAGTAATAGGTTGTGCCGTTGCTTACTGTACTGTCTGTATACGTTGTTGCGGACACTGGCGTGGACGTGATTAGCGTGTAGGGTCCGCCGCTCGTCGTTCCGCGGTAGACGTTGTAACCTGTCAGGCCGGAGTATCCATTCCAGGTCAACACGACCTGCGCATGCCCAGGAAGAGCGTGCAGATTGAACGGCGCGGAGGATACCGAGTTGCCGCCAAGAACCTCTATGCCGCTAACGATTGGATAGTTGTTGACTCCGGTCAGACTTATCGCGATGTTGCCGCTAGCGTCGGAAGTCGTATTAAACTGCGCGACGGTCGCGATGTTGGGGCCTCCGGCGATCTGGATAATGTCGTATCCGCTGGTAACCTGAGTTCCCTGCAGCGACACGGTAATCAGCCTCTGGCCGGGAAGCATGGCGTAGGCGTCTGCAAAGTGCAGGCGCACGGTATAGGCAGAGCTTGCTGTAAGTCCGGGAACCGTGTAGTTCAGCGCCAGGTTTGAGACGCCACAGGTTTGATAGACGGCTTCCGGGGCAGGGTTAACCGCGTTGGAGAGATCGATGACGTTTGTTGTGCTATAGGTCGAGTTTCCAGACGCATCCGCAAGCCATGTGCCCACGGCAGGGCCACCGCAGTTCAATTGGTAGACGGCGCTACCGGAAGCGCCCGGGCTTGGATAGGCGTCGGCGACATTTGAGTACGCGCTTTCTCCAAGGCTCGTGGTGTCGGTCACGACATAGTAGTAGTCCACTCCGTTCATGACCGTGTTATCGACATAGGAGGTCCCGGTAACGAGCGTCCCGCCGG
>Ga0157374_10004363_pt1 | contig 11905 bp, 12 predicted proteins | sample M25metaG_FD_115308 | JGI IMG/M metagenome (GOLD analysis project Ga0157374, IMG submission 115308) | Miscanthus rhizosphere microbial communities from Kellogg Biological Station, Michigan, USA - M2-5 metaG | ecosystem: Host-associated > Plants > Roots > Rhizosphere > Soil | place: USA: Michigan...
CATCTCGCGCAGCGGAGCGATGTCGCCAAGCATCGAATAGACGCCTTCCAGCACCACCAGCTTGCCGGCGCCCTCGGGGATGCGCTTCAAGCGCTTTTCGAGAGCCTCGATGTCATTGTGACGGAACGGCACGATCTGGGCGTTGCCCATCGCGCAGCCGTCGTAGATCGAAGCGTGGCTGTCGATGTCGAGGACGATGTAGTCGTCCTTGCCGGCGATGGTCGAAATGACGCCGAGATTCGCCTGGTAACCGGTCGAGAAGACCATGGCGTGGTCCATGGCGTAGAAGTCCTTCAAGGCCTCCTCGACCGCCTTGTGGCCGCCATATGTGCCGTTGAGGACGCGGCTGCCGGTGGTGCCCGAGCCGAAATCGTCGAGCGCCTGCTTGCCGGCCGCGATGACGTCCGGATCGAAGGTCATGCCCATGTAATTGTAGGTGCCGAGCAGGATTGTCCGCTTGCCGTTGCAGATGGCGACCGTCGGGCTTTCGACCTTCTCCATGACCAGGTTGAACGGGTCGGTCAGGCCAGTGGCGAGCAGCTCGTCGCGCTGCTGGATCAGCGGGTCGAATTTGGAGAAGAGGTCGCTCATTGTTTTGCCTTGAAGGGCTGAATCCCCGCCTTCGCGGGGATGACGAGCAGGCGCGCGACGCGCATCAACTCGTCAGCTTCTGAAGCGCGTCAACGAGCTGGCCGACGGTCTCGATCTCCGCCTGCATATTCATCGAGATGAGGACATCGAACTCGTCCTCGACGTTCGCGACGAAGTCCAGGACGGTCAGGCTGTCCCACTCGAGGTCCTGCGCGAAACGAGTGCTCTCGCTGACGGCGACACCCTTCTTGTTGAAGGGCTCAATCAGCTCGATGACTTTGGCGAGGGTCTGGGCGCGATCTGGCATGCGGATTCCGTTAGTGCCGGGGCACCCGTTAAGCAACGCAATGGGGCGCGAATGCGGCGCTCATGGGACTAAGGTCGATCGGCGATCGCCCGCGCATTCTCCGGCTGAGCGAAACGATCGAAGACGGCCGGCGGCTGCGCCTTCAGGGAGTCGCGCAAGATCAGCAGCGGCTGCTGGGATTCGCGGATATTTCCGGAAACAGGCCGGCTGATGTCGTCGAGAATCCCGACGTACAGGGCGAGCAACAGGAACAGTACGGCGGCGCCAGCGCGGCTGCGGTGATCATTCAGCACGAAGCCGAGCACCAGAGCGGTCAGGATGAGGAAGGCGTAGAGATAGAGCAGTACCGGGCCGGGGACCCGCACCTGGCGCGCAACCTTTCGCGAGGTGTCGATATCGATGAGCTGGTTGTAGCTCAGCAGCAGCGCCGTCGAGACGCCGTGGCGAAGGGCCGAGTCCCGCGACGCAACGACTGCGGCCCACAATTCGGTCAGCAGCGCATCATTTTTCGCGAGCAGTTCTCGCGGCCGTGCGGAATTTCCCTGGCTGAGCTCGATGCGGTTGTCGGTGTAGGCGACGAGGATCGCACTGAGACGTGTTCGATGCGGTTCGTCGAGCAGTTGCGCGCGGAGATAGGCGGTACCGATCGCATTGGCATCCTCGAGAACGAGATGGCGTCGTTCCTCATACCGGGAGAGCGCCATGCTGAAGGTGAATGCCAGCAGCAAAGCGAGCAGGCCCAGCATCCCGCTGACGAGATAGCTTTCCTGGTTGTTTCCGGCTTGCTCTCGCATGCGGTACCGCACCGCCAGCCGATGACAGAAGTGGCCAACCACCCCGGCCGCGACCATTGAGGCAAAGACCAGGGTGAAGACCCCTCTGACCGACAAGAGTGACAGCCACTCCGCGAACGACCAATTGTCCATTCCGCGCCGCTAGGCGCGACGGACAAGCAGGATAATCAGGGTTTTCTTGCAGCCGATTTGCGTCGTCGAAGGTTAGTTCGCGGTCCGCCTGCCGGCCTGTGCAAAGTTGCCACGGCGCAGGGGTGGAAACTTCGCCACCAGGCGCGGCCCGAGCCACAATTCCGATCGGACCGGAAGCATTCGTCCATGCGCCGCTTCGACCGCGTCGCGATCGCAAGCCGAATCGATCCGGTCGCCGCGGATGAACTTGCCGCTGGGGTCGAGAAAGCGAAGGCGATACACCGCCATAATATCGTAACAATTCCGCTGGCGTCGGATGCTTGCAATCCGGGGGAGTCCCGAAGGCGGGCAAGGTCCTATAACCTGCTCCTATCAGGATCGACCCCTATACCCGCCGCCTCGCCTGCATGGTTGAGCAACAGCCTCTCCAAAGGCGGCTGACATGAACATTGAAACCCCCCAGGCATTCGGTCCCGCGAAGGGAAAACCCGCCGTACCAATCAAGGCTCGGCGGCAACGCCGCAAAGAGATCGCCAAGGCGCCGGCAAGCAAGGCGCCCGAACCAATGTCGCGCAAGAATTACGAGAAGGAGATGGAGAAACTTCAGGTGAAGCTTTGCCACCTGCAGGACTGGGTTCGGGAGACCGGAGCACGTGTCGTCATCGTGCTGGAAGGGCGCGACACGGCAGGCAAGGGCGGCCTCATCAAGCGGATTACCGAGCGGGTCAGCCCGCGTACCTTCCGGGTCGTAGCACTGAGCGCTCCGAGCGAGCGCGACCGTTCGAAGCTCTATCTTCAGCGCTACATCGAGCACTTCCCGGCGGGCGGCGAAATCGTGATCTTCGATCGCAGCTGGTACAACCGCGCCGGTGTCGAGCGGGTGATGGGCTACACGAAAGAGAAGGAGGTCGAGCGCTTCCTCGAGGATGTGCCGAAGTTCGAGCGCTGGCTGGTCGAGAGCGGCATCATCCTCATCAAGCTGTGGCTCGAGGTCAGCAAGAAGGAGCAGGACCGGCGTCTGGCGGGCAGGATCGATGATCCGCTCAAGCAGTGGAAGCTGAGCCCGATGGACCTCAAATCCTATACCAAATGGTACGACTATTCGCGGGCGCGGGACTCGATGTTCGCTGCGACCAACCACAAGCAGGCGCCATGGTACGCAATCCGAAGCGATGACAAGAAGCGGGCGCGGCTCAACGCCATCTCTCACATCCTGTCGCTGATCCCCTATCACAAGATTAAGCGTGACAAGGTCAGGCTGCCGAGGCGATCGGACAAGAACAGCTACAAAGACGAGCTGCCCGCTCACCAGGTGAAGCTGGTGCGCGAGCGTTATTGACGCGGCGCCGATGGCGACCAACGGCTGGCTCCAGCGGCTGCCAGGCCTGCAAATCCTGAAGGAATATCAGGTCGCATGGCTGCGCAATGACGTCGTTGCGGGCATCGTGCTTTCGACGATGCTGGTGCCGGTCGGCATCGCCTACGCAGTCGCCTCCGGCGTTCCGGCGATCAACGGACTTTACGCGACCATCATCCCGTTGATCGCCTACGCGATGTTCGGACCGAGCCGGATCCTCGTTCTCGGGCCGGACTCGTCGCTTGCGCCGATTATCCTCGGAGTCGTTCTGCCGCTGTCGGCCGGAGATCCGGACAGGGCCGTCACGCTCGCCGCCGCGATGGCGGTGGTGGCGGGATTCGTCTGCATCCTCGGCGGCCTGTTCCGCCTCGGTTTCGTGACCGAGCTACTCTCCAAGCCGATCCGCTACGGCTATATGAATGGCATCGCGCTGGCAGTGATCATCAGCCAGTTGCCGAAGCTGTTCGGCTTCAAGATCGAAAGCACCGGGCCGCTTCGCGACCTGTGGGCAATCGGCAAGGCGGTCGCCCAAGGGCATGCGCATTGGGCGGGCACGATACTCGGCGTCGCAACGCTCGTCGTGATCCTCGTTTTGAAGGCGCACAAGAGGATGGGCGCGATCCTCGTTGCGGTGATCGTAGCTACGGCGGTCACGGCCTGGTTCGACCTGCCCCAAGCCTATGGCGTGAAAGTGCTGGGACCGGTGCCGCAGGGGCTCCCCGAATTCGCGTTGCCATGGCTCCGCGCCAGCGACCTCGTCCCGGTCATCACCGGAGGAGTCGCGGTTGCGATCGTCGCCTTCGCCGATACCAGCGTGCTGTCGCGGACCTTCGCCGCGCGATCAGGGACACGGGTCGATCCCAACCAGGAAATGATCGGGCTGGGCGCGGCCAATCTCGCCGCGGGATTCTTCCAGGGCTTCGCGATCAGCAGCAGCTCGTCGCGCACGCCGGTTGCCGAAGCGGCCGGGGCGAAGACGCAGCTGACCGGGGTCGTGGGCGCGACGATCGTCGGGCTGGTGATCGTTGCGCTGCCCGCGCTGTTCAAAGACCTGCCTTACTCAGCTCTCGCGGCGGTGGTGATTGCCGCTGCGATCGGATTGTTCGAGTTCGCCGACCTCGCGCGCATCTATCGCATTCAGCAGTGGGAGTTCTGGCTGTCGGTCGTGTGCACCGCCGGGGTCGCGGTGTTCGGGGCAATTCCGGGAATCGGAATCGCGATCCTCCTGGCCGTGATCGAGTTCCTGTGGGACGGCTGGCGGCCGCACTCGGCTGTGCTTGGCGATCCCGACGAGATCGAAGGCTTCCACGACGTCACCCGCTATCCGCAAGCGAAGCGGATCGCGGGCCTGGTCCTGTTCCGCTGGGACGCGCCGCTGTTCTTTGCCAACGCCGAACTGTTCGCCGAGCGAGTGGTCGCTGCGGTCGATGCTTCGCCGACGACGGTGCGGCGCGTGGTGGTTGCAGCGGAGCCGATCACGAGCGTCGACGTCACATCCGCCGACGCCTTGGTGGATCTGGACGAGCAGCTGTCGGCGCGCGGGATCGCGCTGTGCTTCGCCGAGCTGAAGGATCCGGTGAAGGACAAGCTGAAGCGCTTCGGACTATTCGCGAAGTTCGGCGAGGAACGATTCCTGCCGACGCTTCATTCAGCGGTGCGCACTCACCTCGGCACACGCAAGCTCAAATTCGCGTCGAGGGAAAGCGCGTAACGCCTAGCTTCGCCCTGTCATGAGCGCAGTTCCGGGCGGCGGTGCGAATTCGAGCGCCGGCACGGAAGCGCCGGGCGAGCCGGCAGTGACGACGCGGTAGAGCGCCGTTCCAACGGGGCTGTAGGTGATCGCCTCGGTCAGCACGAAGCAGGCGAGCATTGCGCCAATGCCGTAGCGCCATGCCGGATGGACCTGGCCGCTGCGGCGGAGATCAGCGACGATCCCGGCAATGGGGAAGATCATGCTTGCTGCGAAGGCCGCTTCCCACGCCCAAGGCTGGAGCAGAGGCATCGGCAGCAGCCGGCCGAACGCCGGCATCGTGAGCAATGACATGCCGCAGAAATGGAGACGGCGATGCCATTGGGTTTGGCGGCGCATCGCAACCGCTGCGATGGTTAGCCCGGCAAAAAAGAATAGAGTCATCGGGTCGAAGACGAGGAATTGCAGAGGCCGGAAGAAGAAGGGAACCTGGCCGCGGCGAAGCATTGCCAGAGTCACGAGGCAGCCCAAGAGGATCATCGGGAAAAGCCACCCGAGAGCGATCCAGCCGAGCTTGCGGTGGATGTCGACGCGGCCGGTGCCGATCAGCAGATTCTGCGCGAGGTAGATGGCGACCCAGCCCATGAAGACGATCGCATGGGCGTGGACAAGCGGCGGCGACATGAAGGTCGAGCGGCCCATTGCCAACTGGAACGAGAAGCCAGCGAAAATCGTGAGCACCATAAGGATGGAGCCGCGGACGAAGAGACGATCGTCGTTGCTCGACGTAACTGGAATGTCAGATGCGATACTTGCCATTGCTCAGCCCCCGCAAAGAATTGGCGCGGCAAGCTATATGGCGTTGAGAGGCATCGCGAAAGGGGCCTTACCGCGGGGGAGTGCGGCCGGGGGCGCCCCCGCCGTACCCACTTTTTTCCAGCATGTTCGCGGTCGGCGATTGACCGCACAGGTTCAGCGAAGCCCCGCTTCCACCCATCGTGCTGCAGCCATTGTCCAAGGCTTGCGTATTGGTCCGCCAAGTGACTCTAGGCGAGGTCCAGACGCTTCGCACCGCCTTGCCCGAGGTATCCAGCGCGGCCTTGAACCTGGCGCGCTCGCTGACCAGCTGGCACCCTTCGGTGTCGACCAACGCAGAGCCGCTGGGTGCCAACACGTCGCAGCCCGCCACCGCGCCCTTTTCATCGACCAGCAGCTGATATTGCGTTGTCTTCTGCTTTTCCATCGCTTCGCGCGGCAAGTCGCTCGTCACGAACATGTCGGTGATATTGCCCAGAGGTGCTTGCGGCGTGCGCAGGCCGCCGCCGAGGTTCCATGAACGCTGCAGATCGTCGGTACACTTGCGCAGCGCATCGAGCAGGGCGGGCATGTCCGCCAGGGTGAGGTCGAAGCTCGCACCGTTCACGCCACGCAAGCTGACGCTCGATGCCGAGCGGGCCTTCTCCATTTCCGCGGCCATGATCCTAAATTGGTGCGCCCGCACGTTGACGCCGCCAGCGCCAAAATAGAGCGCTTCGCTTCTGATCGCACCGCCGCCGAAATCGACGGTGCCGTCCGCTTCTTGCGCAAAGTGCGGGCCCGGTTGGGGCTCACTGACCTGCAGCACATAAGTGCTTCCGCTGAGGGAGGGCACAATGCCCAGCGTGACCGGACTGGCGGGATCGCCGAACGTCCGCGTAGCCGTGCATTGCGTCGCGCCGTAGTTCACGCCCCAGGGTTTGAGCGGCTGTAGCGGCGCCGCCGCCTGCGCGACCGACGCCACGCTGCAGCAAATGATGGTGATCAAGGACGATCCGGTCCGAACGCGCATCTCGCTTCCCCCGCAAGTTATTTGAAGCGAGTCGTATTAATCCCAGTTAGTGCCCGTTGCTACAGCGAGCCTTCCACGAGCTGCGAAACAAGCGTAGAATTGGCGTTGCCTCTGCTCATGATGCGGTCTCCACGCGCCCATCTCGCGGCGCGCCCTCCGCCTGTCTGCGTGCGAGTTCACTGAGCTCAGAGGAGATAGTCATGCCACTATCAACGATCGTTCCGACCGTGGACATCGACCTTACCAATCCTGCGCAATCCAACGCAGTAGCAGGTATCAACTGGACCCAGCCCGGGGACATCGACCTTTCGACCTTTTATCCGGGGATTCCGCCGATCTATTTCGCGAGAACGCCGAACTGCAAAAGCACCAAGGTGTATATCGATCAGGGTGTGGTCCTTGAGTCGGAGTCTAACTCCACCCAAAAAATCGAGACATTCGCCTTTGCGCTGGAGCTGCCGCCGGGCGGCCACAACCAGAAGATCTATATCCTGGTGCAGTTCGACGTTGCAGAAGTCCTCCTCTCCAACATGCCGTTCCTTGGCGCGGTCGCCGCAGTTGCAAATGAGACGCCTATGAAAACGGGAATGATGGGCTATGACGACCGTCTCCAGGCCGCGACTTGCCAGATGCGCCATGATGCCGGTCCGCCGAAGGACACGAAATTCCGGCTCAATGCTCCGCAGTCCACGGGCGGACAAAAATTCCAGTTCACCCCATTCGACTTCTTCCGGCCGGTATTTCACCGCCCGATTCCCGCAACTACAGATCAATTGGCCTTCGCGGACAATTCGATCCTGCCCCTCGAACTCGAATGCACGATCACCGCGTCCCCCGATCCTGCCACCAAGGCCGACGTCGAGGTCAATCTCAGCCAGCACGACGCAGCGGCACTCAAATATTTCGTGCACGGGGGCGGGGACAACAAGTTCAAATCCAATGTTTACACGAACTCACTCGCTGCGCTTGGCTTCGCCGGAGTTGGGCTGAGCGTCACCAGGCCCCAGGGACTCGATCCGAATGCAGTGACCAATCCCGGGCCGATCCGGGTGCGGATCAGGCGGCTCGCAATCTACTATGCTTGAGTAGTGCGAGGGCTGAGCCTCACAGCCAGCCTTGCTCGCGGTACCATTCGGCGGTTTGCTTGAGCCCCTCCGGGGTGTCGATCGTCGGCTTCCAAATCTGGGGCGGGCAGGCACGCTTGGGCTCGACGACCCAATTGCGGTGCGAGAAATAGGCTGCGCGGTCGACCGTCAGCTTGGCCTTCTCACCGCGCCACCATTGGTCGAGATGTGCCGCTGCGCGCAGGATGATACCGGGCGAAGAGAGGATCGCGGGCCGCGTTCCCACCGCGGCCGCGAGCGCCTGGGCGAACTCGCGATGAGACCAGCCGCCCGGCTTGCCGTCGTCGGCCTCCACCAGGATGTTGGACGGCACGGCGGGGCCTGACAGGCTGAGCAGCAGCCGCGCGAGGTCGTCGGCATGGATCACTGACACGCGGCCCTTGGGCGGCATCAGCATCAGCCCGAGCTTGGCCATGCGGAACAGCTCGAGCGTTTCCTTGTCGCCAGGCCCATAGATCGCGGGCGGACGGACAATCACCCATTCGAGGCCGGAGCTGTGCACAAGCTCCTCGGCCCTGGCCTTCGAGGCGCCGTAGAGCGACAGCTTCGGTTCGCGCGCCGCGAGCGAAGAGACATGGACAAAGCGGCCGACTCCGCCGGCCGTCGCGGCAGCAAGCATGGCGAGGGCGCCCTGAACATTGCCCTTTTCGAACGCGGCGGCATTGGGCGCGCTGATCGTCCCTGCGACGTGGATGATGGCGTCGGCTCCGTCGACCAGCCGATGCAATGCGTCACGATTTTCGAGATCGCCGGATACCCACTCGAGTCCTTCGCGCGCTTCCTGGTCGCGGCGGGTCAGCGCGGCAACGCTGTGACCCGCGGCGAGCGCGATGTCGAGCAAGTGCGAGCCGACGAAGCCCGTTCCCCCGGTAACGGCCAATCTCATCGTTTCGGTATCATAACGGCGACCATTGCCCCTGGCTCGCAGATTCGAGCGCGTCGTAGTCTTCTGCGTCCCCACTCAGCTTCTCGATGACGGCGTCGAGCAGCGGCTCGAGGCCCTCCTCGAGCGGGGCGGAGATGGCGAAGACGCGGGCACCGCTCGCCTTCTCAAGCGCCTTGACCATCTTCGCCCTCCGCTTTTCGTCAAGGAGGTCGGCCTTGGTCAGCGCGATCAGCTCGTGCTTGTCGTCGAGCCCGGCACCGTAGCTGTCGAGCTCGCCGCGAACGACGCGCCAGCCTTCAACCGGGTCCGCCGCCGAGCCGTCGATCAGGTGGAGCAGCAACCGTGTGCGCTCGACATGGCCGAGGAAGCGATCGCCGATCCCGGCGCCCTCGGCGGCACCCTCGATCAAGCCGGGGATATCGGCGAGCACGAACTCGCGTCCCTTATGGCGAACCACGCCGAGCTGGGGGCGGAGAGTGGTGAACGGATAGTCGCCGACCTTCGCGGCGGCGTTGCTGACCGAGTTCAAGAAGGTCGACTTGCCGGCATTGGGCAGGCCGACCAGGCCGACGTCGGCGAGCAGCTTCAGGCGCAGCCATACCCACATCTCCTCGCCCGCTTCGCCGGTCTGATGCTGGCGCGGGGCGCGGTTGGTCGAGCTTTTGTAGCTGGCGTTGCCGCGGCCCCCCATGCCGCCGGCGAGAAAGGTGACGCGCTGGCCCGGCGCGGTGAGGTCGGCGAGAAGCGTCCTCCCATTATCGTCAGCGAGGATCTGCGTGCCGACCGGGACTTTGACGACGAGATCATCGCCGCCCGCGCCGGTGCGGTTGGAGCCGGCACCGCCCTTGCCGCGCGGGGCGCGGAAATGCTGCGTGTAGCGGAAGTCGATCAACGTATTGAGGCCGGGCACGGCTTCGAACACGATGTCGCCGCCCTTGCCGCCGTCACCCCCGTCGGGGCCTCCATATTCGATGAACTTTTCGCGGCGGAAGCTGACTGCTCCGGGGCCGCCGGAGCCCGAGCGAACGAAGATCTTGGCCTGGTCGAGGAAGTGCATGCGAGCGGCGGGTTACGCCATGCGCGCGGGGAGCGAAAGCTTGGCCGCCACGCTCGGCGAGCAATAGAGCCAGCAGACGTTACTGACGATCGAATGGAGGAACTCGTCGTCGATCTTCCGGCCGGCGATGAACATCCGGAAATAGATCGGTCCGGCAGCGAAGCTGAAGAGAGCCTCGCGGTCCACCTCGGCGGGGAGCTCGCCGCGGGCAATCGCTGCGTCGAACATCGGCGCCAGCTGGGCCATCCGAACATCGAAATAGGCCCGGGGGTCGTCGATGGTGCGAGATTTAAGCTCCGCAGCAACCTTGAACAGTGCAGGACCAACTGGCGAGTCCAGCAGTTCGACGATCTTCCGCAGGACGGACATCAGGTCTGTTGCAAAGCTACCCCCCGAATCCGGCATCACGTCGATTTGGGCGCGACTCATCCATGTATCGATGATCGCATCGAAGCGGTCGGGGAAACGGCGATAAAGCGTTGAGCGGTCGATTCCTGCGCGGTCAGCGACCGCGCTGAATGTGCACGCTTCAAAGCCACCTTCCAGGATAAGCTCCGTGATTGCCTTGTGGACGCGGGCGGTGACGTCCGCCGTTCGCCCTCCGGGGCGCCGCCGTGAATTCGTATGCATCTTAGTTGAAGATTGATTCATCATTCGAGTCCAGCTAACGCGACAACCTGTTGCATTAGCAAGGTGCATCCCAATGTCCACGAAAAAGACGCGGCTCGCCGTCGGCGGGCCGCTTAATCTTTGTGCTGCGTACTGCCCGCCGAGCCCTTGGCGCCCCGCGACGCCATGAAGTTCAGACCCACTGACGGGCGTCCTCGTGTGCTGATTTCCGGCGCGGCTAGCGGCGCCGGGCTGGCCTGCGCGCACGCCTTCGCCGAGCAGGGTGCCGAGCTCATCCTGGCCGATTGGGACGGGATCGCGCTGACCAGAGCGGCGAAACAACTGGGAGCATTCTCCCGCTTCTGCGACGCCGGCGCTGAGCGCTCGGTCGACATTTTCATCGAAGAGATCGCGAGCCGGTTCGGGAGCATCGACGTCCTGATCAACGCCGCCGGCCGCGGCTATGTGAGGGCGCTGACGATGATGCGCATGTCGCGCTCGGCGCTGCCCCTGCTGCGGCGTGGCGTCGGCTACCGGCTGATTGCAAACGTGGCCCCGGCGGGCGGATTCTCGACCTGCGAAACCATCTTTCCCTACGCGGGATCCTTTGCGTCTTTTGCTCGCCTGTCGGAGACGCTGATCGACCAGTGCCGGGGCACGGAAATCGAGGTGGCATGCATCACTCCACGCATTGTGCGGGCGCGCCAAGGAAGCTCGCGCTGGTCCGACCAGCTCTATCGGCTCGACCGCGTCGACGAACAGGAGGCGGCCCAGCGGATCGTCGAGATGTTTGCTGCGGAGCGGCCACAGTGGCTGCCGTCCCCTGGGCAGACGAACCGCCTGGCGTAGCCGCGAGCCGGCGCAGAGGCCGATACCCAGCCGAAACGGCAGGCACTTCAGGCGCGGGCGGGCGTTTCTAACCCAAATGATGATTGGCGATTCGTAACATGAAGGAGCGCATCGTTGCAGTTGGCCTGCTGACTCAGCGGGACTTGAACCTGCTCGGACCGACATTCGATCGGGTCTGGCCGGTCGAAGATGTCCCGCAGTTCGACGAGCTTTTGCAGGCGATCGACGAAGCCGACATGCAGCTGCGGCACGAGCCCACACAGGTACGCTAGGCCAGTTTCAGAAGCGATCGAGCAGCCGGTCGACCGTGTCCTCGGTCGTCTTTTTCTTGCCCTGCGTTTCCCTGAGCTGCTTGGCATGCTTTTCGAGTGCGGAACGGACCAGCTCGATCTGCTGGTCGGTAAGATGCTCGATGCCGATGAATTGCTCGCGGGCCTTGTCGACGGCGCGTAAAAGTTCGTCGAGCTTGGCCTGCATCGCTGCTCCGTCACGGTTTTGGCTGTTCTGAATCAGGAACACCATCAGGAAGGTGACGATCGTCGTGCCAGTGTTGATGATCAGCTGCCAAGTGTCCGAATAGTGGAACATTGGCCCGGTGATTGCCCACACAGCGATGATGAGGACAGCGACAACGAAAGTTATCGGCTGCCCGGCGGCAGTCGAGGTCTTGGTCGCGAACCA
>Ga0157374_10004364_pt1 | contig 11902 bp, 13 predicted proteins | sample M25metaG_FD_115308 | JGI IMG/M metagenome (GOLD analysis project Ga0157374, IMG submission 115308) | Miscanthus rhizosphere microbial communities from Kellogg Biological Station, Michigan, USA - M2-5 metaG | ecosystem: Host-associated > Plants > Roots > Rhizosphere > Soil | place: USA: Michigan...
CGAGCGCGCTCGGCGCGCTGCTCGACCGGATCGCGGACGGCTCGATCTCCGGCAAGATCGCGAAGGAAGTATTCGAGGCGCTCTGGGAGGGCGAAGGCACGGTCGCCGAAATCATCGACAAGCGCGGGCTCACGCAGATCTCGGATTCGGCGAGCATCGATGCGCTCGTCGATCAAGTGATCGCGGCGAACCCGACGCAGGCCGAGCAGTTCCGCGCGGGCAAGCAGCAGGTCCTCGGCTTTCTCGTCGGCCAGGTGATGAAGGCGTCGAAGGGCAAGGCGAACCCGCAACAGGTCAACGAAGCGCTGCGCAAGAAGCTCGGCTGAGGCCGCGTTCGGTCCGCGTTCCTGTTAGACCAATCGGACCACCGTCTACAACGCTCGACGCATAGCGCCATAGCGAGCGATGAGTTCGGCTATACGGTAGCGAACCACCAGGCGCACCAGGAACATGGCGAACGCTTCCGCACTCTCTCCCCAGCTGAACCGCAAGACGTGCGAGTGCGTCTGTGTAATCGAGACGCCGAAGAACAGTCGGCGCAAGTACAAGTTCGATGAGAGCAGCGGCCTCTTCAAGCTCGCTTCCGTGCTGCCGGAAGGCTTCAACTTCCCGTTCGACTTTGGGTTCATTCCGTCGACGTTGGCCGAAGACGGCGACCCGATCGACGTCATGGTGCTTGCGGACGACGGAGGTGCCGTCGGAACACTGACGGATATCCGGCTGATCGGCGTCATTCATGCTGAGCAACGCGAGGACGGAGAAACAGAGGAGAACGACCGCCTGCTCGCCATCCCCGTCCACGCGCATTATCACCAGCAAATCGACGACCTCAGGGAGCTCGATGCATCGGTCTTGGAGCAGATCGAGAGCTTCTTCCTGGCTTACACCAAACTGCAGGGGAAGAAACTCAAGATCAAAGGGTGCAGCGGACGCCGAGCTGCCGTGAAGCTCGTCGCTAACGCGATGCAGAACTTCAAAGAGCGCAACGAGTAGCTATGGTCCTCGTCCGTCGCCGAGCCTAGAGCGACACCTTGCTGTTCTGCCTACGGTCCACGGTCGGGCTCGCGCCCGCCGCCATGGCCGTCACCGCGTCGAAAAGGTATTTCAGCCCGTGCAAACCGGAGTCGTCCCAGTACTCGCCTCGCTCGGCATCGAACTTCAGCAGCGTGATCGTCGGGTCATCGCGACCTTGCGGAAACCACGCCTTCCACGCCGCCTTCCAGAACCGCTCGATCAGCGCGCGGTCGCGGACGACCTGAACGCGCCCGGAAAGCGATGCAAACTGCGTTGCGCTCTGGAATGTCAGTGTGACGGACGGATTCTCCTCGATCTCCTCGATCTTCGGCGAGTCGATCGAAGTTACGAAATAGGTATCGGCATCGGGACGCAGCTCCGCGACTGCCATGGGGCGCGCATGCGCTGGGCCACCCCGGGGGTACGTCACGAGCATCGCCGTGTCGAAGCCCTTCAAGAGATCGTACAAATGCTCCCTGTCTGACCGTTCCTTCGCCATCGCGGCCTCCTGCTGTGGCTGGGTTATGGATCTCGAATCGGTGCAAGACGCATGCCGCCCGGACGCAATGGCATAGCTATTGCACCGTATTAGCGAGCCGGCGAAAGCGGTCCCGCATCTTGCGGCACGACGCACAAACGGCGAAATCGGAGAACGCCGATGACAGAGACAGTGCGCGTGGTGAAAGGCATGGAGAGCGCGCGGCTCACGCGCGAGCAATTCGAGCGCAGGTTCCGAGAGCGCTTCCGCGACCCTGCCTTCGACGCCGTCGACGACGCGCTCGACGCCGTGATCGGCGTGGCGTGGCAGGCCTACGAGGCACAGCGCAAAAGCCCTCGCCAAAGGGCGGCGGGCGCTGGATATGCGGACCCGACCTACGAGCTGTCCGTCGACTGGCTCGCGACACGCGCGGCGATCGAAGCGGCGCGCATTGGCCACGACGATCCAAGCGCTCCGTCCCGCGTGTTGCTGATCAATGGCTCGGCGCGCACTGATCAGAGCTGCCCGGGCGAGATGTCGAAGAGTTACCGGCTCTCGCGACTCGCAGAGAACGCAATCTCCGCGAACCCTCGGTTCGAGGTGGACTTCCTCGATCTATCGCGCCTCGTCTCCGAGCACGGCCGCGTGATCTATCCGTGTAAGTCTTGCGTTTCGACTGCTCAGCCGCTTTGCCACTGGCCATGCTCGTGCTATCCGAACCACTCGCTCGGTCAAACGCAGGACTGGATGAACGAGCTCTATCCGCGCTGGGTCGCGGCGCACGGAGTGATGATCGTGACTCCCGTGAATTGGTATCACGTGCCGTCGGTGCTGAAGCTCATGATCGACCGACTAGTGTGCGCCGACGGCGGAAATCCGGATCCCACGAGCACGCACGGCAAGGACGCAGCGCAGGCCAAGGAGCTCGAGCTCGCGGGCTGGCCTTATCCGAAGCATCTTCAGGGCCGCGCGTATTCCGTCGTCGTGCACGGCGACGTGTCCGGCACGGACGAGGTGCGTCGCGCGCTCTGTGACTGGCTCGATTGGATGCAGCTCGTGCGCGCGGGCGCGAGCGGCGCGATCGATCGTTACATCGGCTACTACGAGCCCTACGCGCTCAGCCACGACGCGCTCGACCGCGACGAGGCCGTGCAAGAGGAAACACGCAACGCGGCGCGCAGTCTAGTAGAGACGATCCAGCGCATCCGCCGCGGCGAAGATCTGCGGCCGGACAAAGAGCTCGTGCCGCCGCGAAAAAAGTAGCGCGACTTACGCGGTCTTTCGCCATTCTCCGTCAGCGTCTTGAGCGTAGAATGAAGCGCGCACTCGCCCCTGCGCGCTCATTCGTGAGGTATCAGATGAAGATCGGAAGAACGACATTCGTGCTCGCCGCATTGGCGAGTGCCACCGCGTTGGTCGCGGCCTGCGCGCCTTCGACGCCTCCAACGCCTGCCGCGTCGCCCCCCTCGGCTCAGGGCGCGGCGGCACGTCCGCAGTCGCAGGTGCACGGAGATCTTCGGCAAGTGATGCGCGGGATCTTGTTCCCGAACTCGAACGTCGTGTTCCTCGCACAGGGCACGGACCCGGCCACGGTTCCGAAGGACGCGGACGGCACGACATCCGTGAACCCGCTCGCGAGCGTTTACGGCGGCTGGGAAGCGATCGAGAACAGCAGCATCGCGCTAGCCGAGGCCGCGAATCTGCTGACGATTCCCGGGCGCATGTGTGCGAACGGCAAACCGGTGCCCGTGCAGAGCGCCGACTGGCAGCGCTTCGTGCAGGGGCTGCGCGACGCCGGCATGGCGTCGTACAAGGCGGCGCAGACGAAGGACATGGACAAGATGCTCGATGCGGCCGATACGCTCACGAACGCGTGCTCCGAGTGCCACGACGTTTACCGCGAGAAGTCCGAGCAACGCGGCGGCGACGCCGCGCGCTGCACGGCCCAGTAGCAAAAGCACGTGACACGAGGTATCCCGATGCGCAGCTCGTTTTTGTACATCGTGCCGATGATGCTCGCAGCCGCCGCGGCGGCGCCCGTCTCGGCGCAAGTCATCACGGCAGACGGCCCGATCGTCTATGGGCACCACCACTTCAATACGACGGACATGGCCGCGCAGAAGCGGTTCTTCGTCGACACGCTCGGCGGCAAAGCCGCGACGATCGGCACCAACAACACCGAAGTCATCGAGTTCCCGAACGTATTCCTGTTCTTCCGGCCGATGCAGAAGCCGACCGGCGGCACGATCGGCAGCACCGTGAACCACGTCGGTTTCTCGGTGCCCGACTTGAAGCCCGTGGTCACGAAGCTCAAAGCCAACGGCTACAAGATGATCACCAGCGAATCCGTGGCGTCGACGGTGAAGATCACGGACGACATCGCCGCCGCGAGCCCGACGACGAATATCGCGTTCACGTTGGGACCCGAAGACATCAAGGTCGAGCTAGTCGAAGTGAAGACGCAGACAGCGCCGATCCAGCTGCACCACGTGCACTTCTTCGGCGAGCACCGCGAAGAGATGCAGGACTGGTACGCGAAGGTGTTCGGCGCGACGAAGAACCCTGCTAACCCGAACCAAGCGTTCGTGACGGACCAGCTGCCGGGCGTCACGTTGAGCTTCTCGCCCTCAACGACGCCGACGGTCGCCACGCAAGGCCGAGCGCTCGATCACATCGGCTTCGAGGTCAAGGACCTCGAGCTATTCACCAAGAGACTCGAGGACGCCGGCATTCCGCTAACAGTCGCTTATCGCAAAGTGGACGCGCTCGGCATCAATATCGCCTTCATCAAGGATCCCTGGGGCACCAACATCGAGCTGACTGAGGGGCTCGCCAAGATCAAGTAAACCGTTCGCCGCAATTACTCGACAGGAACGTCAATGAACGAAGTGCAGGGATTCATCCTCGAAGGCAGCGGCGTCCGCGGCGCGGTCGTCCGCCTCGAGGAGACGTGGCGCCAAGTGATCGCCGAGCACAGCTACACCCCGCAGGTGCGCACGCTGCTCGGCGAAGGCGTCGCGGCGACCGTGCTGCTCGCGAGCGGCATCAAGGCGAAGCCGAGCGTCTCTCTGCAACTGCAAGGCGAAGGGCCTCTCAAGCTGCTCGTGATCCAGTGCGCGGACGGATCGCGAGTTCGCGGCATGGCGCACTGCTCTCGCGAGCCGCACGCGATTCCACTGCTCGGTGCCGGCCGCCTCGTCGTGAATGTCGACACCGGCCGGCCGAACGGTTTCTTCCAAGGCATCGTGCCGCTCATGAGCGACAAGCTCGACAAGTGTCTCGAAGCCTATTTCGAGCAGTCGGAGCAGCTCGCGACGCGGCTCATCTTGAAGACGAGCGAGCGGCGCGTCGCGGGGCTGCTGCTCCAGATGCTGCCGGGACACGACGACGCGCGAGACGTCGACGCATTCGAGGACGCCGCCGCGTGCGCGGCGACGGTGTCGGCCGAGGAGCTCACCGGCCTCGCGGCCGAGGACCTGCTGCCGAAGCTGTTTGCCGGCCGGGAGATCCGCCTGTTCAAGTCGCATGGCGTAACTCACGACTGCCGGTGCACGCCCGAGCGGCTTGCGGGCGTCGTCCGGATGCTGGGCGCGGACGAGGTCAGGAGCCTGCTGGCCGAGCAGGGCCAGGTCGAGCTCACGTGCGAGTTCTGCAACCGCACCTTCCGCTACGACGAGCAGGCCACGCAAGCGATTCTGCGCGACGGGGCTCAGAGCTCCGTGCTTCACTGACGACCCGCGCCGCCGTTGCCGCGGCTGGCGCTTCAACGTTGCCGCGGTCGCCCCGCCGCGGCGATGATGCGCACGCCGCCGATCGAAGCGGTGCAACTGGGGGAATAACGTGGCCATGACATTCGGTTTCGGTGGGAGATCGGGCCAGATCGTGCAGCACGCCTACGTCGTGCAGAGGATCCGTCCCGCGATCGACTGGTGGATCAAGGACGGCAAAACCGGGCCGTTCTTCCTGCTCGATAGCTTCACCGGCCCCGACCAGCGCTACCGGGGTGGGCCGACGAAAGCCGATGTGAGCATCGCGATGACTTTCGCGGGCCACATGAATATCGAGCTCATCCAGCCAAAGGACAACGAGCCCTCGGTCTACAAGGAGATCGTCGACCGGCGCGGCTACGGATTCCACCATCTCGGCATTGCGTTCGAAGATGTCGAGGCGGCGCGACACGAATACGAGGGACGCGGCTACCACGTCGTGTTCTCGACGCCCGTGCCGAGCGGCGGCACCGTCTACTTCATGGGCGACGGCGCGGGCGCGCCGGGTTTCGTCGAGCTGATTCCCGCGAATGCCGGCACGGACGACATGTTCACGCGCTACTGGCGCGCGAGCGTCGACTGGGACGGCAAGGACCCGATCAGGCCGTTCGGCTGAGCTGGCAATCAACGTACGGAGCAGCGACTGCGACGGGCGTCCTGTCGCCCGAGCGGAGTCGGACATGAGTCGATTGAACGGCAAGGTCGCCCTCGTCACGGGTGCCGCACGCGGCATCGGCGAAGCGATCGCGCGCGTGTTCACCGCGAACGGCGCGTTCGTCTACGTCACCGACATCGACGACGCGCTGGGCCGCGAAGTCGCAGGCGCGCTCGGCGCGGCGGCGCGTTACCTGCGTCTCGACGTCCGCGAGGAATCCGATTGGCAGCGCGTGACAGCGCAAATCCTCGCTGAACGAGGCTCCCTCGATGTCGTCGTGAACAACGCCGGGATCACGGGCTTCGAGAACGGCGTCGATACGCACGACCCCGAGAACGCGACGCTCGAGAGCTGGCACGCCGTGCACCGCACGAACCTCGACGGCGTGTTCCTGGGCTGCAAGCACGCGATTCGCGCGATGCGGCGCACGGGCAAGGGGTCCATCGTCAACATCTCGTCGCGTTCCGGGCTCGTCGGGATTCCGGGTGCGGCGGCTTATGCGTCGTCGAAGGCCGCGGTGCGCAACCACACGAAGACGGTGGCGCTCTACTGCGCCGAGCACGGGCTCGCGATTCGCTGCAACTCGATTCACCCGGCCGCGATACTCACGCCGATGTGGGAGCCGATCCTCGGCACGGGGCCGGAGCGCGAAGCGCGAATGCGGGCGTTCGTCCGCGACACCCCGATGCGCCGGTTCGGCACTCCGGACGAGGTCGCAGCCGTCGCGCTGCTGCTTGCGTCGGACGAGGCCGCCTACATGACGGGCGCCGAGCTCAGCATCGACGGCGGAATACTCGCGGGCTCCGCGGCGGCGCCCGGCGCGCAACACGGCGACGAGCGCTGAGCGAAGGAACGCAGCGCTGCGCGGATAGCGAAGCTGAGCTGGCCTATTGCTGCGGCGCCGACTTCTTCTGCGCGACGACCGCGATCTCTCGATAGTTGCCTTGCATCTCCCACGTGCCCGTGTAGCCGACCGGCAGCACGAGCGAGTCGCCGGGCAAGTACTCGTGCGCAGTGCCGTTCGGCTCCGTGAGGATCAGCTTGCCGCTCAGCACGTATACGAACTCGTCCTGATTGTTCGGCCGCGTGCGGTGATTCGTCTTCGCGGGCGTCGACTCGAAGATCGACACATGCAGCTCTTTGCCCTCGAACAGCGTCGCGACGCGCATGTTGAGCTCGCCCGCAACGAGGATGTCCTTGTAGGCGTCGGGCGGTATCGCCGTGAGATTCAAGCCAGCCCTTTTCTCGGGATCGAGCTTCACGGGCGCCGTCTCGTCGGCCGCCAGCACCGCCAGAGAGACCGCGAGCGTGACTGCGATCGCGACCGCACGGCCGAACGAGCTTACGAGTTCTTGCTTCATACACTCCCCTATGGTGACGACGGCCGAGGGTGGCCGCAGATTTCGCAGTCGGGATCGAGTCGCAACGCCACGCGCTGCCAGTCGCCGCGCTTCGCGTCCCAAAGCAGCAGCGCGCCGTGCAGCGCCGACTGCCAGCCGAGCAAAAGCTTCAACGCCTCGGCCGCCATCAGCGTGCCGATCACGCCGGGCACGGGCGCGAGCACGCCGTTGCCTTGGCAATCGCCGAGCCACTCGTCCTCGTCGTCGTAAAGGCACGAGTAGCAAGGGCCGGTGCCGCTGTTCGGGAACACCGCGATCTGCCCTTCGAGCCGCACCGCGGCGCCCGAGACGAGCGGCTTGCGTCGAATGACGCACGCGCGATTGACGGCGAAGCGCGTCGTGAAATTGTCGCTGCCGTCGAGCACCACGTCGACGTTCGCTACCGCGGCATCGAGCGCCGCGTCGTCGAGCCGCTCAGGGAGTGTTTCGATCGTGACGTCGGGATTCAGCAGGCGCAGTCGAGCCGCTGCAGCTTCGACCTTGAGCTTGCCGACGTCGTCGGCCGTGTACAGGATCTGGCGCGGCAAGTTCGTCTCGTCGACGCGGTCGAAGTCGTTCAAGACGAGTCGACCGATGCCGCTCGTCGCGAGGAACTGCGCAGCGGGACAGCCGAGGCCCCCTAGCCCGACGATCAGCGCGCTGCCGGCGCGTAACCGCGCTTGCCCGGCTTCGCCGACCTCGGCGAGCGCGACCTGGCGCGCGTAGCGTTTGCTCGTCAAGGGCACACCGCCAGTAGATGTCGCCGCACCGAGGCCGCGGTCGTCGAGTGCTCGGTTGCCGGGCAAGCGGCGCGCATCTGCAATGTCCTCGTGCTAACGGAATCGCTATCGTAAGCCATAGGCGGAAAGGGGTTCCGTCCGAGACGACCTCCTCGTTGGTCAGCGCGCGAGCACGAGCATGCGCGCGTGCCCCGCGAGATCCGCGTGGGTCGCGACGACGCGCCAGCCGAGCGTCCCGGCGAGCTCGACGAGCGCCGTGCGCTGATCGTGGCCGTGCTCGAGCAACAGTAGCCCGGCCTCGTTCAAATGCTCGCGCGCGCGGCCGATCACGGCGCGCAGCGCGCCGAGCCCATCGGCGCCGCCGTCGAGCGCGAGCCGCGGCTCGTAGCCGAGACCCTCGAATGCGCGGTCTTCGGATGCGACGTACGGAGGGTTGCAAACGATCAGATCGAAGCGCTCGCCCGCGAGCGCAGCGAACCAGTCCGACTCGACGAAGCGCACGTCGAGACCGAGCCGCTCGGCATTGGCGCGCGCCACCGCGAGGACCGTGGCGCTCACGTCGGCGCCCGTAACGTTCACCGTTGGCCGCTCGCGCTTGAGCGCGAGCGCGATCGCGCCGCTGCCCGTGCCGAGGTCGAGCACGGCGCGCGTCCCGCCACTCGGCAGATGGGCGAGCGCCTCGTCGACAAGGAGCTCCGTCTCCGGTCGCGGAATCAGCACCGCTGGCGTCACACGCAGCGGCAACGAATAGAACTCCTGGCCCCGAACCAGGTATGCGAGCGGCTCGCCGCGCGCGCGCCTCTGGACGAGCCGCTCGACCTCGTCGCCGAGCGCCGTGCGCACCGCGCGCTCGGGGAACGCGAGCACCGAGCTCCGCTGCTGGCTCGTGACGAACGCGATCAAGAGCTCGGCGTCGAGCAGTGGCGACGTGGTCGCGCCCGTGAGCTCGCGCACCGCCCACGCGACGAGGCCGCCAACGGTATCGCCGGTTTGCGTGATCGGACCGGTCGGCTTCCCTCGCTTCACTGCAGCAGGCCCGCGTGCAGCGCGGTCCTTAGTTGAGTCCGAGCGCGCCGAGCTGGTCGGCGCGATGCTCGTTCGCGAGCGGCCCGATCACGTCGTCGAGATCGCCCTCGACGATGTCGTCGAGCTTGTAGAGCGTGAGATTGATCCGATGGTCCGTGAGCCGACCCTGCGGGAAGTTGTAGGTGCGGATCCGCTCGGAACGGTCGCCCGTGCCGACGAGGCTGCGCCGCTTCTCCGCCGTCTCGGCCTCGCGCTTCGTGACCTCGGCGTCGCGCAGCCGCGCCGAAAGCAGCGACATGGCGCGCGCCCGGTTCTTGTGCTGCGAGCGCTCGTCCTGGCACTCGACGACGATGCCCGTCGGCAGATGCGTGATCCGGATCGCCGAGTCGGTCTTGTTCACGTGCTGGCCGCCGGCACCCGACGCGCGGAACGTGTCGACCTTCAAGTCTGCTTTGTTGATCTCGATCTCGCCGACGTCCTCGGGCTCGGGGAACACCGCGACGGTCACCGTCGATGTGTGGATGCGGCCCTGCGCCTCGGTCTCGGGCACGCGCTGCACGCGGTGCACGCCGGACTCGAACTTGAGCTTCGAATAAGCGCCTCTGCCCGCGACGCGCGTGATGATCTCGCGATAGCCGCCGTGCTCGCCGGGATTCGCGCTCAGGATCTCGACGCTCCAGCCCTGGCGCTCCGCGTAGCGGCTGTACATCCGGAACAGGTCGCCCGCGAAGATCGCGGCCTCGTCGCCGCCGGTGCCCGCGCGGATCTCGAGGAACAGGTTCGCGTCGTCGTCGGGGTCTTTCGGCACGAGATGGCCGAGCAGCGATTGCTCGCGCGCGTCGCGGCGCGTGACGAGCTCGCGATGCTCGTCTTCCGCGAGCTTGCGGAGCTCGGCGTCGTCGCTCTCGCGCAGCTCCTCGGACGCCGCGATATCGGCTTCGAGCTTCCGGTAGCCCTCGAAGTCCTCCGTGACCTCGGCGAGGCGCGCGTACTCCTTCGAAAGCTCGCGAAAGCGATTTTTGTCGGCGATCGTCGCGGGCTCGCCGAGCAGTCGACCGACTTCCTCGTAGCGCTCGACCAACGCGACGAGCTTGTCGCGCAGCGAGTCCTTCACTTAGCGGCCTGCGGCGGATGCTCGAGGCGCATTCGAGGGTATGGCGCCTTGAAGCCGCCATCCCCGAGCGACGACTTGATGCGCTCGAGCAGGTCGCTGCGCGCGCTCGCGACGTCCGGCGTCGCGACCCACGCACGGACGATCATGCTGACGCTGTTCGAGCTCAGCTCGTTGATCAAGATCTCGGGCGCGGGCTTCGCGAGCACGCGCTTGTCGGCGCGTAGGATCTCGGTTAACAGCGTCTTCGCGTCCGTGACGGAGTCCTCGTAGCTGATCGAGACGGTCATTTCGATCCGGCGCGTGCCCTCCGCCGTGTAGTTCGTGATCGTGGCCGCATAGATCAGGCTGTTCGGCACGATCAGCGTGGCGTTGTCAGCGGTCTTGAGCACGGTGCTGAACATGCCGATGCTCTCTACCGTGCCCTCGTTGCCCGCAGCCTTGACCATGTCGCTTACGCGGAACGGCCGGAAGAACACGAGCATCACGCCCGACGAGAAATTCGCGAGCGAGTCCTTCATCGCGAGGCCGATCGCGAGGCCCGCGGCGCCGACGATCGCCAAGAAGTTCGTGGTCGGAACGCCGAGCGCGTTGACGGCCGTGAGCACGACCATCACGACCAGCACGATGTAGCTCAGGCTGCCGAAGAACCGCGCGAGCGTCTCGTCCATGCCGACGCGCCGCATCGCTGCGATGAGCCAACGGCTGAGCCAGGTGGCGACCAAGCGGCCGATCAGGAAGATCGCGAGCGCGGCAATCGCTCGCCCGGTCCAATCGAGCAGCAACTGACCGAGCACGTGCGGGTCGAACCATTTCTCCAGAGCCGTGAGGAACTGTTCCATGCGTAAATTGTCGCGGCACGCCGCCCGTCCAAGCAAGCGCCGGCATTCTTATGGAACGAGACACGGCGGCCGAATGGACGCCTGGGGTATATTGGCGCGCATGAAGCGCCTTTTGCCTTCGCTCGTCGCCCTGCTGCTCGCGGCCTGCGCGACCGGCTCGAAGACCGATGGAAGCAACACGCAGGTCGAGGTCGACTCGCACGCGCTGCTCGGCGACATCGCATTCGAGCGCCAGCAGCTCGAGACGGCCGCGAACGAATATCTCGCGGCCGCCCTGTTGTCGGATCAGCCCGCGCTGGCCGAGCGTGCGGCGCGAGTCGCGCACCAGGTCGATCTCAACGAGCCCGGGCTGAAGGCCGTCGCGCGTTGGAAAGCGCTCGCGCCGAAGGACGAGCGTGCACTCTGGTTCGGCGGTGTTTTCGAGACGCGCGCGCATCGCGTCGACAAAGCGACCGCCGACTTCGAAAGCTTCATCCGCGAGCTCGGCGATCCCGGCACCGGCTTCGCGCTCGTGCTCGAGGCGCTCGCGGACGAGCCGAACGCGGATGCCACGACGGCGATCATGCGCTCGCTGAACACCACGTTCCCCAACGTGCCGGCGGGCCAGTACGCGCTCGCGCGACTTGCGCTGCGCTCCGGCGACTTCGATCTCGCGCTCACGAACGCGAAAGCGGCGGCCGATTCCGATCCGAACTGGCTCGAGGCGCAGCTGCTCTATGCACGCAGCCTCCTCGTCGCCGGCAAGACCGACGAGAGCCTCGCGATCGCGGGGCGGCTCGCGGCCCAGCACCCCGAGACCCCGGTCCAGCTCCAATACGCCGAGCTGCTGTTGTCGGCGGGCAAGCCGCGGGACGCCGAGGCCCGCCTCAACGAGATCCTCGCGAAGAACC
>Ga0157374_10004366_pt1 | contig 11900 bp, 8 predicted proteins | sample M25metaG_FD_115308 | JGI IMG/M metagenome (GOLD analysis project Ga0157374, IMG submission 115308) | Miscanthus rhizosphere microbial communities from Kellogg Biological Station, Michigan, USA - M2-5 metaG | ecosystem: Host-associated > Plants > Roots > Rhizosphere > Soil | place: USA: Michigan...
CAGCTTTTTCTTTTTCAGGATCTTTTATAATTAACTCATTCAGACTTTTACCATATTTTTTCTTTAATTCTTCTGTTTGTTCTTTACCTATCATAATCATAGTTGATGCTTCATCATCAAAATAAAAAGCAAAATGCCCCTCGTATTCAGTCATTTTATTAAATTTCTTTCCATTGTAACTTCCTTCCATCTTTCCGTTAACAGAATTCCGGGTGAATTTTATTACTGGCGGCGTGGTATCTGAAACGGCTTTCTTTCTTTGCTCCCAATCCGGCATATCTTTTTGCGAAAAATATTGCTCAATAGATTGTAAGATGCTTTGCGCTATTTGGACCTGGCCGCTTTGGTCCTTTACAAATGCAAGATCCTTTGGATCAGTCAGGTAACCACATTCTATCAATACGGAAGGGCAACGGCTGCTGTCAATAACATAGATCCCGTTTTTTGATGATTGTATCTCATTGACAGGATGGATTTGATGGAAGTAGTTGTATAAGATCGTAGCTAAGATTTTGTTCTCAGCATAGTATTTCGTGTTTTTTCCGGAAAATAGAATATCCATCCCCTCCGCATCCTTTCCTTGTGTCGAAGCTGCATTTGTATGCAGGGAGATAAAGAGATTGGCATTTTGCGAATTTGAAAACTCGACTCTCTTTTTTAAGTCAACCGTGTTCTCGGTTTCTCTTGTCAGGACTATTTGCAGTCTGTCATTCGTATTCAGTTCTTTTACCTTCTTTGCAATAGACAATACGATGTCATCTTCGTAGCTGCCATCTGAAGCGGTGACTCCAGTAGGCGCCCCGGAGGGATCCATCCCGTGGCCTGCATCAATTACGACCGTAACGGGTTTATCCATTGCCGTTGGAAAAGTATTTTCTTTTTTGTTTTTATAGCTAAAAGCAAATAATGCGACAACAATCGCAGCAACAGGCAATACCATTATTTTTCTTAGGTATTGATAACTTGTTTTTTGAGAGGAGGTGATCATGGCTATACGTCTTTTTATCTGGTTATAGAAAAATGGATTTGTCAGATGGTGTTGTGTGTTTAGGGATTGCATTAACAACAATTCAGCGTATTCCCAGTTTTTACTTTGATTTGTTGCAAATTGATCGGCCAAAAATTCGTGAATGACCTTTATTTCTTTTTTGATAAGGTGCAGAAAAGGATTGATCCAGAAAATGGTTGTCAGTAACTCCATGTAAAGGATATCCAGGCTGTGCTTTTGTTCGATGTGAAATAGTTCATGTCGGAATATTTGTTCTCCCTTCCCAGACCTGAGCTCTATTTTTTGATTCCAAAACAGCCACCTGAAGAATGAAAAAGGTGCTCCCGGCTCATTGGTATTTACAAAATAAACAGTATTCAATTTTTGAACGGTGTATTTTTTCTTTAACTGCCTGATCCTTTCAAGTGAAAACAGGATGCGAATGATCATGATAACAGACACAAAAGCATAACAGTAATATACCAGGTTGCCTGTGCTAAAAAAACTATTCTTTATTTGAATAGGAATAGAAGAAGAAACAGGTTCGGCAAAATCATTCGATGAAATAGAGGTGATGGTCTTCAATACAAATGACGAATTTGTTTCACTGGCGGAAAAATAAACGGGAATATTTAGAAAGGGGATTAAAATGCTTATGGTTGCTGCGATCAATAGATAAAAACGATTATAAATGTGAAACTTTTTATTTCGAAGAACAAAATGGTAATAACTGTAAAGAATGCCTGAGCTGACCGTCACCTGGATAAGATAGTAAAACAGGCTTTTCATTTCTTTTGATTTTTCTGTTTTTTGATCTCCAGCAGCAGTTTCTCCAACTCCTCAATGGAGATGTTTTTTTCTTTTACCATGAATGACACCACATTACTAAATGATCCTTCGAAATATCCTTTTACCATTTGTTTGATCGTTCGTTTTGAATATTCTTCCTTTGCAATAAGGGGATAGTATTCGTGATTGCGCCCTTGCACGGTAACTCCCACAAATTCTTTTTCGACGAGGATCTTTAACAGCGTGGCTACGGTGTTTTGATGAGGTTTCGGCGCCGGCATGGCATCAACAATTTGACGTAAGAAAGCTTTCCCTGCCTTCCATAACGCCTGCATTACTTGTTCTTCCGCTTTGGTCAATGATTTCATATTTCGAATTTCAAATCCAAATCTATAACTAAATATTTAGTTATACAAACTAATTTTTTAGTTATAACAAAATTTAACAGGAGACTTGTTACTAAAGCTTATTTTGTTTTGCAGATGGTTTTTGTTGGACTTCGAGACTTACTTCGCCCACCTTTTTATTTTTATTGAAAACTTCAATGAGAGCTCTGCCTTCGGTTGTTACCCGGGCTGTGTAACTGCCATCGCTGCCGGTAATAGTTCCCTGCGAAATAGTAACACGCAGGTTCTTATCTTTTGCTTTCTCCGCAATTATTGTGATGGGATTATCGATGCCGATGTACAACATGTAGCCTTTTGTGGGGTACACCTCTAATCCGCTTTCTTCTATCTGAAATGTAACGGGTTGCCTTCTATATGCCTTAACGGCCCGACCATTTTGAATGGCAGGTGACCACGGAGGAGAAATCGTGAGTAACCGTAATACTTCTTTTTCCATTCCATAGCCCCAATTTGTTAGTGCCTTTGCACCAGACAAGCTGCCATCCTTATCTACTATGAATTGTACAAGAACATTGTAAATGCCCGCCGGAGCACCATTTTCTGACGCTACATCGCCTCTCAAATTCTTTTCTAAAAATTTCCTCCAGGCAGCATCGCCACCGGCAAAGCTGGCTTCAATATCTACCTTTTCAAAATCGGGATCAGCATTGTCAATAGATGGCTTTAAAGTATCAGGTCGAATTTCATGTTGCGCGACAGCGATCAAAGAGAGGACAATAAATAAAAAGCTTATTACGAGAGAACGGACGTGCATGGTGCAGTTTTCGATGAAGATATAGGTAATTTCTTTTTCTTGAAAACTTTTTGGTAAATGCTTACTGACTTTGGTTTATTTTGCACAATCAATTATAGCAATGGCAGAAGTAATCATTGAACTCAGGCGTGCATACATTTACCAGGGCGATAACCTGATACTGCAGGACGTGGATCTTGCAGTACATAAAGGTGAATTTGTATACCTCGTCGGAAAAACGGGTACAGGCAAATCCAGTTTGTTGAAAACATTATATGGAGAATTGCCTTTGAAAGATGGTGAAGGCAGAGTGGCAGGTTATGATCTTGCAAAACTTGACTGGAGAAAGATTCCTTATCTGCGCCGTACACTGGGAGTAGTGTTCCAGGATTTTCAATTGCTTACTGACCGAAATGTGAATGATAACCTGAAATTTGTTTTGCGTGCAACGGGGTGGACGAATGAAAAGACGATGGATGATAAAATAGCCGACGTGCTGGACAAAGTGGGTATAAAATCAAAGGGATTTAAAATGCCATTTGAGTTGAGTGGTGGGGAACAACAGAGAGTGGATATTGCGAGGGCTTTGCTTAACTCCCCGAAAATAATTTTAGCCGATGAGCCCACCGGGAACCTTGATCCCGAAACCTCGGATGAGATCATGAATCTTTTGTTTCATATCGCAAGAGATTTTGGCACTTCTGTGATAATGGCTACACATGACTATATCGTGATCCAGAAATTCCCTGCAAGGATGGTGAGAACGGAAAGAGGAAGAGTGATCGACAATGCTAATATAACCATGCAATGATCTTTTGCGCATGACTCTCATTATCAAACATGCCACCCAGTATTTTTTCCCTTAATCGTATTTCTTCTTCTGCAAAAGGCTGATGATATAATTGAGTAATAATAGACGCAAGGGCGTCTGCATTATTCCCGATATGACAAACGGATTCGAGTTCTGATCCTTCCACTCCGGCAGGATTTACCACACAGTGACGCCCCCTGTAAAGTGCATGCAGCATCTTTAATTTAATGCCTGTACTATTAAAAGAGGGCAAAATATTAATGTGCGCCTTTTTCAACAGATCGCTTATTTCCTTTTCGGAAGGATTGGCGACAAGACAGGTATGCTGACACAAATGAGCCCATTTAGTCAATCTTTTTGATGGTTGTTTGCCCGCAATGACAAATGGGATTTTAATTTTCGTAAATACTTTATCCAGTAACCAGGAAGCTGCTTTCTCATTTTCTGCCACTGATAAATTCCCATGGTATAAACAAAAATTTCCAACTCCTTCTTCGCATTTGACTTCCCTCCAGCAAACAAAAACAGGAAGAAATTCAACCTTCCTTAATTGATATTTTTCAGAAAAGGTTTGCGCATCATTTTTAGAAACACATACATACAGGTGATCCTTTTGAAGACTCTCCTGGTATTTTTTCAACAAACGACTTTCATTCAAGAAATATATTTTCTTTAAAAGATTCTTTTCATGTTTGAATAAGTTTTTATAATAGGCAGCTTCATCATTGTGTAACCTGATTAATATTTTCCTGCGGCTTGTATTTATAAAGTCCAGGACTCCGGTGCAATGAATACCTTCCAGAATTATCGGGTAACTATCTTTATTTAAATTAGAGATCAATTCATCATTTATTCTTGATGAAACGATGTAAGGGATTTTAAAAGAGAGCCCCCTGGAGCCGGTTCTTCTTTTATATGAATGAATCGTTTCACAATAGTTCACCAGGCCTCCTTCATCAGCCCGGCCATTATAATCAAAGTAATGGAGGTGAATTTTAATACCCAGGTTATTGAGCGCTTTTATTTTTCCATACATGTCAACCGCCCCTCCGTAATCAAGCGGGTAGGGCGCATCGAGGCATACAATATGTAAATGTCGGTTCAGGAGTTAAAAATATTTTGATAAAAGTTGATCAGTTTTTTTTCTTCATTTTGCCAGTTTAGATCTTCCCGTGCTTTTATGCAGTTTCGCCTTAATTGCTCTAATAGAACAGTGTCGGCCATTAAATTGTTTACTGAATCGGCAATTGTTTTTGGTTCAATATCAGTGACAAGCACAGCTACCCGGTATTTATCATTTAATTTTTTGTATTCAGGAAAATCCACTGTGATCTGCGGAAGGCCTGCATGCAGGTAATCAAAAAACTTATTAGCCAGTGCCAGGTATTGATTCAACCCGATGTTTTCAGGAACGGCTATCCCGATGGTCGCCTGCTGAGAAATTTTCCACAATTCGGCAGGCTGTAACATTCCCTTTAGTTCAACTTTATCCTGTACCTGGTTTCTTATGACCAGGTCTTTCAACTGATCCATAAAGTTTCCATCACCGCAGATCACCAATTTGTGAATGATCATTTTCATAGCCGGTATCAAATATTCAAATCCTCTCGCCTCATTTACGGCGCCCTGGTATAAAATAAATTGTTCGGTTGCAGGTAAATTATCAAGTGGTTTTAAGACAGGAATATTTCTTATAGTGGCGTAACTGACTCCATAGAGCCGGCGAAATTCATCGGCAATGCTTTCACTCACGGTATAGCCGTGCCTGAATTGAGGAACTGCCACTCGCTCAATCCTTGACCAGAATTTTTTTATGGCCGGTCTGGTTACTACTTCCTTCAACCCTGTAAAAAATTCGTGGGCATCATAAATGCGTGGAATGTTCTTCAATTTAGAAATTGCCAGGCAGGGAGAAATTGTATCAAGATCAATGGCACAGATACCATCCATCTTTTTAAAAAGCAAAAAGAAAAAAAGACGGAGATTGTATTCAAAATAAAACAACTTGCCTTTATTGAACCAACACCTGATCCGCGTTTGGTGATAATTTTCTTCTTTTAAGGGGAGTGATTTTTTTAGTCTTCTTCCAACAAGTGTTATATCAAAGCTGCTTTTTGCCAGCGAACTGCAGATACGGTTCATCCGCTGATCATAAACCAAATCGTTTGTAACCGTAAAATAGATTTTTTTCAAGGTTGAGATTTGACTGCCGCAAAGAAAGAGATCTTTGAACAAATAAAAAACCCCGCTAAGGGGGTTACCTGGATATTATGGTCACTATTATTGCTGAACGCCTTGCATACTGTTCTGCATATTTTCCTGGTCGCCCTTAATATTTTTCTTTTTGAATAATGCGGCATCAAACTTCCCGAATCTGAAGGCAAAGTTTAAACGGAAAAATTGCTGGTCACGGGTACGTATGGTATGTTGTGTGAAATCAGCTGATTCTGTATACACATCCGATTTCCTTGTGCGGAAAATGTCGCTTACACTTAATGTAAGCGAAGCCACTTTATTCTTCAAAAACTCATATCGCAGCGCCGCATCTACTCCAAAGGTTGGATTTGCATAGCCTTGTGAATTACCACTAACCATAGGGCCAAAGCCTCCGCGGCCGCCAAACCCTCCGCCGCCACTGCTTGCACTTCCACCCGGCGCCAAAACTGTTTTTGATGTGTAATCACCCGATAATTGCAGAGTGAAATTTTTTGGAAGTTTAAAACTGTTGTTGATCTTGGCGAACCAACTATAGATCTGCCCGGCTGTTTCTATTGTATCGTCAGCGTTTATTTTTGAAGTATAAAGATTCAGGTTCGTCGTCAGGTCCCACCATTTGGCAGGCTTATTTTTAGCTGTAAATTCCAAACCGCCTACGAAACTTGAATTAGCATTTATGTATGTATTTATAAAAATAGTATCATTTTTTATCGGATTCGCTTCTGTTGCCGTATAGCGTGTGATCAGATCTGTTGTGCCTTTATAATAGGCAGAGACCAGCAAGCTATTATTTTTTGGAAATGTTTTTTGATAAGATACTTCTATTGAATTTGTAAACTCAGGACGCAGATCAGGATTGCCCCGGGTTATGTTAAGAGAATCGGAATAATCTGTAAACGGAAACAACTGAAAGAAATTGGGCCGGTTGATCCTGCGGGTATAATTCAATTGCAGTTCCTGGTTATGTTTCAATTTTTCTGAAAGAAAAACACTTGGGAAAAGACTGACAGGATAGTTGTTGCCATACGTACTGACTGTGTCCTTAAAGCCACCTCCATCCTGCACGCTTGAATGCATCGTTCCGCTATAATCAGAGCTTTCAAGACGTAAACCAAGCTGGAAGCCGAAATTTTCTTTTATCTTACTACTATAAGTACTATAAGCGGCATACACACGGTCAGTATAACTATAATTTGAAGAAAGAGGTGGGATCTTTGTGACTGTTTCATCGGGATTAACAATACCAAATTCTGTTTCGCTTTCTACTTTCCTTTGCTGCATCCTGACACCCGCTTCAAACTTTGATTTATCATTAATAGGATTTGTATAGTCCGATTGAATGATCAACTGTTCATTAGTTCCTCCTCCCATTTGTTGTTGCCTGTTGTTTGATGTTTGTGGCCCTCCTGAAACCGCGAAAACATCGTTATTGATAAGGCTTGAGTTTGAGTTCCTGCTTTTATTGTAATTAAGGTCTGCCGAGAATTGATGGCCGTTTTTTGGGAAATTATGAAGATAACTTAGTGTTCCTGCCCTGTTAGTGAACTGGCCATCATTATTTGTGATCCGGTCTGTGTAAGAGGATTTGTTTACTCCCGAAACTGTGTCAACAAAAATATCGCTGTTCAACTCCGATTTAAAATGCCCGCGCACCATAAGTCCTGATAATGTAATGGTATTTCTGTTGTCGAGAAAATAGTCCATACCAATTCTGCCAAAGGCAAAATGTCCATTATTTATAGTTTTATCTTCCTGGTGAAGATTCGTGTAGGGGTTTTGCAAAAAAGTGTACCTGTCAGTTGTTCCATAAGAAATAGATCTCCTTTGATTATAGTTCGCATTTGCAAAAAAGTTGAATTTGCCCTGGCGGATATTTATATCACCACCGCCATTAAATTTCCCACGCATATCAATACCTGCCCTGACATTACCATTATAACCGGCCTTCCTGTTTTTCTTTAGAACAATATTTAGAATGCCTGACGTTCCTCCGGAAGCATCAAATTTTGCAGAAGGATTTGTGATCACCTCTATACTGGCGATCTGGTCTGCCGGAATTTGATCGAGAGTAAGTGAAGTAGGTCTTCCGTCTACATAGATCTGCGGAGGACTGTTGCGAAGAGTTACATTTCCATCTATATCGACTAAAACCGAAGGAACATTTTTCATTACATCAACCGCCGTTCCGCCTACTGCGCTCAGATCTCTCTCTACATTATATATCTTTCGGTCAATGCCTAATTGTACGAGTGGTTTTGTGCCGGTAACCGTCACATTTCCCAGAACTTTTGAATCGATCTCCAGTTTAATGTTTCCAAGATCCTTGTCGAAATTTCCTAACAGGCTGGTGAAATCCTGGTTTCCATTGTTACTGTTATTACGAAAAGTTTTCGGATCAACGAGCGAAACATTTTTTTCATAACTTTTAAAACCTATAGCTGATATTTTAAGTTTGTATTGGCCCATTACCGGCACGCTTTCAAGATTGAATTGGCCGTTATTTTTTGTAAGCATCCCGCCTATTACAACATCTTTTCTTTTTTTGGTAACTGTGTCGTACTTGTTTTGAACCAATTGTATGGACGCTGCTTCAATGGGCTTGCCTGTGATCGAGTCAATGACCTTGCCATAGAACCCCCCATTCATTTGCTGAGCCATTCCGCTCCTGTTCCCACCGCCACCCGGCATTTGCGCAAAACTGATGACTGAAATCAATAAAGCTGTAACCCCAATGACTGTTTTTCTCATTATGATTTTTTTCGGCTGCAAAGGTCCTAAACTTCCCTGACCTGTTAACGATAATTTGACAGATGGTGATTTGACGATTATGACCTCAAAACCTTGCGTTACAAAATTATTTTAAATAAGCAATTACAAGCATAACAATAATGCCAATTATTAAACCAATTGCTGCGCTTATTAACTCTGTAACTCGCAATTCCTTCGAGAAATTTTTCTTAAATGAGGTCTCGGCTTCCAGGATGGATGCATTAGCTATTTTTTGACTTACCAGTTGCTCAATATTTAAATCTGTGATCAAATTCGAAGCATAACTTCTCATAATATTTGGGAACAGGGTCTCCAGTTCAGTCATAAAAACCTTTTTGAGTGAACCGACCGTTTTGTCGCCAACGAACATTCCGATAAAAGGCATTTCTTTTTTGAGCTTATTGCGAAGAAAATCGTCAATGTGCTCTTCGATCAAAGGCATGATCTTTTGAAGAACAGAGGGGTCAGAAATTTTTTCTTCAATAGTCTTTAGTGAGAAAAACTGTTCGGCTACGATCTTACCGGCCTTGGCGGCAATGGAGGATTGTTTCTTTGGCAAAATACCCTGTACCTGGAAACCAAGGATCGATCTCGGCTGATGTGGGCGGAATAATATTGAAAAAAAAATCTTTATAACAAGCCAACAACTAAATGCTGAGGCAATGGGAATGAGAAATAACTGCCAGGCCATAAGATTCAATTAAAAATAAATCCCGATTTGATACATCGGGATTTTGGGTGGCTGATGGGGCTCGAACCCACGACCCTCAGAACCACAATCTGATGCTCTAACCAGCTGAGCTACAACCACCGTTTTTAGGGCGACAAAGATATAGAAAAAACTTTCTCGCTTTCGTGTTTGTTTCTGATTGCCGTTGCTCCTATTGATCGGAATTTGTTCATAAAAAAGTTAGCAATGTGTCTAATGATTACTGCTGACTGAAAACTGGCAACCAGCAACCCGTAACTAGTAACCACCAGCCACTGCCTTTCATCAAAAACATTAGTTAAAAGCCCCAAAGAGTACGAAATCCTCCGTTTTTGCGTTATTTTTGGATTATGCTGAAAGCATTAAAATACATGACAAATATGAAAAGATTGCCGATCCTAGTGATGCTTGTAATTGCAGGAACATTTCTTGCCTTTCAATCTCTCGGTAAAAGCTCAAATCCTCCTTCGAAATATGAAAAGATATTGAGGAATGTTGGGCAGATGCTTACGGAGGCACACTATAGCCCAAAAGATATCAATGACGAGTTTTCCAGGAAGATCTTCAAAAAATTTCTAAACGATCTTGATCCTGATAAGAATATTTTTCTTCAATCAGATTATGATGCTTTGAAAAAATATGAAACGAAAATTGATGATGAGATCAGGGGCGATGCACCGGTAGAATTCTTTTTGGCTGCGGGCGAAATATTCAATAAAAGAATTGAAGATGCGACAAAAATCTATAACGAAGTTCTTGATCAACCTTTTAATTATACTGTAGATGAATCGATCAATCTCGATGAAGACAAATCAAAGGTTGCAACAAATGCAACAGAACTAAAAGAGACATGGAGAAAACGTCTCAAATATCTTGCGCTGGATCGCTATTCGGATATGCTGGACGCAAGGGAAAAAAATAAAGGCAAAGAAGGATTTGTAGTAAAGACTGATTCGGAACTGGAGAAAGATGCGCGGGAAAAAATACGAAGAGCAATGGACAGGACATTTGATCATTATCGTCATAAATTCTCTGATGATGATAAGTTCAGTGTATTTGTAAATGATATTACTACATCCATGGACCCTCATACGGAATTTTTTCCACCTGTAGATAAACGTTATTTCGATGAGCAAATGAGTGGTAGCTTTTTTGGGATCGGTGCACAGTTGGGTTACGATGATGGTAATATTAAGATCGCAAGCCTGGTAACAGGAACGCCCGCATGGAAATCGGGAGAGATCCAGGTGGGTGATATTATTCTGAAGGTGGCCCAGGGCAATAGTGAGCCTGTTGATCTTACCGGTTATGTAGTTGAAGACGCAGTAAAACTCATACGTGGTTCCGAAGGAACAGAGGTAAAGCTTACGCTAAAAAAAGCAGATGGTTCGATAAAAACAGTTTCATTGGTACGTGCTAAGATCGTCCAGGAAGAAACTTTTGCACGCAGTGCTATTGTAAAGGAAGGCCCGGAGAAGATCGGGTATATTTATTTGCCCGAGTTTTATGCCGATTTTGAGCATGTAAATGGCGCACGCTGTTCGGTTGACGTCGCCAACGAAATAAAAAAACTGAAAGAAGAAAAGGTCGACGGTATCATTATGGATCTTCGCAACAATGGTGGAGGTTCTTTGTATGATGTTGTCCAGATGGCCGGGTTGTTTATCGAAGAAGGACCAATAGTACAGGTAAAAGATCGTGATGGAAAACAACCGCAGGTATTGAAGGATAAGGATCGTTCAGTTCTTTATGATGGTCCTTTGGCTGTGATGGTGAATGAATTCAGCGCCTCCGCTTCTGAAATTTTCGCTGCTGCCATCCAGGATTATAACCGCGGTGTCATCATTGGCAGCACTTCAACGTACGGTAAAGGAACGGTGCAAAGGAATATAGGACTCGATTTCGCCTCGAATTTATTAGGTTCTAACTCTGACCTTGGAACCGTTAAACTGACCTTACAAAAATTCTATCGCATCAATGGCGGATCGACTCAATTAAAGGGAGTTGCTTCTGATATTGTTTTATCTGATAAATATGAACAACTTAAATTAAGAGAAAAAGACGATCCCGATGCATTGCCATGGGACGAGATCTCAAAAGCAAGTTACACACCCTGGAATCCAGGTTATGATATAGGAACTATTAAAAGGTTCGAACAGGACCGGCTTGCAAACAGTGATGTATTTAAAACGATCGCCGAAAACTCACAATGGCTCGAAAAACAAAATGACAAAGAACACCCTTTGCAACTGGACAAATATCGCCAGGAACAAAAAGCGATCCAGGCTACAGTAAAGCAAAATGAAACCTTAGAAAAATTAAAAGATTCTATCGACGTTTCCTTTATTCCACGGGACGCAAATATGTTTGATTATGATAAGGGAAAACAGGAAAGATTCAACAATTGGTTGAAAGGGCTTTCAAAGGATATTTACCTTGACCAGGCTGTAAAAGTGATGAATGATATGATAAGTCAG
>Ga0157374_10004367_pt1 | contig 11900 bp, 13 predicted proteins | sample M25metaG_FD_115308 | JGI IMG/M metagenome (GOLD analysis project Ga0157374, IMG submission 115308) | Miscanthus rhizosphere microbial communities from Kellogg Biological Station, Michigan, USA - M2-5 metaG | ecosystem: Host-associated > Plants > Roots > Rhizosphere > Soil | place: USA: Michigan...
GCAAATTCCGTCCTTGGTTATTTCTGTCGGCACCGGAATTATCGTCACCCGTTCCGGTGCCGATGCATATCTTGGTAAAGAAGTGCTACTGCAAATTACTCGCTTTCCAAAAACGTTATTCGTTGTGATGACTGTCTTGGTAGTCCTGGCAATGTTGCCGGGATTGCCCATGTTGCCGATTCTCTTCCTGCTGCCAGTGTTTGGCGGGCTCGCATTATTTGCTGTTCGTGCGAAAGCCGAAGGGGCGGAAGCGGAAAAAACCACGCAGCAGACGGCTGCGACGAATGAATCGATAGATGACCAACTAACAGTGGAAGCCATTGAAATCGAAGTCGGCTCAGCCCTTGTATCATTTGCCGCCGGGGACGACTCGCAACTAATGGAGCGGATTATTGCTTTCCGGAAGCAATATGCACTCGAATCCGGTTTTGTGCTGCCTCGCGTCCGAGTACGGGAGAACAAACGACTCAGCCCGAATAAATATCTTATTTCCATCTATGGAACACCGGTGGCAGAGGCCGAGGTATTTTTAGATCACATGTTGGCCATTCATGCCGGCGGTGAACGCAAAAAGCTTCCCGGCATAGAGACTAAGGAGCCTACTTATGGCCTCGCTGCCGTATGGATCGGTAACGATCAACGGCAAAACGCTCGTAGCGCCAACTACACACTGGTCGATCCGCTAACCGTATTCATGACTCATCTTAGCGAAGTGACTAAGACGAATGTGTCCAGTCTTCTTACACGCGCTGAAACGGAGCGCATGGTTGAACGCGCGCGTAAACAGCAAGCTGGTTTAGTCGAAGAGCTTATTCCAAACATATTGTCATTGAGCGAAGTACAAAAGGTCTTGCAGAACTTGCTGAGGGAAAAAGTCTCGGTAAGAAACCTAGAAGCTATTTTGGAAGTGTTAGTAGATGCCGGGCGCGCTAATAAAGACGCCGACTACTTAACCGAACTTGTACGTCAACGTTTAGCATCGGTGATTTGCAGAGGGCTGCTTGGAAATGGAATGGAGTTGCATGTGATAACACTCGACTCTTCCATTGAACAATCGATCGCCAGCAGTTTACGTACGGTAGATAGCAAGAGTCAGCTTGTGCTTGAGCCGCGATTCGCGGAGCAAGTGCTGACTAGATTGGCAGCACAAGTCGAGAAGATGGCCGGTAGCAATATGATGCCGGTGTTGCTGTGTGCGCCGGAATTGCGCCGTCACCTACGTCGCATTACGGACCGCGTTCTACCGCATATGGCTGTCGTATCGATGGCAGAAGTGCCTCATAACACAGACCTCCGATCGTTTGGCGTGGTTAAATTATGACGGTCATATCGGTTAATTCGGTAGCGGTATTCGTGCAGATACCGGCCCATGTTTTTGAAGTTGAAGCAGGCATTTTAAAAAAAAGGAAAGGCAATGAACGAAACATTAGCTATCGCAGCGGCCGGCATGGGGTTCGATACGGAGCGTCTACAGAGCATTGCGCATAACTTGGCCAACGTTTCCACAACCGGATACAAGCGCAGCATTTTGACCAAACAAGTGGGCATGCCCACATTTGATCACCAGATGCAGTTGGCAAATATAGATACCGTGGTAGACGTTAACGCGATCGACACGCGAGCTGGCGCTTTACGTTCTACCGGTAATCCACTTGATCTCGCTATTGAAGGCAGTGGTTTTTTCGAGGTGCGAACTCCTAATGGAATTGCTTATACCCGTAGCGGCGAATTTCAGCTTGACCAGCAGGGACAGCTAATAAACGCAGCAGGTTTCCCGGTAATGGGAACCAATGGAACGATTATGTTGACGACACCCATGCCGAAGATAGACAACCAAGGTCGTATTTTTGAGAAGAACGAACAGATTGGCCAAATTAAAGTGGTTTCTTTTTCTGACATGTCGAAGCTCAGTTATCTGGGCGATGGTCTTTACGATGCAGGCACGACACAGACAACCGATGTTCAGCAAAGCAATGCATTAAGACAAGGATTCGTCGAGGCATCCAATGTCTCCTCGATGCACGAAATGGTGCGGATGATCGAAACCTTGCGTCATTTTGAATCGATGCAAAAAGTAGTGCAAGGAATGGATTCGATTCAAAGTTCAGTAATCAGCAAACTAGGACAGTTTTAGGGGCTCTCATGATTGATGCTTTATATATCGGCGCTACCGGCATGGCCGCACAGCAAACAGCCGTCGACACAGTTTCAAATAATCTGGCAAACGTTAATACCACGGCTTACAAGAAGAGCAAAGTATCGTTTGAAGATATGGTTTATCGGCCCGTAACGCCGAAAAATATTCTAAGCAGTGTAGAGAGTGTAAATACCTTCCGCGGCACCGGAGTCGGCGTATCCGGCGTCGGTAAATTGTTTACATTAGGCGAGTTGAAGAAAACCGATAACGCTTTCGACGTGGCAATTAATGGGCAAGGGTTTCTTGAAGTGTTGATGCCAGATGGGAATGTCGCCTACTCGCGTGCAGGCACTCTGGAAGTTAATCGGGATGGATTGTTATCTGTCGCAGGAGGTAATCCATTGAGCCGGATGATTCGAGTACCGCCAGATGCAAGCCAATTGATGATAGATAGCGATGGAACAGTCCGTGCCATCGTCGCAGATCAGAAAGATCCGGTCGAACTCGGACAATTGGATCTAGCCATGTTTTCGAATCCCAGCGGGCTTAATCCTGCAGGCAGCAATCTTTATCTTGCGACAGAACAATCGGGTTCTGCATCGCTGGTAAAACCGGGCGAACAAGGTAGTGGCGCATTACAACAGGGTTATGTTGAGTCATCCAACGTAAAGTTAGTTGAAGAGATGATCAATTTGATGTTGGCGCAGCGAGCTTACGAAGTGAATACCAAGATCGTGCAAGCTGCAGATAATCTAATGCAGATGAGCAATAACCTGCGCCACGATTGAGCTAAATGAGCTTTAGTTTCTCGATTTATTTCGGGTTGCTTCTCTGCGTCACGGCGACATTAACAAGCGCTCGTTGCGATGCCGCGACGTTGTTTTTGGCAAAAGAAGCAGAAATAAAAAGCGACCGTATTCGTTTAAGCGATATCGCGCGAATCGTGGACGCTGATAAATCGATATCGCAGTTAATGAATGCCGATTTAGGCAAGGCGCCGATTGTAGGTCGCACGGAAAAATTGACGGCTGTGCAAGTCGTAAGATGGGTTGGGCGGCGATTTCCACAGTTTGCGCCGATTAAATGGGAAGGTGCTGATGCCTGTTTGATTACGACTAAATCCCAGTCGATTCCTGCGGCATCGATAGTGGAAAAGGCGCAAGCCGTGCTAAGCGCGGCATCGGATGGCAGTAAATGGTATTTGTCATCCAATCAATTTGTGCATGACTTATTGGTGAGAGATTTGCCATATGAACTTGAAGTAAGCGTCCTTCGTGCAACAAGGGAATGTGAGCGGGTAATGGTTAAAGTAGATGCGCTGGCCAACGCCCAAGCACTCGGATCGGCAACATTATGGTTTACCCCGGTGTCGAGCGGCGCTGTATCGGAAAACAAAAATGAGGTTGCGTGTAAGCAACTAAGTAAATTCGCCGGTGGTTTATTAAAAGATCCGGTGATTGAACATGAAACCGCAGTGACAAAAATGGAAACGGTAAATATCGAAATGCGAGGCCAAGCATTTTTAGTAGAGACGACAGGCACTGTGTTGAGCAACGGAAAGGTGGGAGAGATGGTGCGTGTAAGAAGAGACGGTGGAGGCGATTCGTTTATGGCGACGGTCATTGGCCGTGGGCGGGTGCGAATCGTTGAAGGTGTGCAACCATGAATCGGCTATGGGGAAATTGCATCCTAATCGTGGGCGCCGCCATTGCAGGACTATGCCACGCCGAATCTTTGTATGATTCGGCGACATTTCGCTCTCCTGTCTCCGATCATAAAGCGCTGAATGCCGGGGACAACCTTACGGTGTTGATTTACGAGAACGCCACCGCGCAAACCTCGGCTGGCACGACCACAGAAAAGACAGGTGGTCCATCGCTGAAATTACAGCAGCCGACACAAGATCGGAATTGGTCCTTGAGTATGGCGGAAGACTTCAGTGGAAATGGAAAAATTCAACGTTCGGGTAAATTGCTGGGAACAATTACGGTAATCGTGAAATCCGTTGAGGCCAATGGGGATTTGAATATCCAAGGCGAACAATCGATCGAATTCAACGAAGAGAAACAACTCATTAAGTTGGAAGGCCGAGTACGGCCGGTAGATATTCAAGAAAATAATTCGATCGTATCGACAAAGATCGCGAACGCAAAAATCAGTTATGTCGGCGATGGTGTCCTCGCTTCGCGCCAGCATCCCGGTTTGCTGACGCGCTTCCTCTCGCTGTTGGGATTGCTATGAAAAAACAGATCAATCTCTTTGTCCGCATACTCATCTTTGCATGCATGATGGGGAACGTGACTGCCTTTGCGACGGCGCTTCGGATTAAAGACTTGGCGCGACTCGAAGGACGTCGGGACAACCAACTGGTTGGTTATGGTGTCGTTACCGGCCTTGCGGGAACTGGCGATTCGATGCGCAATGTAGCAACGCGGCAATCCCTGGCGAATATGCTGAAACAATTCGACCTTAGTGTTTCCTCCGATCAGATTCAAAGTCGCAACGTCGCGATTGTCATGATCACAGCCAATCTTCCTGCTTTCGACGCAGGTGGAGATCGTATCGATGTGGCGGTCACTTCCATTGGCGATGCTAGAAGCCTTGTCGGCGGAACACTACTGATGGCGCCCCTGAAAGGAGCAGACGGTAAAGTTCATGCATTAGCGCAGGGACAGGTTTCGGTCGGCGGGTACAAATACGATATGAACGGCAACGTCGTGCAAAAAAACCATCCTACCGTCGGCATGATTCCAGGAGGGGGAATTATCGAAAAAGCCGTCGCCACGACCGTATTGAATCCTGACGATTCGCGAAACCTGAAGTTGGCACAACCGGACTACACAACAGCAAATAGCATCGCGGAAGCAATTAACAAAACGTATTCACGCGCTATCGCCATTCCTCGCGACGCCGGTACCGTCACAATTCAATTGAGTGATTCGGATAAACAAGCATTTGTTAGGTTCATGGCCAAGCTGGAAAACATCAGAATTGAACCTGATGAGCCGGCACGCGTCGTCGTCAATGAAAGAACCGGAACAATCGTTGCGGGCGGTGATGTGCGTTTATCTAAAGTCACCATTGCCCACGGCGACTTAAAGCTTTCGATAAAAACCGACTATGACGTCTCGCAGCCATATTACATCGGACGTCCGGGAGAAGACGTTCGAACGGCGGTTGTTCCGAAAACGCGCATTGAAGTCAGCGAACCGACGAGCGACGTAATAACGCAATCCGGCACGACGGTCGCCGATTTAGTGCAAGCGCTAAACCGCATTAAGACGAGTACGCGGGACATCATTTCTATTTTGCAAGGTGTCAAAGCTGCCGGCGCATTGCATGCCGATTTGATTATTCAATAAGGAGATATAACAAAGTGGAAAATATTATGGGAGACGGAATGGCGATAACACGGCTCGCCCTGGATGCCGCAGCGCTTCGCCATGAAACGATAGCCTCGAATATCGCGAATATCAATACACCGGGATATATGCCTTTGCGGGTTAACTTTGAAGAGCAGCTTACTGCAGCCGGCGGCGCTGAAGCTAATGCTGAAAAACTTCAAAACGTTACTCCATTCCTTGAACTTGAGCCTGCTAAAAACCAACTGACACCGCAAGTTGCGTTGGATATGGAAGTGGTCAAGCTCAATATGAATACATTGCACTATCAAGCACTATTGCGGGCGGCATCGAAGTATATGTCGATCATGAATATTGCGATAGCTGACGGGAGACGATAATGGATTGGCATGGAAGCTTTGCGATTAGTGCTGCAGGAATGCAGGTAGAGCAAACGAGATTCAATATCGCAGCATTGAATCTTGCCAACGCGAATGCCGTAATGAAGCAGGATGGATCTGGATTTCGTCCATTGACCGCAGTGACCGGTACGGGCCAGTACAACACATCCTTTAGCTCATATCTGACAAGCGAACAAATCATCGCGTCTCAACTGCCGCGCGTGCAAGCAATCGTCGAACAGAATGCAGCCCCCCATCGTGTTTATGACCCGGGTAATCCGGAAGCGGACGACAAAGGGTTCGTACAGATGCCGGGAGTTAATTCGACATCCGAGATGCTTAACATCATGACGGCACTACGCGCTTATGAGGGAAACGTCGTTGCCATGAACGCAGCAAAGAGCATGGCGTTGAAGGCGCTTGATATCGGGAGCGGAGCATGATTGACGCAATAGCGGCATATGGATCGATGGAAGCGATACAAGGCGATGCCACTCCTAATACTGTCCAGGCGACCGGCTTTGCCGATTGGATTGCGCAGGAACTGACAAAAGCGAATGGTGCGATCAATAGTGCAGACGAGAACATGAAAAAACTCGCCGTCGGAGAGCCGGTTGCATTACATGATGTGATGCTGTCGATGGAAGAGGCGCGGTTGCAATTTCAGTTAGTGACTCAAATTCGTAATCGCGTTCTGGATGCATATCAAGACTTGCTTAGGATGCAAATTTGATAGCCGAACGGTAGAGGAGATGGACGGCGGATTTGTGTGGATATTTATGCCTTGTATGAGGGATAAATACGTAATGCGCCGAACACTATTGAAATAAGCGAGATGAGGGATGGAAGCAGCGAAGCTTCGATGAGGAAAAAAAACAATGTATAGCGATGTTAAAAGTCTTTGGACCGATAGTGGCGGTAGTAAGAAGGCGCTATTGATTGCGGGAATCGTTGCCGTTGTAAGTCTTTTTATCTTTCTGTCGCTATGGACACTTCGCGACGATTATCAGGTGCTTTTTTCTGATCTTGATCCGGAAGATGCCGCACATATGGTTGCGGAACTCGATCGCCTAAAGACGCCTTATAAGCTTGCCGATAACGCTACGACAATTCTGGTTGATCGCGACGCCGTCTATAAAACCCGCTTAAAGCTGATGGGAAAAGGTTTGACCTTAAGAGGCAACGTAGGATTCGAGCTTTTCAACAACGCCGATTATGGAACCACGGAGTTCGCGCAGAAAGTCAATTATCAACGTGCGCTACAAGGTGAATTGGCGCGCACGATCATGGCAATCGAGGAAGTAAAATATGCGCGCGTACATCTTGTTTTGCCGGAACGGGGCATATTGAAAAAGCAGGTTGAGCGAGCAAAAGCTTCCGTAAGTCTTGCGACAAAGAATGGCGCGCAGTTATCTCCGGAACAGGTTGTGGGTATTCAGCGGCTCGTCGCCGCCGCGGCGCCGGATATGGAAGCATCTGCCGTGACGGTTCTCGATCAGCGAGGCACCGCGTTGACGCCGAATGTCGTCGGCGATTCGACAGGAACTTGGAGTACCGGAAAAATTGAAGTAAAGAAAGAGATCGAAATCTACTTCACTAAAAAGATTTCCGGATTACTGGACAAAGCGCTCGGTCCAGGCAAAGCGCTGGTTAGTGTTGACGTTACACTCAATTATGACCATAGCAAGGTGACTAGCGAAGAGGCGATTACAGTGCCGGAGCGACGCAAGGGCACAGTCGAACCGGTTGCACGGAAACCGCAAATGGTACCGCCTTTGATTCCTGCCGATGGAGAAACAAAAACTGCGTCAGTTGCAGTTATTGTGCAAGACGCATCGGAAGCGAATACGCAAATCAAGTCAGCATCCACAAGCCCGGAAACCCATAGTAGCCGGCGCGTAGAGCAAATCGTTAGCGAGCCGGGAAGTATTCGGCGTATTAGTGTCGGCATATTTGTTCCAGCCAACTTAAGTGCTGAGGTTCTTACTCAAGTCCGTGAAGTTGTTGTCATGGCAGCGGGCTTGAACCTCGCGCGCGGCGATGCGATTTCGATTCAGCCCGTTGCTCAACCGAGTGATCCAATATCGGAAGCCAATACGGCAGCAAATGCCGGAGATGTCGCCGCAGAAGGGCTGCATCAACAAAGTGACCATTTGTCAAAAAGCCAGGCAGATAAAACGGCAAATCGGCATGAGCTTCTTTCAACGAGCACGCCCCCGCTATTGTTTGGCGTAGGCATATTATTGATTGTGCTTGGTTGCATTGCTTTATCGCGGCGTAGCCCTCCGGCGAATCGTAAAAAGAACCTTTCGCCCGAAGAGCGAGAGAAGCTGCTAAAGCAGATTTCCGAATGGACCGGCGCGACCTCCATAAAACAAAGCGCGTCGGAAAAAGTATGAACACCTCTTTACGCAGAGCTGCGCTAACGCTGCACGGCCTTTCTCAGGAGGATCGTGCATGGGTGCTAGAGCAATTACCGATATCTACCAAACGAGAATTAGAACTGCTCGTATCAGAGTTGAACGAGCTAGGATTTGATGCGGATGAATTGCCCGCGTTCGATGCGGCCTTTGCCCCCATCTCGATGACAGCATCGAATTCGACAGTCGAATTTAAAAAAATCGATGATGACGTTGTCGCTCGAATCGAGATGTGCCCGATGTCTCTGCTCGTTTCGTGGATCAATGAAGAGGCGGAATGGGTAGTGGCACAAGTACTCGAACAGCGCGCATGGTCATGGACGAACGCTTGTTTGCAGCAAATCGATATCGATAAACGTAATCGTCTTTCGAGAATGCGTCAGGACATTCGAAAAGTTCCTCCTTTGGTAGGTATTCGATTATTAAAGCGACTATCGGAGCATTTGGCATCCAAGCCGTTAATGTCTAACGATTGGGCTCGATTACATACCGTTGATCCGGCCCCTGCAGATTTTATGTCGGAGGTGAAGCGATGGCTACGGTCATTTACTCGGCGCGGCTAATGCCGGATGCAGTCACGCTAGCGATTCCCGGTATCGATAAGCCTAAAACGGAGCAAGGCCAAGTCGAGCAGGCCCGTCTATCGCAGAATAGCGCTGAAAAAATGGAGGCGTTGGAAGAGGCAAAACAGTTGCGGCGCCAACTGCATGAAACGGAAGCAGCATTGCAAAAAGCGACTTCAGTCGCGGAAGCACTGGCTGAAGAGCATAAGTCTACCGCCTATGCCGAAGGGTTCGCCCTCGGTCTTAAGGAAGGACAGCATGCCGGTTTGGCGGAGTTTGTCGAGAAAACCGCCGCGTTGACCAAACTTTTCGGCGCCGCCATTCGATTGGAGTCGCAAGTACTGGAAAACGCTGAGGACAAGGCTGTTGAAATTGTTATGGAAGCCGTATGCAAAATAATAGGAAAGTTTGCGGCAAATGAATCGGCGGTTCGTAAAATCGTTCGCGAATCGATGGCTCATCTCAATGGCGCAAAGATCGGCGGCATCCGATTGAACCCGTACGACTATGAAATTATTGCAGCATCGCCGGCTGAACTAGGGGATGGCATAAAGCTAATATCCGATGAAGCGATTGAGATTGGTGGTTGTGTGCTTGAGTCCGATGCAGGGATATTAGACCGTCGATTAGATGCTCAGATAGAACAATTGAAAACATTGTTGCTAACGATAAGGAAAGAAGCGAAGGCGAGCGACAGCAACGTTGTTTCAAACGAGGTTCGCCGCCGATGATCGCCTTGGATCTTGACCGCTACAAGTCTGCTATTGCCGATGCGTCTTTCATGACTCGTGAAGGGCTGATTACCGATTGCCATGGTCTCGTCGTTGAATCTATCGGGCCGATGGTATGCGTTGGTGAAAGTTGTGAGATACGAATTCGATCAGGTGCGTCCGTGTATGCAGAAGTAGTCGGGCTGCGTAACGGCAAAGTGCTTCTAATGCCATACGGAGATATCAGCGGCGTAGGAACGGGCTGCAAGGTGATTGCGCAGGACAGTACGGCACAGATTGGCGTCGGCGATGCGTTGTTAGGACGAGTTATCGACGCATTCGGTAACCCTATTGATGGAAAAGGGACCTTAACCCCGGACTCGACCTATCCTATTCATGCTGCGCCCATCAATCCGATGAAGCGTGAGCCGATTCGCAAAATATTGGAAACCGGCATCCGAGCGATCGATACTTTCCTGACGCTTGGACAAGGTCAGCGGGTAGGTATTTTTTCCGGAAGCGGGGTCGGTAAAAGCACATTGCTTGGCATGCTCGCGCGCGATACGCATTCGGATCTTAATGTCATTGCGCTGATTGGTGAACGCGGCAAAGAAGTGCCGGAGTTCATCGAGAAAAGCCTTGGGGCGGCCGGCATGAAAAAGTCCGTCGTTATCGCGGCAACATCTGATCAACCCGCATTGGTCAGAGTCCGAGCTGCCTTTGCCGCAACGGCGATCGCAGAATATTTCCGTGATTGCGGTAAGCACGTAACGCTTATTATGGATTCGGTCACGCGCTTTGCAATGGCGCAACGAGAAATCGGCCTGGCGATTGGCGAGCCGCCGACTGCACGCGGATATACCCCTTCGGTATTTAATCTGTTACCGAAATTACTGGAACGGTGCGGAACGTCCGTTTCTGGCGGCTCGATTACCGCGTTATATACCGTTCTAGTAGAAGGCGATGACATGAACGACATTATGGCCGATACACTTCGTTCAATATTGGACGGCCATATTGTGTTATCTCGCGATTTGGCGCATCAAGGCCAGTATCCTGCCATCGATGTGTTATCGAGCATTAGCCGTTCATTACCCGATATTGTGCCGCAAGCCGAGCAGCAGTTGATTCAGCGCGCTGTTTCGTTGCTGGGTGCATACCAACGTAGCCGCGATCTTATTGAGCTTGGCGCCTATAAACCCGGTTCCAGTGTTGAAGTGGATAAGTCTATTCAGCTTAGGCCGAAGCTTAACGAATACCTGCGCCAACAAATCCACGAGACCATGCCCCGAGACGCTGCGTTAACAAAATTGAAGACATTGATGGCAGGGATAAATGGATAAGCGCTTCCGTTATGAACTGGCGGGATTGCAGAAAGTACAAGCCTATAAGCTTGATAGGCTCGTAATGGAACGAACCGCGTTAAATGAAAAGATTGACGCTCAGCGTGGTGTAATCAATGGATTGGACCATCAAATTCGCGAGCATGAAGCAAGGGTAGTTCAGCTGATTAAGGAGCAACCCATGTTTTGGATAGAAGCACGTCAATTAGCCGGGCCTTATATAGCCGCATTGAGGGTCGAACGCAATAAAGAACAAATGGAATTGGATCGGCTTATGAGTATCCTCGATCGGCTTATTGTAGAAATACTTGAAATGCGGAAAGCAAAATCAATACTAAGCAAACATCGTGCGCGACGTTTTGGTGACCACATTAATAGGAACGAGAAAAGTCATGATCGTTTTATAGATGAGCTGGTATTGAGAAACCATCAAGTAATGAATAGAAAGCGGCAAGCACCATGAAAATCAACATATGGCAGCAAGGAACCGTGGCGCAAGAAAAAAATATGCAGGGCGATTTACGCAATGATATGAATCGCCAAGAGTGGCTGAAGGAAATGGAAAAAGCGCAGTCAGATTCGTTGAAAAAAATGCATGCGGTTACGGCTCCGGATATTGAACGCAAGGATAAGGCAGTCGGGCAAACAATGATCACGCCTTCGTTACCGCTAAATTTGTCTCGTCTGACTCATATAGCAGACTCGAGATCTATTCAAGTTGCGACTGAATCTCCGATGACGAGGCCTGCTTTGCCGAACGAAGTTGCCGAGGAAAAAACTGAGCCGGCAACAACACCCGTAGTAAAGGGAATGAGCGCCGGTCTTTCTCCGATTCAAACAATGAATGAGCCGGCAGAAGAAAAACAGAACGTTCGTCCTCTATCGAAGGTTAATGATGAATCGAATCGAACGATATGGAATGCGGAAAACGTGCATATGGAAATCACAGAAGAAGGCGCTGTTGTATGGATTCGCAACGCGCAAA
>Ga0157374_10004368_pt1 | contig 11900 bp, 10 predicted proteins | sample M25metaG_FD_115308 | JGI IMG/M metagenome (GOLD analysis project Ga0157374, IMG submission 115308) | Miscanthus rhizosphere microbial communities from Kellogg Biological Station, Michigan, USA - M2-5 metaG | ecosystem: Host-associated > Plants > Roots > Rhizosphere > Soil | place: USA: Michigan...
CACCGCCGCAGGATTGGGTCTGCTAACGCTGCCGCAGTTATTACATGCCAACCCTGCCGAAGAAGCCTCCAAAAAGAAAGTGATTTGTTTTGGCGGTCACCCCGACGACCCGGAAAGCGGCTGTGGGGGCACGTTGGCCAAACTGGTCGCCAAAGGTCATGATGTCACCATTATTTACCTGACCACCGGCGAAGCCGGAATAGAAGGGAAAAGCCACAATGAAGCCGCTGCCATCCGCAAACAGGAAGCCATTAATGCTTGTGCCATATTAAAAACTAAATATGTATTTGTGGGACAGATAGACGGCAATACCATAATGGATAATAACTGGCTGGAGAAAGTGCAGAAACTGATCGCCAATGAAAAGCCTGATTTGGTGTTCACCCACTGGCCGGTTGATAGTCATAAGGACCATCAGATAGCTAGTTTGCTGATGATACAGACCTGGGTGCGCTCCGGGAAGAAATTTCCTTTGTATTTTTTCGAGGTATGCACCGGTGAGCAAACCATGATATTCCGCCCGACGGATTATGTCGACATCACTGATACCCAGGAACAGAAACGCCAGGCCGTTTATTGCCATAAGAGCCAGGATCCGCCGGGCATTTACGCCTGCGGACATACCGCTATGGAAGATTTTCGTGGCAGGGAATTGGGCGTAAAGGCAGCTGAGGCATTTGTTTACATGACTGGTAAGGGCATGGGTTGGGGGACGGAGCTTTAGAAATATAGTCTTCTTTAGCTGTTTTTCACAAAAAGATACATTGCAAGAGCAAAGTTCAATAATATTACTAATACAACAATCAGCGTTATAGTTCCTGCTGTTTTATTTTTTTCCAGAGGCCAATTATCAAACTTTTCATAGTACTCTAGCCAAGTATCATTACGAAAAAAAGAAAAATATTTAGTCACTAATATTAAGCCCATGGGAATAAGAAAATATGGCGAATATGTCCCTAGCTTAAAATCTTTATTAAAGAACTCCTTATAGTAGAAAACAAATGAGAAATAGGCAAATGTTTCAAGAATAGCCATAAACCCGGATGCTGTCCAATCGCTATTTCCGTTAGATGGAGGGGCTTCGCCGAATAAATAAAGTCTGTAAAACAAATAGTAGTAAGCTTGCTTTATTTTACCCCACATAAAATCGAATTTTAAATATCTCCTACCAGCTATACCTTCTCCCCCCGATTTCTCCGCTTCGACAACAATAATAATCAATTTGATCTTTAAAAGCCCAAAACCTAAATTATTACATGTTCAAGTTAGCGGATTTACGGATAAGGCCAATTGTTCCCAATTATCAATGCGGTGGTCAACGCCAAGCATACCACCGATCATAGTATAAATATCCGATGGCTTGTTCCCGTTTTCTCGCAGATATTTAATCGATGCTGAACCTGCCGATTTTGATAATTTTTGACCTGAGGCTTCCGTTAGCAACGGATGGTGATAAAATCTTATCCGGTTAAATCTGCTCTCATCTAAAGCCAAAGCTAGTTCATGCTGAGCTATAGTTGATGGCCATAGGTCCTGCCCACGTACAACCAGATCAATGTTATAATGAAGATCATCTACCACTGAAGCCAGTTGATATGCAGGAATACCATCCCGCCTGCGGATAACAAAATTTTGCATATCGACCGGTAAAGCGGCGTTCATAATCTCTTCGTTGTATTTTCTGATCTCTAACTCGTTCGTTTTGGTAATCAATCGCCAGGCCGCATTTTCTGCATCTAATGGGATGTGTTTTTCAAGGCAGGTGCAGGGTTGTGAATTTTTAATCTGCCGGCGCGAACAGGTACAGGCAAAAACCAGCCCTTTATTGCGTAATCTGCTAAGGGTGTCATGATATAAACCCATTCTGTGAGTTTGCGACCAATTATTCCGAAAATCCTGGACATTCCGCGGACCAGTATCCCAGGGAATCTCCAAATAATTAAGCGTATCAAAAATATCCTGGACATATTGGTCATTGGCCCTTGCCTGATCCAAATCGTCGATCCTTAATAAAACGCCAGCATTATCCTTTTTTGCCAGGGCCGAGGTAATAGCAAATGACAGAATATTGCCCACATGAAAAAGACCGCTTGGCGTAGGTGCTATCCGTGTATGATTAATTGCATTGGTCACTATTCTGGAAGTAGGTTTAACTCAGGCAAATTACAATAAAAAACTGGCCGTTATGCCCGGCCTATCAGGATGAACTTATTAATGTTAATCAAAAAAACCGCTTGGCGTACGAGCGGTTTTTGATTGGCTTAGCGAGTCCTTCTTCCAACAGCAAACCGCCAACTCTTAACTGCTAACTCAAATTTATGCAGCTAAACTCCGATATTTAAGCGGCGTAGTCTGATAACGGCTGCGGAATAAACGAATGAACGAACTGGTGCATTTAAAGCCCACCATATTGACGATCTCATATACCGGAAATTCCGTTTTAGCCAATAGTAACTGGGCGCGCTGCAAACGTATCTGGATTAGGTATTGGTGCGGCGATTGGTTATACGCCAACTTGAATGTACGCAGCAAATGATTTACCGAAAGGCAGGCATAATTAGCCAGACTTTCCAGGCTTATATTCTTGTCATAATTGGCATACAAGTATTCTTTAGCCAGATTGAGGCGCCTCAATATTTCTATACAGGTATTAACATTCAGGAAGTTGAGCTTTTTCGCTTTCAGGGATATTTCCTCTTTATAAACGCGGCAGCAATTTTGAAGACAACGTTGCAGCAATTCATTTATTAAAACTTCATCGGCATTTTCATCTTCAATAAGGTTTTTCAGTCTGTTGATGTTTAGCCTCAGATTGGTATTCAGGGGATAGATCGTTTCGCGAAGCTGATAGGTTGCATGCTCAGCATCAAACAGGCTATCTTTTTTCCCTTTCAAAAATCCAAAACTGAATTCATCCAAAAAGTCTTCATCAAATTCAACCGCCAACACACTTACCGGCAAACGTGGATCGCTGCTGCTGGTGAATTGCGTCCCCTTATTCAGCATGATAAATGAATCGGTATGCAGCGATAATTGACGCCTGCTAATGGAGCAGGTTTCATTTCCGTTGAAAACAAATCTGATGCTGAAATTTGTGGTGGTTTCTGAATAGGTTCTGTAATCGGAGGTGGTGCAGGTTATTTTGTTTCTATTTTTTAGTGTCCTAAAATATTCCATATCGCGCTGGCTAATACCATTTTGTGGTAAGCATAAAGATACAGAGGTGATTTTAGCACATTATCACCCCATTAGGGTGATTTGTGAAATAATAGGCTGATTGTTAATTCAATCACTGTTCATGTTCACAGCGCGTGAACGCTCGTGAACAAACATGAACACCTGACTATAAGTAACTTACATTTTTACAGACGGTGAAAATTAGTTTTGTCATAATCTTTTTTACTCAAAAAAAGGCCAAATTTCAAACCACCAAAGGATCAACAACACAAGTTAGGCACAAGAAGCTTTTCACACATCGCCCTCATTCTTGCCGGGATGGGGGACAAAATAATGTCACCAATTTTTTGGTGCCACCATGCTTTATAAACCGGTCACTATAACAGGCAACGCTTTATTTAATTTTGATAACAACCTTGCCTTTAGCGCGTCCGCTTTCTACATAAGCCATTGCTTCTTTGATCGATTCGAACGCAAAAACTTTGTCCACGATTGGCTTTATCGTACCGGAATTGATAAGCGAAGTGATCGCTTTTAGCTGATCTCCATTTGCCTTCATAAACAGAAATGAAAAGGTCACATTAAGTCGTTTTGCTTTTTTCCTCACTCCAGAGCTCAAAAGGCGCATTATTAATTTCACAAACCATGGAGCTCCGATTTCCTCCGCAAAAACTGGATCAGGCGGACCGGAGATGGAAATAAGTTTTCCTCCGGGTTTTAGTATACGCAAAGATTTTTCAAGTGTCTTGCTGTCCTGGCTATTCAAAACCAAATCGTAACCCTGCAGAACCTTCTCAAAGTCGTCTTTTTTGTAGTCGACAACGACATCTGCATCGAGGCTTTTTACTAATTCTATGTTGGCCGCACTTGTAGTTGTGGCTACAGTAGCGCCCAGGTATTTCGCCAGTTGAATGGCAAATGTGCCTACACCACCGGAGCCTGCCTGGATAAATACTTTCTGTCCTTTCTTCAGGTTCCCTTTTTCAATCAAGGCCTGCCATGCAGTTAAGCCTACCAGCGGGATAGAAGCAGCTTCTTCCATAGTAAGGTTCTTGGGCTTAAGAGCCAAATCAGCTTCCCTAACCGCAATGAATTCCGAAAATGTTCCAATGTGGTGATCTGCAGGGCGCGCATAAACCTCATCTCCAGCTTTAAATTGCCGCACGTCGGTCCCGACTTTGGTTACAATGCCAGCCACGTCATGACCCAAAACAAACGGCGTTTTATAAGGCAAAATAAGTTTGAACTCACCATCCCTGATTTTTGAATCCAGAAGGTTTATACCAGCTGCGTGTACTTCTATTAATACTTCATCCGGTTCTGGCTCAGGGATGGGTATTTGCCCGATGCGCCCGCCATCCTTGCTTTTGTATTTTTCTATTATGAATGCTTTCATTTTTCTACGGTTATAATGGTTTTACGAAGCTATTACTTGGTAACTTTTCTTAGGATTAGCCAAATTAAAAGTCAAGTTCGGAAAAAGCCGGTTGAGTATATAAACTGCTTTAGTATCACCTATACGTATATTAAGCTGATCCTTCTTTAGACCTGTAATAAGCGCTTTCACCATATCAGCCGTGGTCATTTTTTTGCCATCCATGCCGATTGTCATTTCTGTGGCAACAAGCGGAGGTAAAAGTTCAAAAACCTTTACGCTGCTATTTAAAATTTGCAGGTGCTTCCTAAGCGCTTTGGTGTAAAACTGCAATGCTACCTTGGATGCTGCGTAAGTGGCTTCAAGCAATGAAGGAACATAACTGAGCAATGAAGTGGTGTTTATAATTGCGCCTTCTTTTCTTGATTTCAACATATCAATGAAAAGGTTGTTAAGGCGAATCACCGCCAGGTAATTAACGTTCATTTCGTAGGCCGCGTCTTCAAAATGCTGGCCATTTGCTATTCCAAGGTTGATGGGATCAGTTAGCACTCCTGCGTTATTATATAAAATATCTATACCACCGAGTTGCTGAATCTGGTTGAAAAGCTTTTGCGCGTCACCCGCATCTGATACATCACTTTTGACTGCCGTAATTGCAGGGTACATTTTCTTTGCTTCATCTAATTTGCCCTGGTTTCTGCCGGTGATGATCACTTTGGCGCCGTTGGCTAAAAATTGTTTTGCCGCTTCTAGCCCGATACCTGATGCACCTCCTGTGATCAATATCGTTTTTCCTTTTAATTGCATGTTTTAATTTCTTATGTTAATTTTATTTTGAAGCGTTAACCGATTTTAAAATGGATTTCTCGAAAACTTTATAGGCGAAATGTTGAAGCAAGAGTACGATTGATGATCCTTTTCCGACTGGGTAACTAAACTTTGGATTTTTTTCTTTTACCGTTTGCAGTATGGTAGCGATAACCGGCGTAGGTTCGGGAGCTTTATCAAATGTTGTTTTGGTATACGCGGTGACCTTTTTCCGGAATTGATCATAGTCCATGATATTTCCTGTAGCAACCGTTCCACTTTCTCCAATACGGGTTTTAAAACTCATCGGCTCAAGCATAACCACTTTGATGTTAAACTGGTTCAATTCAAACCGAAGTGATTTAAAGTAGCCCTCGAGGGCATGTTTGGAAGCCGCATAATAGGCTACATTTGGAAGGCCCACTAAACCCAGCAGGGAACCAATTGTTATTATTTTTCCTTGTTTTTGCTTCCTGAAATAGGGCAGCAACTCGTTAGTCAATTTGATGGTTCCCCAAAAGTTGGTCTCAAATTGCTGCTTGCCTAACTCAATAGGGGTTTCCTCGGCAAGTCCGTTTACTAAGTAACCGGCGTTGTTGATCAGCACATCTAACGTTTTTATCTCATTGAACAGTTGCTTGCCGAATGATGCGATAGAATGGTCATCATTCAAATCCAGTGGCAGTAGCTTAAATGGTAACTTTGCCTGATGTTTTTTAGGATCCCGGCTCGTGCCGATTACCTCGTAACCATCTTCGTGTAGCTTGCTGGCGACAAGCTGCCCGATGCCGGATGAAGCGCCTGTTACTAATATTGTTTTCTTTTTTAATTCCATGATTTTTGTTTTAGACTTTTTAGTATATTTTGTTACAAATTTTATATTGTTTCTTGTTTACTTTACTCTTATTGTGTGTTTACGTTTTGTTTTAGAGACGCTTGTGTAAAAAAAACTTTTTAGTATATTTTATATTAAAAAAATTATAGTGTATAACTTTCCAATTCAGCTTTTAGACTCCTGAGTAAACCTGCCATCGGTTTTGCTGTATTCATCGCTCTGCACATAACCACGGCACCTTCAACAGCGGACACCGCTTTGAATGCATAAACGGCTGCATCGAGTTTGTCAGAAAACTCGCCGTTCTCAATTCCTTGATTTAAAATACTTACAAACAATTCCTGGCCCTGGCGAATGACACCTGCTATCTTCTGCTTTACTGCCGGAAAATTATCATCAGCTTCTACCGCAATATTAAATATCGGGCATCCACCTTTAAGGTAAGTATTCAAAGGATCTTTATAAAAATCGAGAAAGGCAAATACTTTAGCCTTCGCTGTTTTACCCTTGCTGATGGTTAGTAACATTTTTTCGCCATTCGTATTCAACATGTGCTCAACCACCTGCAAGGCCAGATCTTCCTTACTTTCAAAGTGACCATAAAGGCATCCTTTGGTCAGTTTCGTAGCAACAAGCACGTCGTCTATATTAGCGCCGGATATCCCTTTCTGATTAAAAATGGGCGCCGCTGTTTCCAGGATAAATTGTTTTGTTCTTTCAGCCTTCGTAAACATTTTATTTAAATTGACACCGCAAAAATATACTAAAAAGTCTATTTTAAAATAAAAATTCAAACTCACCGTCATTTATGATCTGCAAATGACATTTATGAAATTACTTAATCAACTTATTTTCCTTAGCTAGCCTGACAGCATCCGCACGGGATTTCCACAGCAATTACTCCTTGCCAATCCGGTAAAGCTTGCCGCTATCGGTCACCGCATACAGCGCACCGTCTTTACCCTGAGTTAGACTCCTGAAGCGTTCGTTTCTATCTGCCAATAAGCGCTCCTCTCCTGTTATTTTATGACCATTGATCACCAGCCTGCAAATATGCTGTCCGCTTAAAGCCCCCAGGAAAAGGTTGCCCTTCCACTCACTGATCACATCGCTATTATAGAAAGCAATGCCACAAGGCGATATAACGGGATCCCAATAGTAAAGCGGCTGTTCCATGCCTTCCTTTTGCTGTATGCCGTCGCCCACTTTAGCACCGCTGTATTCGATACCGTAGGTGATCACCGGCCATCCATAATTTTTGCCGGGCTGTATCAGGTTAACCTCATCGCCGCCGCGCGGGCCAAACTCCGCTTCCCATAATTCACCGGTTTGGGGGTTCCAGGCAAGGCCATCAGGGTTACGAAAACCATAAGCATATATTTCCGGCAGGCTATTGGCTTGCCCCGCAAAGGGGCCGCCTGCCACTGCATTACCCTCCTTAGTAAGGTGAAGTATTTTGCCAATAGCTGCGCTCAGGTCCTGCGCTTTCACACGTATATCTGTCCCGCTACGTTCGCCGGTACTTACAAACAAATTACCCTGCTGGTCAAAAAGAATACGTGACCCATATTGCAATGTCCCGTTGTATGCCGGTTGCGCACGATAGATCACCTGCACATTTTCCACTTGGGTTTCATCGGCAGACAATTTTCCTTTGGCTATGGCAAGTAAATATCCCCCTTGTACTTGCTCTGCATAATCCCAGTAGATCATTCTGCTGGTAGCAAATTCAGGCTCTATATTTACATCAAGCAGCCCCCCTTGCCCCAAGTTCACAACGGGCGGCAAACCGGTAATTTCTTTAGACAACGAACCATTTGCATTGAGAATCACAAGCTTCCCGCCTTTTTCGCTTATAAGAAAACGGCCGTCAGGCAAATTACATATTCCCCAGGGCTGATTCAGGGCCGCATTGATCACAGTCACTGACAAAGCTGTTTTGGTGTGTACGCCCGGAGCGCGGGTCTGTCCGGCAAAAGCCGGTTTATAGTTACTATTGGGCGCTTTCGTTTCTACCGGCGCGGCCGAGCTGGTATCCGGATTCACCGGTGAAACAACTGATTCTTTATTTTTTTTACACGCGCCAATTATTATGGCTAATGTTATCCCAATCGCCAACATCCTGATATCTAACCGTTTCATCGCCTTATATATGAGATAATAAATAAACTACTATAAATAAGGATATGTTTTAAAAGGCAGTAATATGAAGATTAATTTAGTGATTGGGGCGCTTTAGCTACGATGTCACTTCCACCGTTTCAAGCGACGTCTTTAACCGACGGAATTAATTTAAAATGAAGTTAAACATGGTAACTTCTTATTTTCTTAAAATCTTGTCCAATGTCTTTCCTTTTGCTAATTCATCAACCAGCTTATCTAAATATCGGATCTTTTGCATTAGCTTGTCTTCGATTTCTTCCACACGATAGCCGCAAATTACACCTGTGATTTTTGAAACATTCGGATTTAATTGTGGTGCCTGTGCAAAAAACGTTTCAAAATCAGTGTTGTCATCAATATGTTTTTGCAGTGTTTGTTTATTATAACCTGTCAGCCAAAAAATGACGTCATCGACCTCAGCTTTTGTGCGGCCCTTTTTCTCCGCCTTGCGGATATAATGCGGATAAACACTTGCGAAAGACATTCTGTATACTCTTGAATTATCCATCTTTTGCCTTTAGTTTGTAAGTAAGATTTATTTAATCAACTTATTCTCCTTAGCCAATCTTATTGCATCAGCACGCGAATTGACATCCAGTTTCAGGTAAATATTTTTGATATGGCTGCGTACAGTTTCCAGGTCGATAAACAGGTCTTTAGCTATCTGGCTGCGGCTTTTGCCGTCGGCTATTTGTTCCAGTATCTGGGTTTCACGTTTTGATAATGGCGATTCCTGGTTGCGCTGAAAGGATTTGATCACCATGCGTGCAATATTCACACTCATCGGACCACCGCCTTCTCTTACTTCTTTTACCGACTCGATAATTTTTGAGGCCGGTGTATTTTTGGTCAGGTATCCTGATGCTCCGTTGGCCAGTGCATCAAAAATCTGCTTTTCCGATTCATACACGGTAAGTATCAGGATGTGTGCGCCAGGCAACATTTTCTTAAGTTTAGGAATTGCTGTAATACCATTAGTGCCGGGCAACTCAATGTCAAGCAATATTACATCGGGCGAATCGTCTCCTATCGTTTTTACTGCCTCATCAAAAGATGTATAGCTACTCACCACGCTATAGCCTTCAACCCGGCCGATAAGCAGGCTATATCCTTCCCGGATGATCTCGTCATCTTCTATGATCACTATCCTGATATTGCGTTCCATAATGCCATGATTTAATGTGTTACTACCGGTTTTATTAGAATCTTCAAGTCAACCATGGTACCTTTTCCTTTTTCTGAATTGATATTGATCGAACCGTTGATCCGTTTTGTCCGTGTTATGATATTATTGATGCCCTGTCCTTTACGTATTTCGTTTTCGTCAAAGCCGCAGCCATTATCTGCCAGTGTCAGCCGTATCCCATTCTTATGAATTTCATCCAGGCTGATAGTTACCCTGGTGGCGTGCGAGTGCTTCAGGATATTGTTCAGCAGTTCTTTAAATATCATCGGGATATTACGGCTGTATTCCATCGGCAGCTTTATCCCGTTGAGCGACTCATCAATCCCGCTAAATTCAAACTCGACTGGAGTATCCAAAAACAGTTCCTTACCAAAGTCACGAATGTGGTTCAGTACCTCGTATAAGTTGTCGCTCTGCGGATCGAGCGCCCAGAGTATGTCTTTGGTGCCATTATATAAAGATGCGGCATTTTGTTTGATTTGCTCCAGCAGTTTCTTTTGGTCAGATTGGCCGTTATCCATCCTGGTACCCAAAATCTCTGATAACACTGTTATGCGCGTTAGTTTGTTCCCCAGCTCATCATGAAAATCTTCGGCGGTTTGCTGGCGTATTTTCAGGCTTTCTTCGCGCTTGGTTGCCTCAATTATCCGTTGGCGGCTTATCTTCACCTGGTGGCGATAACTTTGTATGGAAACACCGATTAATACAAAAAATATGATCGCCAGAAAACGAAATGTGCCTGTTTGATAAAATGGCGGGGTAATAGAAAAGGAGAAGCTGGCTGTATTGACCGACGATACACCGCCCATTCCAATCGCTTTTACCTCAAAAGTATAATTGCCAGCAGGCAGCGAAGGATAATCAACCACGTTATTTTTAACCGGCAGCGAATAAGAAGTATCCAGTCCTCTCAGTTTATAACGATAGGATACATTGGCCGGGTCTTTCAGGTTAATGCCTAAAAATGCAATGGATAAATGCCTGTTACTGAATGAAAGCTTTGCGCCATTACTCATCGTCGTACTGCTTTGCTTTTCTCCGCTTTGCGGCATTAGTTTTACCGATTGGATAACAATGTACGGCGGCGTTTTTTCTGAAGGAACGATATTGGTATTGTACACCACGACACCCTTTGTTGTACCGATCCATACTTTGCCATCATTGTATAAAATAGCGTTTTGGTTCGATTCTAATATTGGGTTCTTTGAGCTACCGTTACCTTTTACAGTGAATGTCTTGCTTTTCTCGTCAAACAAAAATCTGTTTGCACCACGACCGGTTCCTGCCCATATCACATCATGGTCATCGGTAACCAGGCTGTAAATTGTATTTGAACTCAGCCCATCTCTGGTACTGTAATTTTTAACATTCCCGGTGGCTTTATTCCAAACAAATATGCCGCGGTCGTCCGTGCCGATGATAAGCATTCCTTTATAATTCAGCATGCTGAACACCGTAGAGCTGCGCACCGCGTCGAGCTTAAAATTCTTTACAATTTTTTTGTTGACCGCCAGTATTACCCCATCCTGCGTACCCGCGATGATCGAGTCTTTCCCCGCGTTAACGATGGATGATGAAAAGTTAGAAAACTCGTCCAATCGTTCTAAAGTATTATTTTCTAAATAGAAACAGCCACTTGGCGCGGTTATCCATATCTGACCGTTGCTGTCCTGGGTAATGCCATTGATAGCATAATAATCGCTGCCTTTGATCATTTGAAAGTGACCTTTATCGTAGGTCCACAAACCAGCATGATCTGTTCCTATCCATATCAACCCATTCTTATCGGTGTATAAGCATTGCACGTTTTTCAAATCCGGGTGATCTTTGGGTAGTTTAACACTGGTTAATTTTTTGCCATCATATTGAAATAACCCTGCGCCGTTAATACCTAAAAGAATGTGATTATTCCTGTCTTTTGCGATGCCCCATATCACTTCGTTATCAGGCAAACCCTGTGTCCGGTCGAAGATCACATAGCGATCGCCTTCATATTTATACAACCCGTTCCCCTGGCTGGCCAACCATAAATTGTTGTCTGCATCGTTATAAATATCTGTGATCGCGTTATCCGACAGGCCATTCACAGCCACAAAATGTGTGCTTTTTTGTTTCTTCAGATCGAAGCAGTAAGCACCGTTATTGGTGCCGATCCATAAATTGGCAGCGCTGTCCTGCGCCATACTCAGAAAGGGTTCTTTTAGCCCCTTTACCAGTTGACTCTGATAAGGCTTCAACACGCCATCTTTAACCGAATAAATACCATTGAACGAAAGCAATAAAAGCCGGCTTTTGTCCGTCCGGTCAAATTGCATTTTGGTAACAAAAAAGTTCCTGTTATTTTTTGGGTAAGA